>Ga0209721_1000124_pt1 | contig 77199 bp, 68 predicted proteins | sample TshhotsprinmetaG_FD_184139 | JGI IMG/M metagenome (GOLD analysis project Ga0209721, IMG submission 184139) | Hot spring microbial communities from South Africa to study Microbial Dark Matter (Phase II) - Tshipise hot spring metaG (SPAdes)... | ecosystem: Environmental > Aquatic > Thermal springs...
ACGCTCGCGCTGTTTTTCGCGTGGTCCAGAAGCCTGGAAGGCAGCCTGGAAGATTTTTCTGTACTGCTTCCACTGCCGTCCATGGCGCAAGCAGCGTTTTCCGAACTATCCCGCTCATGTGTTTCAGTTTATCAACCCATAATTTAGCCGCTCCCGTTCAATAAGCACCCTTGACGCGCACAAAGAGAGTCCGCTAGAGCAGGCATGGGAAGGGATCAGCGATAGAATCAGCCGCCGATTCAAGGGTCAAACGGCCTTCTTATGGCTCTTCTAGAGAGAGTTCGTACCGTCCAAAGAGACTTATTGAACAAGGCCAAACCCAATTGACGAATATTCCACAGAGTGCTATTATCCATCTGCTTACTCAACAGTTGGGAGTTTTGTTATGACGGTTGATTTTTTTCTACGTATTCTTGGCATGTTGTTCTTTGCTTTTCTCGGGGGGTATGCAGGTGGCGAACTCGCCATCTACTATCAACGCGATAACTTGACCTACGTCTCTGTTTTAGGATTGGTGGGCGCCTTGGTTGGCTTGATCCTCACCCCTTACTTTACCACTCGGCCAATGCGCACGCTGCGCGCCGTGCTCGGACGCTTGTCTGCCGAAACGCTCTTTGCCGGCCTGATCGGCTTAATCACCGGCTTATTAATAGCCGCTTTGCTGGCTTTCCCCCTCTCGCTTCTACCTCCACCGCTTGGAGAAATCCTGCCGTTCGTGGGCGTGGTCGTCTTCGTCTATTTTGGCATTTCTCTGTTCATCATGCGTCAAGGCGACTTATTTAGCCTGATCAGCGCCTTGTTTGGACGCAGCAGCGAGACCGACGCCTTGACCTGGTCCAACCTAAACCGCAACATCCTGCTCGACACCAGCGTCCTGATTGACGGCCGGGTGAGCGACATCGCCAAAACCGGCTTTCTCCCCGGCACCCTGCTCATCCCGCGCTTTGTGCTCAACGAACTCCAATACATTGCCGACTCGCCTGATAGCTTGCGTCGGGCGCGCGGGCGCCGCGGCATGGAAACCTTGGCCGAATTGCAACGCCTACCCAACGTCATGGTTCGGGTAAGTGATATTGACGTCGAAGGCATACGCGACGTAGACGACAAACTCATGATTTTAGCGCGGCAACTCAAATGCCCCATCTTGACCAACGACTACAACCTGCATCGCATTGCCGAGCTCCAAGGCGTGACTATCTTGAACATCAACGAACTAGCCAATGCCGTTCGCTCGGTGGTTTTGCCAGGCGAAGTTTTGCGCATTAATATCATTCAGGAGGGAAAAGAACCCGGCCAGGGTGTGGGCTACATGGATGACGGCACCATGGTCGTCGTGGAAAACGGTCGAGATGTGATCGGCGAATATTGCGAAGTGACGGTCTCGAAAGTCTTGCAAACCGCTGCGGGTCGCATGATCTTCGCCCGCGTGGACGAGGAAAAGTATGGAAAGAAGCGCAGGACATTCTGAACCTGGAGCGTATACACCATGTTGCGCATTTACAACACCCTCACCCGCCAGAAAGAAGAATTTCTCCCCCTCGAGCCGGGCGTCGTCAAAATGTACGTCTGCGGCGTCACGGTGTATAACGAGGCCCATGTGGGCCATGCTATGTCGGCCCTGGTATTCGACATCATTCGCCGCTACTTAGAGTTTCGGGGCTACAAAGTCAAACACGTCATGAACTTCACTGACATTGATGACAAGATCATCGCCCGCGCTCAAGCCCTCGGGGAGGACCCCTTCCTGCTGGCCCAACGCTACATAGATGATTACCGACAAAACCTGACTGACCTGAATGTGCTGCCGGCCACCTCTAATCCCCGCGCCACCCAGACTATAAGCCAGATCATCACCATGGTCCAGGGGTTGATCGACAAGGGCTACGCCTACGTAGCCCCCAACGGCGATGTCTACTTCCGGGTAACCAAAGACGAGGATTATGGCAAACTCTCAGGCCGGCGTCTAGAGGAGATGCAAGCTGGTGCTCGAGTGGAAGTGGGCGAAGCCAAAGAGCACCCGTTGGACTTTGCCCTGTGGAAAGCGGCCAAACCCGGCGAACCGGCCTGGGACTCGCCTTGGGGCAAAGGTCGCCCTGGCTGGCACATCGAATGCTCGGCCATGAATCTAGCCGAACTCGGCGAACAGATTGACATCCACGGCGGCGGCAACGACTTGATCTTTCCCCACCACGAAAACGAGATCGCCCAGACTGAGTCCTTCACCGGCAAACCCTTCGCCCGCTACTGGGTCCACAACGGCATGCTCCAGCTACGCGGCGAGAAAATGTCCAAATCCCTGGGCAACATCATCACCATCCGCGAATTCCTGGCCGACTATGATGCCGACGTGATGCGCATGCTGGTCCTGATGGGCAACTACCGCGCCCCGCTCATCTTCAGCGAAGAAACCCTAGACAGCGCCGAGAAAAATCTCGAGCGCCTCAAATCCGGACTGCGGCCGGCTGCGCCCTCCGCAACCGGTCTCTCGCCCCAAGCGACCTCTGCTCTCCGGGAACAAGCCGAAACCACCCGATCCGCCTTCGTCGAAGCCATGGACGACGACTTCAATACCCCTAGCGCCCTGGCTGCATTGTTTGAACTGGTCAAAGCCATCAACACCGCCCGTGATCAGGGCGCCACTCAGGAGCAACTCCTGCCGGCCCAAGACACCTTACGTGCCCTGTGCGGCGTCCTCGGCCTACGCCTAAAGGAGAAGGCCGGCACCGCCAAGGTCGAGCCGTTCATTGACCTGTTGCTCGACGTGCGCAACGAAGCCCGTCAGCAAAAGCTCTGGGCGCTCTCCGACCGAATTCGCGATCGGCTGAAAGAGCTGGGCGTCATTATCGAAGACAGTAAGGAAGGCTCAACCTGGCGCTGGACTTGAGGAAGACGCTCAGGTCTCAGGCGGATGGGCCATGATATGCGCCACCCCCTTGAGTTGTAACCACCACTGATTGCGTGGCCGCTGATGGACCAGGTCGGACATGCGATCGAAATCCCGCATGTCATGAAACAGGATCTTGCCTCCTTGCAGGCCGATGCACGAAACATCGGTCTGTCCTTTTTCGCGTTGATCGATCAAGTGCTCGATGCACAAGCGCGCCAACCGCGTGGCCAGAATGCGATCAAAGGGCGAGGGATTGCCGCCTTGCTGCAGGTGGCCCAGAATAGCCGAGCGCACGTCGAATACCCCTTTCCCTTCCTCCTCATACAAGGCGCACATGAAATGGGTGGAATAGGCCTTGCTAGCGTACTCGTTGCGAATAACCAACCCTAAGCGCTTGCCGCTTAAAAAACCGTGCGTCAGATTTCTCACATCTTCCTGCAGGTCGGCCAGGGTGATCCCCTCTTCTGGCAGATACACCCGCTCGGCGCCGGTAGCCAAGCCACCCATCAGGGCCAAGTAGCCACAATTGTGACCCATCACCTCCACCACAAAACAGCGACGAGTCGCCACTGCCGATTGCTTGATCTTATCCACGGCGTCCACGATATTGTTCAAGGCCGTATCGGCGCCGATGCTCAGTTCAGAACCAGGCAAATTGTTGTTGATCGATGCTGGCAGACAAACGATAGGAATATTGAACGCTGGGAAATTGGGACGCTCTTGCAGCAGCGTATAGACCGACACATATCCGCTCCACCCGCCAATCACCAGCAACGCTTCAATGTTGTGGTCCTCAATGGTGCGAGCAATCGAATACAGGTCCTTTCCTTTGGGGATCACTCGATTCGTCCCCAACATAGAACCGCCCAGCGAAGCCCAACCGCTCACACTGGTCCAATCCATCTCCTGGACCTGACCTTTGGCCAACCCTTCGAACCCGTTGCTGATACCGAGCATGATATGACCTCGATCCAGGCCAATGCGCACTGCGGCTCGGGCAGCGGTGTTCATGCCCGGGGCCGGCGCACCAGCGTTGAGCACGCCAATTCGAAAGCGTCTCTGCCCCGCTTCCACGGGATGAGGCAAGGCACGCACCATGGTTTTTAGCGTGTCGAAGGCATCGTGAAAGCTGGGGTCGCGCAAAGCCATGGCTTTCTCATAATGTTTCTCCTCGATTGCCTGCGTAACCGCTTGGGTGTTTTGCACGCACTCCATCAGCGGCAAGCGAATGATACGGTTGGCCTGCATGCCGATCACCACTGGTTCGTCTTCGGGCCGAGCACTCAACAGCGTGCGAACGGCCTGGTAGCCCAACAAGGTGGCCAGGTTGCGGTCATAGGCACTGGGCCGGCCCCCGCGCTGCACATGACCCAGCACTGTCACGCGCACCTCTTCGCCCAACCCTTCTTCCAGCACCCGCTGCACGTCGCTTGATCCGATATATTTGCCATTGCGATCGCGCGCTCCTTCAGCCAGGATGACGATGTTATCGCGTCGCCCTGCCTTACGGCCGGCGCGCAGGCGTTTCACCATCACCTCTTGCCAGTTCTCCACATCCGGCGGCGATTCCGGAATCAGCACCCAATCAGCACCTGTAGCAATAGCGCCGAATAAGGCCAAATAGCCACAATTGCGCCCCATCACCTTGACCACAAACGTGCGCTGATGGCTAGCGGCCGTGCTGGCAATGGCATCTACGGCTTCGGTGATGCGATGTAGTGCTGTGTCGGCGCCAATGGTCATCTCCGTTCCATAGAAATCGTTGTCGATCGAAGCCACAACGCCCACGATATTCAGGTTGGGATATTCGGTCGTCACCTTGGCGGTGACCTCTCCGCCCTCCAACAATTCCCTCAGCAACTCAGGCCACTCGCTCCGGAAGACGTTGGCGCCGATCAGCGAGCCATCACCACCGATCACGATCAAGCCATTGATCCCATGCTGCACCAGGTTGAGAGCGGCCTTACGCCGTCCTGCTCGAGTGCGAAACTCCTCACTGCGGGCAGTGCCGATGATCGTACCGCCCTGTTGCAAAATCCCACCGACCGAGTCCCAATCCATCGGGCGGATGTAACGTCCTCCCCAAATCAATCCGTTGTATCCCTCGTACACGGCGTAGACCTGTGCACCATAGGTGATGGCTGTGCGCACCACAGCCCGAATTGCCGCATTCATGCCCGGTGCATCTCCGCCGCTGGTCAACACAGCAATGCGTTTGGTTTTGCTTGCGTCCATCGTTTCTTGAACCATTGTCATCATCCAACAGAATGAAATCCGTGGCAGAAAATCGCCATGGCTAATATTGCTAAATTCTGCCATTTTTTTGAGAAAGGGTCAAATTGAAAGGGTCGTGTTCAATAAGTCTCTTTGGATGGTACGAACTGTCTCTAGAAGAGCCGCAAGCAGGCCGTTTGACCCTTGAATCGGCGGCTGATTCTATCGCTGATCCCCTCCCATGCCTGCTCCATCGGGCTCTCTTTGCGCTTCAAGGGTGCTTAGAACAAGCCCAGTTGAAAGAGAGACCCGAAATACGCGGTCTCTAACGTCGGGTGCGATCGAAGGTGTTGTCAACAAATAGGAGGAAGCATCAACAAACTTGCCTTCATCGAGCGCGTTTCGGCGGCAGCGCGCTTCCAGGCCGCAAAGAAGTCATAGATGGCTTCGCCGGCCGCCACGCGGTGAATGTAGTTCTTCGGGAGAATGGTTTGGAATTTTGCACCTCGAACCCTAGATGAAAGTTGGCGCTGAACACCAAGGCTTCCATGGCCCATCTTCCATTGGCGGTCTTACGGGCCAGGTTGGCCGACCATAGTTGGCCAAAGGGGGCGAGGCGCCCTCGATCAGCAAACTACCCGGCAAGACGTATTCGGCCAAACGGGCATAGGCTGGGGCAACATCTTGTTCTTCGTATTCACGCAAAACATTGAAGGCGCGTATCAGGCGAACGCGTTCTTCGGGGTGCAGAGGCAGGTTGAAACCGCCGCATCGAAAGTAGGTGTTTGGACCAGCATAGTGCTGGGCAGCCTCAACACGCTGGGGATCGATCTCCACGCCGAGGATAGGTAGGGTCGGGTTGCGCGTTCGGAAGCGAGCTGCACTTTCGAGGGTAGTGCAAGGATCGGCCCCATAGCCAAGATCGACGAATAGGATCGGGCAAACAGGCCATCGGTCCGGGTGAGAAGCGATGGTTCGTAGAGCAGGAGGAAAATATCAACACGGCGAAGACGGTTGGGGGCCGTCTTGCCGCGGGTGGGCCTTCCTTCTGGCTTGGAAGGTCGAGGAGAGACGCCAACCCGTCGAGCAGGCTGGTAGGTCTCCCCTCTTGGAGGATCAGGGTTTGAATTCAAGAGTCCGAGTTACACAAGAGCCGCTCCCGCCGGGTTCGGTGCACAGCATGAGGTTGGCTCGCATTTTGTGGTTGTCGAAGTCGTAGGAGAACAGTGGGCCGCTTAGGATAACGGTGTCTCCCGGCTCGATGATGGGTGTGAACGTGGAGGATAGACAGCTTTGCATATCGGTGAAGCCGTTGGCCGAGGCGGTTTGACTGATGCCGGTTTTGGTGTCTTTGATGGTGAGCGAGTAGAAGCGAAACGCCAGCGGACCGATGTTCTTGATGCGCAGCTCAACCCACCAGCCTGTGCAATTGTCCATGCCGGCGTAGGAAAGTTCAAAATCGGGCGATGGGGTGGGCGTGGGCGGCGGGGTGAAGACCGGCAGGATGGACGGATCGCCGCTGAGGGTGGCGTACTCGCCGGTGACCCAACAAAAGGTGTTGGGTTTGGAGGGGAGGCGAATGTACCAATAGGTGCCAGCGGGATTTTTGCCGTACACCTCGGCCACTTCGCCGACGAGCAACCCAGCGATCAGATCGTAGGCACGGCCCGGGCCGACTCGACAGTTGGTGTTGACGCTGACCGAAAGGGTCACGATAGACGGGGTAGCAGTCTGCTCAAGGATAGGCGAGGAGGTGGCCGATGGAGTAGGGGTGTCGAGCGGAATAGCGGTTGGGCTGGCCGAAGGGGTGAAGGACGGCAGGGTTTGGGAAACAGAGGCAGCAACGGTCTGAGCAACAGCAGTATAGACCGAATTGGTGTCGGTGGTTGGCACAGCAACGCCGGGGAAGTTGCAGGCCAGGACGATCACCATTATGAGACTTATGGCCGGAAGAAAGCGGCGATCTGATCTCATGGGTTCCTCCTTTGACGGTGGGCTTGATTATATCCATCGCCTGCAAAAGCACAAGAAAAAGCAATGCCCCTTTGGGGGCATCGCAGAATGCTAATCGGCAGCGGCACTGTCTGGGATTTCGGTCCATTGCGAGGAGCCCACTTCGCTGGTGCGCGACTTGAAGCGCCCTGGTCGGAAGCCGGTGCCGGCCGGGATCAGTTTGCCGATGATGACGTTCTCCTTCAAGCCATAGAGGGGATCGGTGCTTCCGGCAATGGCTGCGCTGGCCAGAACTTTGATGGTATGTTGGAAGGAAGACGCAGAGAGGAAGGAGTCGGTGCTGAGAGAGGCTTTGGTGACGCCTAGCAGGACTTCGACAAACTTGGCCGGCTGCTTGCCCTCGGCAACCAGCGCTTCGTTAACGCGGCGAATCTCCAGCCGATCCACGAGATCGCCCGGCAAGTATTTGGTATCCCCTGGCCGAATGACCTGGACTTTGTTCATCATCTTACGGATGATGATCTCGAAGTGTTTGTCGTGGATGTTCTGGCCTTGCGAGCGATAGACTTTCTGGATCTCACTCAGCAGATACAATTGACAGGCTTCGCGGCCGCGAATGCGCAAGATACGATGCGGGTTGAGGGAACCTTCGGTGAGGGGGTCTCCCGCTTCAACGTGATCGCCATTCTGGACCAGCAGGTGCGGGGTGATGGGGACTTCTATCTCTTTTTCCTCGCGTCGGTCATAGGAGACAATCACCTGGTGGGTTTTCTCGTCTATGCGCACCCGCCCACCGTGCTGGGCGGTGATGGTGGCATCATCCAATTTGGCCAACAAATCGCCGGCTTTTACCTCGGCTTCATTCTTAACCACGATCTGCCAGTCTTCGGGGATGTCGTAGGTATCGCTCACCAACTCGCTGTGCTCGATCTTGACGATGTGCATGTCGGAGTAGCGATCGGAGTGGATGATGTGCACGGTGCCGCTGATCTCGGCCACGATGGCCTCGCCTTTGGGTTGTTTGCGAGCTTCAAACAGTTCCTCCACGCGAGGCAGACCGGTGGTAATGTCGCCGCCGGCAGCGACACCGCCGGTGTGGAAGGTGCGCAGGGTCAGCTGGGTGCCGGGTTCACCGATGGATTGAGCGGCAACGATCCCTACCGCTGCACCCAACTCGACCATGGTCCCACGGCCCAAGTCAATGCCGTAGCATTTGGCACACACGCCGTGTTCGAGTTCGCAAGTCAACGGAGAACGGACCTTGACCTCTTCCACGCTCGCAGCAATGATGCGGCGCGCCAGCTCGTGATCGATCACATCATCCCGTTCGCCGAGCACTTCCCCCGTGCGGGGATCGATCAAGCGTTCGGCCAACAGGCGGCTGTAGATGCGGGTCTGCATCGGCTCGCCGGCCACGTCGTCCGATTTGCGAATCCAAATGCCTTCGCGGGTGCCGCAGTCGAATTCGTTAACGATCACGTCTTGGGCGACATCGACCAAGCGTCGGGTGAGGTAACCGGCATCGGCGGTTCGCAGAGCGGTATCGGCCAGACCTTTACGAGCGCCATGGGTGGAGATGAAGTATTCTAGAGCGGTGAGCCCTTCACGGAAGTTTGAGCGAATGGGTAGAGGGATGATGCGTCCCGAGGGATCGGCCATCAACCCCCGCATGCCGGCCAACTGAGAAATGGTCGAGAAACCGCCCTTGGTCGCCCCGGAAATGGCCATGATCGCTAAGTTGCCATCCGGATCCATGTGTTGTTTGACCGCTTCGGCCACGCGATCGGTAGTGCGTTGCCAGATCTCGATCTCGCGCTCGTTCTTCTCCTGTTCGGTGAGCAAGCCGCGCCGGAAATCGCGCTGCACGGCCTCTATCTCTTTGAGCGCTTCGTTGATGAGATCAGTGCGCTCGGGCGGAATGGTGATGTCTGAGACAGCTAGGGTGGTGCCAGACTTCATAGCATACTCGAAGCCAATGTCCTTGATGCGATCGGCCACCTTGGTCGTCACTTCTTGGCCGCATATTTCGTAGACTTCGGCGATCAGGTCTTTCACACCACCCTTGTCCAACCGGCGATTGACGAACTGGACCTCGGGAGGCAAGATGCAATTGAACAGCACCCGTCCGACCGTGGTATCAATAATACGGGTTTCAGGCTTGGGCAAGCGTTTGTGCTGTTCGTCATACCAGGTGGTCACGCGCAGCTTGATCTCGGTATGGACCTCTACCTGTCCCAACTGGTAGCCCAGTTCGACCTCGTCCATATCGGCAAACATACGCCCATCGCCGCGATGCGGAGCATGGTGGGTCATGGTGAGGTAGTACACGCCCAAGACCATGTCCTTGGAAGGGCTGATGATCGGCTCGCCGTCGGCCGGCTTGAGCAAGTTCTTCGAGGAGAGCATTAGCTCACGAGCTTCTTGCACGGCCTTTTGCGAGAGCGGCACATGAACCGCCATCTGGTCGCCATCGAAATCCGCGTTGAATGCTGTGGTCACCAACGGATGCAGTTGAATAGCCGAACCTTCAATCAAGATCGGTTCAAAGGCCTGGATGCCCAGACGATGCAGCGTGGGCGCCCGGTTGAGCAACACGGGTCGCTCTTGGATGACTTCTTCCAGGACTTCCCAGACTTCAGGGCGATTGCGTTCGATCAGACGGCGCGCGCCTTTGACGTTTGCGGCATAGTTGTGCTGCACCAAGCGGGCGATGACAAAGGGACGGTAGAGTTCCAGCGCCATGGTCTTTGGCAGGCCACACTGATGAAGCTTGAGTTGGGGACCAACCACAATGACCGAACGGCCGCTGTAATCGACGCGCTTGCCCAACAGATTGCGGCGGAAGCGCCCCTTCTTTCCCTTGAGCATATCGCTCAGCGATTTGAGTTCACGGCGTCCGCGGCGGCTGAGGGCTTTGCCGCGCTGCGAGTTATCGATCAGGCTATCCACGGCCTCCTGCAGCATGCGCTTTTCGTTGCGGATGATCACATCGGGCGCGCCCAATTCCAACAAGCGCTTCAGACGATTGTTTCGGTTGATCACGCGCCGATAGAGATCGTTTAGGTCCGAGGTGGCAAACCGACCACCGTCCAGTTGCACCATGGGACGCAAATCGGGCGGGATGACCGGTAAGACGGTCAGGATCATCCATTCCGGCCGGTTGCCCGAGCGGCGGAACGCCTCTACGACTTTTAGACGGGCTGTAGCCTTCTTGCGTTTTTGCTTGGATTTGGTAGTGCGGATCTCCTTCCACAGCTCCTCTGCCAGCTTATCCAAATCCAATCGTTTGAGGATGTCATGGAAGGCCTCGGCGCCCATGTCGGCGCGGAAGACCTGTCCCCACCGTTGGCGAAGCTCGCGGTAGCGCGTCTCACTGAGGAAGATAAACGGACGAAGTTCGAGCAGCTCATCCCGCAGGCGGGTGTTCTGTCCCTGCGAAGCGGTCGATTGGCTTTCCAATTCATTGCGCAAGGCTTCCATTTGCGTGTCCGCCTCGGCTTTGAGGCGGGCCATTTCCGTCTTGATGGCCTCGATCTCCCGCTGTCGCTGCTCTTTCAACTCGTTTTCAACGATCTCAAGCTGCTGTTTGACGATCTTCTGGATCTGGCTGATATGCTTGGCTGCGATCACCGTTCCCGCCGGCACAACGGTTTCTCCAGTTGCTGCGAAGACAATATCTTTTGCAGCCGGCGAGCCGAGTTGCTCTTGCAAGGCCTTCTCCAGTTTTTGCCCGTCTTTGATGATCGGCTCCATGCGTTCAGCCACCTGCTCATCATAGCTCTGTTCCAGCGCAACACGACGCTGATTGAGCTCGGCCAGCATATGATCGCGGCGCAGCTTAATCTCGGCAATCCGAGCATTGACTTCTGCCGCTCGTTCGCGATCCGAGATCGAGATCTCATCTTCTAGCCGTTTGAGCGCCTTCTGACGAGCTTCTTCGTCTACATAGGTGACAATGTGCTGAGCAAAGTACAGCACGCGGTCCAAATTGCGGCGCGAAATATCAAGCAAAATCCCTAGGTAAGAAGGAACGCGCCGGGTATACCAGATATGGGCTACCGGCGTGGCCAATGAAATATGGCCCATTCGCTCACGGCGGACCGAAGACCGCGTGACTTGTACACCACACTTGTCGCAAACGATACCTTTATAGCGGGGATTTTTGTATTTTCCGCAATAACACTGCCAATCTCGGGTAGGGCCGAAAATCGCCTCACAAAACAGACCATCCTTCTCCGGCCGCAACCGACGGTAGTTAATCGTTTCCGGTTTGAGCACCTCGCCATACGACCACGATAGAATGGTTTCAGGCGAAGCCAGGCTGATGCGCAAGGCAGTCAATCCTTTTGTTTCCACAGAGGACTCTCCTTACAAAACAGAATATATCCCTTCAAAACAAGACATCCTAGGAATAACAATCAACCCAATTGAGACAAACGACACCAAGCGCTCCGAGATCTCTTCTCTCAAGCGCTTGTAAGATTGTACAATTGGTTTTTCCTGGAACAACGACCTCATTATAATAGCGAGATGGAATTTGCGCAAGGGGACAAGACTGAGTCAGACTGAGAGACTGAGCCAGATCAAAAAACCAGAGTAGAATCAGAGCAATTGCTCACCTCGTGTGGCGGGCGAGGCTATTCTTCTAGAAGCGCCGAGCTGGTCGCAAGGCCAACTTTCCTAAAAGGTTCGACATCGTCAATGAACATAGTGTTGATCAGTATCTTGTTGGGGATAGGCGGGATGGTGGGATGGGGAGTGTATGATTTTCTGGGTGGGGTGTTCTCCAAACAGGTCGGTCCCTTTAAGTCGTTTTTCTGGTCGCAACTGGCCAGCTTGATGTCGGTCCTGCTCTTGGCTTTGGTCTTCGGAAGAGAAGGGTATTTGTCGGGCTGGATCGTCTTCTTATCTTCTCTAGCCGCTATGGCCTATTCGGCCGGTTACCTGTTTTTCTTCAGGGGCATGGAAAAGGGGAATGTCTCGATCGTTGCGGCGACCATGAATCTATGGGCAGTGTTCACAATGATATTTGCCTTCGTGTTCCTGGGACAGCGCCTCACCTTCACCCAAACAATCGGCGCGATGTTGATCCTCACAGGGGCGACTCTGGCGGCGCTCGATTGGCATCATCTTTTTCAACGCCAGGATCGGAAACTGTTGCTGGGAGTGAAGGAGTCCATCCTAGGAGCATTCTTCTTCGGCGTCTTTTGGAACATCAGTGAGTTGATCTCAGAACGGGCCGGTTGGCTCTTGACGACATTTTTGGTGAAGCTGGGAATTGTAGCGTTTTTATCGCTGCTATCGATGATCTTCTGCTACGAGATCGGTCTGCAAGGGGGCCCGGCGCGGACAAAACTAGCGATCGCTTGGATGGGGGGTTATAGAAGTGAGCGCTATGGCTCTCATAAATTACGGGTTGACCATCGGCGATGCTATCCTGATCACGCCCATCGCCTCGGCGCTGTCGGTGGTGACCATTCTCCTGGCGGTGGTTTTCTTGCATGAACGGCTGACCTTCCTACAAACCTTGGGGATCGGCATGGCCGTGCTCGGGATCATCACCACAGCATTTTGATCTGCCCTGAGAAGGCTTCTCGGTGTGTCAAAATGCCTATCCGCCGGCCCCCTGATCTTCCTTCGCCCCATTCGCCGTGTGGTTCTCACCCAAGAGTAGTTATCCGTGGCGCGCCAGGATTTGGAGAACGCGTTCCGCGATCTCATCCCGCACCCGTCGAAAATCCTCCATGTTATCGGTCGTGGCAGGATCAAAAAAACCATGATGCACTTTTTTCCCCTTCCCCAACCAGACGGGACAATCTTCGGCTGCCGAATCGCAGACCGTCACCACCAAGTCGAACTCCAGGCCCTGAAATTCATCCACCGATTTCGAACGTCCCTGGTGTTCAATCCCGATCTCGGCCAGGGCGGCGATTGCTTTGGGATGGACATACCCTGCCGGCTTGGTGCCGGCGCTGAAGGCTTGCCACCCCTCCGAGCAGTGTGCATTCACGATGGCTTCGGCCATCTGCGAGCGACAAGAATTTCCGGTGCACAAGAAAAGAACCTTTTTCATAGTTTTCTCCACATTCATCCGAAAGATTTTATCGGGTTTAGAACAGGTGAATGTTATGCTTTTGTTACCTGGGCCGTTTCTAGGGGATCGTCCGTCAACGACGACCTCTGCCGGCTCCTCCTTCTCACGATGGCGCGCCCATCCAAAGCGTGGTAAAAACATCCTCAGCGCGTTGCGTCGAGTACAATCCTACCGTCTCTCACCCCACTTCTGGCAGAAGGATCGGCTATGAAAAAAGGCTCCCAGACCAGCAAATTTGGCACCACCCCTCGCATCGGCCACGACTCCTCGCCCTACTACCGCTCCCGCCTGTACGCCAGCTTGCCGGCAACCTCGCCCGGGCCGGCTGCGCCGGATCAGCCTTTCCCGTCGCACTATGAGAACACCATCCTGGTGGGCAGCGCTGAGCATATGAAGGAAATCCCAGACAATTCCGTGCACCTGATGGTCACTTCACCCCCCTACAACGCCACCAAAGAATACGATGCCGACCTGACCCTAGAGGAATATTGCCACTTACTGTGCAACGTGTTCACAGAGACGTATCGGGTGCTGGTGCATGGCGGACGGGCGTGTATCAACGTGGCCAACCTAGGGCGCAAGCCGTATCTCCCCCTTTCGGCCTACCTCTCACAGATGATGATCGAAATCGGCTATCTGATGCGGGGCGAGATCATCTGGTACAAGGGAGCCGGGGCCGGCGTGTCTATGGCCTGGGGCAGTTGGTGTTCGGCTGCCAACCCAGTCCTGCGCGATGTCCACGAGTACATCCTGGTCTTCTCCAAAGGATCGTTCACACGAACAAAGCCGGCCGGCCGGGAGAGCACCATCACCCGCGAGCAGTTCCTGGAATGGACCAAGTCGGTGTGGAACATTCCCCCTCAGTCGGCCAAGAAAGTTGGGCATCCTGCACCGTTTCCGGTGGAGCTCCCCTACCGCCTGATCCAATTGTATACCTACACCGGCGACATCGTCTTAGATCCTTTCATGGGAAGCGGCTCGACGGCCATCGCCGCCTTGCAGGCCGGTCGAAAATACATCGGATATGACATCTCCCCCACCTACGTACAACTGGCTGAAGAGCGCATCGCCCGCTACAAACAGCACAGGCTCAGCCCACCCTAGGGGCGCTTACCCCAACCGTTCAGCCCGCTACTCCCAAAACACATAGGGCGTTCCGTCCAGCGCTAGATCGTCCAAGGTGGCCCGACGCAAAGCCTCAAACCGCGGGCGCATCTCCTCCAGAGAATCCCCGCCCACCTTCTCCAACAGCGCATCGGCCAACACAAAAGCGGTCATCGCCTCCAAGATCGGAACGGCACGTGGAACCGGGCAGAAATCGGAGCGCTCATAGGCGGTGGATGTCTCCTTGCCGCCAGTCAGGTCCACCGTGGTCTGTGGGGTCAGAGTAGTGGCGATGGGCTTCATGGCAGCCCGGATCACGATCGGCTGACCGTTAGAAATCCCTCCTTCGATCCCGCCGGCGCGGTTGGACGGGCGTACCAAACGGCGTCCCTCGAGGCGGATCGGGTCTTGGGCCTGGGTGCCAGGCAGCGTAGTGTTCTCGAAGGCATCGCCGATCTCCACCCCCTTAATGGCCTGCACCGAGAGAATCGCCATCCCTAGCCGAGCTTCTAGGCGTCTATCCCACTGGGCAAAACTACCTAAGCCGGGCGGGACGTTCAAAGCGACGATCTCGAGCACGCCTCCTAGCGTATCCTTATGACGGATGGTCTGCTGAATGGCGGCATGCATCGCCTCGGCGGCCATCGGGTCAGGGCAGCGCACATCAGAGGCTTCGGCCCGCGCAAACCGCTCCTCATACGGCATATCGCCCAGCTCAGCCCGCACCGGCCCGATCGCCCGCACATACCCCCCCACCCGGATGCCAAACTGCGCCAGCAATTGCTTGCAGATCGCTCCTACAGCCACACGGGCCGCTGTTTCGCGTGCCGAGGCCCGTTCCAGGGCCGGCCGCAAATCGCGGTAGCCGTACTTGATAATACCGGTCAAATCGGCATGCCCTGGTCGGGGTCGAGTCATCGGCTCGATTGCCTTGGCGCGCCAGCGCACATGATCGGCATTCTCGATCAACAAGGCGATCGGCGCGCCGGTCGTCACACCCGCCATCACACCGCCCAAGATGCGGACCTCGTCGTGCTCCAACTTCATCCGCCCACCGGCGCCATACCCGCGCTGGCGACGCGCCAATTCGCGATTGATCACCTCAGCCGAAAGCGGCAGGCCGGCCGGCATCCCGTCTAAAATGGCTGTCAACGAGGGGCCATGCGATTCGCCGGCGGTCAAAAAACGCAGCATCTCCTCTCCACCATGTCTAACAAAATTCCTCCAGCAACCCCACTGCCTCCCACAGCGCCCGGCGCGGCGGACGACATCCGGTCCAGCGCTCAAATGCCAGCGCCGCCTGCTCGATCAACATCCCCAAGCCGCCCATGGCCGGCACCCCTCGGGCAGCGGCCAGATTCACTAGTTGCGTCTGACGTGGATTGTACACCAGATCATACACCATCGTCGGCGGCCGCAGCGGATAGGCTTCTGGCAGTGGACATTCCTGCACCTTCGGCGTCATGCCCAACGGCGTCGTATTCACGATCAAATCGAACGGCCCCTCGGGCAAAGGCTCAAACTCCACCGTGCGCACCCCATAAGCGGCGAAGGACTCGGCCAGCGCCCGACCCTGCTCAGGACGACGGGCCGCCACCGTCACCTGCCAACCGTCCTGTCCCAGCGCATACACCACGGCTCGCGCCGAACCGCCGGCCCCCAACACCAACGCCGTCTTGGACCTGCCGACCGCTGCTCCCCCCCCAGCCGGCCTAGGCCCAAGAGCGAGCCAGCGTTGCAAATCAGCCAAAAACCCCGGCGCATCGGTGTTCTCGCCGATCAACTGCCCGGCCTCGACATAGATCGTATTCACCGCTCCGATCGCCTGGGCGGTAGGCGTCAGCACATCTACAAACGGGATCACCGTTTGCTTGTAGGGAATCGTCACATTCACCCCGTCAAGCGACCCCTGGCGCAAACGCTCGAACAGCGCCTGCACCCCCTCTTGATCCTCCGGCGGGATCGGAAACAGCTCATACGTGCCGGCCAAGCCGCAGGCCTGTAGAGCGGCTTCGTGAATGCGCGGCGAGAGCGAATGACCGAGCGGAAACCCGATCAACCCCAACGAAAACCGCCTAAACGCCCCCATCTCCCTCACGTCCGGCGTAGCTCATCCAACACATCGAAAAAAGCAGGAAACGTTTTCGACACGCACCCTGGATTCTCGATCCTCACCCCCTCCACCCGCAACCCGATCAGCGAAAACGCCATCGCCATCCGATGATCGTTATACGTGCGGATCGTGGCCGGCCGAAACGCATCACAAGGATAGATCGTCATCCCGTCGGCATGCTCCTCCACCTGAACCCCTAGCCGCGCCAATTCGGTACAAGTCGCATGAATGCGGTCGGTCTCCTTCAAGCGCGCCGAAGCGATCCCTCGGATGCGGGTGGGCGTCTTAGCAAACGGCGCTATCGCCGCCAACGTCTGAGCCGTATCTGGTATATCGCGTAAGTCCACCTCCACCCCGCGCAGCTCCTGACCGCTGGTCACCCTCACGCCGCGCTCCGTTTCCTCCACCGTACAACCCATCTGCTCCAACACTTCCAAAAACGCCACATCCCCCTGCAGCGACCGTCGCCACAGTCCCTGCACCTCCACACTTCCCCCGCATACGGCCGGCGCAGCAAAAAAATACGAAGCTGCCGACGCGTCGCTTTCCACCTCATACACCCCTGGCGTTCGATAGCGGCCCAACGGCGGAGAAAACCACTCGAACCCTCGGCGTGCCACATCGATCCCAAAGGCGTGCATCACCGCCAGCGTCATCTCCACATACGGTCGAGAGCTCAGCGGCGTCGAAAGCGTGATCTCCATTCGGCTTCGGGCGTAAGGAGCGACCATCAACAGCGCCGATAAAAACTGAGATGACACATCGCCGCGCAGGGAGACCTGCCCCCCAGGCAACCCCTCGCCCCAAATCCGCAACGGCAGCCGGGCCGCTTCCTCCTCCCCGACGGCGGGCGGTTCTTGCCGAACCCCGGCGCGGGACTCTGCCGCCCCGATCCGGACTCCCAGGCCACGCAGGGCCTGCACCAGATCGGCCATCGGGCGTTCCCGCATGCGCGCTTCCCCGTCCACCACATACTCCCCTCGACCCAAGGTCAAGAACGCTGTGAGAAAGCGAGCGGCCGTCCCGGCGTTCCCCACGAAAAGCTCGGCGCTTCGGGCTAGGATAGTCCCGCCCAAGCCCACCACTGTCATCTCCTGCCGCACCAGGTCTAGGCGGATGGAAAAGCCCAGGGCCTGCAACGCCCGCGCCAGGTAGTAAGAATCGTCCGAGAACAGGGCGTGAGTCAGGCGGGTGGTTCCTTCGGCCAGAGCTGCGATCAACAGGGCGCGGTTGGTGAGCGATTTCGAGCCCGGCAAGCGCACCGTGGCCGAGAGCGGGCGAGGGATAGGTTGAATGCGTAAAGCTCCTAAGCGGGCGAGGTCGTGAGGCGAATGAGTTGTCATGGGCTCACCAGAGCAAGATAGGTTGTGCGCGAAGCGTCCAAGAGCTCGTGCAGAGCGGCCGAGTTCTCCTGCTGAAGGGCGGCTTCCAGGGCGTCTAGAGTGAGGCGAAAGCGGCGCAAAGCCTGCAGCAAGTAATCGCGGTTGGAGAGAAGCACGCCGCTCATCATCGAGGCCGGCGTCCCGGCCAAGCGGGCCGTGGAACGGAAGCCGGGCCCGATCAGCGGTGCTGCCTCGGCCGGCGTGGCCTGGCTGAGCGCTGAGGCCAGTAAAAAGGGCAGGTGGCTGGTGGCAGCCAGCAGGCGATCGTGCTCGTCGGCGTCCAATTCTAACGCCTGGGCCCCGAGGACATGCACCACTTGGCCGGCGGCCGACCGGGCGCGAGGCGTAGTTCGCTCAAGCGGCGTCAACACGAACGGCGCATTGCGATACAACGCTGGGTCGGCATGTTCTAGCCCTAGCTGCTCCCTGCCGCAGATCGGATGCCCGCCGATCGGGTCGAAGCCGGGCGGCAGATCGTTCATGGCGCGCACGATATCCCGCTTGGTCGAGCCGATATCCAGCACCACACAGGGCGCAGCGAGCCACTCCGGCAAGCGGCGCAGCAGGCTGAGGATGGCCGGAACCGGCGCGGCCAGGATTACCAGGTCCATTGACGGCAAGGAGAAGGACTGAGAGGCGCCTTCAGGCAACTCGATCGCCCAGTCTACAACCCCCTTCAAGCGGGCCTGCTCCACAGTGGGACGATGCACGTCCAGGCCGATCAGGCGAGCACACTTCCCGCTCAGCCCCATGGCCAGCGAGCCGCCCATCAGCCCCAGGCCGATCACGCCAACCGTTGCCTTGCGCAGCGAAAAGCCATCCTCCATGTCAGCTAGGCCACCTGAACCAGCGAGTGAACCGGGGCGATGCGGCGTCCCATAGCCTCGGCGATGGCTTTCACCTGACGCACCATCTCGGCAAAGGTCTCCGGCTTGAGCGATTGTTTCCCGTCCGAGAAGGCTTTGGCCGGGTCGGGGTGCACCTCCACGATCAGGCCGTCGGCGCCGGCGGCGATGGCGGCGCGGGCGATGGCCGGCACATATTCGGCGTGCCCGGTGGCATGGGAAGGGTCGAGGATCACCGGCAGATGAGTCAGGCGCTTGAGCACCGGGATGGCGTTGATGTCGGTGGTGTTGCGGGTAGAGGACTCGAAAGTACGGATGCCGCGCTCGCACAAGATCACGTGGTGATTGCCGCCGGCCAGGATGTACTCGGCCGACATCAGCAACTCCTCAATAGTAGCGCTCATGCCCCGTTTGAGCAACACCGGCTTGCGGATTTCACCCAAGGCCCGCAGCAGATTGAAGTTTTGCATGTTGCGCGCCCCTACCTGGAATACATCCACGTACTTGAGCATGAGGTCCAGCTGGGTCTGAGAGGTGATCTCGACTACGATCGGCATCCCGGTTTGCTGGCGAGCTTCGGCTAGGTATTCCAGCCCTTCCTCGCCCAGCCCTTGGAAGGAATAGGGTGAAGTGCGGGGCTTGAAGACGCCGCCGCGCAGGGCATTGGCTCCGGCCTGGCGCACGGCGTGAGCAGTTTTCAAAATCTGGTCGCGCGATTCCACCGAACAGGGACCGGCGATCAACACGATCTCCTCGCCGCCTATCCTGAAGCCATCGATCGGGAAGACAGAATTCTCCGGAAGGAACTGTCGCGAAGCCAGTTTGAACGGCTGAGAGATGCGCTTGACGCTTTCCACTCCCTCCAACGCCTCGAACGGATCCGACGGAATGGTATGACACTCGCCGATCACGGCCACAATCGTGGTCTCCACGCCATGGCTAACATGGGGCGTGAGGCCATGCGCCTGGACGGTTTTGACCACTTCCTCGAGTTGTTGCGGGGTGTAGTTGGATTTCATCACGATCACCATAGGTTCTCCTTTCGCAAGGTGGAATGAGCGACTGCTAATCAAGCGTCGCTGGTGGACGACTCGGTGAAGGGCGTCAGGTCAGGGCGAAGGAGGATCGCCTGACGCAGGTAGACGTGTCGGATGGCGTGTTGGGGCAGGTTGGTATTCCAGTGGATCAGGACGCGAATCACCCGAGGCAAGCTATCGGGCACAGGGATCTCTCGAGCGCACAGCATTGGAACGTGTTGCCAACCCAGTTCTCGCGCGGCCTGTGCCGGGAAGGCTGAGGTCAAGTCCTCGGTGACGGTGAAGAAGACGCTGGCGATGTCCTCCGCACGCAGCGCCTCATTTTGGACGAGAATGGCCTGGAGCAGTTCGCGCGTGGCGTCTACGATGGCTTCAGGACGATCGGCCGGTACAGTGATCGCGCCTCGGATTCCACGAACAGGCATAGGGTGTTCCTCCACAGGTGTCTTCTAGAAAAGCGAAACGAGCGAGACCGTGTGGCCTCGCTCGTTGGGTATCAAAACAGGGTTAGGAGAGATGCTGCCCCTGCTTAAGCGCCGCCACCGGTCCTCGGCTCGCCGAGACCGTAAAAATAATACGCAAAGAAGCGGGCGGACGACTTAAGCATGATTGCCCGTTATTCTATGCAAGATGGCGGAGAACGTCAAGGGTTTTGGGGGCTTGTCCAATAAGTCTCTTTGGATGGTACGAACTGTCTCTAGAACAGCCGCAAGAAGGCCGTTTGACCCTTGAACAGCAGCTGATTCCATTGCTGATCCCCTCGCATGCCTGGCTCTACTGGGCTCTCCTTGCGCGTCAAGGGTAATTATTGAACAAGCCGCCGTGACCCTAATAGCCTGCGCCCTGGCCCTGCTGGCCCAGGATGTGTCCCCGCTGATGCGCACCGCCCTAACCGGCGACCTGACCATCTGGCGCGACCTGTTCGAGCAGGCCGGCAGCGCCGGTTGCAAAATTGCCCTGGCCTACCTGCTGCTGGAGTGCGGCCGGCCCGATGCCTTCCAGACCTACGCCGTGCCGCGCCTGGCCATCCCCGAACGGCGCGCCGCCCTCAAGGTCCTGGTCCAAGCGGCTGGGTGCGGGGCTGAGGGACGCGCGGCAGTCGGCGAAGGCGCGCCCTCCCACGAATGCGAATTTCGTCCCGCCGGGCTCTGCCTGACGTCTTCTGACCCCAGGGCAGCGATGCAAAATCCTGTCTATCCTGTCCATCCTGATGGAGAGACCATCGACGAATTCTATCAACGAATAAACGAACACGCGCCCGCCCCCATTCGTTTATTCGTTTTCCATTCGTTGACGGCCTCCTCCACGAAACCCATCGACGAATCTGACCACGAATACATCAAGGAAATAAACGACCCATACGGGTCACTGCACTTTGAATATCGAATAAAGCTTCCTGAACGGAGCAGCGCTCCGGTGCGCAGGAACGGATGAATGGATTAGGCTTGTCCTCCCAACCCATTGAGGAGGCAGCCGTGAAGCAGAAAGAGCCACAGATCTTCTTCGTCCGCATGGAACATCTTCCCAACCGCCTGGGGCTGGAACGAATGCACGATGCGTACCGGCGCTTATATCAAGCGGCAAACAGCGTTGAACGTGAAAAACCGATTCAGGAGGCACAACATGAACCAGAATTCGACAGACATCCCCCCTCGTCTGGCAGCGATCTATGCTAGGGTGTCGACCGCGCAACAAGAGCAGGAAGCGACCATAGAGAGTCAGGTGGCCGAACTGGAGAAATATGCGCAGGAGAAAGGATTGCGGCTGTCCAGGGAGTTGTATTTTTTGGATCAGGCGGTCAGCGGAGCACGATTATCGCGCCCGGCATTGGATCGTTTGCGGGACTTGGCGGTGGAAGGCTTGTTTGATACGGTGTTGTGTCTCAGTCCTGATCGGCTGTTGCGGAAATATGCCCATCAATGGATTTTGATAGACGAGTTGAAACGGCTAGGGGTGAGCGTGATCTTCGTCAATCAGCCGTCAGTGGAAGACAACCCGCAAGGGCAATTGCTGTTGGGCATTCAAGACTGTTTGCCGAGTATGAGCGCGCCGTGCTGACCGAACGCTTGCGGCGCGGAAAACTGTATCGCATTCGCCGTGGGGAATGGGTGCATTGCGTTGCGCCGTATGGCTATCGGTACATTCGGGTCAGTGAACCCAATGGCGGACGATGGGAAGAACATCCCATGGAAGCGGCGGTCGTGAGATATATTTTCCAGGAATACACGGAAAACGATGGGCGTATCCTGCCAATCGTCGAGTTTTTGAACCAAAATCTTGCCTCCATGCCGCCACGCGGCAAACGTTGGTATCCCGGCCTGGTGCAAAACATTCTTTCACGCTCTGCTTATATGGGAAACACGTATTACAATCGCACACGTACTTGCTACGAGGTGATTGGCAAACCGCGCAAAGTGGGACGCGGCAAAAAACGGTATGCGGCGCACCTACCCCGCCCAGAAGAAGAATGGATTCCGATGAGCGTACCGCCGTTGGTCTCGGAAGAGACGTGGTTGAAAGCCCAGGAACGTTTGAAAACCAACTTCAAGTTCTCTCTGCGCAACAACAAAAAGCATTTCTTCCTCCTCAGTCGCCTGTTGGTTTGCGGCGTGTGCGGACGGACGCTGACTGCCCGCAAACGGCGTGGACACATCTACTACTCTTGTATCCGCGAAAAACGCAGCCGATCTGAATTTCCCCGCCACACCTGTTCGGTCAATGCCGAAGTGATTGAACCCTTGGTCTGGCAGGCTGTCGTTGATCTCTTGAAAAATCCGACCCTGTTGGCGGACGCCTGGGAAAGCGAAATGCACATCAGTCCCAACGCGCCCGACGAGCCCAATCGTTTGCAGACACGCTTGAAAGCGCTGGAAAATCAATGGCAACGATTGCTGGATTTGTTTCAGGAAGGGAAGATTGACAAGACCGAGTTGTCCAAACGCAAGGCGCACATTGACCAGGAACGGACTTCCATCCAAATGCGGTTGGAGCAACTCGACCGCCTTGCCTATCAGCAACAAATCAAACAAGCCATCGTGGAAGATTTCGAAACCTTTTGCCGAAAGATCAATGCAAGCATGGAGAACCCCGCTCCACAACTCCAACAGGAAGTGATTCGATTGGTGCTGGACCATGTAGTCGTCGGTACAGACGAGATCGTTCTCAAGCACATCGTCCCTGCCGATGATAATGGTCGTTTATTTCCTGGACGTAAATAAACGAATGGGGGCGGACGCGCATTCGTTTATTCGTGACCGGAATTCGTTGCTGACCCTCGTGTGAGAGCGACCGTCAACGAATGGGAGAACGAATAAACGAATGGGGGCGGGCGCGTGTTCGTTCATTCGTGGTCGAAATTCGTTGCTGGCCCTCGTGTGAGAGCGACCGTCAACGAATAGGAGAACGAATAAACGAATGGGGGCGGACGCGTGTTCGTTTATTCGTTGCCGAAATTCGTTGCTGGCCCTCGTGTGAGAGCGACCGTCAACGAATGGGAGAACGAATAAACAAGTGGAGCGGGCGCATATTCGTTCATTCGTTGCCGGAATTCGTTGATGGCCCTCCCCCTCACGGCCACCAAATGGCGACGTCCTGGATGGCGCGGCAGTCCTGGTTTGCCCGCCTAATCCTGGCGGTAGGTCAGCGGAGCTTCGCTCGTGCCGCGCCAGAGGAACTCGCTCAGGCGCTGCCCCAGGGCGATTTCAGCATCGCCGCTTTGGGTCGGTTTCTCCCACCGGACCGCCTCGTACAGGCTCCAGCGGTACAGGTCGAAGGCTGACTGGAACAGATCGGCGTAGACGCGGGCGGCATCCAGCGCCAGGGCGTAGGCCAGCGTCATCCAGAGCAGGGAGAGGAACGCCGCCCAGGGCCAGAGAAAGGCCCAGAGCAGAGAGAGCAGCCCCCAGGCCCACAGTTCGACGCGCAGGTCGAGCACCCGGCGCGCCTCGGCCAGGGTTTCGCGGGCGTCTTTGGGAAGGAGCAGCCACAGGCGCGGCCAGCAGATGACCGCCTCCAGCCCGTAGCGTTCGCGCGGGGCCGCTTCGGCGGCGCGCAGCGCGTTGCCCAGGGCGGTCGGCAGGCATTCGTCTAACGAAGCCGGGGCGTAGTGACCCTCCACCTCCAGTCGCGCCAGTTCGCGCACTTCGGCGTAGGTCAAGAGGCCGGCTTCCCTGCGCTCCATCAGGGCGTTCTAGCGCTCCCGGCCTTTCTGGATGCGCCGCCACTGCCAGCGGCGCAGCGGAGCGGCCAGCCAGGCCAGCGGCGGACGCCAGTAGCCCTCCAGCAGGCGCAGCATGGGGAAGCGCACCTGCTCCATCAGTTTGGAGGAGAGAAAGAGCAGGCCCACGCCCGCCAGTAGCAGGGCGGTTTGGGTGGGCAGGTCGCGGCTGGAGAGCCAGTCCCAGGCCGGGGCGAAACCGATGCAGAAGAAGACCGCCAGCAGCAGCCCGCCGCCCCAGAAGAGCAGCGCCGGGCTGAAGAGGTACTCCAGCCAGCGCGCCGAAAGCCCCTCGCCGATCTTATCCCAGAATTTGGTCAACATCACGGTCTCGCTTTCTGCTCGGCAGGGATGAGCGGCAGGCCATGATGCGGGCATGCGCCGGGCTGCCCGCCTGCTTTTTGAAGCCGGCGGGTGTAGGAGCACTCCGGCTGCGGGCAGACGTATTTGCGCGCTGGTGGAGGGGTGAGGAGGCCCGGGAGGGGAGAATAGGCCGAAAGCATGTCTCCGTACTCTATCTTGTTCTTATATCCAGTCACAATCACGCTCCCGCTGACGTTCCCGCCGATCGCCACTGAGCGGTTCCCGGCGGCGGTCACGGTCGCGCCGGCGGCTTGCGCCTCCCCCCACAGGCGGGCGATTTCGGCGGCCAGGGCTTCATCTTCTTGCAGCAGTTTCTTGAGCTGCAGCCGCAGCGCCGCTTGCGCGTCGTCGTCCTGCGGGGCGGCGGCCAGGTCGCGGGTGGCTTCCTGGGCGGCCGGTTTGGCTTCCACTTTGGGCCGCAGTTTGCCCCACAGCGCCTTGGCCTTCTCCCAGGCCACTGCGCCGAGTCGCTCCCCGGCCTCCTCGGCGGCCCTCTCGCCCATCTTGAGCAGGTAGGGCAGGAAGGGCGCCAGGAAGGGGACGAGTTGGGTGGTGAGGGTGGGGATGTCCATGCTGCACCTCCTGGATTAAGGATATTTTATGCGTTTGGGGGAGGGTGTCAATGGGGTGAGAGAGTGTCGGAAAAAGGCTTTGGTAGAACGGCAGCTAAATATTTTCGAACACTCAGAATCACCCTTGATAATTCAGACCAAATCGGTTATATTTACCCCGTCCCCCCTGGGGGGGTAGAGGCAGCCATGAAACACGAAGACCCGCTCAAACGCCCGAAGGCCATCTGCGCGGCATCATCCGCATGGTCGGAGAAGATACCTACTGCATAGACATCATCCGCCAGATTCAGGCTGTGGAGGCGGCTCTCGACAAAGTTAGCGCCCAAATCCTGGACGCCCATCTGAAATCCTGCGTCATCACCGCCGTCCAGGGCGAAGACCCCGCCGAACGCAAGTGGGTGCTCAAAGAAGTGCTGGAAGTCTTCGAAACGGCGAACAGGTAGCAAGCAAACAAGTAGCACGTACCTGTTTACCACCTACCTCAACCTTACCAACCTTTCAACCTTCAACCCCTAAACCAAGGAGCTCCCATGTCCACCATCACCTATTCCATCCCCAACATCTCCTGCGGACACTGCGTCCACACCATCCAGACCGAACTCATCGAATTGGAAGGCGTGCAGGAAGTCCGCGCCAGCGCCGAGACCAAGAGCGTGGTGGTCGTCTTCGAGCCGCCCGCCGACGAGGCCAAAATCAAGTCCCTGCTGGCCGAAATCAACTATCCGGTTGCGGAGTAGCCGTATGCCAAAACGCCTTGCCCTTGCCGCTGCTCTGCTTTCCCCGGTCGCGCTGCTGGCCGCCTGCGCCTCCACAGACGCCGCTTACGACCCATACTCATATGCGACAGAAGAAACGCCCTACGAGGCCCTCTTCCTGGACAGCATGATCATCCACCATCAGGGCGCAGTGGACATGGCGCGTCAGGCCCTGGAGCAGGCCGAACATCCCGAACTGCGGGCGCTGGCCGAGTCCATTCTGGCGGCCCAGGAGGCGGAAATCGCCCAAATGCGCGCCTGGCGGGACAAGTGGTATCCCAACCTGCCGCCCACCAAGGGCCTGCACATTCACATGGGACCGATGGAAGTGGCCGAGGACGCCTCCCGTCCGTATGATTTGCGCTTCATCGAGGCCATGATTCTCCATCACGAGGGCGCCATCGCCATGGCCCAGGACGCGCTGCAAAAAGCCAAACGCCCTGAAATCCGCGACCTGGCGCAGGCCATCATCGCCGCTCAGCAGGCTGAAATCGAACAGTTGAAAACCTGGCGTCTGGACTGATACGGCGAGTAACCCTCCCCTCATGCCCATCCCCAAGCAGCTCGCCCTCCCCATCGCCGGCATGACCTGCGCCAACTGTGCGGCGACGGTCGAACGCAGCCTGAAGAAACAGGCCGGCGTCAGCTAGGGGATCGTCCACCTTTCGAGCGAACGGGCGGCGGTGACCTTCGACCCGGCCGCGACAGGGCTGACCGACCTGATCGCCCGCCTCCGCCGCGCCGGCTACGACGTGGCCACGGGCGAGGCCGAACTGGTCATCCGTCGCCTCTCGGACGACAACGACGCCCGCCGCCTGGAAAAAGCCCTGCTCAAACTGGAGGGCGTGCTGGAGGCCCACGTCTCGCTGGCTGCCGAACGGGTGTGGGTGCGCTACGTGCCGACGGTGGTGAGTCAGGCCGAGACGCGCGCCGCAGTCGCTAGGTCCGGCTTCGAGGCGCTGGACCTGGGCGGCGAGGCCGAAGACGCCGAAGCCAAAGCGTGCCAGGCCGAGATTCGTCACCAGCGTCGTTTGCTTCTCGTCGGGCTGGTCTTCACCCTGCCCCTCTTCCTGTTCTCGATGGGACGCGACCTCGGCCTGCTGTGGGCCACTGGGCGCACGCCGCCTGGACGAACTGGGTCATGCTGCTGCTGGCGACGCCGGTTCTATTCTATGTGGGCGGGCAGTATTACGTGGGGGCCTTCAAGGCGCTGCGCAACGGCTCGGCTAACATGGACGTGCTGATTGCCCTCGGCTCCTCGGCGGCCTACCTGTACTCGCTGCCGATCGTCTTCGGCCGGCTGGAAGGACATGCCTACCTGGAGACGGCGGCGGTCATCATCACCCTCATCCGGCTGGGCAAATTCCTCGAGGCACGGGCCAAAGGACGCACCTCGCAGGCGATCAAGCAACTGATGTCCCTGCGCGCCCGCACGGCGCGGGTGGTGCGGGGCGGGTGCGAGACGGAGGTGCCGACCGAGGAGGTGCGCGTCGGCGACCTGGTCATCGTCCGCCCCGGCGAGAAAATCCCCGTGGATGGCGTGGTGGTGGAGGGCCGCTCGACGGTGGATGAATCCATGCTGACGGGCGAATCGCTGCCGGTGGAGAAAGGCCCCGGCGAGGCGGTCATCGGCGCCACGCTCAACAAAGGAGGCCTGCTCAAGTTCGAGGCCGTCAAGGTCGGGCGCGAGACGGCCCTGGCGCAGATCATCCGCCTGGTGGAAGAAGCCCAGAGCGGCAAAGCCCCCATCCAGAAACTGGCCGACCGCGTCTCGGCGGTCTTCGTCCCGGCGGTGATCGGGCTGGCGCTATTGACCTTTGCCGGCTGGCACTTCCTGGGCACGCCGGGCAATTTCACCCGCGCCCTCATCAACATGGTGGCGGTGCTGGTCATCGCCTGCCCGTGCGCCCTGGGCCTGGCCGCGTCGACGGCGGTGATGGTCAGCACGGAGCGCGGTGCCGAGATGGGCATCCTCTTCCGGAATGGCGAGGCGCTGGAGCGGGCCGGCCGCCTCTCGGTGGTAGTGCTGGATAAGACCGGCACGCTGACGCGCGGCGAGCCGGTGGTGACGGATATAGTCGTCAGTCGTCAGTCCTGAGCGATGAGTTGCTGCGCCTGGCGGCGAGCGTGGAAAAAGGCAGCGAGCATCCCCTCGGCGAGGCCATCTGGGCCGAGGCCACCCGGCGCGGCCTGACCCTGGCCGAACCTTCGGGCTTTCGGGCCGAGGCCGGGCAGGGCGTGGAGGCCGAGGGGGAGGGCCGCCGCGTGGCGGTTGGCAGCCTGCGCATGCTGCAGGGACGCGGCCTTCCGCTTGGCGGGCTGGAAGGCGAAATTGCCCGGCTGCAAGCCGAAGCTTGGGAGAGGATGTCAATGGGGTGAGGGAGTGTTCGAAAAACAGGCTTTGGTAGAACGGCAGCCAAATATTTTCGAACACTCAGAAGCGCTTGACAGCCCTCTCTGCATCAGGTAGAATGTAGGTTGCCTTTTGGGCGGGCCTGTGGCTCAGCTGGGAGAGCGCCTCAATCGCACTGAGGAGGTCAGGGGTTCAAATCCCCTCAGGTCCACTGGTCGATGGGTGGCTTCTGCTGGCCGCCACCGAGCCCTGTTCAAGTTCGGATAGCATCACCCATGGGCCCATAGCGCAGCTGGGAGCGCGTCTCAATGGCATTGAGAAGGTCGAGGGTTCGAATCCCTCTGGGTCCACATAGGTTATCTTTCGAAAGGTCATAGCAGGAGTAGTAGGTCATCCCGTCAGCGAGAAGGGAGAGCGAGGTGGAAGCCCTTCATGGCATCCCACGGGAATGCCCAAAAAGACCGAACTCGCCTGCTGCTCGAAGGAGCAGACTTCGCCGGCGAGAGCGTTGGGCAGAAACGCAGGTAGTCGGCGACGGGAATGCCCGTTATCGCAGGTAGAGTGACGCTAAGGTTTAGGCGCGCAGCGGCCGCTTGAACGTTAGCGTAAGCCGGGTGGTACCGCGGAGGGTTCCTTCGTCCCAGCATGGACGAGGGAATTTTTTGTTCCCGGTATGGTGGCCGGCAGGGACCTTGCCTCCCCTCGCTAAGGCCCGGATCGAGGGAGGAGCAGCTTCCTCGTCCAGCAGGCAGGGCCGGGCGAGGTGGGAAGCGAGGACAGATCGCTCTGGGCGAGAAGCCCGCCCAGGAGGCAGCGAAACGTTCGAGTCGGCAAGATGTCCGTTCTTATGATCGTTATTTATGATGACGGAGGCAGTGATGGAGATAAAGTACGATCCTATCGCTATCGAGAAGAAATGGCAGGCGCGTTGGGAAGCCGATCAGTTGTATCGTTCGGTGATTGATGACAGCCGGCCCAAGTATTACGCGTTGACGATGCTCCCCTATCCCAGCGGGGATCTGCATATCGGGCATTGGTATGCGATGACGCCCTCGGATGCGCGCGCCCGCTATAAGCGGATGCAGGGGTATAACGTGTTGTTCCCGATGGGGTTTGATGCGTTTGGCCTTCCGGCAGAAAACGCCGCGATCCGCGATGGCATTCATCCGATGATACGCACATATCAGAACATCGATCGTATGCGTGAGCAGTTGAAGAGCATGGGAGCGATGTTCGATTGGGAGCGTGAGGCGATCTCGTCGGACCCGAAGTATTATAAGTGGACCCAGTGGCTTTTTATTCAGTTGTATAAGCACGGGCTGGCGTATCGCAAGCTTGCGCCGGTGGATTGGTGTACGAAGTGTAACACGACGCTGGCGCGCGAGCAGGTGCAGGGAGAGGATCGGCATTGTGAGCGGTGCGGCACGCCGGTCATCCGGCGCGAGTTGGAGCAGTGGTTCTTCCGAACGACGAAGTATGCCGAGGAGTTGCTGCGCTTCGATGAGATTGACTGGCCAGAGGCGGTGCAAGTGAAACAGACAAATTGGATCGGGCGCAGCGAGGGGGCAACGGTGACGTTCAAGACGGAGGACGGCGAGGCGTTCGAGATCTTTACTACCCGCCCCGATACGCTGTGGGGGGCGACGTTTATAGCGTTCGCGCCGGAGCACCCGTTGGTTGAGAAAGTGACGACACCAGAACAGCGGCCAGCCGTGGGGACGTATCGGCTGCAAGCGATGCGCTTGTCGGATATTCAGCGCGAGGCGAAGGATAAGGAGAAGACTGGGGTGTTCACGGGTGGATATGCCATTAATCCGGTGAACAACGCTCGCATTCCGATCTGGATTGCCGATTATGTGTTGATGACTCACGGCACAGGGGCAATTATGGGTGTGCCGGCCCATGACGAGCGCGATTTTCTGTTCGCAAAGAAGTATAACTTACCGATCGTCGAGGTGATCCGGCCAGACGACGCTGAGGAGGGCAAGGAGTTGGAAGCAGCCTATACCGGCCCCGGGCGGATGGTGAACTCTGGACCGTTGACCGGCACGGTGATCACCGAGGGGAAAGGGTTCAAGGATCCTGGGATTCGGGCGGTGATCGACTGGCTGGAGGAGATGGGCTTTGGAAAGGCGGATGTGAGTTATCGCTATCGCGATTGGTTGATCAGCCGTCAGCGTTACTGGGGTGCGCCGATTCCGATGGTCTACTGCGAGAAGGATGGCTGGAATCCGGTGCCGGAGGATCAGTTGCCGGTGTTGTTGCCGGAGGATGTGGAATGGCGGCCAACCGGCGAGTCGCCGTTGAAGTTCCATCCGACGTGGAAATATACGACATGCCCGATGTGCGGCGGGCCGGCGGAGCGCGAGACGGATACGATGGACACGTTTATGTGTTCGTCGTGGTATCACTTGCGTTATTTGTCGCCAAACTACGATCAGGGCCCCTTTGATCCAGCGGAGTACGATTACTGGATGCCCGTGGATACTTACACCGGCGGCAGCGAGCACGCCACGATGCATCTGTTGTATACGCGCTTCTTCCACAAAGCGCTGCGTGATATGGGCATCGCCAAAGGAAATGAGCCGATGCTGCAGCTGCGCAATCAGGGGATGGTGTTGGCCGAGGATGGCAGCAAGATGTCGAAGAGCCGCGGCAACACGGTGGCGCCAGATGAGTTGGTGGAGCGCTATGGGGCCGATACGGTGCGGGCTTATTTGATGTTTTTTGCCCGTTGGGAACAGGGGGGACCCTGGAACCCGAGAGGCATCGAAGGCACGGCGCGCTGGCTACGACGCGTATGGGCGTTGTTTACCGACAAGACGCTGCCCGAGGAGAATGCCCCTTCAGAGGTCCGTCAAGCGCTGCGACGCAAGGTGCACAAGACGCTGCGTCGGGTAACGAGCGATTTTGAGAATTTCCAGTTCAATACGATCGTCTCGTCGCTGATGGAGTTGCTCAACGATATGTATGATGCGCAGTGCGCCGGCTGCGCCGGCACGCCGGAATGGGAGGAGGCCCAGGAAATTTATTTGAAGATGCTGGCCGCCGTGGCGCCTCACATTTCTGAGGAGTTGTGGACCGAACAGTTGGGGAAGCCATATTCGATTCATTTGCAGCGCTGGCCAAGCGTGGACGAGGAGGCGGCAAAGGATGAGATGATCGAGCTGCCGATTCAGGTGAATGGAAAGGTGCGCGAACGGATCATCGTCCCAGCGGAGATCGACGAGGAGGCGATTCGCGCTCAGGCTTTGGCGAGCGAAGCGGTTCAGCGCTTCTTGCAGGGCCGCGAACCCAAAAAGGTGATCGTGGTCAAAGGGAAGATGATAAGTATTGTCGGATGAGGATCGGGAGGCGCTCTCCCTCCAGGCCGGCCCTCAAGGTCGGCCTATTTTGTTTCCCCAAACAGGATGACCAGCAAGTGTTGATTGAGGAATTGGGGCATGCCGACGCCCGAGGCAGGGGGGGCAATTTGACCGAGAGTGTAGCCTCCGGCGATGGGGAGGTTGGCTCCGAGGATCTCTTGCACGGCTGCGATCTCAGCGCTTGGAGACGATTTGAGCAGGAACTGCCAGGCCAAGTCCACCAAGAGCAAGGCGAAGACTGGACGGGCATTCTCAAGTTGCCAGAGGGCATCTTGAACGGCTTTCTGGGCAGCGTTCCAACAGGCCGAGCGATTGCCCACCATCAGGAAGGCATCTATTCCATCGCGCAGCGGGGCGTTGAGGCGAAAACTGCCATCGGCTTCGACCCGCAACGGAGAGCGGACAAGGGGCTGATCGCCCTGATCGATGCCCAAGGGATAGAGACGAACCAGGTAGTTGAGGGGCGGGAAGGCCCATTCGCGGGCCGGCCGTCCGAAGATTTGGGCATAGATTTCAGAAGCCGGCCGGCCGTCTAGGGCGCGCAGCCAGAATCCACGCGAGCGGGTGATGCGGAATTGGGACCCTACTGGCTCCCAGCCGTGAGCGTATCCGACTCCGATCTTGAAGGGGCCCCGCAACAGGGCGGCGGCCAAGCCTCCCATGCCGACATGAACGCCGGCCATTTGATAGTTGTTTCCGCTATGCACATCGCCACTGGCCAGGCCGCCGAAGGCCGGCAGGGGTAGGTCCGTCAGGTGATTGCATAGCTGTTCGGCATCGCCGTTGAAGCCATCAGCAAAGAACAGGAGAGAGCGATGGGCCGAGTCGCCAGTAGTCAGCTGGATCAGCCGGCTGGCCGTCTCACGGCCACTCTGAGCATAGCCGGGCAACCAGTGGGCCTGAGCGCGCAGTTCGCCGCCAAGCAGAGCGACCACCACAGCGTGAGGATGAATGCCTTGCTGAGTGAGGCCGGCGGGGGTGCTGAACCCGATCAAGGGAGTATCCCCCACCAGGCTAGACACTCCGCTCATCACGTCGCGCGCTTGATAATGATAGGAAGAGATGACGATGCCAAACTGCGGAGAGGCGATTCCCAGCCGATTGAGGGCGGCGTGAGCCGCCCGCAGGCCGGCTTCGCGCCCGTCGAGTGCTTGTGCATGTCCTACTGCAGCCAGAAGTGTCATGGTCGCTGCTATCCTTCGGCGATCGGTATAGTGAAGTGGAAGGTAGCGCCTTTGCGAAATTCGCTCTCAAACCAGATGCGGCCGCCTTGCATTTCCACCAAGTTCTTGGTGATGCTCAGGCCCAAGCCGGTGCCAGGGGCTTCACGGGCCTTGTAATCTTCGGAGCGGAAGAATTTTTGAAAGATCTTGGGCTGATCTTCGGGGCTAATGCCGATGCCGTTGTCGCTCACCCAAACGTGGATCACCTGGCCTGGTCCATCGACATCCCAGCGGTTTGAAGCGACTTCGGCCCCGATGAGGATGCGTCCTTCCTCGGGAGTATATTTGTAGGCGTTGCTGACCAAGTTGGTGAGGATCTGCGCCAAGCGGGTGCGATCGGCCCAAACAGGCGGCAGGCGATCTGGCAGTTGAACTTCCACAGTTTGCCGTTTTTCCTCGATTTGGCGCCGGCTGGAACGGAGCACTTCTTCGAGCACGTCGTTGAGTTCCACAGTGCGGAAGTCCAGCCGCAGCCGGCCGGCTTCGATTTTCGAAATGTCGTTCAGGTCGGAAACCAGGGTAGACATGCGTTCGACATTGGAGCGAATGGTGTTCAAAAAGTTGGCCTGCATCTCGTTGATGGGACCAACTTTGCCGCCGATCAGCAACTCGGTGTATCCTTTGATGGAGGTCATCGGGTTCTTGAGCTCATGCGCCACTAAGGAGACGAATTCGCTCTTGGCCTGGTTGGCCATTTGTACTTCGTTGTACAACTGGGCGTTGGCAATGGCGATAGCAGCATGATCGCTCAAGCGGTTGAGGAACGAGACATCTTCGCCGGCCTGATGGGTGCTCTCCAGCAGGATCAATCCAATGACTTGGGCCTCGCGTCGGATGGGAACAACGATCTGATGGCGCGCTTCGGGCAACAGGCTGCCCCCCATAGCCGGATCCAACGATTGACGTTGGAGCTGGCCGGTTTCCACCGCTCGGCGCAACGCCGGCAGGTCGAGCGGCAAGGGTGAATTGGCGTAGGCAGAGAGGTAGGAGCCATATCCATCCTGGGCCATGATGCGCAGGTTGCCGTTGCCATCCATCATGCCGATCAGGCCGGCCTGAGCAGCGGATTGGCGCATAGCCCATTCCAGGGTGGTGCGCATGGCGCGATCAATGTCCAAGCTGGTGTTCAGCTCGCGATCAATGCGTTGCATGACTGAGAGTTCTTCCACGCGAGCGGCCAGCTCTTGATCGGTCAAGGTGTAGAGACGAGCGTTCTCGAGAGCAACCGCCGCCTGGCCGGCAAAGGCCATGAGCAGATCTCGATCGTCCTCGCCAAAGGACATCCCATCACGGCGATTGATGACTTCGATCACCCCCAACACGCGCTCTTTGACAAGCAAGGGCGCGGCCAGGATAGAACGGGTGACGAAGCCGGTCTCCTGATCGGTCGCAGCATAATGCGCAAGAGAATGTTGAACGTCGTTATCAATGAGCGGGCTGCGGGTCTGCACCACCCGGCCGACGATGCCGGAGCCAGGAGGCAGACGTTTTCCGACCAAGTCTGCGGCCACTGGACCGATGGCCATTTTGAAGATCAGTTCATCGGTCTGTTCATCCACCAGGAACAGGCTGCCGGCCTCGCAGTTGAGAATGTTAACGGCGTTTTCCAAAACGTTGTTGAGCAAGGGCTCGGTCTCCAGGGTGGAAGTCAACTGGCGGGCGATTTCGTTCAGCATGGAGAGCTGACGAGCACGCCGCTCAGTCTCAACCAGGAGGCGCGATTTTACGATGGCGCCAGCGGTTTGATCAGCAATGCTTTGCAAGATGTCCAACTGTCCTCGAGTGTAGGTCACCAAGGGATCGCGGCTGCCAACGCTCAAGGCCCCGATGGTCTCGGCGCCGGCATTGAGCGGCACGGCCATCCAGGCGAAGGCCCCCTGTTCAGCCGGCAAGACGCCACGAGCCTGACACTCGCGGAAGTAGTCTTGGGTGATCAGGGGCCGGCCGCGGCGGATCACATCTTGCGCAAGGCCGGTTCCAGGAGGCAGGGGAATGTTCTCTTTAGAAGGGATGCGATCGTGGTTCTCCACGCAGAAGGCATGGTAGTAGTACTTTCCTGCCGGGTTGTACAAGGTGATGTGCAGGTCGGCTGCCGGGATGATCTGGGTGGTCTGGGCATAAATCAGCTCCAACACATCATCCAGGGACAGGGTGATATTGACACCTTGAGAGATCCGAGTCAGGGCATGCATCTCTTGCACGCGACGCTCCAAATCGGCGACAATTTGTAAGCGTTCTAAGGAGAGGGCGGCCTGGCGGCAGAGAGTTTCGATAAAGTCCACATCCTGAGGGGTATAGGGCCGGCCGGAAAGCCGCGGGCCGAGAGCCGCCCATCCTAAGAGACGTTCTCTACCGGACAAGCGGATGAACAGTCGCGCTCCCAGCAGCGCCAGACGGACTTCTTCCTCGCGGAAAGAGGCCGGCAGGTTGGTCATATCCAGGTAAAGGGGCAAACGCTCTCGTGTCAAATATTCAGCCAACGGGCCAAAGGTCGAGAAACGCAGATCGCTGGTTGGCCGGCCGTCTTCCCCAGGCATGGCGACGTACTGATCGTTTTCCCGATCGTAGACATAAATATGAACTCGATCCGGCAGCAGAGTCATCCGAAGCACGTCGCTTAGCAGCTGGGCGATCTCTTTCTGGCTGACCAAGCTGGTCAGCTTTTGGGAAAATTCCTGCTGACTTTTGAGGTAGACGCGCTGACCACGAAAGAAGACTTGATCCACCGCCTCTTGCAGCCGACGTTGCAACGGAGCTAGCGAGATCGCCAGTAGGAACGCCAACCCGCCGATCAACCACGGATTCCCGACCACCTCCTCTAGGCTTTGAGCAAAGATCAAGCTCAACCCGCTCACCAACAACCCATAGGCGCCGACCACCAAGACCATCAAGAGAAAATAGAGCACCCCTTGGCGCATCCAGGCATCGGCTTGAGGCAGGCGGAAACGCAGAATGGTATAGGCTATGGAAAACGGAAAGAGCACAATTGGCACAAGTAGCCAGGTGGTGAACGGAAAATCGAACCAGTCCACGAACGTATTAATTGCCCATACTGAAATCGCACTAAACCCTAATAATGCGCCAAACAAAATTGTGCTGGCTTGAGATCGGACGACCGGCGACGAGGCAAATCGGAGGTGATAGAACATCGCCCCGAAATAGAACAGCCCTGCCAAGCCAGCAAACAGGTACACCCATTCCATTGAACGGGCATGGGCCAAGGGAGATTCACCATCCAGGGTGGAGTAGACGTTGAGCGTCAGCGCAATACCAATCCCATAGCCAATCCAGCGCAGATAGGGACGCCGAACGACAAGCCGAAACTCCTGAGGAAAACCAAGCGCCAGGTCGATCAGGGCGCCGGCAGTGATAGCGATCCCTGAAACCCAAAAGGGGAAAAACACATGCGTGGTTAAGGTATCGAACAACAGGCCGTTGGCGATCCCCAGCGAAACAGCCAGCACGGAAAAGGTCCAGCCGGCCGGCTCGTTACGCCGCACGACAAAAACCCACAACCCAAGGATCAGAAAGAACAAACTGATTGAGAAAGGAATGAACACAAAGTTCACGCGCTCAGATTCTGGGAAGCGCTCCAGGGTTACCTGCAGCACTTGTTCTTTCCCATCTGCGTTACGGATGGTCACCGGAATGGTCTCCCCAGGAAAGAAACCTACTTTGGTCGGAATAACACCTTGAACCTGCCCTCGGAGCACGCGCTCGACATCTGCAAAGGAACGAACAGGCACATCATTGACGGCCACCAGTCGGTCCCCTTTTTTCATTTGACGATGCAGCACCCATCCCTGGCTGGGATCGGCTGGACCGACGGGATTATAGGTCATGATCGGCTCTAGGAAGGTGCCTAAGAAGGGAAGGTTCAACCAGCGAGCGGCAAGGAGAATGGAAAGCACAATCGCCGCCGCTGCCGCCCCTTGGTAGACCAGGGCAATCAGCCGCAAATGCCTAAGAGTGAAGCGCCATCGCAGGGAAGCAGTCATAGGAAAGACAACGTGTTTAAAGCAAGTTCAGATGGGAGCCTTTTATCGGACAAAAGCATTTTAATCGAAATCATGGTGCGTCAAAATAGTACTTTCATGACAAAGTCAACGCCGGCCAGGGATCAATCTCCCGATGAACAGCCCTCAAGCAGAAGTGCAAAGGGACTTGTGCACGCATGTGCGCTTCCCTCTCTGCGCTTCTCGAACCCAAGCTGGAAGACCGAGCTCCCACCTCATCGCTCAGGACGAATGACTTCGACCCATCCCATCCATGGGCGCAGCACTTCAGGCACAACAATCGATCCATCGGCTTGTTGGTAATTCTCCATCACTGCGATCAGCGTGCGCGGCAATCCTAAGCCAGAGCCGTTTAGGGTGTGGACGAACCGCACCTTCCCACCGTCGGCCGGCCGATACTTGATGTTGGCACGGCGAGCCTGGAAATCGGTGACGTTCGAGACCGACGAGACCTCCAACCACTCGTTGCAGCCAGGCGCCCACATCTCCAAATCGTAGGTGATGGCCGAAGCAAAGCCCAGGTCGCCGGTGCATAGCTGCTTCACCCGATAGGGAATGCCGAGCAAAGCGCAGGTCTCCTCAGCATCAGCCAGCATCTTCTGCAACATGGCCTCGGATTGCTCCGGCTTGCAGAAGATGTACATTTCAACTTTGTCAAACTGATGACCGCGCTTGATCCCGCGCACATCGCGCCCAGCGCTCATCTTTTCACGACGAAAACAGGGGGTATAGGCCGTGTAGAGCAGAGGCAGATCGGCCTCATCGAGGATCTCATCCATGTGCAAGCCAGTAAGAGGCACCTCGGCCGTCGGAACGAAGTAGAGGTCTTCCTCATGATCTTTATAGAGATTGTCAGCGAACTTAGGCAATTGGCCGGCCCCATACACGGTCGCTGCTCGCACCATGAAGGGAGGATACTTCTCGAGATACCCCTGGCGAGCGTGGAGGTCAAGCATCCAAGCGATCAAGGCTCGCTGCAGGCGTGCGCCGGCCCCGCTTAGGACGTAGAACCGCGAACCGGTGATCTTCACCCCGCGTTCAAAATCAATGATCCCCAGGGCCGGCCCCAGATCCCAGTGGGGTTTGGGCTCAAAATCAAACACCCGTGGTTCTCCAACGGTCTTGACCTCCACGTTATCGCTGTCATCCTTGCCATAGGGGACACGCGGATCAGGAATGTTGGGGAGAGTGGAGAGCACAGCTTGCAACTCGTTCTCCACAGCAGACACCTCCCCGTCCAAAGCGTCGATCCGCTCCCCCAGAGCACGCATAGCCTCGATTCGGGCTTGGCGCTCGGCCGCATCTTTCATTTTTCCAATCTCCTTCGATGCAGCATTACGCTCGGCCTTGAGCGCTTCCACCTGGCCGATCAACGAACGGCGCTGGGCATCCAATGTAATCACTTCATCGACCACCGTCAGATCGGCTTGCCGATCGCGTAGGGCCTTGCGGACCACGTCAGGAGCTTCGCGGATGAGATTGATATCAAGCATGGCATACCTCCAGAACATCCTCAGCAAAGGAGTCGCCTCCAGGAAATCAAAGAACGCCCCCTGTCCATGCAGGACGAGGGGGCGTCTCGTGGTGCCACCTGCTTTTGTGACCCGCTCCAGCGGACAAGGCCGCCAAATCTTACGGATCACCTCGAGTGCGCGCTAACGGGCGCGTCCGTCCCTCTTACTGTAGCCAGAGCTACACCTGCGAGGGCGAGATAGGCAGAGGGGATTTCGCTGTTTGGCGGATCGCCTCGCACCTACCGGCGACTCTCTGAACCGTTACACAGGTACTTGTCTCTGCGCGCTCTTTGCTAGGGTTGATTATATGCAAAGAAGAGAAGCTGTCAAGAAAGCCAGGGGAGTGGGGAGCGGCTAAATTATGGGTTGATAAACTGAAACACATGAGCGGGATAGTTCGGAAAACGCTGCTTGCGCCATGGACAGCAGTTGAAGCAGTACAGAAAAATCTTCCAGGCTGCTTTCCAGGCTTCTGGACCACGCGAAAAACAGCGCGAGCGTCGCGCCAGGCGAGCGAGATCACGGCCTCGCTCGGCGTTCTTCCCTTCGGGGTCGGCCTGTGCTTGGGATCCGGCCTCCACTCCGCCGTGCAACGTGAGTCGCATGGGAACCCAACACGTAGACCACAGAACCTCCCCATGTCTTTGTGTCTCTGTGTGAAAAAATCCCCTTTTTATCCACTCCCAGGAGAGTGTTACGCCCGCCACCCGGAAAAGGAATAAAAATATACCATCTCGATGTTCCACAATAACAGGCGCTCCCACACAGCTCAGAAGGCCAAAGCGGAGAGCGATGTGCATTCGTCTATTCGTTGTCAAGATTGATTGACAGTTTTGGCAGCAATCCTTGCTAGGGAAGATCGGCAAGCACCCCTCACCCTACGATCTATCCTAAACCTAATCCTAATTTCCAAACACCCCCTCTTCTCCTTGACCATTCTGCACTTCGCAGGTAGAATGCGGCCCAAATTAACCGAATAACTTCATACGGGCAACAGAAGCGCATGGCCCTCCTGAGGCGCTCTCCTCATGGAGGGTGACGAGGTGAAGGTTCCTCCCTGCGAGGGGAGGCTAAGCAGCTTAGGCTACGAAAATCGAAAGATCAGCGGAAGCCTTTCAGGATCGCCATATCCTGTGCTTGCCCTCCCAACCCAGCAAGACCACAAAGCGGTTCGGGTAACCGACCGACAAAAGGTGCTTGCAGTGGCCATCCCAACCACACGGGATGCGTTGTGGCAGAGGGCGAGCCTATCTCTAAACGGCACGCTCACGTGTGCCATTTTTTGTATATCCTTCAACCTATCCACAGAGACAGGGAAGATGGCACACGTTTGCCAGAGATCTGTCTCTGTGGCTTTTTCAATAGGTGATCTTATGACAGTTGTCTCTCGCTATCACATCTCCATTCGTCCGGCGCCTCCTCCCCAGGAAGGCTATCCGGCTCCGTTTTACTTGGAAGAAGGAAGCCAGTACATCAAGTACGGCCACCCGGTCTTCCTTGGCAAGGCCCAGCGTGGTGATGATCATTGGACGGCTGAGATCATCACCCAAACCTGGTACATGGCGGAAACCGGCCGCATTCCCATCTCCGGTGCTGGCTACGGCGGCAAGTTTGCCGGCCCCGGCTTCGAGGGCATCTGGCTGGACATGAGCGAGATCGTTCGCCCGACGCGCGATGGAATCCACGGCCGGGAATATATCTCCACCCAGGTGGATTTGGGAGGCGGCGTCATGCAATTGGAGTTCGACTCGGCCGGCCGCTTGACCTCCACCCTGCCGCCGGCCCTCAGCCTGCCGATCCCGGTCCTCTTCAACCCCTTGCCTATGCCCCTCCCCGGGCGCGGCGCCCTCCAAGCCCTGGCTCAGGCCACCGCCGAGTTGCAGACTCTGGCCATCCTGCTGCCCGACGACCTGGACGATGACCTGATCCCTCCCGCCTCGGGCATGGCACTGCGCCTCAACCAGACCTCGCTGGCTTCCCTGCCGGCCGACCTGATGCCTGACTACGTAGAAATTGAAGAGGATCAAGACGCGCCAGCCCTGCTAGCTGCCTTGCGCCAGCGTTGGCCTCAGGCAGTGATCGGCGCTCGACTGCCCCTCTCCTCCCGAGCGGCCGAGACGAGCTGCACCTGGATCGAGCAGGGCCTACATGTGATCCACCTGTTCGCCGATGAGATAGGCCGCGACGCCGAGGGCCGGCCCTTGCCCGAAAGCCTCCATCAGGTGCACACCCAGCTCATCCGCCGGGCGCTGCGCGATCGGGTGACCTTGATCGTCAGCGGAGGCATTGCCGCCGCCGAACACGTGGCCAAGGCCATTGCCTGCGGCGCCGACCTGGCGGCCATTGACTTCGTCTTGCCCATCGCCTGGGGCTGCTCGCTCTGGGCTGACCGTGGTCCCTGCCCGGCCGAGGAGCGGGAGATCGACCCAGCATGGGGCACCCAGCGGGTGATCAACGTGATGAACGCCTGGCGCGATCAACTGCTCGAAGTGCTGGGCGCCATGGGCATGCGCGAAGTGCGTCGCCTGCGCGGCGAAGTCGGTCGCACCATCTGGCACAAGACCGAAGAAGCTGCTTTCCGAAACGTCTTGGGGGGCAGCGCACCGCTTCGCAGTTACCCTCGCCTGCCCCAGCCTGTCGGCAGCGAGGGCGATTTCCGCTGGCCCCTGTGGCTGCTCTTGACCACCCAGCAACAGGCCCGAACTGGGGCCCCGCCGAGCGGCGACATCGAATATCGCATCGGCGCTTCCGACGGCGGATTCGATCGCCTGGCCTTCCGCTTCGAGCTCGAGCGCGACCCGCGCCAGGTTCCAGCCGCCGACCCAGCCGACTTCGATTTGAGCTTGCCCCTGAATCGGCGCGGCGATCACCGGCCAGCTTTGATCCTGCCTTTGCCCTGGTATGGGGCCGGCATGTCCTACGGCAGCATCAGCCTGCCGGTCATGTTGGCCCGCGCCCGAGCAGCGCAGAAGCTGGGCACCCTGACTTCCACCGGCGAGGGAGGCTACCCAGAAGAGCTGATCCCCTATGCCGATCACATCATCACCCAGGTAGCCACCGGCCTGTTCGGCGTGAGCGAGGCCACATTGCGCCGCACCCCCTTGATCGAGATCAAATACGCTCAAGGAGCCAAGCCCGGCTTGGGCGGCCACCTGTTGGGAAACAAGAACACCGATACCGTTGCCCGCCTGCGCGAAGCTGTGGAGGGCACCTCGCTCTTCTCCCCCTTCCCTTTCCATAGCGTGTACTCGGTGGAAGACCACAAAAAACACGTGGATTGGCTCAAGCAGATCAACCCGCGAGCCCTGATCAGCGTCAAGGTCTCCACTCCCACCGATGTGGATATGGTGGCCGTCGGCTCCTACTATGCTGGGGCGCACATCATCCATCTGGACGGGGCTTATGGCGGCACGGGCGCCGCCCCAGAGATCGCCAAGAAGAATATCGCCATGCCGATCGAATACGCCCTTCCCAGGGTCCATCGCTTCCTAGAAGCCGAAGGCATCCGCGACGAGGTGGTGGTTATGGCCTCGGGGGGCATTCGCAACGCCTGGGACATCGCCAAAGCCATCGCCTTGGGCGCCGATGGCTGCGTCTTGGGCACCGCTGACCTGGCCGCGCTGGGGTGCATCCGCATCGGGCAGTGTGAAAAAGGGCTAGGATGCCCGTTTGGGATCACCACCACCGACCCCGAACATGCCAAAAAGATCAACGCTGATGTCGGCTTCCAACAAATTGTCAACCTGTATACCGCTTATCTGTGGCAGCTGGCCGGCATCCTCCAGCTGTTGGGGATGCGCTCGATCGTCGAGCTGCGCGGCCGTAGCGACTTATTGGTGTACCTGACCGATTGAGAGATCACGATTCAGGTGAGGAGCACATCCATGACCGATTCGTTTGCCGAACTTATCCTACGTTCTCGACACGACCTGGTGCGAGCGACCGATTTGACCGTCCGTCGGTCTCCAGAGGCGGCCGAAGGAGGCTGCGGAGTCTTGGGATTCGCTGCTAATCTGCCCATCGCCGGACGACATGTGCTCATTGCCTCCGCCCAGATGCACAACCGCGGCAACGGCAAGGGCGGCGGCATTGCCATGGCCGGCCTGGTCCCCTCCCAAGTCGGGGTAGATGCCGAAACCCTGCGCTCGCACTACCTGCTGCAAATCGCCTTGCTCGATCCGACCGCCTTGGCCGAAGTGGAATCCCAATTCATCACGCCCTACTTCGACGTCGCTCAGGCGTATCCCCTGCCTCATCTCGACGATCACCGCGCCTTGCCTAGCCTAGACGTGCGTCCGCCCGACGTGTGGCGCTACTTCGTGCGCGTCAAGCCGGCCGTCTTGGAGCGCTTCGCTGAGGAAAAAAGCCTACAAGGTCTGCCATCGCGCGCCCTCGAGGACGAGTTCGTCTACCAAAACAGCTATCGCCTAAACCTGACGTTCTACGCCAGCCTGGGCGAAAAACGGGCCTTCGTCCTCAGCCATGGGCGCAACCTTGCGGTGCTGAAACTGGTGGGCTACGCCGAAGATGTGGTGGAGTATTACTGCCTGCGCGATCAATTGGCCCATGTCTGGATCGCCCACCAGCGCTATCCCACCAAAGGACGGGTCTGGCACCCCGGCGGCGCTCATCCTTTCATTGGGCTGAACGAAGCCCTGGTGCATAACGGCGACTTTGCCAATTATCATGCCGTGTGCGAGTACTTGCGCCAGCGCAACATCGGCCAGCTCTTCTTGACCGACACCGAGGTCAGCGTGCAACTATTCGACCTGTGGGATCGGGTGTACGCCTATCCGCTGGAGATCACCTTAGAAGCTATGGCGCCCACCACCGAGCACGATTTCTTGATGCTTCCGCCCGAACGACAAGCGCTCTATCGGGCCGTACAGCGCGCCCACATCCACGGCTCGCCCGATGGGCCGTGGTTCTTCATCCTGGCCCGCTCCCTCCCCGACCAGGACCGCTACGAGCTGATCGGCATCACCGATACCAGCATGTTGCGTCCACAGGTGTTTGCCTTGTTCGAGAACCGGGAGGGCGCCTCCGCGGTCCAGATCGGTTTGATCGCCTCTGAGCGGCAGGCCATCAACGCTTGTTTGCGCTCCCTGGCCGAGGAAGACGAACGCTTTCTGCCCCTGGCCGATCGCTACTGGGTGGCCCGCGGCGGTTCCCACACCGACGGCGGTGCGTTCCGCTTCACGGTGGAGAAGCAGGTCGCCGCTGCGGGCGAGGAGATGCGTCTGTCGTGCGTCAACAAGTTCGGGGTCGAGATGCGAACCGCTTCGCCGGGCGAGCATGTCCGCTTGGGACGGTTGAACCCGGCTAGGGTGTCGGGGACGTTCCGGCGGGAGTGGGAGTCGTTGATTCACCATGCTTTCGATAACGGCGGCATTCCCAGCTTGTGGGAGCACTGGATGCCGGCCATGGCCCGCTTGTCGTGGGACGAACTGGCTTGGTTGCTGGATATGCTGACCGCCTTCGGCCGGGCTGGCGCCGAGGAGTGGCGTTTTACGCTGAACTTGCTGAACTTGCTCCGCGACCGACGTTACCCAACCGCCCACAAGAGACGGGCTTCGGTCCTGACTCTGATCGATGCAGCCCTACGACGGTTCTTCGACTCTACCCCCAGCCTGTTGGGTCACCCCTGGGCTGCGCGCCGGCTCGATTGGGAGACGCGACACGCTCTGCGCCCCCCACAGGACGAGGAGAGGACGTTGGTGTTGGACGCTCAGCGCTTCCCGGCAGAGGGGGACGAGAGCGCCGCTCGCTGGATGGCCCGAGCATACGAACAGGGTTGGCGCCACCTGATCGCTTACAACTGGCGCGGCGGTCGCTTTGCTGGCTGTGGCCTTGGTCCGAACTCCGACGGGATGCGCATCGATCTTTATGGTGATGTGGGCGATTACGCCGCCTCAGGCATTGACGGCGCTGAGGTGCACATCCACGGCGATGGCCAGGATCAGCTGGGGCAAATCATGAAGCGCGGCAAGTTGGTGGTATATGGCGATGTGGGTCAGACGTTCCTGTATGGGGCCAAAGGCGGTGAAATCTATGTGATGGGCTCGGCCGCCGGCCGGCCCCTGATCAACGCCGTGGGCCGGCCGCGAGCGGTGATCAACGGCACCTGCTTGGATTACTTGGCTGAGTCGTTCATGGCCGGCGACCCACTGCAAGGCGGCGGATTCGTCATCCTAAACGGCGTGACCTTCGACGATCAGGGACGTCTGTGTGACCTGGAGCTCCCCTACCCGGGCGGCAACCTGTTCTCCCTGGCTTCGGGCGGGGCGATCTACCTGCGCGATCTCCATCACAAGGTCCAAGACGACCAGCTGAACGGTGGAGCTTTTGCCGAACTCACCCCAGCCGACTGGGCCTTGATCGAGCCATATCTGCAGGAGAACGAGCGGCTGTTCGGCATCCGCCTGGAGGAGCTGCTCACCGTGGATGGCCGCCGTTGCGCGCCGCACGAGGTGTATCGAAAGGTGGAAGTGCGCCAGATAGAAGCGCTCCACGATGAGTTGAGCCTGGAGGCGGAGAATCGCTGACCGATCACCAAAATACCCACAATAGCCAACCCCCGATCATCAGGAGGCCGATGCCGAAACGGGCGAGGAAGGCTATTCCCCAGCCGATCAGGTAGGCTCGAGCCGATTCGAAGGCCCGATGGCGATCGCGCAACCGCAGATATTCCAACCCCACCAGCGCCAACGGCGTGATCACCAAACCGACCAGGGGAGTGGCCACAATGCTAGCGACGATTCCCAGGGCATAGCACAGCAAGATGTTGCGCCATGGGATAGCGTGATTGCGCATGCGGCGGGCAATGATCAGGTTATCCACCACGTTCCCCACCAGCATCAGCACGGAAAGGACGGCAAACAACAGCCAGTCCACCCAATGCATGGCGCCGGCCCACGCTTGGATCAAGGCATAGCCCAAGGCAGCGAGCCAGATCACCGTCAGGCCGGGGAAGACGGGCACCAACAGCCCAACCAAGCCGATCAGCATGAAGAACAAAATCAAGGTGTGCAGGGCAACATCCAGCCAGTAAGCTATCATCGGACAGGGCAAACCAAATGGGGTTAGGAAGCAGCAGCATGGAGGGCCGAATCCAAGTCGGCCCAGAGATCCTCGACGTCTTCGATGCCGACGCTTAGCCGTAACAGCGAGGGAGGCAGGTGCTCTTGACCGGGGATGGCTGCCCGTCGTTCCATGGTGGTTTCCACGCCGCCCAAGCTGGTGGCATGGCGGATCAGGCGCACATTGCGACAGACGGCATCAGCCGCGTCGGCGCCGCCGCGCACGTCGAACGAAATGATCGCCCCAAATCCCTTGAGCAGGCGCTTGGCTACAGCATGGGTAGAGTGGGAAGGCAGGCCTGGATAACGGACACAATTCACTCGGGGATGTTGTTCCAATCGCTCCGCCAGGATCATAGCTGTCTGCTGGGCCCGTTGTAGACGCAAGGCCAAGGTTCGAGCGCCGCGGACGGCTAAGAAGGCTTCCAGCGCCCCTGGCGTAGCGCCGGCCAGCTCACGCCAGCGCCGCAGGGCTTCCCACAGCTTTGGGTCGCGGGTGACGGCCACCCCCGCCATCAGATCGGAATGACCGCCGATGAACTTGGTGACCGATTGGATCGAGACCGTAGCTCCTAGATCAAGCGGCTGTTGGTTCAACGGCGTGGCGAAGGTATTGTCTACGGCGAGGATGGCGCCAGGTTTGCGTGACGCGGCACAGATGGCATCAAGCTCAGCCACGATGAGCAGGGGATTGGAAGGCGATTCGAGCCAGATCAGGTCGGCCACTGAACAAGCGTTGATCCATGCTTGGGTATCGTCCAGCGGCAGACGTTGGACGGTCCAGCGTCCTCGTTTGGCGCCCGCCATAGCCAGCCCCGCCACGCCCTGGTAGCAATCCTCAGGCAAGACCACCGAGGCGCCGGCCGGCAGTTGATCGAACACAGCGGCAATAGCCGCCATGCCAGAGGCAAAGGCCACGGCTTGACCGCTCTCAAGCCCGCCGAGGATCTCCTCGAGCGCTTCCCAGGTCGGCGTGCCGTCGTCTCGGGCATAGGAGCGGCCGGCCCCGAGCAGGAAATTCGAGGCCGGCACCAGCGGCACATTCAGAGGATCTCCAGGCGCCGACCAGCGCCCAGCCGAGACCAGCCAGGAATCTGGTTTGAGATGGATATGGTGGATCATGAAGTTCTCCCGAAAAGAGCTTTCTGAGTTTGGATGATTCTATCACCGTATCGGAAGACAAGCAGCAAACCAACTGCTCGAGCTTTCAAACTTTCCCAAGGCCAGCTGGCCGTGGCTAGCCACGATGTTCCCTGACGATCGCGAGGAATGTCGTATAATTTCTTCGATGATAAATACGTTTCTTCTGTATGGCTCCTATGGCTATACCGGCAATCTGATCGCCGAACACGCCGTGCGCTCCGAGCTGCGCCCAGTGTTGGCCGGCCGCGATGCTCGTCGCTTGCGCGCCCAGGCCAAACGTCTTGGCCTGGAGTATCGCGTTCTGTCGCTGGCCGATGACGTTGCCTTGGACCGAGCATTGCGCGAGACTGGTCTGGTGTTGCACTGCGCCGGCCCGTTCGTGCGCACTTGGCGCTCGATGGTTGAGGCTTGCCTGCGAGTCGGCGCTCACTACGTGGATATCAGCGGCGAGATCGAGGAATTTGAGGCGTTGGCCGCCCTCAACGAAGCCGCCGCTCGGGCCGGCAGCTTGCTGCTGCCTGGGGCCGGCTTCGATGTGGTCCCCTCGGATTGCCTGGCCGCTTACCTCAAACAGCGATTGCCCTCGGCCACCCATCTCAAGCTGTTCATCCGCAGCGTGCGGGGAGGGGTCTCGCGCGGCACCGCCCGATCAGCCATTGAGAACATGCACCGCCAAGGCCGCATCCGCCGCGACGGTCGCATCGTCACCGTACCTCCCGCCTGGCGGGTAGAGCGACGCGATCTCGGTCGAGGCCCCAACGACTTCGTCTCCCTCGGCTGGGGCGACGTGGCCACAGCCTATTACAGCACAGGCATCCCCAACATCGAAGTGTACATGGCCTTCCCACCGGCTGCGATCCGCGCCCTGAACGCGACGCGCTTCCTGGGGCCCCTGCTCTACCTTCGACCGATGCGGCGCTTGCTCCAGGCAGGACTGCGCTTCTTGCCAGAAGGCCCCAACGAAGAACAGCGCACCCAGGGGTTTGCCCTGATGCTGGCCGAAGCCTTCGATGGCACGACCACCGTCTGCGCCTGGCAACGCACCCCCGAAGGCTACCACCTGACCATGCTGACCGCCGTGGCCATTGTCCAGCGCGTCTTGGCCGGCGAGGTTCGCTCCGGTTTCCAGACCCCCGCTGGCCTCTACGGCCCTGACTTCATCTTAGAGTTCCCCGGCGTCAGCCGTGAAGATCGCTAACGCCACACCTAACGGGCTGCAAGACGCTCGCCAAACCCTACGCCGGCCTCGAAGGGCGACCTTGGCGCAGAAACCCTGCCCTTTCCCTACCCTTGCCGGTTGGTGCCATAGGGCGCCTTTCTCCCCAAAGGAGAAGCCATGAGATCCTCAAAACGCCTGCTCATCTTCCTAAGCCTGAATCGTCCTTTGTCTGGCGGTGTCATTCGGGATCGTCTATCTCCTCGGCCCAACGCGAGAAGAGGCCTTTTCGAGCGCCCCTGCTCAAGATACGCCTTTCTTTCCTGAAGTGGAGGTCGCCATGAACCTGACCAGTTCGGCTTTTGCCTATGGCCAATCCATCCCAGTCAAATATTCGTGCAAAGGCGAGGATGTTTCCCCGCCGTTGGCTTGGGATGAGCCGCCGGCCGGCGTCCGTTCGTTTGTCCTGATCATGGACGATCCGGACGCTCCGATGGGCACTTGGGATCACTGGATTCTCTTCAACATCCTTCCCGAAGCCCGCTTCCTGCCCGAAAATTTCCGCCCTGCCCGCCCCATCCAGGTCGGACGCAACTCCTGGGGAAAGAACGCCTACGGAGGTCCCTGCCCGCCTTCGGGCACTCACCGCTACTTCTTCCGCCTCTACGCCCTGGACACCACGCTGGATCTGCCCGATGGCGCCTCCAAAAACGCCATCCTGACCGCCATGCGAGGGCACATCCTGGCCCAAGCCGAGCTGATGGGGACCTTCCGCAAGTGATCCTAGCCACCCTGTGTTATGTTCGACGCGATCGACACACGCTGATGATCCATCGCGTCAGTAAGCCTGATCCTAGCCTTGTGGCTTTTCCAACCACTCTACCGCTTGTCCGATCGTCGCCTGCGCACGCTCGGGAGCGCTGGGACATCCTGTTCCAGAGATTTCCACTCCCGGCGCGATCGGGTCGCTCGTTTGCCCGAACAGTGCTTTGCGGACTTCCACCGCTGGGTAGCGGTTCGGCGCCTGGGGAAGGCCACATGGAAGGTCCTCTTGGTGGACGGCGCAGGATTCGGGTTTGCCGCACCGCTCGCCCAAGCATGGCGACGACAGAGGGATATTTTTTAGAACACCCTCTTTCCCCCTTGACATCTCTGCTGTTCTCTGTATAATATAGAACAAATGTTCTGCTATGTTCCGGCCTATTCTTTACTCTTTGGCGTTTGAAGCGTTGAACGAGGCGCTGGCTGAAGGTCGCTTGCAGGAAGGGCCTGAGCTAGGTCGGTCAGAGGCCCCTTCTTCTCCTCCGGCCCGGTTTGACCCAACGCAGTTGCCGCAGAACTCGTTGTTCCTGGGGGTGGCCGAGGATGGCTTGCCGGTGTTGTTGGATTTGGACAACCCGCTGCCAGGGCCGATCTTGGTGTGCGCCGAGCGCGGGGCCGGCAAGACCCGTTTTTTGCAGGCCGCAGCAACCGCCGTTTCGCAGTTTCATTCGGCCAAAGCCGTTCAGTTCGGCGTGGTGACGGCTACCCCCGAGCAGTGGATCGCCTGGGCGAATCTTGAGCATTGCCTGGGGATATTCGAGGTGTTCTCGGCAGAAGCAACGGACTTCTTGGGCTGGCTGCGGGAATGGGCCCATGGGAATCGATGGCGACGGTGGATTGTCTTGTTGTGGGACGAATTGACCACCGTTGTCGGGCTGGACCCCGAAGTCCAGATCGGTGTGCGCTGGCTGTTGCTGCGCGGGCCGACGCATCGCGCCTGGCCGATGGTCTCGGTAGATCCTTACTTAGACCCACAGCTCACGCCGTGGCTAACCTTCTTCCGCACCCGTTTGTTCGGCCGCATCGAGCAGCCACAGGCCTCACCGCTGGCGCCGCGCTCAGCCTATGCCTGGTTGCCTCGGCTGCAGGCCGGCGCACAGTTCGCTTTGCTCGAAGAGACCAGCTGGCTGCGCTTCTGGCTGCCGGCCTTCGACCTGTCGGGCCGGCCCGATGCTGGCGCCGATGGCGTGCAACGCGAAGGAGAAGCAGGATGAACGAAGGCATGTTGTGGCTCGATCTGAATCCAGGCTTGGATTTGGTCAAGAAAGTTCAACGGGCGATCCACTACTATCAACACAAGTACGGCATTCTCCCCGACTTATGTCTAGTCCATCCGTCTATGCTAGCGGATGTGCAGCCCGAGCAAATGCCGATCGCCATTCGCCCATACCGTTTTCTCGCACCGGGCTATCTTTGGATCGGCCTGGCCGAGAAATCGTAGGACGCTTGGCGCATTGGATCAGGCTACCCAGGGCGAACACCGAAAACGAACAAACAGACATCCGGGCTCTCTCAGATGTCTGTTTGCCTTTGCGATGAGCAGACCAGGCAAGTTATTCGCCAAGGGCGATCACCAGGGCGATGGCATGGCTTTGGCTATGGCTCAGGCTCACCGACCATTCGGTCAAGCCTTGTTCCTTGGCAAGACGTTCGGCGTTTCCATGCAGGATCACGTGAGGCGCGCCGGAAGGTGCGTTGAGAATCTCGATCTCCTTCCAGCCGATCTGGCCGATGCCACATCCCAGCGCTTTGGCGACCGCTTCTTTGGCGGCGAAGCGCGCTGCGAGTGATTCGATCCGATGGGCGCGCTCAGCCAACTCACGGGCTGTGAAGATGCGCCGCAGGAAGCGCTCGCCATAAACGGACACCGCTCGCTGGAGGCGATCGATCTCGAGCAAGTCCACGCCAGCAGCTAGGTTCATGGTCGTTTCAGGGGCCGGCAATGGCGATCACCAGCCGATCGGGGTCAATGTATTTGCGAGCGACGGCGTGCACCTCCTGCCGGCTAACCGCTCGGATCAGATGTTCATAGCGAAGATAGTAGTCTAGTCCTAGGTTGAAGCGTTCGATGTTGAGCAGGGCGCCGGCCACACCGCTGTTGGATTCCAGAGAGAGCGGAAGGCGGCCGATAAAGTTTTCCTGAACGTCGGCCAGTTCTTGGCGGGTCACTCCTTTCTGAACGAGGCGCTTCAGCTCGGACACGATCAGGTCAACCGCACGCCGCACGTTGCTCGGGTTCACGCCGGCCGCCACGCTCCAGGCGCCTGGGCCGAGGCCGGCGCTCAGGTTGCTGTAGGCGTAGTAGGCCAGGCCGGCCCTCTCGCGCACCACATCTCCAATACGGCCCATCAGGCCAAACTGGCCGAGGATCGAATTACCCAGCGAGGCGGCGAGAAAGTCCGGATTGGTTCGCCGTGGACCAAGCGTACCGATCACCAAATCGCTCTGACTCTTATCAGGGATCAGGTGATGCCGCTCCTTGGTCTGAACGGGCAGGGGCTGATCGGGGATGGGAAGCTGTTCCCGCTGATCGGGGTTCTCCCAATCTCCCAGGACGCGTTGCACAGCCTCCACCGCCTGTTGCGGTTCCACTGCGCCAACGATGGCGATAACCATCCCTCGAGGTCCTATTGTGCGGCGATGGAAGTCAATCAAATCCTGACGGGTGATCGCTTGAATGGTCTCCGGCCAACCGTCGTCGGGCCGGCTGTATGGGTGCCCTTCAAACAGCATCTGGTTGAACACCAGATCGGCCATATCGGATGTGTCTTGGGCGCGTATGGCCAGGCTGGTCAACAGTTGAGCGCGCAAGCGCTCCACTTGCTCCTCAGGGAAGGAGGGGAAGCGGATGGTTTCGGCTAGGGTGTTCAAGAGCAGGGACAAATCTTCGGCTAGCGCGCGCCCGCCAAAGGACGAGGAATAGGTCCCAGACTCGTAACCAAAGCTAGCGCCCACCGACTCCAGGGCATCGTAAATCTGCTGCATATCCCTTTGCTGAGTGCCGCGCATCAATGCCGAACAGGTGAAGCCGGCCAAGCCAAGCTTCTCATCGGGTTCGAACAGACTCCCGCTAGCGAAATAACCGCTTACCGCCACAGAAGGGCTGTTGAAGTTGGCGCGACTCAGCACAATGATGCCGTTGGGGAGCGTTGTGCGATGGATGTCTTCTGGACCTGGTAGAGTTGAGGGACGTGAAGAGGCAGACGACCGTTTTGGGCTCATGGGGTGCTCCTGAATTACATAGAGGCGCTCGAACGGTGGTTTGTGGGCCGATACGTTCCCACCACGCGCCATTGCGGTCGGAAGTATTGGCGGGCAACGCGCTCCACCTCCTCTGCCGTGACCTCCGAGAGCTTCTCCAGGAAGGTCAAGAACCAGGTGTAGTTGGCGAACATCTCGGCATATCCCATCCAGAAGGCCTGGTTGGTGATGCTTTCGCTTCCATAGGCAAACAGGGCGCGCGCTTGTTTGATGGCGCGTTCGATCTCAGCCGGCTCCACGCGCTCGTTTTGTAGGCGCTCGATCTCGGCGTCCAGGGCCGCCAAGGTTTCTTCGGGTTTGCGCTTCGGATGGACGGTGATGGTGATGGTGTAGAGGAACGGGTCGATTGTGGCGGCTCCCCCTGCCGAGACAGAGACGGCATATTCCTTCTCGACCAGCGTTCGGTAGAGGCGTGAGGTGCGGTTAGAGATGCCGCCGCCGAACATGTTCAGGTTGGTTGGGCCGGCCAGCAGACTGTCTAAGACGGTCATTGGGAAGAAATCGGGATGCGCCCCCGCCGGAAAGGGATACGCCACCTGGACGTAGGTGGTCTCCCCTGGCCCTTCCACCGTCAGGCGGATCTCGCCTCGAGGCGGCGGTTCTGGCCGGACCAGGCGCGGCGGCTTCGGCCCGCGCGGGATCGGCTCGAACAACTCCCGAACGCGGGCCAGCATAGACTTGGTATTAAAATCGCCGGCAATGGCTAATACGGCGTTGTTTGGCGTGTAATAGGTACGATAGTGCTGGTAGAGGTCATCGCGGGTGATGGCGAGCAGATCGGCCTTTTCGCCGATCACCTCATGGTGGTAGGGATGGACCCGAAAGGCGGCATGTTGAACCGCTTCTCCGAGCAAGAAGAGCGGCTCATTTTCGTTCCCTTCCCGTTCAGAAAGGATCACGGTGCGCTCGGATGCTACTTCTTTGGGATCAAACAGGCTATTGGTCATCCGATCGGCTTCGAGTTGCAAGGCCAGGTCAACTTTGTCGGCCGGCATGGTCTCAAAATAGGTCGTCCAATCCAGAAAGGTGAAGGCGTTCCAATAGCCGCCGTTGCGTGAGATAGCCTTATCGAGCACCTTGGCGGGAAAACGAGGTGTGCCTTTGAACTGCATGTGCTCTACCCAATGGGAAATGCCGGTCTTCCCGCTTGGTTCATCTTTTGACCCTACGCGATACCACATCCAGGAGGAGATTAAGGGGGAGGTATGAACTTCTTTGAGAAAAACCATTAAGCCGTTGGACAGGATGGTCTTGTAGTACTCTTTTTTCATAATTAACCTCTAGGTGTGCTTCTTTATCGGACGCCCTTATGGGGTTTTGGCTTTCTCACAGATCGAAATACCGTTTGAATCGACTGCCTGGGGGTCGAGCAGGCAGTATACAGGCTCCAGCACATCTTGTAAACCGGTAAACGGCTCATGCAAGTCGGTTTGGTCTAGGGGGATATCCACGTCTACGTTGAGCGAGACGGGGATAGTGGTCTCCACCGGCACACACAGGTCAAGGTTGACTGGCAATTGTACGTTGGCTGGCAAGAGGATTCGAGTGCTGGCATTGGTGATGTTCAATCCGCCGGTCTGAACGGTGACGCGTGCGTCGGGGATGATCACGTCTTGGTTGGTCGTCACCACGGTGTCACTGCGGATGCACACTTCAAGCTGTACCGGCACCGAGGTGGCGACCGGGATCCGGGTGATGATGTGGGCCCGATCCATCGCTTCGAAGTTCCGGTACAAGCCGCGCACCGTTTCGAGCGGCAAGCGGATCAAGGTCGTCGGATTGCTGATTGGGAGGTCTAGATTCCGTAGAAAGATGAACAAGAGCAGGATCACCGCCAGCAGGATGGCGTTCACGGCTAGGGAGAGGATGGAAGCGATCGTCCAGAGTGCCGGCAAGAGGCGTTCCTTAGAGAGGCGGGGTAGGGAGAAGCGCAAGGCCGGTTTTCGAGGAGGGGATTCGGCTGGGGGCGGTGGCTGCGATTCCTGGGCCGGCGGGGAAGGCCTGGATGCACGCGGCAATCGCTCCAGAAGGTTGCGGCTAGGCGCAGGAGTGATCTCAATCGGCGGGGGCACTTCGGAGGTTTCCGCCTGCAGGATGGAGCGAAGGCGGCTTGAGGGACTCTCTTTTTTCAATGGATCAGAAGAAGAGTTCATGACACCTCTAGTGGGATTAATGCTATCACAGAATGCAAGCTCTGTTGGCCTACGTTTGGCCGAAAAGTTTGTGAAATTTTACACTTGTTATTTTAATGTTTGTCGCTATAATGTATATCAGGAAGACATTAGGGGTTATCACAGGATGACGGTTGGCGAGTCGGCTGATGTAAGCCTGTTCGGTGGCTTTTCGTCTAATTTGGTGTACAATTGGCTCGTTTGAAATTTGTCTATCTCAATTGCATCGCTGGAGGAGATCGTGACTCACGAAAAACAGTATTTGGTCGCTGTTATCGGCGCAGGGCCGGCCGGCCTGTTCGGCGCGCGCGAACTGGCTCAGACAGGCGCCCGTGTCGTTGTGTTCAATCGCGATATTAAACCCGGCGGGTTGGCCGAATACGGCATCTACCCGGCCAAGCACACGATGAAGGAGGGACTGCGCAATCAGTTCCGCAACGTGCTCGCCCATCCCAACATTGATTATTTTGGAAATGTGACCATCGGCACACAGGGCGATCTCACGTTAGACGATCTGCGCGCCCTGGGTTTTCAGGCCATCCTGGTAACCGTGGGCGCTCAAGGGACGAAGTGGTTGGGCTTGCCTGGCGAGGACCTGATCGGAGTTTATCACGCCAAAGATGTGGTGTACTACTACAACAAGCTGCCGCCCTTCTCGCAGAAACAGATGCATTTCGGCCGGCGGTGCGCCATCGTTGGGGCAGGGAATGTAATGGTGGACATCGCCCGCTATTTGATTCATGAGGTGAAGGCGGAGGAAGTGATCGCTGTGGTCCGCCGCGGGCCAGCTGAGGTGAAATTCGACCGCAAAGAGATGGAGTACATTATCGCCAACCTCGACCTGGAGGCGTTTGAGCAGGAGATCGAGCGGATTGCACCAGTGATGCAAGCCATTGGCCAGAATGTGGCCGCCGCCAAAGCCGACATCCTAGAGGCCTTGCAGGATGCCGATCCCAAGACTTCAGACACCCGCTTCCTGTTCCGCTTCCTGGCCTCGCCAGTGCGCCTAATCGGCGACTCGCAAGGCTATGTCAAACAGCTCGAGATCGAAAACAACAACTTAGTGGTCAAAGATGGCGAGGTCAAAGCCCGCGGCACCGGCCAGACCGAACGGATCGATGTGGATACGGTCATCTTTGCCATCGGCGACCGGGTAGACCCCACCTTTGGCCTGCCTGTGGAGGGCAGTGAATTCGTCAAGCGTAGCGATCCGCGCTTCCCGATCGACGGCATGTCGTATGAGACGCCGGTGGAGGGGGTGTTTGTGGGAGGGTGGTCGCGTCAGGCGAGCCATGGACTGGTTGGCAATGCTCGTCGAGATGGAATCAATGCTGCTCGAGCTGCTTGGCAGTATTTGCAGACCTTGCCTCCCGCCGAACCCGATCTGAAACGGGTGAGCGTCCGCCTGTACAACTTGGGGAAACCGATTGTCACCAAAGGAGATGTGCTCCGCCTGGAGGCGATCGAGGCCGAAGAGGCGCGCAAGCGTGGTGTGCAGGAATTCAAGTTCGACACCAACGAGGAGATGCTTAAGGCCATCGGGCTGACCCTGACCGTTTGAGCAAGATCGCTGATCGTGCTGAAAGGCCATCTCTGAGGGGGGATGGCCTTTTTTGATTGAGGCTACCCTCAACGATCTCCCCCTCTTGCAGCAGGCTTTGGAACAGAGAAGCGGGAAACATGCGTCCGTCCCTTGCCTTTCGCAATTGAAAGTGATACACTGTGTTCATGCGCAAAGCCGTTCTTGTGGTGACACCCCAGAGCAGTTTTGGCAACATGTTGCGTTCCAGCCTGGAGGAAACAGGGCGATTTCGGGCGTTCCTTGCCGGCGATGAGCCCACTGCGCTGATACAAATGAAAAGCGAGAGCTGCGAAATTGCCCTGCTCGACATCGACTTGGGGAGCGAAGCTCTGCTGGAGATCGGACGCGCTTTGCGCAATATACATCCCACTGTGCAATTGATTATTGTCTCGGACGAGGAACTGCCCTCCAGCCTGGAGGCGCTTCAGCCCTGGACCTTACTGCGCAAGCCCTTTTATCTCCCAGAACTGCTGGAAATGCTCGGCCTCAAACCAGAACCCGAACTTCCTATTCCCCCTCTTCCCGAAACTCCCGATCTGTTGTGGCTGCAAGATGCCAACAAGGCCGCTCAACGCTTGACACGGCTAACCTTGGAGTCCGCTGCCCAAGCCGCCTTGATCACCCGCGGCAAGAAGCTATGGGCATATGCCGGCGGGCTTTCTCAGGAGACGGCCAACGAATTGGCACGCATCGTCTCCCGCAACTGGGATGAGCAACAAGGGGGCGATCTGCTGCGCTTCGCTCGTTTGGAGACCACGCGCGCCGAGCACATGCTCTACGCAACCACCCTGGCAGAGGGGATCGTTTTGGCCTTGGTGTTCGACGCCGAAACGCCCTTTAGCACTATCCGGACCCAAGCCAACGCCCTAGCTCGCTCCCTGCTTATGGAGAAAACCGGATCCCAGCCGCCGGCCATACCCGATTTCCCCTCTCCCTCAGCCGAGCCCTCTTCCCCCCCTGACTCGGATGACCTGGATTTCGATGGACCGTCGATCGCCGAGATCTTGCGCGATATCCCTTCTCCTCTTCCATCGCCTTCACCGAAAGCCAGTGGCTCTTCAACTCCCCCACGTCCAGGAGGGGATGCGTTTCCGTCGATCTCAGCCTCGGCCATGGAAACTCGCCCATCCACTCCCTTGCCCGAGACGCGAGCGGTCAGCCGCGAGTCCTCGCCGCCTGTCCCCTTGAAAGATTTGCTAAGGGATGAGACCGTTGAACACAGCCCCCAAGACCTGGAAGTCACTGCGCCGTCCAAATTGAAATCACCTTCCCCTTCTTCCCAGACCGGGACGGGCGAGAGGGACGAGATTCGTCCGCATTCGATCACTGAAGTAGCCGGCCGCTCGATCTTTGAACCCCTCTCGCCAGGGCTCTACAACCTCAGTTACGCCTGTTTGTTGGTGCCACGCTTCAGCTCCCATTATCTGGTGGGCGACCTGGCCGATCGCCTGAGCGAATGGGTCCCCACCATTTGCATTGCCTTCGGCTGGCGCCTGGATTTCATTGCTGTGCGTCCAGAGTATCTGCAGTGGATCGTGAGCGTTCCTCCCAACACCTCGCCAGGGTATCTGATGCGCATCATGCGCCAGCAGACCTCGGAGCGCATCTTTGCCGAGTTTCCGCGCCTACGGAAAGAAAATCCCTCTGGCGATTTCTGGGCGCCTGGCTACCTGATCATGGGCGGCTCTCAACCGCATCCCCCCCAATTGATCAAAGACTATATCCGTCAAACCCGCCAACGACAAAGGGACTCTCAGCCGCGTAAATCGTGAACCTGTTAGTGCGCGTTGGCAAGCGTTCGAAATTTTGCGATATTTCCCCTATATTGTGCGAAATTCTGTGGTATGCACCCTTGCGATCTTGACGTCTTATACAAGACGCGTAGAATATCAGACATGATGATGGTCTTGATCCGGTATCTGCTCTGCTCCTGTATGACGCGGGGTTCGTAACCACCGTGTCTTCGCAGGTTGTTATCTTCGTCGTCTGGCCGAAGAACGGTGGGCGAATCCCGCTTGGTGAGTTGATCACGCGGCCTTCGCTGCCGTTCTTTTGCTTTCCTTATTCATGAGGATTGCTCATCGTTGGCCAGACGACGTGTTTCTTTAAAAATATTGTTAGAGGAACGACCTATGAATGGCTTGAAACCGATCGATCACAGCGAAATGGTGGTTAGTCAGATCACCCTGATTCTCTTGAATACCTTGGCCTTCCTGTTTGACCTTCCGTGGTTGGCCGGCTTGATTGCCGCGGTTATGCTGATTGGGGCAATCGTTGGCTTCCCTGGCTTCGGGTTTGTTTACCGTTTGCTGCTCAAGCCGCTTGGCTGGGTGAAACCCCATGTGGCACCCGACAACGCCGAACCGCATCGTTTTGCCCAGGGATTGGGCGGGACGTTTGTGCTGGCCGGCGCCTTGGCGCTCTGGGCCGGCCTTGCCTCGCTAGGCTGGGGGCTGGTGTGGATGGTCTCTGCCCTGGCGGCCCTCAACGCCTTTGGCGGTTTCTGCGTGGGGTGCTTCGTTTACTACTGGCTAGCGCGCTGGAAGGTGCCGGGGTTTACCAAACATCCGCCGGCAGGCGTATTTCCGGGCATGCGACCGGTGGAACGAAGTAAAAAATGACCCCCGAACTCTCAGAACGCCTGGCCTGGACGGTCCTGATCGTGGCGACAGGAGCGTTGGGCTATCTGCTGTTCAATCGCTTTCTGCTACGGCGCGCTGAGGACAAGGTCTTTCGATTGGCCGCCTACCGCACCGGCCTGCCGGCCATTGTCTACTTCACCACTCCCACCTGCGTCCCTTGCAAAACGACGCAGCGACCGATCTTGGAACAACTCCAAGCTGCCTACGGTCAATGGCTGCAAGTGATTGAGATCGATGCCAGCGCTCACCCGGACCTGGCTCACGAATGGGGTGTGATGACCGTCCCGACCACCTTTGTCCTCGACGCCCAAGGGAGACCGCGCTACATCAACCAAGGCGTAGTCTCTGCCGCCAAACTGCTTCAACAACTCGAACTTGAGGATTACTCCATATGAGAATCGCTTCCGATGTCACCGAATTGATCGGCAACACTCCGCTGGTTCGCCTGAATCGCATCACGGCCGGCGCCAAGGCCACTGTGGTGGCCAAATTGGAATTCTACAATCCGGCCAAAAGCGTCAAGGATCGGATCGGGTTTTCCATGATCGATGCGGCGGAGAAGGCCGGCCTGCTCAAGTCGGGCAAGGTCATCGTGGAGCCGACCAGCGGCAACACCGGCATCGGTCTGGCCATGGTGGCCGCTGTGCGAGGCTATGAATGCATCCTGACCATGCCGGATACAGTGAGCAACGAACGACGCATGCTGCTGCGCGCTTATGGCGCCCAGGTCATCCTCACCCCCGGCGTGGAAGGGATGGATGGAGCCATCCGCAAGGCCGAAGAGATCGTCGCCTCAGACCCAGAACGCTATTTCATGCCTCAGCAGTTCAAGAACCCAGCCAACCCCGAAATTCACCGGCAGACGACGGCCGAGGAAATCTGGCGCGATACCGACGGTCAGGTAGACATCTTGGTGGCCGGCGTCGGGACGGGCGGCACCATTACCGGCGTGGGTGAAGTGATCAAGAGCCGCAAGCCATCGTTCTACGTTGTGGCGGTGGAGCCGGCAGCTTCACCGGTGCTCTCGGGCGGCCAAAAGGGCCGGCACAGGATCCAGGGAATTGGGGCCGGCTTTGTTCCTGAGGTCCTGAACACCGAGATTTACGACGAAGTTATCCGCGTGACCGACGACGACGCCATGGACATCGCCCGCCGCATGGCCCGTGAGGAGGGGTTGCTGGTGGGCATCTCCTCCGGAGCAGCCACCTGGGCGGCCTTGCAAGTGGCGCATCGCCCAGAGAACGAAGGAAAGCTGTTGGTGGTGATCCTGCCGTCGTTTGGAGAACGCTATCTCTCAACGGCCTTGTATGCTCATCTGGCCGATTAGGGTTCATCGGTCCCTCTCTGGCCAGGGGCGTTGCCCTAGGAAAGGAAATACCTATGCGAGTTGACGTTCGTTCTTCTATTGAGCAAAATGGATCGGCCGAGAAGGCCCCAGCACGGATAAGCTTGCTGGGGATGATCGGCGAGGACTTGGACGCTGCCTTGGAGCGCGATCCAGCCGCGCGTTCCCGCTTAGAGGTGGCTTTACTCTATCCGGGATTGCATGCCGTTTGGATCCATCGCATCAGCCACGCCCTGTGGAAACGTGGCTTTAAGCTTTTGGCACGTTGGCTTTCGCAGCTGGCACGCGGGCTGACGGGGATTGAAATCCATCCCGGAGCCACTATTGGACGGCGCTTGTTCATTGACCATGGCATGGGCGTGGTGATCGGCGAAACGGCCGAGATCGGCGACGATGTCATCCTGTATCACGGCGTCACCCTGGGCGGCACGTCCCTGCAAAAAGGCAAACGTCACCCTACCATCGGCGATCGGGTAACCGTGGGCGCCGGCGCCAAGATCCTGGGCAACATCACCGTCGGTTCCGATAGCCGCATCGGCGCTAACGCCGTCGTAGTGAAATCGGTACCCGAGAACTCGGTGGTGGTCGGCGTGCCGGGGCAGATCGTCAAGCGTACCCAGCCCCATCGGCCTGGCGACGCGCCGGATCTCAATCACACCGCCTTGCCGGATGTCCTGACCGCCGCCATCAAGAATCTGATGACCCGCATGGAGGAATTGGAGATGCGCATCGAGGGCCACACCCATCCTGCACCTGTCCGCCCCGTGAACGGCAACGGAGCCTGGGAAGGCGACGATTTTGTGATTTAGAAAACCCTTGCACAACTGTCCGATGCTGGTATAATGCTGGCCCAAGATGGCTCAACGACATGCGCACGCCCATCATCATCCGATCTCCCGCCTGGCCGGGTGGTGTTGGCGCGTGGGCATGTAGGCAAGCCTAACCTATTGGCGTATACCACCCCCCGGTCAGGCCGGGGGGTTAGCTTTTTTTAAGGAGGCTATATGACTATCGGATCGCGCCGTCCGCGACTGGCCTTGCCCTCGAGCGGCCGGCTGGAACCCCAGACCTTGGAGTTCCTTGGCCAGGCTGGCCTGCCCATCCACAAACCCAACCCGCGCCAGTATCAGGCCAGCATCCCGGCCTTGCCCGAGCTGGATGTGCTCTTCCAACGCGCCGGCGACATCGTGATCAGCGTGCGCCAGGGGAGCGTGGATTTCGGCATCACCGGCCTGGATACCGTCGAAGAAAAGCGCGGCGAGAACGGGGAGGTGCTCATCCTGCACGACCACCTGGACTTTGGCCACTGTGCTCTCACCCTAGCTGTACCCGAAGAGTGGCACGACGTGCACGACGTTCCCTCGCTGCGCCAGCGAGCGGCCCGCCAGGCTCGGCCGTTGCGGGTGGCCACCAAATTTCCCCTCTTGACTGGTCGTTTCCTTAGTCAACATCAGGTCCCGCACACCCTGATCGCCGCCGAGGGCACGCTGGAAACTGCGCCCTACATCGGCTATGCCGACCTGATCTCCGACCTGGTGTCCTCCGGTCAAACCCTGCGCGACAACCGCCTACGCCCTCTGCCGGATGGAGTGATCTTGACGTCCGAAGCGGTGTTGATCGCCAACCGCCATGCCTTGCTCGCCCAACCCCAGGTGCTCGAGATCGGCCGGCGCCTATTGGAATACATCGAGGCCCATCTACGGGCCCGCGAGAATTTGTTGGTGATCGCCAACGTGCGCGGAGAAAGCCCCGAAGCGATTGCCGCTCGCATGTTTGCCCAACAAGCCATTGGCGGGCTCCAGGGCCCCACCATCAGCCCGGTCATCGTGCGCCAGCCGGGACAATTGTGGTTTTCGGTGACCATTGTGGTGCGGCGCGATCAACTCACCCAAGCCATCGCTGAGCTGCGATCCATCGGCGGCAGCGGCATCATCGTTACACCGGTGACCTATATCTTTGAAGAGGAACCGCCGCGCTATAAGGCCATGCTCCAGGCGCTGGGGCTGATGAAGACCGCTCAAGAAGCGGGGAGAACTCCCGCCTATGCCGAGGAACGGCGGAGGTAAGCCATGCAGATCCGTCCTCATCTGGAGGCCCTGCCGCCCTACCTGCCGATCGAGCCGTTTGAAGTGCTCTCAGAGCGCCTGGGCCGGCCCGCCAATCAGATCATCAAACTGGACGCCAACGAGAACCCCTACGGCCCGCTGCCGGCGGTCCGCCAAGCCCTAGCCAACTTGGCGTTTCTCCACGTCTACCCCGACCCAGAAAGCCGCGCCCTGCGTCGCACCCTGGCCGAGTTCCTGGCCCTGCCGGAGGAGAATCTGCTGGCCGGGGCCGGCGCCGACGAGTTGATCGACCTGTTGATGCGCGTCTTGCTCGAGCCGGACGAATGCATCGTGACCTGTTCGCCCACCTTCGGCATGTATGAATTCGACGCCCGCCTGAACAACGCCCGCGTCGTGGACGTTCCCCGCCGAGCCGACTTTTCGCTCGACCTGCCGGCCCTGCGCCAAGCGGTTCACACCCACCGCCCCAAGCTGCTCTGCCTCGCCACGCCCAACAACCCCGACGGATCGCTTCCCCCCGCCGACGCGCTCGATGCCCTGCTCGATCTGCCGACCCTGATCGTCCTCGACGAAGCCTACATCGAGTTTGCCGATGGTCAGACCCTGGGTCGCCGCCTGAGTCAGGCGCCGCAAGTGTTGGAACGCCCGAACCTGGTCGTCCTGCGCACCTTCAGCAAGATGGCCGGCCTGGCCGGCCTGCGCGTCGGCTACGGCATCTTCCCCACTTGGCTGATGCCCACGCTATGGAAAGCCAAACAGCCCTACAACGTAAACGTGGCCGCCTCGGCTGCCGCTATTGTCGCCCTGCAACACGCTGATGAGTTGGCCGACCAAGTGCTGCGCATCTGCCAAGAACGTCAGCGCTTAGCCGAGGCCTTGAGCCGCTACCCCTTTTTCACCGTGTACCCCTCGCAGGCCAACTTCCTGCTGGTGCGCGTGCGCGGCATCCAAGCCGCTGAACTGAAACGCCGCCTGATGGTGGACTACGGCATCCTGGTGCGCCACTTCCGCACGCCGGCCCTGGTCGACTGCATTCGCATCAGCGTCGGCCGTCCAGAGCACACCGATGCCCTGCTGTACGCTTTCAATCAGCTGAGCCAGGAGGTTTTTGCATGAAGAGAATTGCCGAAGTCTCTCGCGTCACGGGCGAAACTGAGGTCGCCGTCACTCTCAACCTGGACGGAACCGGCCAGGCCGACGTGCAAACTGGCCTGGGCATGTTGGATCACCTGCTGACCAACTTCGCCGTCCATGGCCTATTTGACCTGCGCCTCGCCGCCCGCGGCGACCTGCATGTAGATGCTCATCACACCGTGGAAGACACGGCCTTGTGTTTGGGCATCGCCTTCGATCAAGCCCTGGGAGAACGCCGCGGGATCGTGCGCATCGCCGACAGCTTCGTCCCTATGGACGAGGCGCTGGCCCATGTGGTGATCGACCTCTCCGGCCGGCCCTATGCGGCGCTAGATGTGCGCTGGAACTCGCCAGCCGTGGGGGCCATCCCCACCAGCGTGATCACCCACTTCTTCGAGTCGCTGGCCGTGGCGGCGCGCTGCAACCTGCATGCCCGCCTGCTCTACGGGCGCGACGACCATCACCAGGCCGAAGCGCTGTTCAAAGCCTGCGCCCGCGCCCTAGAGCGCGCTACCCGCCTTGAACCGCGCCGACCAGAGCAGGTCCCCTCGACCAAAGGACGGTTGACGTGAGCGCCAACCCACTGATTTTCGTGGTGGATGCGGGCGCCGGCAATCTGCGCTCAGTGCAAAAAGCGCTGGAACACTGCGGCGCTCGGGTCACGCTGGCGGCGGCGCCCGAGGCGCTTCGCAATGCAGCGAAGATCGTCCTGCCGGGCGTGGGCGCTTTCGGGGATTTCATGAACCGCCTGCGGGCTTCGGGGATGGACCAGGCGCTCCGCCAGGCTTGGCAGGCCGGGGCGCCGGTGTTGGGCATCTGTGTCGGCATGCAGGCTCTGTTCGAAGCGAGCGAGGAGATGGGACATCACCAGGGATTGGGCTGGCTGCCCGGTCGGGTGGTGCGCTTTCCAGCCCAGCAAGGGCTCAAGGTCCCTCACACCGGTTGGAATCGCCTTCTCCCTCGACGCCCCGACCCGCTGTTGGCCGGCCTGCCGCCTGAAGCCTATGCCTACTTCAATCACTCCTACTACTGCCGCGCCGAGAACCCCGACCACGTGCTGGCGGTCACCGACCACGGCCTGACCTTCGCCAGCGTGGTGCAGCGCGATCACCTCTTCGGGGTGCAGTTCCATCCCGAGAAGAGCCAGGCGGTCGGATTGCGCATCTTGAGGAATTTTGTGGTATGGAAAGCATGAGCTGTTTCACGGTGTTTCCGGCCATGGATGTGCGCCGTGGGCAGGTGGTGCGCTTGAAGCAAGGCGACCCGCAGCAGATGACAGTTTTCAGCGAGGATGTGCTTGCCGCGGCCACGCAGTGGATCGCCTGCGGCGCCCGCTGGTTGCATGTGGTCAACCTGGACGGGGCCTTTGGTGAGATGAGGCTCGACCAACAGGCCCTACTCGAACGCCTGGTTCAGGTGGTCCACCGATATGGGGCGCGCTTGCAACTCGGCGGTGGGCTCCGTTCGTGGGAGGATATTCAGCAGGCCTTTGCCCGGGATGTGGATCGGGTGATCGTGGGCACGGCGGCCTTCGAGCAGCCCGATCTGCTGCGCCGGGCGTTGGACCGGTTTGGGCCACAGCAGGTGGCCGTGGCGGTGGATATCCGCCAGGGGCGAGTGTATCTGCGCGGGTGGCGGCAAGCCGGCTCGGGGTCGGCTTTAGAAGCGTTGCGTGCATTTTGGCAGATCGGGGCTCAGGTGGCTGTGGTCACCGATATCGAGCGCGACGGCATGGAGAGCGGGTTAAACGTTCCTTTGGGCCGCTCCTTGGTGGAGCAGGTCCCGATGCAGATCGTGTTGGCCGGCGGGTTGAGTTCGCTGGACGAGGTGCGCGCTGCCCGTCGGGCCGGCTTGGCCGGGGTGATCTTGGGCCGGGCGCTCTACAAAGGCCAGGTAGACCTACGCCTGGCGCTGCAGGAGGAAGTTCCATGTTGACCAAACGTATCATTCCCTGCTTGGATATCCGCAACGGGCGCGTGGTGAAAGGGGTGAACTTTTTGAATCTGCGCGATGCCGGCGACCCGCTGGAGCAGGCGCAGGCCTACGAGGAGCAGGGCGCCGATGAGCTGGTTTTCCTCGATATTTCGGCCACCCCCGAGGGGCGGCGCACCACGCTGGATCTGGTGCGACAGGTGGCCGATCAGGTGTTCATGCCGTTTACCGTGGGCGGTGGGGTGCGAACGGTGGAGGACATGCGGGCCTTGCTCCTGGCCGGCGCCGATAAGGTGAGCGTCAACACCGCCGCTGTCCGATCGCCCGAGTTGTTGCGTCGGGGAGCGGAGCGCTTCGGCTCTCAGTGCATCGTGTTGGCCATCGATGCCCGCCGCCGCCCCGATGGATCCGGCTGGCAGGTGGTAATCGAATCGGGCGCCCGACCGACTGACCTGGACGCCGTGGCATGGGCGGTGCGCGGCGTGGAGCTGGGGGCCGGCGAGATTCTGTTGACCAGCATGGAGGCCGACGGCACGCTGCAGGGCTACGACCTGGAGCTCACCCGCGCCGTGGCCGAACGGGTGCCGGTGCCGGTGATCGCTTCGGGAGGCGCAGGAGCGATGGAGCACTTTGCCGCCGTGCTCATCGAAGGCCGAGCCGAGGCCGCCTTGGCCGCCTCGTTGTTCCACGACGGCCGGTTACGCATCCCCGAGCTGAAGGAGTACCTCCGTCGGCGCGGAGTCCCGGTGCGCTCGATGGTGGAGGTAGTCCGATGAGCCACTCCCTCGCCCTCGATTCGCTGCGCTGGAACTCCGATGGCCTGGTGCCGGTAGTCGTCCAAGACGCCAACAGCGGACAGGTGTTGATGTTGGCCTATGCCGACCGCCAGGCCTTAGAGTTGACCTTGCAGACCGGCGAAATGCACTTCTGGTCGCGCAGCCGAGGCACGCTCTGGCGCAAAGGAGCCACTTCGGGCAACACCCAGCGCTTGGTGGCCCTGTGGGCAGATTGCGATGCCGATTGCTTACTGGCCCAGGTGAGCCCGGCCGGGCCGGCCTGTCATACCGGCCAAGCATCCTGTTTCTTCCGACCTCTTGCAGCCGATTCCGCCTCTGATTCGGAGGATGCCCGATGACTCTCGCTGAGCTGTATCAGATCATCCTCGAGCGCAAAGCCCACCTACCGGCCGGCTCCTACACCACCACCCTGTTGCAAGGCGGCCTGCCTCGCCTGGCACAAAAAGTGGGCGAGGAGGCGGCCGAGACCCTGGTGGCGGCCCTGACCGAGGATAACCGCCGGCTAGTGGAAGAAGCTGCCGACCTCCTCTATCACTTGTTGGTGCTGCTGGCCGCCCGCAACATCCCCTGGCAGGCCGTGGAAGCCGAGCTGGAGCGCCGCCGACGATGACGCGCATTTTGCTGCTGGATATCGACGGCGTGCTGGTGTATCCTCTGGGCTATCGCGCTGCCCTGCGGGCGGCGTTCGACCGGCTCACCGGCTGTGCCGACTGCCTCTCTGAAACCCTGCTGGCCAGCCTGGAGGCGCGCAGCATCAGCAGCGAGTTCGACATGCTGCCCTTGCTGGTCGGCGCCTGCTGGCAGGAACGCCTGGCGCGTCATCCCCTGCCCGATCTCCCGACCGACGTGCTGGATGCTGCTGTCCGCATCCGTCAAGCAGCTCCCGATGGGCTGTGCGATCTCTCCATACCGCCATTCCCCATCTCGGCCCACCTCTTCCCAGCCGAGGCCGCCTATCGAGCCGGCCTCTTTCCGGCCATCCCTGATCGATTGCGTCGCAACCTACTGCTCCACAGCCGAGATGTTTACCGCTCGTCCACCACCCGCCTGTTCCAGGAATTCGTTTTAGGAAGCGAAACCTTCTCACGCACCTACCGTCTCCCGGCGCAGATTCGGACTCCCTCCTATCTTCAACGCCACGACCGGCCGCTCCTCGGCGGTTCTGCTTTCGCACGCCTGGAGCGGGCCCGGCGGACGAATGGCCTTCATCTCGCCTCGATCACCGCTCGCCCCTCGCTCCCCCCGTCTGAGATCCTAGACCCCGACGGGGCTTATCCCCCCGAGGCCGAGCAAGCGTTGGCCCAGGTAGGCCTGGCCGATATGCCTGTGATCGGCCTAGGGAGGTTGGACTACGTAGCGCGTCGGGCCGGCCTCCCTGTAGAGGCCCTGCTCAAGCCGGCGCCGGCCCACGCCCTAGCGGCCATCTTGGCTGCCCAGTGGGGCCAAGAACTCTTAGCGGTTGAGACCGCCGTCCGTAGCCTTCACGCTGGGCGTTTCCAGCCGCCGACCGCTCTGCCCGCCACATTCGAAGTGCACGTGGTGGAAGATACGTCAGCTGGCATTCGCTCGGCCCAGCAAGCGGTGCAATGGCTAAACGCCTGGGGGTATGTTGTGGCGTTCTTCCCTTGGGGCTTGAGTGCCGGCAACCCTCTTAAACGAGAAGCCCTCCAACAGGAGGGCATTCCCTGCTTCGATGCGTGGGATGACCTGCTGGAGGCCATGGGGCTCTAGGCCGGCTCACTGCTTCTCATACGGCTGTCCGTCGGCGGCCGGCGGTATGGCGCGCCCGATCACGCCGGTCAACACCACCATGGTGATCAGGTACGGCGCCATGGCTAAGAACTGCCAGGGGATGGGGGTCGCCAAGATTTGCATCTTCACCTGGAGCGAATCGGCAAAACCGAAGATCAGCGATGCCAAGAACGCGCCGATCGGGTTCCAGTTGCCGGAGATCATCGCCGCCAGGCCGATAAATCCCTTGCCAGCGGTCATGATCTCGTCGAAGCGCCCGACCGAGCCCAGCGTGAAATACACCCCGCCCAGGCCGGCGATCATCCCGCCCACGATCACGTTCACATAGCGGACAAAGAAGACGTTAACGCCCAGTGTATCAGCCGCCTTCGGATGTTCTCCCACAGCGCGCGTGCGCAATCCCCATGGCGTATAGTACAGCACGATGTGCATGACGATCACGATCAGCATCATCAAATAGACCACAATGTTGTTCTCGAAGAAGATCGGACCGAGGATGGGGATGCGAGAGAGCAGCGGAATCTGGATGATCGGGAACGTCCCAGAGTTGTTCAACAGGTCGCCTTGTTCCTGGAGATATTTCGACGAGATAAACGACGTGATGCCCGCAGCAAAAATATTGATAGCCACGCCACTCACGATTTGATCCACTTTGAAGCGAATCACCAAAAAGGCGTGAATAGCGGCGATCAGGCCTCCCATTAAGATGCCGATTAGCATTCCCAGGCCCAGGCTTTTGGTTACAGTGGCGGCGACCACGGCAGCCTGAGCCGAGATCAGCATGATGCCTTCGATCCCGATGTTGACAACCGCCGCTCGTTCGCTGATCACGCCGCACAGGGCCGCCAAAGCGATGGGCGTAGCGCGCACCAACGAGCTGCTCAGCATGCCGATCAGGCTGAACGATTTCCCCTTGGTTGCCCACACCAAGAATGCGCCCACAAAAGCCAGCGCCACAATGCCAAAGAGAGCTCCCGAGGAGCGAACCCCACGCGCCATGTGGAAGGCGCCCACGAAGACCACCACTAGCGATAGGATGTACAAACTGGCCTGCACCGGCACCACCAGATCGGGGATCTTGATAGCGGCCGAGCCAACTAGGTTCATGCCGAATTTAGCAGTTTGCTCCGCTTCGCTGTCCGGCAGGAAGAGCAGGATCATTCCTAGGCCGAGGGCGATCAGCAGTGCACCGATCAGGAGGCGTTTGCGTTGCGCTGCTTCAGTAGCAGGTAGGGAAAGGGTTTCAGCAGCCATATCACCTCTACTTGCCCCAGCCGCGAGTCAGCACGGTTTCTTCTGCGGTGGGTACGGGGATGCGGAACAGCCAGCGGATCAGAGCTGGCGCAGCCACGAAAATGATCACCAAGCCCTGGATGATCGAGATAATGTCGATTGGAATGCCGGCCAGGGATTGCATGCGGGTAGCGCCGCTGCGCAAGAAGCCAAACAGCAGGGCAGCCAGCACCACACCCAACGGATGACTCTTGCCCAACAGGGCCAAGGCGATCGAGTCGAACCCGTAGCCGGCCGAAAACCCCTGGCCCACCCAATGATCCACGCCCAACACCTGGGCAGTCCCAGCCAGGCCGGCCAGCGCTCCGCTCAAGGTCATCACCAACACAAAGTTGCGCACCACGTTGATGCCGGCATATTTGGCCCCATCAGGGTTGGCACCCACGGCGCGGATCTCGAACCCTATCGTGGTCTTGAAAAGCAGCCAATACACCACGTAAGCCATCACTAGGGCCAAGATAAACCCCCAATTGAAGCGCAGCGGATCTTCGAAGAAGCGCGGCAAGGCGGCGGTCATCTTGATGTTGGGGGTCACCGGCCGGAAGCCAGCGGCCTGCATGGGGCCGGTGAGCAGCCAGTCGCTCAGGCGGAAGGCAATCCAGTTCATCATGATAGTGTTGACCACTTCGTGGGCGCCAAACCGCGCTTTGAGGTAGCCCGGGACGGCTCCCCAGACGGCGCCGGCAAGCGCTCCGCCCAGCAGGGCCAGTGGCAGGTGAAGGAAAGCCGGCAAACCGCTGATGCTGTATCCCACAAAAGCGGCCCCCAGCGCGCCGATGAAGAACTGCCCCTCGGCGCCGATGTTGAACAAGCCACAGCGAAAGCCCAAAGCCACTGCCAGGCCGGCGAAGATGTAGGGCGTGGCGGTGGTCAAGCTCTCGGTGAAAGGGTAGATGGCTTTGAGCAGGGCTTTGTTGTCGCCGGTTTCCAGGTAAATGCGGTAGCCATCGAGCATTTCGCGCGGACTGCCGATCGAGCCGTAGAACAAGGCTCCATAGCCTTTGACGACCGCCTGCCAAATCGCCCGGAAGACGCCGCCGGGATCAGCGGAAAACGCGCGAAACGCAGCCGCTACGCCGGCATCGGTGGCGGCGATCACCACGCCGCCCAACAGCAAACCGACGAACACGGCCAAGACCGGCACCAGCAACGCTTGGGCAGCCGAACCGCTGACGTAACGGGCCACTCCCGGGCGGGGAGGGGAAGCCGCCGGGCTTGCAGCATTTCTGGTTTCCTGAGAATTCGGGGGAGTTGCCACGATTTGCCTCCTAGAAAACGCGCTCCACTTCGCCTGGACGGGTGGGCGCAGCTTTCATCGCCTCGTCGGGGTGAATGCCGGCCATCAACAGGCCGATAGACTCCTTGGTTGCTTGCGCAGCTGGCACAATGTCCACAATCTGACCGCGATACATCACAGCAATCCGATCGGAGAGCGCCATGATCTCATCCAGCTCCGACGACACCAGAAGGATGGCTGTCCCCTGATCGCGCTTTTCCAGGATGCGGTTGTGGATGTATTCGATCGAACCCACGTCTAGACCGCGGGTGGGTTGTGAGGCGATCAGTAGCCGGATCGGGCGCGAGAACTCGCGCGCCACAATGACCTTTTGTTGGTTGCCGCCCGACAGGCTCGAGGCCGGCACAAAAATGCTCGGCGTGCGCACGTCGAACTGCTCCACCAGCTTCTGGGCGTTTTCGTAGATCGCCTTCTCTTGAAGTCTCAGGCCGCGTGCAAACAGCGGCCAGAAATACGTGCAGAGCACAAAGTTATCGTGGATCGGGAAGGACAGGATCAAACCATGGCGTTGGCGGTCTTCTGGAACATGAGCCACACCGCGCTCGAGGATGGCGCGCGGCGAAGTGGATCTAATCGGTTGCCCCAAGATACGCACCTTGCCAGCTTGGATCGGCAGCAGACCGGTCAAGGCATACACCAATTCGGTTTGACCATTGCCTTGAACGCCAGCAATGCCCAAAATCTCGCCCAGTCTCACGTCAAAAGACACGCCGCGCACCGCCAAATTGCCGCGCTCATCGGCCACATATAGGTCCTTCACTTCCAACGCCGGTTCGGTCGGGTGGGCTTCTTGTTTGGATACCACCAGATTGACCTCGCGCCCCACCATCATGGCGGCCAACTTCTCCGGCGTGACCTCGCTCGGAGTCACTGTTCCCACTGTTCGCCCATTACGCAGAACGGTGATGCGATCGGCCAAGGCCATCACTTCCTTCAACTTGTGGGTAATGAAAATGATGGATTTGCCCTTGGCAACCAGGGAGCGCAACACCTTGAACAGGCCTTCCACTTCTTGGGGCGTAAGCACAGCGGTCGGCTCATCGAGGATGAGGATGTCTGCCTGGCGGTAGAGGACTTTGATGATTTCCACCCGCTGCTGAATGCCGACCGGCAGGTCCTTAATGTAGCGGTTGGGATCTACTTCTAGCCCATAAAGCTGTGAGAGTTCGCGAATGCGCGCTGCAACTTTGGCCCGGTCGAGGAACAGCCCATAGCGCTTCTCTTCCACACCGAGCATGACATTTTCGGTCACGGTCATCACCGGAACCAGCATGAAATGCTGATGCACCATGCCAATGCCCAGGGCAATGGCATCGTTTGGATCATGGATTTCCGCTTTTTTGCCGCGCACGTAGATCTCGCCTTCGTCGGGCTTATAGAGGCCGTAGAGGATGTTCATCAAGGTCGTCTTGCCGGCGCCGTTTTCCCCCAGCAGGCAGTGGATTTCGCCTTCGTTCAGGTCCAGGTTGATGTGGTCGTTGGCTAGCACGCCGGGAAAGGCTTTTGTAATGTTCCGCAACTCAAGCACCGGAGGCATGGTTTCTCCTTGAAGGGATGGTTCGCGAGCAGGTGAGATACAACGGCCTTCTCTAGGCACAATCGAAAGAGGGTGGGTATTGGAAGAATGGCGTCAGAACGAAATTGTAGGGCAGGGAGTGGAGATCATTTTACCGGATCGTCGGCAGGTGTGTCGAAGGTAGGGCGAGCTTCTGGGGAACCGTCTAAGGCGTCTGAGAAAACCTTGAGGGAAGGCGAGGACATGCATGAAAGGGGCGCAAGAGGCGGCAAAAAGAGGCCGGAGGAGCGCCGTCCTCCGGCCTCAGGATGAGATGGATTATTGACCGGACAGCACGCCGTCCACGGTCAGGGAGCCGTCAATCAGCGCTTTGCGGATGGCGTCGATCTCGGCTTTCAATTCAGCCGGGACGTCGTCCTCAAACTCATGATAGGGGGCGATATCCACGCCGCCATCGGCAATGGCATATACGCGCGTGCCGCCGCTGAATTTGCCTTCGAGCAAGTCTTTGATGGTGCTATAGACGGCAACGTCAATCTTCTTGAGGACGGAGGTGAGCAGCACCTCGCGGTATTCGGGCGCGGTGTCGTACCAATCGGCATCCACGCCGATCACCAAGCAGGCCTTGGTCTCCTTGCAGACAGCGGCCGAGCCGAGGCCAACCGGGCCGGCCACGGGCAGGATGATGTCAGCGCCTTCTTGCATGAAGGATTCGGCCAGACGACGGCCATCGTCGGTGGATTCAAAGTTGCCGGTGAAGGTGCCTTCATCGCGAGCTGTCTCCCATCCGAGCAATCTGACGTTGGCACCCTTCTGTTGATTGTAGTACTTCACGCCGGCCTCAAACCCCTTCATGAAGATGGTCACCGGTGGGATCTTGATGCCGCCGTAGGTGGCTACGACGCCGGTCTTGGTCATGCCAGCGGCCAGATAGCCGGCCAGGAAGGCCGCCTGGTCGGTCTGGAAGATCAGGCCGCGCACGTTCGGCAGTTCCTTATCTGCCCCACATTGGACGCCCACCTCGGCACCAGGCCAGCAGTCCGGGTAAGTGTAGTCCACGATGGCGAACTTGAGGTCAGGGTTGGCAATAGCAAACTTGGCGGTGTCCACGCCCAGCAAGAATCCTACGGTGACGATCAGAGCGGCCCCTTCGTCAATGTACTGTTGGATGTTTTTGGTGTAATCGGCTTGTTGCTGGGATTCGAGATACTTGCCCTGGATGGCGAATTCCTTCATGGCGTCTTGAATGCCTTTCCAGGCGCTAGCGTTGAAGGATTTATCGTCAATGCCGCCCATGTCGGTTACTTGGCCGATCAGAGGCGGGGGAGCTTCGGTGGGCGCCGGGGGTTGAGTGGGCGCCGGGGGTTGAGTGGGCGCTGGGGGTTTAGTGGGCGCCGGGGGTTGAGTGGGTGGAGGCGTCGGGGTTGGTCGCGGTGCGCAAGCGCTCAGCGCCAACGATAGAATCACCAACATAGACAGCACAGCAAACAGTTTTTTCATGTTTCTTCTCCTCTCGAATGGAAGTCAATTGGTTGGGATGGTTGGTGAAGGAATATGGGAAGTCTGCCGAGTGTGCTTAGGACGTGTCACCTCCTTGCGTTCAGGCTCAGAAGAACTCTTCTGATAGCCGTTTCTCCTTAGTAAGTATACCAGCCTTATATCGTGTTGTGCAAGGATGAGCGGCAAACGAGAACGATCAAGCATCGGGCGATCGCCTCGGCTTGGTTCGTAAAGTGGGCTGTGATTGGCAAAATTGGACGCCGGCACACTGGCTTGCAAGGCACAGGGCTGCCGAGCGATCGCAGGACGCCGGCTAGGGATTATAGATCTTTGGCGCGGGTCGAGATGCGCTCTTTGACCCGAGCAATAAAGCCCTCGAGGGGAATGTTATTCTGCTGGGTGCCATCGCGCAGGCGCAAGGAGACCAGGCCGGCCTTCATTTCATTTTCGCCGACGATCAGCATGTAGGGCACCTTCATCATCTGGGCGGCGCGGATCTTGGCATTCATGCGTTGGGCGCTGAGATCGGCACTGGCCCGAATACCTTGGTCGCGCAGCTGCCGAGAAATGGTTTGCGCATATTCGTTCTGGGCGTCGGTGATGGGGATGAGGCGCACCTGTTCGGGCGAGAGCCAGACCGGGAACGCGCCGGCATAGTGTTCGATCAGGAAGCCGATCATCCGCTCATGGGTGCTGAGGGGAGCGCGATGGATGCACAACGGCACTTCCTCAACACCGTGGCGGTTGGTGAAGTGCAGGTCAAAACGGGCCGGCACGGCGAAATCCACCTGATTGGTCGCCAGGGTGAATTCGCGCCCAATGGCCGACCAGATTTGTACGTCGATCTTCGGACCATAGAAGGCGGCCTCGTCCTCGGCTTCGACGAAGGGAATGCCGTGCTTCTTCAGGGCGCTGCGTACCATGTCTTCGGTCTTCAGCCACAGCCGCTCGTTGTCCACGTACTTTTTGCCTAGGCCGCTCTTGCTGTGCAGGGAGAGACGCATCAAGTACTTCTCAATGTCGAACAGGTCAAAGTATTTCAGATAGAGGTCAATCACGGCCATGAATTCTTCTTCAAACTGTTCTTCGGCGACGTAGATGTGGGCGTCGTTCATCTGCATGGAGCGGACGCGCATCAAGCCGAACAGCTCACCCGACTTTTCGTAGCGATAACACGTCCCGTACTCGGCCAGACGCAAGGGTAAGTCGCGGTAGGAGCGTTGCTTAGAGGCGAAGATCTTGTGGTGCATCGGGCAATTCATGGGCTTGATGTAGTAGCGCACGCCCTCCAGCTCCATGGGTGGATACATGCTCTCGGCGTAGTAGGGCAGGTGGCCGGAGCGGTAGAATAGGTCTTCTTTGGTGACGTGGGGGGTGCGAACGCGCACGTAGCCGGCCTTTTCTTCCATTTCTTTGGCCAATTTCTCCAGCTCTTCGATCATCACTCCACCGTTCGGTAGCCAGAGCGGCAGCCCAGGCCCCACTTCATCGTCAAAGATAAAGATTTCCAGCTCGCGCCCTAGCTTGCGGTGATCGCGCTTTTTGGCCTCTTCCAGCTGCCACAGGTATTCCTGAAGCTGCTGGACGGTCTCCCAAGCGGTGCCGTAGATGCGTTGGAGTTGCTTGTTTTTCTCGTCGCCGCGCCAATAGGCGCCGGCCACGTGCATGAGCTTGAACGCTTCGAGAGGAATCTCGCGCGTGTTGGCCACGTGCGGCCCCCGACACAGGTCCACGAAGGTGTCGTGCACATAGATCGAGATCTCAGGCTTTTCGTGGAGAGGATGGCCGTGCTCATCGGTCGAGCCGCGTTCCAGGTCGTCGATCAGTTCGAGTTTGTAGGGTTGATCCTTGAAAAGCTGGCGCGCCTCGTCGGCTGAGACCACACGCTTGCGGAAATCATGGTGGCCTCTTACGATCTGGCGCATGCGGGCCTCAATCCGCTCTAGGTCTTCTGGCGTGAGGGTGCGCGGCAGGTCGAAGTCGTAGTAAAAGCCGTTCTCAATCGGAGGTCCGATGGTGTATTTGGCCTCGGGGAACATCTCTAGCACGGCCTGGGCCATGATGTGGGCCAGGGAATGACGAATCCGATAGAGATGGGTATCTTCATATTTTTCTTTCGGTTCGAGCATGGTTCGAATCCTTTCCGATATTTTCATCGTGCTAGGAACGCAAAACCTCTCGACCACACGGGGCGAGAGGCCAGCTCACGCGGTTCCACCCGATTCAGGCACCTCAGAGCAGAGGCGCCCCTCTTGAGCCGATAACGGGGCCATCCGGTTCGCATACTCGCCGGCGGGCCGGTTTTCCGCGTTCCGCTCGCGGGGGGTGTTCGACGATCGTCTCTGAAAGAGGCTTGCAGTCAGCGACCTCTTCTCCCTGGCAGAGCCGGAGTCGTCTACTCGTCCCGGTCGTTGCGTTTGCAGGGGTTGCCGTAATTATATGCGCGGCGGCGGGGTTGTCAAGCGCCGTTGCGAAGCAGGGCCACCAATCCCCGCAGGCCCAGTTCGTAGGAGCGCCAACCAAAGCCGACCACCTTGCCGCGGCAGACGGCCGAGATCAGAGAAGTGTGGCGAAACTCTTCGCGGGCGTAGACGTTGGAGAGGTGAACTTCTATCACCGGCAAGGCGATGGCAGCAATGGCGTCGCGCAGGGCCACCGAGGTGTGGGTGTAGCCGCCGGGGTTGAAGACCACGCCGGCCGCCCAGCTTCGCGCTTCGTGCAGCGCGTCGATCAAGGTCCCCTCGTGGTTGGATTGGCGGCAGATCACTTCCACACCCAGTTCGCGGCCGAGGGCAATCAGGCGGCGATCGATCTCCTCCAGAGTCAGAGGGCCGTAGAGGTGGGGTTCACGCGAGCCAAGCAGGTTCAGGTTGGGGCCGTGGAGCACCAGGATGTTCATTATTCACCTTCCAGGACGTCTTCTGGATGTTCGATTGAGATCAGTTCAACCCGGCCGACCTCGACCGGTAGGGCGAAACGGATGGCCCGGGCCTGCCGCTTTTTATCCACCCGAATGGCACGCAAGATGGCCTGGCGAGAGAGGTGGTCTGGAATGCGAACGGGTAACTTCAACCCGATCAGCGTTTCCTCCAGCGCTTCCACCAACCCGGCGCGTGCCAGCCCGACCCGAGCGGCGTACCTGGCCTCGACGGCCATGCCGATGGCGATGGCCTCGCCGTGCCGCAGGCGAAAGCCGCTGGCCAATTCCACGGCATGACCGATGGTGTGCCCCAGGTTGAGCACGGCGCGGCGGCCTTTTTCGTATGGGTCTTCTTCGACGATGGCGACTTTAATGGCTATGGCGCGCTGGAGGATCTCTTCGAGGTGGCGATCGATCCAGTCGGGGCCGCGCCGGCAGTGTTCGAACAGCTCAGGGTCGGCGATCAGGCCATGTTTGACCACCTCGGCCAGGCCGGCGCGGCGGTCGCGGTCGTCGAGGGTGTGGAGCAGGCCGGGGTCGGCCCACACCCGCCGCGGGGTGTGAAAGGAACCGATCAGGTTCTTGCCCTGAGGGAGGTCGAAGCCGGTTTTGCCGCCAATAGCGGCATCGGCCATGCCGACGATGGTGGTAGGAATGGCGATCCAGGCGATGCCGCGCAGATAGGTGGAGGCGGCAAAACCGGTCAGGTCGGTGATCACGCCGCCTCCGAAGGCGATCACGCAGCTTTGACGATCGAGGCCGTGGTCGAGGAAGGCTTGCCAGAGGCGTTGGACGGTCGCTAGGGTTTTGTGTTCTTCGCCGGCCGGCAGGATCACGGCGGGAAGTTCGGAGCGCAGGGTGGCGTGTAGGGTGTCTAGGTGATAGCGGGCGACGTTTTGGTCAGTAACCACCAGGGCGTCGGAGAAGGGGGGTAGGGCGGTGATGCGTTCGACAATGATTTCACATTCGCCCGGGGCCTGCAGGCGGTGGCGACCAAGGAGGACTTGAGCTTGACGGGCGTTCTGTTCGGCGGTTTTTCCGTCCACCCAAAGTTGGCGGGGGAAGGAGTGGTAATGGTCATGACGGGCGGCAAGCAGTTCGGCCAGGCGAGTGGGTAGGTCGCCGGCCAGGAGGGGACGGATGTTGGGTTGGGAGGACAGTCGTTCGATCAGGGTGGGAAGCTCGGCCATGAGGAGCAGGAGGCGGCCGCGATTTTCGACGTAAGTGCGGTTTTCAGGGCGGAGCAGGGCGCCGCCTCCGAGGGCGATGACGGCATCTTGGTCAGGGGGAAAGGAGTCCAGGGTGGCGCGCAGGACGTGGGACTCCAGGTCACGAAAGGTGGCTTCTCCCCGCTCGTGCATGATGTGAGCGATCGGCCGGCCGGCCTGTTGCTCGATCAGGCGGTCGAGGTCCAGGAAGGGCAGGCCCAGGTTGTGGGCCAGGCGCTGTCCGACGGTGGACTTTCCGGTTCCGGGGGGGCCGTAGAGGAACAGATGGGGCATAGACGAGGAGCGAAGCGGTTAGGGGTCGAGGGGGCTTTTGACGGCGCCGGCGCTGCGCTGGAGGACGTAGATGTAGATCATGGTGGTACGCACGTCCTTGTGACCGAGAAGTTCTTGGACGGTGCGGATGTCGTAGCCGTTTTGCAGAAGGTGGGCGGCGAAGGAATGGCGGAAGGTGTGGCAGGTGACGCGTTTGGTCAGGCCGGCTGCTCGGGCGGCCTGGCGGACGGCGCGTTGCAGGCCGGAGGGATCTACGTGATGGCGGCGTTCCTTGCCGGAACGG
>Ga0209721_1000126_pt1 | contig 76651 bp, 62 predicted proteins | sample TshhotsprinmetaG_FD_184139 | JGI IMG/M metagenome (GOLD analysis project Ga0209721, IMG submission 184139) | Hot spring microbial communities from South Africa to study Microbial Dark Matter (Phase II) - Tshipise hot spring metaG (SPAdes)... | ecosystem: Environmental > Aquatic > Thermal springs...
GACTCGATTGGGCGAGCGAGCAACCGCCCAGCAAAATTCGCGATATAAGATCTCGCAAGCCAAAAGCTTGAGCCGCACATTTCACCTCGCCAGAATCCCTTCGTAGTTAGCAGATATCTTAATCTTACATGCCTCGCACGGCCTTTCTCAAAAAAAAACTTCTCCGAAAACGGCAGGAAAAAACCATCCACAGACCGTAGCCACATGTCGGCTCAACTTCCCTCCACTAGGTCTCTGCCCTTTTCGCGAGTCGATCGGGCCGAAGGTTCGCGGCACGATCCTCCAATACCCCAAGTTTTCAAATCGGTCTTGACAGAATTTTACCTTGCCGAGGTGAATCCGCGCCCAGATCCGTAAGAAATCGCTCCAATCTCCCTCTCGAAGCACATCCCGTAAGCCTGGAGCTAGCCGATCGGGTAGCGGCCGACCCGCAACGCTGTGTCATACATCGCCACAATGTTTTCCGGCGGCACATTGGCCTGAATGTTGTGAACGGAAGCAAACACGTACCCGCCCCCCGGTGCAAACACCCGGACATGTTCCTCAACTTCTTTAGCCACCTCTTCGGGGGTTCCGAACGGCAGCGTGTGCTGACAATCGCACGAGGCTCCCCAAAAGACGAGGCGGTCACCAAATTGCTGCTTTAAACGGTGTGGATCCATTCCTTTAGCACTGGTCTGCACCGGATTGATGATGTCTACGCCCATTTCAATGAGGGTCGGCAAAAAATCGAAAATTGCCCCATCGTTGTGCATAAACACCTTCCAGGGGGTATGCTGGTGAATCCAATCCAATCCGCGCTTGTAATACGGCATGATCAGCCGACGAAACATCGGCACGGAAAGAAACGGTGCATCTTGCGTTCCCAAGTCGTCATTGAATTGGACGATCTGCACACGGTCCCCTACCGCCGCATAAAGCCGACGCAGATTTTCCAGCCACGCCTCCACCAACCGCTCGTAAAGCGCTTGGACATACTCCGGCTCGGTAGCCAGGGTGATCATCCACGCGGCAAAATCTCCCGTTCCTAACCCGAAGAAAAGCTCATACGGTGGTCCCATGGCCACGATCAACGCAAAATCGGTGTTCTGCCAGTACGCCTCGGCTTGGGCGGCCAAGTAATCGCATTCTTCAGAACTCAAAAGCGGTAGCTGCAGCGTCTCGGGGTCGGCGTGCGCTGCCCCGGGAAAGAGCTCCGACCGATCAAAGTAAAACCCCCCATACGGCATTCGGGCAATGGGGTTACCTTTTTCGTCCACCAGGAGCAGACCTCCGTCCGGCTCAACCTGCGGATTGAATCCGCCCGGCACCTCCACCGGTGTACCATCGAAGAGCCGCCAAGGCTTCCAATCGGCATTGCGGATGCCAAAGGCAACACTCGGACGCTGAAGGCCCATCGCATCCGCGCCGAAGCGTTCGAGGATCGGCCGCTCCACCTCCGCCAGCATCTGATACAAATCGTAGACCCGCGTGGGCGAATCAATTCCCAGATACTGCTTCAAACGATGGTAGGCACTGGCGGCGATACCCGATTGCCGCGTCCCTCCCACATCAATCGGCACTCGGTCGGGTTCCCGATGTTCCAAGGCTGCCCGAACTCGTTCCCTGCTATTCATTCCAAGCCATCTCCGCGGTCGAGTTTCTTTCGGCCGCATCAAGGTTTTCTTATGCGTTCCCCCGAAAACCGTTGGGTCAACCCCTAGCTAATGGGCTTTGCTAAGTAGGCGAACCATTTGGCTGATGAACTCCGGGGAGGTGCCGCAACAACCGCCGATGAAACTTGCCCCTGCCGCCACTAAGTCCGGAATATACGAGGCGAAGGTCTCGGCATTCATGCGATAGATCGCTTTTCCGTCCACCAGTTCGGGAACCCCCGCATTGGGTTTGACCCACAAGGGAAGGCGAGTTGCCTGGCGGAATTGCTCCACGATGATTCGAAATCCTTCGATCCCCTCCCCACAATTGGCCCCGATGACATCGGCACCGGCTTCCTCCAAAGCTTGGGCGGCTTGCGCGCAGGTAGTTCCCATCATGGTCCGGGGCCCTTGCTTGCCGGAAGTGAATGTCATGCATGCTACTACCGGTAAGCCAGCCGCGCGGGCAGCCGTCACCGCGATGGTCGCTTCCGCCAGATCGCTCATTGTTTCGATGACAATCCCATCCGCGCCTGCTTCGGCAAGGGCCTCGATCTGCTCTTTGAAACAAGCGGCAAGCTCGGCCTCCGTCACCTGCCCCAAAAAAAGCATGGTACCGCTGGGACCGACGGAGGCGAAAACCCTAGCCTTCCCTCCTGCTGCCGCCCGCGACAACTCCACACCCCGGCGGTTAATTTCCGCCACCCTATCGGCGGCTCCATACCGGGTCAACGCGATCCGATTGGCCCCAAAGGTGTTCGTTAGAATGATTTGGCTCCCGGCGGCCACGTAACTTTCCGCCACTTCGCGAACGCACTCCGGCCGCTCGAGATTCCATAGGTCCGGGCAAGCCCCCACCGGGAGACCTAACGTTTGCAGTTGAGTTCCCCATGCCCCATCGGTTACGACCGGGACGGAAGCAACAAGCTCTTTTACCGTCGGATGCATTTGTCGGCTCACACTCCGAATCAGTACTTCCCACGTTCAAGTGACTCCGGCATTCAAAATGAAAAAATTGAACAAAATGAACAGTTTAACGCAACTGCGAGCTTAGCGTAGATTGAAGAAGAATAAGAAAGTCTTAAAATCATAGATAAAATCAGTTGAATACGCTGACAAAGTGGAGTGGGAAATATAAATAAATCAAGGTTTTTAGGCTGGGCCCGCCGCGAAGATCACTTCATCGAAAGCCACCATTATCTTCCCGCGTAAAACTGCCGGATTCTTCGGATAGCATCGAAACCGGGTTGTCGCAAACAATCCTCCAGGCACGTCATGGCCGGATGATCCGCAGGCAAAGGACGATACTTTTTCCCCGCAGCCGCTACCGCCATATCCAGCCCCGAAGGAACCGCCTTGGTTAAGAATGCATCTTGAAGGGGCCCCTTGACCGGCGAACCGTCGGCCCGCTTCGACGGCAACATCACCGTGAGGTTAGAAAGTCCCACCACCAGGTGCACGCCCGTCAAATCGGCATCATTGTGAATCCGGTCAATGGCTTCTAACACGCGCCCGAGGTGCCCCTCGTTGTCGGTGGCCAAGGGCACCAACCCCGGATCGATAATGAAATCGTCGTTACTCAGCGCGAATCCTGTGGACCGCGCCTCCTCGACCAAATGCCGCGCGGCTTGATACGTTTCCTCAGCAGTGCGACACGGCCGACAGCGGTCCCCTTCCCATTTCTCCGATGCGAGCAAAATCACCCGAAATGGCTGAATGCTCCAAAGCCGAAACATCTCGGTCCTTAGAGGCGATACCGAATTCAAAAGGGGTTTTTGTCCCCCTGCTCGTTCGGGGTCATAGGCCCGCAGACCCGCTTCGGCGATCCGTGGATCGGGGCTATCGATCGAAAGTGGCTTTTGCGATAGCTGCTGAATTCGCCGGACCAACTCGGCCATCAATTCCGGCGGACGAGGCCCGATATTCACGTCAATATAGTCGGCGCCCTGCCGGTCCTGCTGCTGAGCCAAGGCGACAATGGAATCCAAATCGCCCCGTTCTAACATCTCGTGAGTCCGCGGAACGGAATCATTAATGCTTTCGCCGATGATCATCAGTCGGTTTGCTGCCATGTCTTGTTCCTAAAGAAAACTTCCCCCAAGTTCGGCTTGATCATCAATTTCAACTGCCCCTGATTTGACTGCCCCCTATCGGCCGCAATTCCACACATTAAGACTCTGCCGCAATTCCAAACAGTAAGACAACTTCCCACAGCGAATCTTATCCATAGTCCGGCCTCGTCCTCCACTTGCACAAAAAAGGTGTTCACGCAGAGATCCTTCACTGGGCATGAACCTTCCCGTTTTCCTCATAATTCCCCGACATTAAAAGAAATAATTCCGCCGCCCAAAAGCGAAGGATCCTCGAAGCTTCGAAATTCCCGTAGACGCCCTTTCGGCTCGACGGGCGGAGGGAGTATTCGGAAGAGGGTAATGACTGTGACTTTCTCGGCTCCTCCCAAAGCAACGACCGTACCTGCCGAATTCCGGTCAATAGCTGCGCGCAACGCCGACTTTGCGCCCCCCAGCGGGTTCGGCAAGCGGAGCGAGGAATCTCGCGGGCATCACTTCACAAGCGGCAAGCCGGCAGCAAAAGAAATTTCGGCAGCAAGAGTTTCCGGCTGCAACGCCCAATCTTTCTGGCTTTCAAGCTGCGGTGGCCAAGCCGACCAAACGCCGGGCTAAAGTTACCGCGCCGCTGGCATTATCGCTGTAACCGTCCGCGCCGATCTGATCGGCGAATTGCTGGGTTATCGGGGCCCCACCCACCATCACTTTTACCCGGTTGCGGATTCCCGCATTTTCCAAGGCCTTGATAACTTCCCGCATGTAAACCATCGTCGTGGTCAGTAGGGCCGACATAGCCACGATGATTCCTTCTTGATCGCCGACAGCCTCGACGAACTTCTCCGCCGGAACATCCACTCCCAGATCAGTGACCTGAAATCCGCCCCCTTCGAGCATCGAGGCTACCAGGTTCTTCCCAATATCATGGAGGTCACCCTTGACCGTCCCAATGATTACTTTTCCAGCAGCCTTCGCCCCGCTTGCGGCCAATCGAGGAGTCAAAAGCTCGAGTGCCGTCTTCATAGCCCGACCCGCTATGAGGAGCTCGGGAACGAAGTACTCTTGACACTCGAAGCGCTTGCCCACCTCATCCATCGCCGGAATCATGTATCGGCTCAAAAGCTCACTGGGGTCAGCTCCTGCTGCCAGAGCCGCCTCAGTAATTTCCTTCGCCTTCTTGGCATTTCCTTCCAAAATCGCCTGATAAAGCTCGGAATAATCGCCCATGACCCAAATTCTCCCTCGCTTAAAGCGTACAAAGCCTGTCGAGCCGCTCAGTGCCCTTCATTTTCCGATTCTTCAATAAATACCCTCCTCAATAGTCACCTTCCTCAATAGTCACATCCCACGATATTCACATTCCTCAAGAATTCACATTCCTCTTGAGCACCTATCTGCGGAGCCTCGGCGTCAATGCCTATGCGATCAACTCTTACTTGATCTGCTTCGGCTTGGCAGAGGTCACATTCCCCCGTTTTTTCTCGTCGCCGGTTTTGCAAACGCACAAGCCTCAAGATACCTCAGGCCACTTGAATCGACCTACCCGGCGGCTTGCGTTAATCTTCACGAGAGATATTCCTAAACCCCGCGGCCTGTACCATCCTTGATCGCGCTTACGACCATGCAAACATTCGATCATGCAAATATTAGCAACAAGGCACCCAAATTTGAAGCTACCGGCTCTTGCCTCCGCCGAGGCGTGAATTATCCGACTATCGACGAAGTACGCCGAATCGGGTACACCGCAGTTGCAACCCTGAGCGTCGGGTATTTTTCCCCAACCGCTCGCGCCCGGAGCACGGGTGGTTTTTCCTTCATATAGTGTGTTTTCTCTCACATAAATCTACTGCACCTGGTTGATCCCCTCGTCTTTTACGACGTTTAGCAGTCTAGGTGCACATTTACTTTGAGCACTTAACTCGAGCATTTGCCTCGGCCAAGAGATGCCCTCCCGGTTTATCGCCTTAAGCGAGAAGAATCCTTAAGGAAGATGCCGAGCGGTGGAAGGATTGCATCGACTAAAAGAAATAAAAATCGAGCAAAAGAAACAAGAGGAAAGAATCGAGCGGAGCGTACCCTTCACAGGAGTTTAAGGACACTAGTTCAACAGGAAAGCCGAATTCGGCAGGATGCACCCTGCCGCATGCTGAACGGCGGCTTCTCGTAAATAGCGTGCTCTGCAATCCCCGACGTGTGCTTTAGTGAATGTGAACCCTTTTGCCCCTGGGAGGTTTCCTCGGTCTTCCCGTATGTTCCACTTTTCAGCCTTCAAGAAACCGGTATGTCGGCTGCCATAGCGGGGCCCTTCCAGCGCGTAAACGGTGTGTAAAAGCGTGCCATAATTTCGGCCGCGATAGTGGAGGCATTCCTGCAAATAGCGCAAATCAATTGTCCCAGCGAGACCTTTTAGCAAAAGCCTAGGTTCATTGCCGAGAAGTTTCGTGGCATCATGTCCCGAATGGTCACAGGTCGTAAAGGGTGGGATCGACTTGTGGGGGCAGTAGCCGTCGGGCCAGGCGTTTGAGCCGCTGCTGCGGAGGGGTTCCTTCAAAAACCGGTTCCTCTTCCTCCAACACGTCCCCCAAGTCTTGTTCGATTTGCTCGGGATCTTCGCCCGCTTCGAGCCGCCGAATGGCTTCTTCCATTCCCTCGCCAAAGCGGAAGCCGATCGACTGACTCAGTTTCCGCATTAGCCGCGCCATTTGCCGGGGATCTTCCTCATCCAAGCTATCAGCTTCGGTGGCTAAGTCCTCGATGGCCCGCTCAAGCTTTTCCTCGTCGAAGCCCGGCGGTAATTCATCGTCCAATTCCTCGTCCTCTGATTGCCCCGCCTTTTTTTCGCCGCGTTTTCGGCTGATCGCAAACACCGATGGACGCCGCTCCAAGCGTGGTCGGCCGCATCGGGGGCACGCGGGCCGCTTACTGGTGTCAGGCCGCCGAGAAAAAAAATTGAAGATCATGTGGCAGCGAACACAGTAGAACTCATAAATCGGCATACTCTCAAACCCTCATTACCCGCCACGGTTTCTCCGCCACGCCGAGGGCCTAAGCCAACGATATGATCGGCAACCGCGGGCACCGTCCCGGCACTTTGGCTTACAAGAGAACCATGGCTCAATAGCCCGTCCGCACCATCTGTTTGAGATTGCCCCTGAGTTTGAAACACCAAAAAACCTGTTTTCTAATCAGAATAGCTTATCGGATATTCGGAGCAAGGCGCAAACCAACCCCGCCGTAATTTGTGCAACTTAGCCCAAGACTTGCTTCGCTTGCGAATCCGTCGGCTCAAGAAAGCCGCTCGGAGCTTCGCGGCAAGCACATGGAAAATGGGAACTCGGACAAAGGGCCTCGTTCGCAATAGGATGATTCGCAACAGGATAATTTTCAGGCTCGCAAGCCGGGGAAATCGCTGGCAGGTTTGGTCGCCTGCATTCAGCAGCGGCACGAACGCCTCCAAGCAGCGGGGATCCGGGGGGCTAGACGGATGTTCGAGCGGCGGCGACGTCGGGACCGAGAAGACTTCTAATCAAAACCCAAATTCCGTTCAATTTGTCGGGCTTTATTGCTAAAAGCGGAACTCGGCTCTTGGGGAGAATCATGTCGAAACTGCCTAAATATTCTGGAGTTTGTGTCCTCGGAAAAACCTTTTCCCCTCAAATCGAGTTGCGCACAACCCCCGAAAATTCCCAAGAATAAAATCATTATCTGCAAGATAAGGATCGGTGAGAGTTTAACCTTGCCCATTTGGCGGACCCCTGATGAAGTGCCGCAATTGACGATGGAGATGGCTCCGTGGTGCTGTTGTCTAAAAGGAATGGGAATCAATTGGAGTGCCAACCAACTGGAGGAACGCTCTCGGATAAGGGCGTCTACCCCCTTTTCCAGCGGAAACGACGAGGATTATCGGAAACTCAAAGCTGCGAAGTAATTACCAATGGATAACGCGACCTGAAATATTAGTGTTTTTATGCTTCTGATGATCTAATTCTCCCCGTTTCGGACGAGGTCAACCGGGAATTCGGACGAGGTCATGTCATTCGAAAGATGACGGCCGTTTTGCTTTCAAAAATTTCGCCCGAGCGGTCAGTGCGCACATACTCTGCGCACATACTGTAGGTCACGAGAGTTTTATTGCGAGTTTCTAAAAAATGGCTTGGGAAGTCCAGCCCAAATACGGGCGATCGGTCATGGTGGGTCATGGTGTCATGGTCAGAGGAAGCAATTTATTTAGACGTGAGCTGAATCGGCCGCCAACCGTTGGCGTTCTCTATGCCCTCTGTGAGTCCAGCCTTCTGTTGGCGGAACAATATTCCTCTAGGCGCGATATTCCTCGAAGTGCGATTGCTCGAAGTGTGCTAAAGTCATCGAATCGCTTAATTATCCGTGAATTCCCCGGAACGTCTCCGCGGACACGCCCTTCATTGACCGGTGATATCCTCTACTTGCGGTAGGTCTTCGAGTCTTTCGAGCCGGAAAAGCCTTAAAAAACGCTCGGTGGTGCGATACCGAATCGGACGGGTCTTCTGCGGCGGCGGCTCTCCGACGATAAGTCCTTTTTGGGTAAGTTGCGCAAGCAGGTGGGCACTGGGTCGCCCGCGGAGATCCGTGATTTCTTCACCGGTTATCGGCTGACGATACGCCACGATGGCCAGCACCTCGATAGCGGCCTGCGATAACCGGCTCTGACGGATCCCGCCTAACACCTGCTGTCGGAGGGCGTCATACTCCGGCAGCAGAGCGAGCCGATAACCGCTAGGATGATCAATAACGCGATATGGTCGGCCCGTTGCCTCATAGCGGCTATTCAATTCCCGGATCAATCCCGCCAGTTCATCCAAGTTGCCCAATCCTAAGATCCGGATGAGGCGATCGCCGGCAAGAAACGGCTCCTTCGGATCTCCGACAAATAGGAGCGATTCCAGAATGCTCAGAGGCGTGACGGGACAATTGGCCCGCTCCGCCTCCTCGCTCAAACCACCTAGATCCTGCTGAGCAGAAAAGCTTGAAAATTCCGAGGCAGTCCCTACCGACTCACTTAAGGGGGAGGACTCCTTGTCCCCACTGGCAGCTCCCTCTTCCGGCTGCATCCCCCAACATTGAGAGTCGTGAACTACCTGCGAATAGGCCTCCGCAAGGTCGTCGGCCGACCAGGGGTACATTTCGTCGGGATGAGCCGGGGCGGACTCCCCCTCCCCCGGTAGCCCCTCGGGCTCTCTCGACTCATTACCCGATGCAGGATGGGACATGTGACCGAAACAAACGGAGCTCTGCTCCACCGAGTTTTTAACTTCGTGTTCTTTGCCTCGTATTCGCGCATCGTGTTCGCGCGTCCGAAGTCTTGGCGACGGAACCAAGACCCGCGAGTTCTTGACTTCGTGTTCCTTACCTCGGATTCCTTCTCTTTGCTTGGAATCCCTTTCTTTCGCTTAGACTGATCCAATCGGCGACGGTTTCGCCCAACTTGGCCAAGATTTTGCCAAACTTCGTGAGGATTTTGCCAAACTTCGTGAGGATTTCGCCCAAGTAACCGAGTGCTTCGCCCGACTGTCAGAAAATCCTCCGGCACACCGCCGGCATTGCATCGTCAAATTAATCGGGGATATGGTCGTGCCGGTACTGGTTTCCAGCAATCTTTGATGCAGCACGATCCAGTGATGCAGCACGATCGAGCGTCTCACTTCCAACGTTTGGCCACTTCGTTTCGCATGAAGTTCAGCGCATCCTGGGCCAATTGCCGCTCCGACGCATACATTCGACGCCAAATCTTCGTTGCTGGGACGAGTTTTTCCAAGGCCAATCCGAAAGCCTCACAGATCATGAATCCGTCGTAGTTGATCTCCCGCAGGGTATCGAACGTCTCTTGCCAGCGAATATTTCCTTGCCCCGGGGTGCTGCGGTCGTTTTCCGAGATATGGACATGAATTAAGAAATCTTTCAGGGCCTGGATGGCGGCTGATGTATTTTTTTCCTCGATATGGGAATGAAACGTATCGTACATGGCCCGGCAGAAAGGGTGATTGACGTCGCGACAAAATCGGGCCAAATCCGCGGCCGAATTCAGCAAATAGCATTCGAACCGGTTCAGATACTCCAGTGCCAAGCGAACGCCGGATTTGGCTGCATGTTCGGCGACTTGCTGCATACCTTCCACCGCCCATTTCCACTCATCCGCGGTTGGTCCCCGTCCCGTAAATACGCCCAAGCCGGAATGAAAAGGCCCCGCCATCACCTGGCAGCCGGCAGCCGCGCAGCAGTCCACGTTCCGCTTGTTGGCTTCGATTCCTTTGCGGCGGATAGCGGGGTCGGGACTAATCGGGTTATCCCCTGCCCCACGAACCGCAGTACCGGTCCGCGCTAGGCCCAGGGCATCCATCCGCTTGCCCCACTTCGCATAGTTGTCCAGGTTATCCAAATCAAAAACGGGGATTTCCACCGCGTCGAACCCGATCTCCCGAAGCTCATCCAAAATGGGCAACATGCCATCGGTCAATGTGTCTGTCCATAAAAGCAGGTTCATTCCGAAGTGCATGACGTCCTCCTTTTCGATTCGGTATCTCCGCAGTAATTGCAGGTATCCGCTACGGCAGAATCTGAGTGCGACTATTCAACAGAGCCGGCTGCGGTTTCGCAGTCAAAGACAATACCCGGCCGCCGATGCCGGAGCAATATACCGGCACGGTAATATCAGCCACGCCAAGTCAACATCAGCAACGCATTGGATAAGTATCATGCCCCCACACGCTGCGTTTACTGGTTATTTACCTGTTTGGCTGGTACCCGATGTGCCGTGCGTTTCCACGTTCGGCAAATCGACCATGGGCAGCGCCGCAAGCCGCCAGGTCGTGGGTATTCCTTCAAGAAGTTCACGCCACCGTGAAGCGACCAACTCTCGGGCAACCGGCAGAAATGCAACGAAGCGGTCCGGCAGGGGTTCAAAGCCGACCCGATTCATGATCTGGTTGAGCCGACGCAGCAGGCTGCGGTCACCCAAATAATCCCACAGGACTTGTGCCCCCCGAAATCGTTCGATAAACCGAGCTAATTGCGTGGTGGAACGCCCGCCTATTCGATTGACCATCCGCTCAATGGCCCGCGGTTCTACCGCCGCAAGAGATTGGTAATAGGCGGTCAGTCTCCCCGGATCCTCCGCCGCTAAAGCAGCATCTAGGAGCAATTCTACCAGCAAATGCCCGAGAAATGCGGGGCGAAAACTCGGATCGCCATCGAGGTGATCTCGAATCTCCAACGCCAAACGTGCGGAAAGCTCCACGAAAACGGGCAAACCGTGAAAACGCGCATCATCTTGAAGGTGCTGCGCGATTCCCTGCGCGAGGGCTGCCATGTGCGGATCGGGGCTATCCAACCACGGCAGCAAATCCCGCCAACGGATTCGCACCCGCCGATCTGCTACCACCAGCCAATCGGGCACAGCCGTTCCGGCAACCAGGTGGGGCTGATCCAAACACCAACAAGCATGGGCCAAAAAATTCATTTAGGTTCTTATTTTCGCGCCGGCTTGCGCCGGCAAGTCGCTTGTGCGGAAGGCCCCTTTTTCCGGCAAGAGCACATCGCGGCAGGTGGCGGCCCCGGGGACCCGCCCACTGGCGCACTCCGCTCCTCGAACCGGTCGCGCCGCACGGAACGTGATTTCGCCAAAGACTTTCCGATTACTCCGGCGGGATTTCTACCCAACGCCCTTCCTGGGCACTCTGCAAAACGGCATCGCAAACACGCTGGGTGCGGAGGGCGCACCGCATATCGGGTTGAAACTTCGGGCCGCCTTCCAAGCTGGCCAGAAAATCTGCAAAGCTGTTTGTGAATGTATGTTCATAACCGATCGTGCAACCGGGCACCCACCAATGCTTCATGTAGGGGTGCTCGAAGGCCGTGACGTGGATTCGCTGCCAACCGGTGAGATGATCTTCAATCTTTCGCCCCGTCTCCGGATCGGCATAGCGGAAAAATTGGAGGATGTGCGGGTCCTCCAGGTCGAAGAATATTGCCCCACGCTCACCGTTAATTTCGAATGTGTTGTAGTTCTTGCGTCCCCGGGCATACCGCGTGCTTTCGAAAGTGCCCATCGACCCATTGGCGAAGATCGCAAGGAACATGCAAGCATCGTCGATATTGACTTTTTCGACTTGACCGGTCTCCGCGTGGACACGCTCTTTGATAAAGGTTTCGGTGTGGGCTACGACGCGCTGGATCGGGCCGTTGAGCCACTCGGCTGTGTCGATCGAATGCGCGAGCAAATCGCCCGTCACCCCGCTGCCGGCCACGCGGGCATCTAACCGCCAAAGTGCAAGCCCACCCTGCGGAACATTGGCGGAAATTGTGTAATCCTGATTGTAGGTGGCCCGATAGTGAAACACCCGACCCACCCGACCTTCGTCGATCAATTGTTTGAATAGGGCGATCGCCGGTACCCGCCGGTAATTGAAGGAGACCATGTTGGGAACCCCGGCTTTTTCCACGGCGGCGACCATCGCTGCGCCTTCTTGGGCGTTCATGGCCAAAGGCTTTTCGCAGACCACGATCTTGCCAGCTTCCGCTGCTGCAATCACGCAATCGTGATGCATGTGATTCGGGACACAGACGTCGACTAGATCGATATCATCCCGCTCGACTACCTTTCGCCAATCCGTTTCGATCGATTCGTACCCCCAAGCCCTAGCAAATTTCTCGAGTTTGTCGCGATCTTGCTCCCGAGCGTAGCACGCCTTCAGTACCGGCTTGTGTTCCCGTTCAAAGAAGTGACTCACCTGCAGCCATGCATTCGAGTGAGCCCGCCCCATGAATCCGCAACCCAGCATCCCAATCCTCAGTTCTTTCGCCATTCCTGAATCTCCTCAAAATACGCTACCGGTCAGCTTTATGCTGCCAAGGACCTTTGGTTCATCGCCTCGCACCGCGCGAAGCACCACATGTCCACCCCTCAAAGACCGCCGCTCAATCCCGCGTTTGCCGGGTACCATGCCGGAACCTCACTCCCCGTATGCCCGGGCATCCATCACCGGCTAAACCCAGATAACCCCCGGGGACGCACTCCGCATGTAAGCTCCGTAGTGACTAAGCTTCGTAGTGACAACGTGTGCTTACTCAGTCCCAGGATGAGTACCTGGAATACCTTTGCAGGGCTCAATCCGTATGCAAGCTTCGTAGGGATGTCTTGAGTCGAGCTTCCACCTTACAGGGAGCTTCTCGCCCTTCATTCTTGCCAACCGTGCTGATCTCGGACGGCAATCATTACCCGCAGGATATCGTTCCATGTCTCTTGCTTCATCATGACGGCATTCGGAAACATGCAGCCGTCCCAACAAATGTGGCGGATTCGCCGCGTAAGTTGCCCGTTGCTATCTCGCAGCCAGAAACCTGCATGATACGGAATATCGAGCTTGCCGTTCGGGTCGGTGGCCAGGCAGTGACGCCCCGTCTTATCGTGGCTTCCCGAGCCGTGAACCGTGGCGTCGTTTTGAGCTACGTGGAAATCGATCGTCCAGGGCCGCAGGGCATCTGTCAACTGGCGGTAAGCCCGGTCAAATGTTTCTCGATCACTCCACTGGAAATCCTCCGGCACCAACCGATCCTCGGGGGCGTTATACCCCAATAAATACATCAACGTATGCGCCATATCGGCTTGAAAACCGAGGGTCTGCGGCCGATCCACCATTTCGAGGATCTCGATTGCCTTTTTCCAACTGTGGAGACCGCCCCAACAGATTTCCCCTTCGGCGGCAAGCATCTCGCCGTGATCTTCGGCAATCGTGCAGGCTTCGCGAAATGTGGCGGCGATTTTTCGCTGATTTTCCGTTGGGTTTGCCAACCACTCCTCCACGTTGCAAGCGGAGTCGATCCTCACCGTCCCGTAGGGTCTTATCCCCAGTTGCCGCAGCACCATCGCCACGCGGCAGCCTTTGCGAACTTGGTCGAGGAATTTCTTCCGATCGGCCTCGCTACCCATGGCCGATCCCCCCCCGGTGGGAGGCCAAATCGGTGCGACCACCGTGCCGATCTTCAAATTTCGTTTCTCCGCCTTCTCCGCCAACTCCTTGATGGCATCGTCGCTTTGCACGGTGGAGTCGATGTCTATATGGGGGAGGTAGAGGAAAAGATCGAAGCCATCGAACTTGATGCCATCGACCTCGGCGCGGGCCGTCAAATCCAGCATCGTATCTAGGTCGATGGGGGGTTCACCTCCGTCACCTTTCCCCACCACGCCCGGCCAAGCTGCATTGTGTAGTTTTGGAAAATTGTTCGGATGCCATGTGCTCATACGTCGCCCTCACTGATGTAACACGACGTTCCTGTCTTGTGGCTGGACCGCTCAACACCGTAGAAGTGTTGATAACCTTGGACGCGGCACCTATGGTGCCCTTTTTCCGCCGATAGCTGAACCACCCGAGCAAACCAAGCAATTCGTCTTAAAGATCGCTGGATACACGAGCCTTAAAGATCTCCAGATACACCACTCTTAAAAATTGCCGGTTACACGGCGTTCCTGGAAGCTTGCGAGGCCGAAGCAGGCCACCGCGTAGTCGCGTGCCCGGGCTTGGCTCCACTACGAAGCCAGGCTATGCATGGCCAGGCTTTGCCTGCCGCTTTATGCCGCTTTCTGACTACGTTCCAAATTGCGGGCTAAATTCCAGATTACCGGCAAGGGCCCTAATTACCGGCTCTACCGGCAAGAGCCCGATCGTCCGGAGGAACTTCCTTTGTCCCTCAACCGGACCTTGCGTTCAATTGGGACTTTGCCCTCAATCCGACTTTGCCCTCAACCGGATCTTGCCTTCGACCGGAGCTTCCCGTGCTGATAGCCGCTCGCTTTTGCCGCACTTTTCCCAAGCGTCTTTGCTTCTCAGGTCCTGATTTCGAACGCGAGTAAACAATCAGTTGCAGTCAGAAGAAGAGTCTCCTCGCAGAAAAAGACTCTTCGCCTTTTTCCTTGCTCATTTTCTTCGATGACTTTCGATAGCTATTTTCCGGTTCGACCAGCCGTCCCTTTCCAGCCGGAAAATCACGCGTGCCTTCGGGGCAGACTGCCGTCGGGAATAAAACTCGGGAACTGAAATTATTGCCGGAAGACCCGGCTGTTTGATTCGTTGCGCTTACGGACGCCAACGGCCACCCAAGCGCTTGTGATCGCCAATCTGCGGCATTTTCGCGTGCACATCCGGCCCGAAATACCGCAACCCTACCAGCGGCTCACTGCCGGTGTTTTCGATCTCAACACCTGCCGCAGCAGCCTCGGCTGTGATGAAGACCTCGTCCCAAGGCTCCTCGCCAAATCGGATCATTACAGGCGTCTGTAACAGCAAACCGTTAATCCTCCCGCAACCTTGCACGGTGATCCAGCCGCTTGCCCCGGGATCGCGGAGGGTCATCTTCACACCCGGCATTACCGTCAATTCTTTCGCGCTGAAATATTGATGACCGTCAAAGGTGCCGTAATTGATCCAGCGATCGATGTAACCATCACCGGAGGTAGATTCGTCGATAATCGGCTCGACGTAAGTGTGTTCCTTGAAATACGGGTCGACGTTTTTCTCCCAATCCAATTGATCGACAATAAATTGGAGATCATCACGCTTATCCGGCGGGACATCTTTCACGCAAAGTTCCCATGGCACCGGCCGCCCCTCGACCAACGATTGGAACATCCCGAAAACGTCGCTTCCCCACTGAGGCTCATAGGTGCACATTGAACCCGGCGCATGGAGCACACCTGCCGGTATCATCCAGCCGGTGCCCGGCTTCAATCGGTAGGCTTTTGACAAATCCAGGATGCCGTTATCCCCCTTATTCCAGTTCTCCAGGCACCGGATGACCTCGTCTTTGGTGGTTCCGGGCTCCAAACCCATGAAAGTGTAGTCAAAGTGGTTTTCCGCGGCATTAAGCTGCGGTGGGAAATAATATGACTCTGGCTTGCCCTGCTGACCGGTCATCGCGGCGTGCTCGTGCCGCTGATGCATGTGGTGAGGAATCGGGCCCATATTATCGAAAAACTTTGAATAGACGGGCCAACGCTGATACTTTTCCCAAATTGCCTGACCAATTATCCTTCCCTTGCCTTCCTCGACTCCATCGCGGAAAAGGAACCGTTGCCCTTCGAACACGCACCAACTCAGTCCCTCATCCCAAGATCGCCCTTCGTTGGCGGCCTCTGTGGTGCTGGCAAACCACCGTTCGTCGATCCCCCCGCGATGCATCCCCAAGGCGTACCAGTCCGTGGGGGCCAATTTGATGCGTTTGCCCGGTTGCAAAAAGCTTCGGGGAACCCATGTCGGCGTCAACCGGAGGATACCGCGACCTGCGTCCAAGGCCCTCTCCAAAATCGCTCCGACATTATCTTTTTGTACAATCGGCGAAGCACACATGGTTCGAAGTTCTCCTCTCTAACAACGCCTGAACCATTCACAAAACCCCACGCCGGCAAGATGGCCAAACCAGTCAGCGATTACAAACGGTCCGGAAACTGCGACGAAACCTTCTTCGATCGGCGACCGTCCTCCCAAATTTCAACCAAACGCCCCGTAAGAAAGGCCTAGATGATAGAATTTTCTAAACCTGATGAATTGCTTTTTTAACGGCAAAATGCTCAATCGGCAAGTCGCCGACACGGTGGCACGGGAATACTTTTGATTTTCTCGATGGGGGCTGACGGTCGGGAAGCCTCGCGACCTACTTTTTGGGTGCCCCGGGACTATTCAGCGAGTACTCAATTTCTGCAATAAGCGGATGGTCATTTTCCCGTTAAGCAGATGGTTAATTTCCCATTAAGCGGATGGTCAATCTCGTAATCAATCAATGGTCAATGTGCCGACCAAGATTCCCAAACCGCACCGGAAACCCCAAACTGCAAGAAATAGTGAAAAGAAAATGGTGAAAAGAAAAAAGAGATAGCTAAGTGCTCCCCCTTCAGATTCTCCCCCGCGAAAGTTTTTTCGGGCCTTTCATGGGGTAAATGGCAAAGGAGCTACGCCGAGTTTTCCGGCGGACAAGCGGTTTTTGTCAGCCCAAGGGAGCCCCCTACTTCATCATCGCAAGAGTCTGCCGGCTGAAGGGTTGGGTGGAGATCGAGGGGAGGCCTGGTCGGCCCTTTTTCGGAAGCTGTGGCCACCGATTCCGCCAAGGTCCGAAGTCTCAATTGCCCGCAAGCAGCATCGATTTGATCTCCCCTACGGACACGTACCTGCACATTGATCCCCGCCTGCCGCAGAATCTCGCAAAATCGGCTCACGGCTGCCGGAGCAGGACTCCTGAACGGCAATCCCGCCACGGGGTTATAGGGAATGACGTTCACCAAGGCGCACTGGCCCTGAAGAAGCGATGCCAACTGCCGTGCATGCTCCGGCAGGTCATTGACACCGGCCAGCAGCACATATTCGAAAGTTACCCGACGCCCGGTGACCCGGAAGTAATGGTCGGCAGCCGCCAGGATCGCCCTAATACCGATCTTTTCATTTTTCGGTACCAGACGATTACGTAGCTGATCGTTCGGGGCATGAAGGGAGATGGCCAAATGATACGGCGTTCCCACTTCTGCCAAATGGCGAATCCCCGCCGGCAATCCCACCGTAGAAATCGTGATTCGCCGGGCACTGAGCCCCAAAGCTCGCGGATCTGTGGCCCTTTGCAATGCCGGCAACAGGTTGGGCAGGTTCGCCAGCGGTTCCCCCATTCCCATAACGACGATATGCGTGAGCCGTTCCACCGGGGCCAGGAGCCGCTTCAGTTGCAAAAGTTGCTCAAAAATTTCAGTTGCCGAAAGATTGCGTCGCCACCCCGCTATACCGCTTGCACAAAAAACGCATTTCATGGCGCAACCGACCTGAGTGCTGATACAAGCCGTACGGTGCTCGCGATCATCGCGCAGCAGGACGCATTCGATTGATTCACCGTCGGGAAGCTCCAGCAGCAACTTCTCCGTTTGGTCGGCTGCCCGGTGGTGACGGATAACGCGGGTACTCCAAAGGGAAAAGTGTTCTTCTAGTTCTGCCCGCAATATCTTGGGCAGATCGCTCATTTGAGCGAAACTTTCCACCGGCTGTTCGAAAACCCAACGTCGGATTTGCTCAAGCCGATATCGCGGGTACCCGCCCTCTGCAAGCCACGAGGCCAGTTGCTCGGGCAGAGCCTCTAAGATCGACGGCTTGCTCCCGCGATGGCCCATCCCAAGCGATCCCGGTTGAGGGGGAACCGATAGTTCTTGCCGGTGGTGGACTTCCTCCATCGATGTCGACCAGTCTTCCAAAAAAGAAGCGGAAAGATCGTAAACGCCTGCAACTGTTTCGGCGCTGCGGCAGCCTCGGCGTCAGGTTACATTATTCTCCCTCATTTTCCCCTGAACTGACTCCTGCCGTGCTTGATCTTCTGTTATCCGCGATTCGCCGAAGGATCTCACACACAATCATGCCTGATGCGTCGAAGGATCTGAAGCATGATTGCTCAAGCATGACTCTCTTGCAGCTTGCTGCCCACAATATTACGCCGCATGCTTTAGGCCGGCCACAGTCGAAAACTTAATCAGCGGTTGGAAACCCAATCACGTTGGCAGCCGCCTACCGGTTTACTCGTCTTTTTGCCAGCTCTCACACCATATCAATTTTACGCCTCTTGCTTCGCCGATTGGGCAACGCTTTCCCCGGATTTCCGCTCCCCAATCATCGAAGTTCGAATAACCCGGGCAAGTTCGCCCGATCGTGCTGCTTCGACAAACTCGCGAAGATCCGCAAATACGATATGGCTCAAGAACCGGACGACCCAATTCTTTCGCATCGGACTGATCGTAACCACAACCGTACCGTGGCGATAGGCTTCCCACATTTCAATCGCTGTGCCCATGGAAGCCTCCGGGAGATAAGCGACCAAGACATCGACGTGGCGACACTGAAAATTATGTCCGAAAAAGACCTGCCGACCCGTTTTCCCGTCATATCGCAACGAATCGCGGTGAGCCGCCAACGGGTCGTAGATCTCCGCATCGGGGAAGCAGTCGCGAAGCGCCTCAAGAATTTCGTCCCGATACTCCTGAGGGTGAAGGCCGCTTTGCGCAAGCGACCCCTGCATGATGCCGGCTATGAAAAACCGCAAATTTCCCATTGCTATTGTTACGCTTTTGTTGCTTGAAGCTTCGAGCTGCGCTGCTTCGGCCATTCCCGCGGTCTTGCCCAGCTTCTTAATCGACCGCACCACAAGCGATTACTCCGCTGAGAGTACTCCTCAGAATTTTTTCACAAAAACCCGCACAGAACATCGCCTTTGAGGCCACTACGGCTTTTGATTTTTCGCAAACCACTCAAGCAGAAGCAACTTTCGTCGGGTGGGCGTAGAAACGGGTGAAACCTCTTTGGGATCCGGGCCGTGCTCGACGCTCCAACCATGCCACTCCCGAAAGGCATGATAGGCCCAATCCCAACCGTATTCCTCGAATATTTCGATACAATCTTTCAGATATTGGTAAGCACTCTCTCCCGGTGCCCAACGTATCGCGCTGAATTCGCCGATGTAAATATGCACATTATAGTCCTGTTGATAATCGCGGACCGGTTGCAGAAGCTGCCGCAGCTTCGCCTTATCGTAGAAACTGCCATGAACTTTGCCTGGGTAGGCGATACCCGTTGGATATCCATGTACCCCCTGATGCGTGAACGGATGAGGCAAATACATGTGCACACTGTAAACTATCCCGGGAATATCCACCGGCTCGAACCAGTCTAATGCGGCCGGATTTCCCCACGGTGCAGGTTCCAAAATGATGGCATGACGAGAATCGATTCGCCGAATTCGCCGTGCCGTCTCGATGGCCAGCGACCGCCAGTCCAATAACCCTTCACCGGGTATCCCTTCGACCGGCTCGTTTACCAAGTCGTAACCCCAGATGATCGGCTCGTCTTTGTAGCGTCGGGCCATGTGCTCCCATACTTCCAAAAATGTTGCCTGATACTGCGGGTCGTGGAACATCCGGCATTCGCTGGCGGGATTACGGCCTCCCGGCGGCGTGTGAAGATCGAGCACAATGACCAACCCTGCCTCGCGACACACGGGCAAAAGCTGATCAAGCCGATCCAACTCGCCGGCAAGCCACTGGCGGTAAGTGCTTGGGTCGGCTCGGTCTGCCGGTCCGTGGGGAAAACCACCCCAGATCAATTGCCACCGAATGTGGTTGGCCCGCCAAACCAGCCCTAATTCCCGCAGGTCATCCGCCGAAACCCGCGGTCCGATCATGGTTCCGCGTAACCGCGGCAAGTCGTGCCCTTTATACACGGGTCCCGAGGGCCTTTCGCTCGGCCTACGCCGTTGATGGTCCACGACACTCAGACGAATATCATCAAACCAGACCCGGCCCGTTGTTGCCTCCAAGCCGAGGAAAAGCCGGATCTCGGTGCTATCCCGGGGGATCTCCGCGATGAAAGCCAGCTCCTGCCAATCGAAAGTGCCCCAAACTGCGTTTTTCTGCGGCCATTGCGATCCCTGCGGACCCAGAATTTGAAGCATGCATTTGACACCATTCCAAGGATGCGGTGGTTCGAGGACATCCTGCGCCTTCGCCCGGGCCACCACCTTCACGCGGGTCCCCGCAAATCGATCCGTCGGCAAATTTCGCCAAATCATGGTCGAGCCGGCTTTCTCCCCCGCCGGACGCTCGATCAGAAGCACCGCACGGTTTGCCTCATCTTGAACGACCCGCACCCCGGGCGATTGGACCCCTTGCCAACCCTCCAAGGGCCGAGGACCCGCAAAATCGATTTGGAAGTTAGTCTGTGCGGGTGCCGCGATGGTTTCTGCCCCGGAAACCTCGGGCGCATTCAAGCCGAGTAGCGCTCCCCAAAGGGTAGCCGCAAACGCGGAATATCTCAGCAAGTTCACGGGTGCAACCTCCACGAATTCTTGTAAGGCAGAATAAACTGGGGCTCTAAGCCGAGCCGTTCCCTCGCGATAGATGCGGACCACAGAGGCCGCAAGCAGCCCCCGGTCTGTGCAAAGCCGCGTCCGGACATGGGCCTCTGAAATGCGGGGGTGAGAGCCTCCCCCCTTCGCGGGGAGCCGCGCTTTTGGTCGGGGTTTCCCGCCACGCGGCGACGGCTCCCCCCGTCTGTGCGGAGCCACCTTTATTATCTCCTCAAGCGGCTGCGGTTGTGAGACTCCCCCCGTCTGCGCAAAGCTCCGCTCTGTCCGATTTCAGGGCCCAAACTACCCGATAACTTTCAGCCCATTCGCCCCATCAGTCTAACGGCGGTTTTTCGCAAAGCAACTCGCCTTTCGGCCTGACCTATACCCGCTGTCATGCGTGCACTTTGAGCCGCGGACTTTTTCTGGATGTACCGGCATCCAAAGCGTGCTCTTGGATAGGCCGGCATCAATCCGGGCTGAAAGCAATTCGCGAAAACGAAGCGCGGCATTCGAAGCTTACTTTTAAATGGGCCGGCATCAGTACGCGTTGAAAGGAATTTCACAAAACCAAGTTTGGCATTCGAAGCTTGCTTTCGGATGTGCCGGCATCAAAGCTTGCAAGACCGATCGGAATCAAGCCGACGATATTCCTCACAGGGGTAAGATTTTGCAAGGATCGGAAGCTACTTGCCGGCGGGAACCAGATCCAGAACGACTCCCTCCAACCTGGCGCGCCCCGAAGCCTTACGCACTGATGGAGGAGCTCTCCGGGCGAGGAAACAGGATCCTTCGCCGAGGAATTCGTGAGCAGTTACTGCGGTTTTTCCGCTTCATCACGGCGGAAGGAAAACGTGAGATAATGGAGTCCCAAATGGTCGCTCAACAGCACGCCGGCCCCGGGAACCAGGTACTTTTCAATCGTTTCGAAGGGGGGCAAACCACGGGATTCCAATAAGCGTAGAATCGTCCGCGCGAAAGTATCCTGTTCCGCCGCTTCTCGCAGACCCGAGCGTCCTTGCTCCGTATTGGCCAACTCAAAGAGAACGCGGACATTATCTCGCGGGCGTTCGAAGGTCATGGCGGCGATTTTCAGAGGATCTGTCCGCTGATCAATTTGTTCGGCAAGAAATCTGAAATCGGTGGTTTCTGCAAGATTACCCGTGACCCCTTCCAAGCACCCCATGGCTCGCTCCAACCCTGCTGCACGATCGGCCACCAGGAGCCAGTCCCCGACCACGCCAAAAGCCGGCCGGCGGGGCGATCCGGGCGTTGGTCCACGGCGAGGCCCGATCGCTCTTTCGCTCACGTAGTACCGATAGCCTCCGAAAGTTTGCTGCGTGAAACTCCCCGGCAGGGCCTCGTCGACCTTCTCGAGGAGTTTTCGAGCTGCCTCGGGATCTCGAAGTTCCAAACCCACCAGTTGCACACGGCTATCGATCGATGCCGGCCACTCGACGTAGGAGGCGAAGACAATCCGCCCGGTAGCTACGGGGATTAACTCCTTCTCGAGGTCGATTCCCACCCGCCGCGTCACCCTACGCTCCAATTCTCGCGCTAAAGCTCCCTCGCCGCGAAAGCCGTCGAAGACCGTCCGCAAAGACTCGAAGGCCTTACCAAGATCCATATGCAGCGAAGCGTAATTCGTACTCTCCTCCGGCACCCATCGCGGCGGAGTAAAGTCACAACTTATGAAGCTGAAAAGCCCCATGAGTCCCTCGCGGGGCTCGGGGGTTAAGACGTGCAATTGGGTAAACCAATCGAATGGGCCCAACGCCGCGGAAACCGACCCGCCGATCGCCGACAAGCTATCCAGCCCTAACAAGGGAAAGCTAATGAGTGCGAATTGCACACCCGGGTTCTCCTGGCCAACGGAACGAAGCAGGTTGATCGGATCCACATACCAAAACAATAGCGGGCGTTCTCTCTGGATCTGGCGGCACTGGTTCAATAGTGCTGCGAAGCCCGGACTACGGATGAGAGGGGTGATTGCAGCGATAGTTCCGCTCGGCTTCTCGGGGGAAGATGAGCCGGAGGGAGAAGTGGGTTCGCGTCTGCTTTCCCAAGCGGCCAGCAACTGGGCCATGACCTCCGCGCTGCTCGCGCCGAGGAAAGAGGAGTCTTTAATGGTAAACAGGAATTGCTCGCCCCGGTTTGTGGCCGATTCCAGTATTATCACTTCCGTGCCCGATATTTGCGTGACTGCCCGGCGTGCGTCAGCCTTGAGGGCCGCTTGTTCTAGGGCAGCGATGACCTGCCGGCCCCGCTCCTCTTGAGTGCCGAAATCTATAAGCACCACCAGCGCGGGCTGCGGTGCCACATCCACTAGGGCGATCGTCAGTTCTCCCTCAACCAGCCCGCGGAGCTCCTCGACCCCCACACCAGTTTGGTCCTTAAACTGCGAAAACACTTGAGCCAATGAGCCATAAAGTTCTTCAGCCCAAGGCCTCAACTGTGGATCCTGAACCATCTGACCGATATTCGTCTCCATAAGCCGGGGAAGGACCTGGCCAAGCTCGGGAAACGTCACCAGGGCCACCGTGCGATCCGTGAGCAGGTCCGTGGTAACCGGCCGCTGGGCAGACGCTGGGAGGCTCAGCACCAAAAAAATACCGAGAAATATCCAGGGGTAAGCTGCGGTAAATCGACCGGCTAAGCGCGATGGAGCACCGGGCACGAATGAGATGTTTTCGGGAGAGGGTAGGGCCTTTTTAATTTGCGAAAATGGCGCTTTTCCCGGAGCGAACAGATTGATGTTCATAATCATTCCAGTATCTCTCCTTGATAAACAAAACGAAGGCACATTCATTTTGATCGAGGATGAAAGAAACCTGTACGGGGGTCAACAAGGTGCTTTAATGACATTCCTTAATCGCTAGTGATGTTGCAAAGTTAGTGATGTATGTCGTTTTCGGCAGGGTTATTCCTAATACTTACTTCGGGTTACGCGGCGAAATCTTGCCCAAATCGGGTGTTTCAAGCCAAAAAAAGGTGTTTCAGCTCTTCTTTTTTTTCGAGGGGATTTGTTTTTAGTGACCCGGAGGGGCTTCACGAACTGGTTCCGACAACCCGCGAGCTCGTGGGGACGCCCAGAAAGGACTCAGTAGCCCGGCACCGTTTTCCCAACTCCTACCGGGGGGAACCCGCCCCGGCTGAAGTAGAAATCCCACTAAGACCGCATCCCCACCTCCGTCCGACGGAAAGCAGTATCGACCTTTCAAAACCTTGTTGTTCTCAAATACGATTGTTGTTCTCAAATACGATAAATAAAGGGTTGTCTCATCGTTCGCTGGTTAAAGAACTCGCAAAGTCGGTGGAATTCGGCTGCCAAGTCGCAGATCATTACATTAGCTTATTGTGTATCCGCAACTTCATTAGTGAAAATGGCTGTCTCGGTTCCCATTTCAAGCTTAGTCGGGAATTCGCGGAGAATATCTGGACTTGCTCGGTCTACAGGGAACTCACGCGGTAATGCCCATCTTCAGTTTCGCATCTTATTCCATGCGATTACCCTCAAGAAATATAACGCTTCGCGAGAAAAACCGCTGCCAACGGTACGCGTCTTTGGCCGCGGGGGTTCGGCCCGGGAAAAGCCCGCAATTCCCTTGCAGGCAGTTTCGTCTTGTAGAGTCCGGTATAACCTCATTCTATCCCCGCACTTCATGCGAAAACTACCTGAAGCAGGTTTAGGCACCTTGTGCCGGGGGCTATCTTACTTTGTTAGGGAGCATTTCCTGAAGCTGCGGCGGGGCGAATAAACGTTCGCCAACCGGTTCAAAAATTTTGTTTGCTTGGGAAAATTCTCCTTTGTTTGCTTGGGAAAATTCTCCATGCAAATTTCGATTGGTCGTGCGGTAAATGGAGGTATCCGGGGGCATTTTTGTGGCCGAAACTTATTGACTTATGGCAGATTGAGTTATGGCAGAGCATTTAACCCCCGAGCCTACGTGCCATAAACGAACAAGGGACAGTTTTAAGACCTTCATTGCCAATAATTACTAGTATTTGTTGTTTGTTAATCGAATGTGTGTAAAGTTGTTGACCGAGGTGCCGCGCGGAAAAAGCAGCGTTGGTGAAAAGGTCTCGGACCTGCTACTTCCGGCACCAAGATACTGACCGGCCATTCCTGCCAAGTTCCGAAAACGATTTCCGCCGTAAATCGTGCCTCGGTCCGTGCGACCTGATACCGATCCAAATTGCCTCGAGATTTCACCAAACCGTGGAAGCCTTCCGCCTTGATGCTCCGAACGGGCAAAAGCACCCTTGGATGGAGCGCCTCGATCCCCGGGGGCGAATTCTGACTGCCGTATTGCTCTCGGTAACCGTGGCGTGTTTGAACCGCTTCGAGGCGTTGCTTTTAGGGCTATTGATCGCCCTGATATTAACGCAACTTTCCGGCTGGGGGCTTCCCGGGCTTTTGCGAAAGCTATTACCCCTGAATGCCCTTCTTAGTGTCGTTTTGCTTACTGCCCCGTGGAGTACCGAGGGAACCACCATCGGTCGGATCGGCCCATGGGAGGCTTCGGCCGAAGGGCTCGCGTTCGCTATGCGGGTCATCTTCAAAGCGAATATCCTCGTCGTGTTCATGGCGGCGCTAGTGGGAGGCCTGGGGATCAATACCTTTGGTCATGCACTGGCTCATTTACGAGTACCAAGCCGCTTGGCCCAGCTGATCCTGTTTACGGCCCGATATCTGGATGTACTCCATCGCGAGTATCACACCCTTAGGGCAGCTATGAAAGTTCGGGGATTCAGCCCCCGCTTCGATATCCACACGCTGAAAAGTTTTGGATATCTGGTCGGTATGATCCTGGTGCGGAGCGTGGATCGATCCGAGCGGATCCTCGCGGCCATGAAATGTCGCGGGTTTCGTGGAAAATTTTATTTGCTTGAGCACTTCGCCTATGGGACGCAGGACCTCGTTTTCGGCACCGCCGTTTTCCTATCGTGGATCATGCTGATTGCTCTTGAGCTTTCCCGTATTGATTTGAGCTTTCCAGGAACTCATTGAGCTTTCACCATTTTCTTTAGCTTTTCCCGATTTCTTAAGCTTTTTCCTTTGCCAGCACGCGGCTTTTATCCCTATTTGGCTTCTCCCGCCGTGTAGCGAACTTTTCCACTTCCTCAACTTAGTCCGAGCTAGCCAAAATGAAAGAGTGGAATTAGGCCGCCGATGTGGAAGCCGCCTTTCGCCGCTCGGAAGGAAGGAGAATTAGCGGCCGGCTTTAAGAGACTATCGAGGGGCGCTGTTCACCACGGGAAGATTCCCCGAGTTGTCCCGGCGTGCCTTTTTAGTGAGAAATCAGGAGTGATTGAAGGATGCATTCGCCGCGGCGTTGAGCGGCGAGTGTCTACACCGGACTGACTGCGGGAGGCAGGGCCCCATCCTCCGCGATCGCGAGCGAAGGTGCAACCTTGCCGATATCATTGGGGTTTGTCCGATCCAGGCTTCGCGTCATTGAGAGAAGCACTGCAAATTACTTTGCTTACCCAGCGAAAAAGCCGTGGCGAATCGTGTATGGAAGATCATGAACTTATCCGCATAGAGAAAGTCAGCTTCAGCTATGGCCGCGGTCGCGACGTACTGCGGGATTGCTATTTGCGACTCGAACCGCGCGATCGGCTGGCGATCACCGGGCCCAACGGCAGCGGAAAGAGCACGCTCCTTGCCCTGCTTGTGGGGCTGATTAAACCTTCGAGCGGCCGGGTCTGGGTACTCGGAAAACTGCGACAAACGGAAGGAGATTTCCGGGAGGTCCGGGGCCGAGTGGGACTACTGTTTCAAAATTCGGATGACCAGCTTTTTTGCCCGACGGTCGCCGAGGATGTTGCTTTTGGGCCCTTGAACCTTGGGAAGTCCCGGGAAGAGGTTCGCCAAATCGTGAAAGAAACCTTGGAAAACTTAGGCTTGGAAGGATACGAGCGGCGAATCACCTATCAACTCTCCGGGGGCGAAAAACGCCTGGTCGCCTTGGCTACGATCCTGGCCCTGCAACCGGAGGTTCTTTTGCTGGACGAGCCAACCACCGGCTTAGATGAGGCCTCGCAGGAGCGTGTGACAAACCTCATTTGCCGCTTGCCGCAGGCGATGATCGTGGTTTCGCACGATCAGCATCTGTTACGCCAAGTCACGAATCGGAAGCTGGTGCTTACCCAGGGGCAATTGGTCCCGGCAGAGCTTTAGGCGGCCAAAGCCCGGGCAAAGATTCGGGGACAAAAGCGGAATCCGCTTGGAGCCGGTCCGCAATTTCCTTCAGTGGTTGAAACTTCGCTCGCAGTGTGGGGCTCTCCCGACACGGCTTTTTCCGTATTTTTCTCCGGGTCTCGCCAGGGTTTTCGGGGCAAGCTTTCCGGGGAAATGACGGCTTCATCTCGCATTCTCCCTCCGGTGCCGGGTAACCGGCATTCGGGAGGCTTTATCCGCTTGGCAAATGCTGGGCAAAAAGCTCAGGGATTGTTGGTGGGCGGAAAACTTGCGGACTGCTACTGCGAAAAAAGCTAATGGATTGCCCGAAATTACAAGCCGCGTAAAAAACGTGACGATTATCCCGGCAAAAGGCCCGATTACTGGGCGCTCAGCTCAATGGTACCAAGATCGACTGGCTTACCTTTCTCGACCTTGAACCGGAATTGGGAGGTCTTCGGGTTGGAGTATTTCCCTTTGAGTTTATCGGGCCCGCTATAGCCGACCTGAAGGGCATTGAATTCTTGCCAGGCGAAGGTCAACACATACTCGCCTTCCGGCACGCCGTCGGCTTGCTCGTAAGTCGCGATTTTGAACTTCCCCTCCGCATTAGTCACAGCCTGCGAGAAGGTAGGATGTTCCGCATCCAAGCCCGCCACATTATGGCAAAGGACTTGCAGTTGAGCTGCCGGTTGACCATCGACCAGTACCTGGCCTGTGACGGGGAAAGTTTCTTTCCGAAACTGGGTTTGCTCTCTACAAGCAGTGACCAAGCTTACAAGCAGGCTGATACCCACCAACACGTTCAATCGCTTCATGGGCTGCTCCTTTCGTTGTTCTGACATACTCCCTGACCAAACGTGCCCTGTCTGACCTGATTTTTGATGCACGCCTATCTTTTAGGGTATACGAATAGGGATCATATTCACTTAAGGTACACGAATATCGATCATAGTCACTGCGCGAATATCCCTCGGCCGAAGCGAGTCCATCGCTAAGGGAGGCTGGCACCTGTGCGCTCCGCCCCATCGAGCTCGAATTAAGCTCGAATTAAATTGCCCATCGGAATTAAAGCTTTTTCCGGAATCGGTTCCACGAAAACAAAATTTTTTCAGAGGGGTACTCACGAAAGGAGTAATTTCGGCATCTTCAAAGTTAGCCAAATCCCCACTTGGTGCGCTTTCGGTGCCCGGCGGAGTCGGCTCCCTGAGATCGCCTGTGAAACCTTTTATAGTGTAGCTTCTTGCTACCGATTTGACCAGCTTTCGGAAAGCAGAGCGTCGAGCTTTTCCTTGATCCATGGGCTGCGAATCGATTCGGCAGCCGGCCTGAATTTGCGCAACGTTTCCCCCAGCTCAATCTTCGGTACGTTAGGGGCAAGACTTAGGAGAGCCGAGGCGGCTTCCTCCCGTACGTTCGCATCCTGCAAAGCCTCTGTCACCAGGGGTAGTAGACTCGGGTCTGCAACGCGGGCGATACCCGCGAGAACCAGTCGTCTTTCCTCCGGCCGCTGGGCCAGTTGCCAAGCCTCTTGTAAGAGCAGGGCAGCCTCTTTCTGCTCGTTCAAAGAGGAAGCCAACCGGACGAAACCGCGAATCACCAAAGCCCGGGTTCGCAGCGAATCGTCCCGCTCCGCGAGCGACCTCATCGCGGCAATTGCCTCTGCATCCGGCCACAAGCACAAAAGGCGTTTGGCCTCGGTGGCCACGTCGGGCTCGGGTGACTGTGTAGCCTCCACGATTTTTCCCAAAGCCGGCAGACCGCCGATTCGGGCCAAAGCGTGGAGGAGTAAAATCTGCGTGTGAGAGTCGGCCTTAGGCCATGCCTCAAGCACCAAGGGAAGTGCCCGCTCAGGCTCCCGTGCACAGACCGTCTCCAGGGCAAGCTGCGCCACCCAGCGCTCCGGGCCAGCCGGAGCAGCGCCCGCAATTTCAATCAAGGAGGAGATAACGGATTGATCGCCCAATTGACGGATGGAGCTGAGGGCAGCCATCCTCACTCGTGGCGACTGTCCCCGGGCCAACGGAAGGATCATCGGCATTAATTGTCGAGCATTGCGAGCCGTCAAAATCTCGAGAATCGCTGCCGCTACCTCGTCGGAAGTTTCGGGAAGAAGCTTGGCCAGTTGCTCATCCGTACCGCGCGCCGGTAAGCGCGATAGGCACTCTTTGGCGGCCTGTAGTTCGGGTGCCTCCGCTGCCGCAAGATAACGGGCAATCCGCGGAACATCCTCCGCCTCGCCCAACTCGCTTAAGGCACGAAGGCTTGCCACACGCACTGGCGTAAAGGAACTTTCCAATCGCTCGAGGATCGCCGCTCGGGCAGACTTATCTTTCCGCGATCCCAGGGCTTCGATTACGCCTGCTTGCATTTCCGGAGATAATTTTGGCAAAAGCCGGACGAATACCTGCGTGGCATCCGGGCCCCCAACCCCCTCTCGGATTTGCTGAAGCCCCAAGGCACGCATGTCCCGGTCTGGATCCTGGAGCAATTCCGTCACCATTTGGACGACGGGATCGGTCGTTTCCGCCGACTCGCTTGCCTCGGCTTCTGCGGGCATTGAATGGACGGCATCTTCTTTGGCGGAGTTTTCCGATCGGGCCTCCGTTTCTTCGGAAACCGCCCCTCCGCTGGCTTCCTGAGCCGAAAGCGCCCCGGTGGCTTCCTCCATGCAGAGTAACCCTGCGGACTCTAGCACGAAAAAGACACAGGTGGGCTCTTGGGCCAAAAGCAACCGGTTGCCCGAGTTGCCGATCAGCACTAGGGGCACCACCGCGCTAATCACCCAACCGGTCGCCCAAAAGACTGTGGTACCTTGTTTGAGTGAGCGCAACCGATATTTCGCTTTTTGTGACAATTTGATGTACCTCCTTTAGTCGCATCCTTGACTTGCGAGCTTTACTTGTATCTTTTACTACCGAGGGAACTTGCCCCCGAAAGAACAAGGGATTTCGAAGCTATTTGTCGGACAACTGCGGGGGGTTTGGAGCCGATATCCGTGACTTGATCATCACGCACGGTGCGGCAAATCTGAAATCTAGAATCGATCAACCGGAAGTACGACTATTTTTGTCCCACAAACTCGGCGGCAATAGCCACCACAGTGGGGCCGCCCTGCTCAGGATCGACGGAGGACTATTTTTGTCCCATAAGGGCCAGCAAGCCCCGAGTGGCAGCCACGCGGATGTGCTTCGGCAATTCGGCTTTATTCAAGGCCTTGTAAATCAGCATGGCTTGAGGCTTTTGACCCGATGCCGCCAGTCGCTCGGCACACACCAAGCAGGCATCGAAGACTTCCGCTTTGGCCTCTTCCGGAGCTTGAAACACGAAAGCCAAGAGGGCCTTACTTGCTGCCGGGGTTCCGATTGAGCCAAGGGCCCGGGCTGCGGCCGAGACTACCTCGGGCTCTTTATCCTGTAGGAGCGCAACCAGCGCCGGAACGCTGGCTTCATCCTGGCGGACGCCTAGTGAGTGAATGATGCCGACCCGGACCGAGCCCGTCGCCTGGGGAAGTGCCTCACGGAGGGCCGCTACCGCCTCTTGATCCGGGATTCGCTCTAGAGCAAATCGTGCCATGTGGGATAGCTCAGGAGATAAAAGAATCTCTTTGAGCCCGGGAACACAGACCGCCGTGCCGATCCGGCTCAGCACCCGACACACATAGTCCTTGGCGGCCCGGGAAGCGGAGGAGGTCAATACCCCTGCCAATCGCTTTTCCAACTCCCGTCGAGCCTCTGGCTGACCACTGGTGGCCTGAACCGCGTCATCAATCGGCTGCAAAAGACTCCGGTCTGTCCCCCAATCGTAGCTGGCCAACGCTTCGAAGGCCTTCTCCAGCGGGTCGCCACCGGCCGAATCCTGCTGAGACAGTCCCTGCAAAACTACCGAGGCACGCGAAGCAACAATCTCTGGTCCTGTCATCGAATAGCTCCTAAACCTTGACGCACGAAACGTCGACTGATGTTTTTCACGTCGCACCAATTTTCACATTGCTGTCGTCAAAAGAGCGAAAGTTCTGGCCTGAAAGAACTCATAAGTTAAAGGGCATGAACAAAAAAAGCATGAATTCAAAGAAGCCGTTTCTTCTCGCCTTAAAGGTTGTGTTCTCGACTTTCGATACCCCTCCGGTCAAAGCTTCCCAAAGGATTACCCGAATCTCAAAATCGATCTCCGCGTAGATTCGCTCGCACCGTAAGTATGCTAGATTTGCCACGGTTCCCGCATGGCACGGCGAACCAGCCGCGTCGCCAGCTCATTGTTGAGAAAGCGGTTGGCCGCGGGATCCCAGTGGAGTTCACGGCCCGTCCAATGGGCAATGCATCCGAGCAGGGAGACAATCGTCGAGCGAACGCCTTGCTCCACATCGCAAGCTGGACGACTTCGCTTCCGAATTGCTTCTAGCCAATCCTGTTGATGATTCCCCAAGGCGATTCGGTGTTCGGGCCACATGGGTGATTGCCGCAGAATTTCCTCCGGGTAGACCTTCAAAAACCCATTGCGACCCACATGTACCCAACCCTCGGTCCCTACAAAGAGCGCGCCAAAAGGCTGCAAAGAAGTTTTCGGGTCCCAGCCCGGAGGAACATGGTGTTTACCGGGATCCAACCGCCACTCCACCTGGAGGAGTACCCCTCCGTCATACTCGTAGGTTAAGCTCGGGACTTCGCCCGTTTCCGGGGGAATGATGCGCCGGGGACCACTTTGATCTTTTTGCAGCCCCCATTGCACCACGTCGAAAGCATGAACCGCATTGCTGGCGAGATTGCCGCCCCCGAAATCGCGGCAGAAGTGCCAGGGGACAACCCCGGGCGGCGGTCCCACGGAATGAAATCGATGGTTGAACGGGCGCCATGGGGCTGGGCCCAGCCACAACTCCCAGTCTAGTCCCGGCGGGACTGGTTCAGCGGGCAAATTGACTTCTTCATTTGTTCCCGGAAAACCCACGTACACATGGGTAATTTTCCCTAATGCCCCCTGTTGAACGAGCTGGCATGCCCGATGGAATTCGGGTGCCGATCGTTGCTGGAGACCTGTCTGAAATACCCGCTCATACCGCCGGACGGCTTCCCAAATGGCCAGGGCTTCGTGAATGGTTAGTGCCACCGGCTTCTCGCAGTAGATATCTTTTCCCACCTGAGCCGCCAGCACCGAGGCTGTTGCGTGCCAGTTGTCGCCAGTGGCAATGACCACCGCATCGATATCCGCTCGGTCGAGCAACTCGCGGAGGTCCCGATAAGCCTCGCAAGCGCGGTACTGGCCCTGATTGCGGCGTTCAGAGTAAGCCGCCTCCACCGTTCGCTGCGCGTTTTCCCGACGCCAACGGTCGACATCGCAGACCGCAAGGACCTGGGTTTCATCGAAGCCCAAAAAGCACCGCAAATGTCCTTGCCCCATCACGCCGATGCCGATGAAACCTAAGGTGATCCGCTCGCTTGGAGGGGGCGTCCCATCCTGCCCGAGGGCCGCACCCGGAATCCATTGCGGCAACGCAAACCCCACACCGGCAGCCGCGACACCGTATCGGAATACTTCGCGCAACAAATCACGGCGGGAGTACCTCCACGGCTTCTGCAATCGCCGTTTTGATCCCTCGAGTCCAGCACCTGCTCGAGACTTCCGCGGTAGCGTGCGTACGGGGCCAGGATTTTCGTCGGGACAAATTCGAGCTTCCATGGTAGGTTTACTCCGAGGAAGTCTTTTTAGCCTGAAGGATCTTTAGCCTTACGATCTTTAGTCTGAGGATCTTTGATCTGAACGATCATTCGTTTGAAGGATCGTTGTTCTGAAGGATTTTTAATCTCAAGGATCATTATTCTGGAGGATCATTAGTCGCAAGCGTCTTTAGGGTGAGGGATCATTATTCTGAAAGATCTTCAATCCAAAGGATCATTACTCGGAAGCAGCGTTATTCTGAAGGATCTTTAGTCTGAAGGATCTAGAATGGGCGGCCGTCAAGGCATCAGGTTAAAGGAATTCGGCAAGGCTGCGGTGGAAGAAGTGGATCTATCTTTCACGGACATTGCCGGATTTAAGCATCCCTTGAGTTTGTCGGCTCCATTAAAATACCCAAGGCTCGCGCGGGGCTCGGTCCAAAAGGCGATTGGCTTCCGGATCGTCGATGAACTGTTCTTTTTCAGGATCCCACCGTAAAGTGCGAGCGAGATCCATCGCAATATTACCCAAATGAGCGATCGTGCAAACTCGGTGACCAATTTCCGCCGGGAAGTACGGGTCGCGTCGAGTTTTGACACAATCGAGGAAGTTGCGGTGTTCGCCTTCCGGACAAGTGAACAGGAGGATCTCATCCGGCCCAATACGGCTTTCGAGGATTTCTTGACTGCTGGCCTCCAGTTGACCGGCCCAGGAATTGAAAGCCACCCACCCCTTGGTCCCTTCAAAGCGGAGGGCTACGCCGCCGCTTTCCAAGAACATTTCCACGCCGTTGGCGTAGCGGTAGGTCACGCGGTATTCGTAATAGGTGTTGTAAAGGCCGGTAGGGTGGCGTTTGCCCACCCCTTCCACCTCGACCGGGCCGGTGAGTTCGGTGTCGTTGGCCCATTGAACGGTGTCGAACAGATGGGCCCCCCAATCCGTGATTTGCCCGCCGGAATAATCGCGATTCCACCGCCAATGCCACTGATGTAACCCCTCACAGTAAGGCCGCCAGGGTGCAGGCCCCAGCCATCGCTCGAAATCCAAATCCGGAGGCGTAGGCTTCGGGGTGGGGTCGCCGGGCTGCGCCGGGCCGGCCGGCAATTTCACATAGATCCGTTGGAGTTTCCCGATCCGACCATTCCGCACTAATTCGGCCATGCGATGATGGATGAACATCGAACGGTCCTCGGTGGACATTTGAAAGACCGCCCCGTAGCGCTTCACCGTATCCACCAGGCGGCGACCTTCGGCGATCGTCAGCGTCGGCTTTTCGCAGATGACGTCCTTGCCACTGCGAATTGCCGCCAAAGACATGGGTACATGCCACTGATCGGGCGTGGAAATCATAACCGCCTGGATGTCGTCCCGGGCGATCACCTCGGCCCAATCCGGGGTAGTCATGCAAGTGAAGTTTTCGCCCAGCCGCTGCCGTGTGACCCGAATTGCCTCATCGATCAGACGCCGATCGACATCGCATAAGGCCGCCACTTGGGCATCCGGCTGATAAAGGAACATCTGAAGGTTGCGTCCGATCCCGTGGCTTCCCAGACCGATAAACCCTACCGTGATTCGCTCGCTTGGGGGGACCTGCCACCCCATGCCCAAGACTGTCGACGGCACCCAATAGGGAAGGGACACCGCGGAAGCTACCCCCCCAAGACCACGTTGCAAAAACCGACGCCGGTTTTGGGGGGAACTTCCGGGAGTAAACCGCGATCGCCTCAAAGCTTTAGCGTCCCTCATTCCGGGGCTCCTATCGCCAAAAGAGTTCGGTTCCGCTTTCAAGCCAGAGAATTCCGCTCCACTTTCAGGCCGCAAGTTTCCGCTTTCACACAAAAATCGCGAGTTTCAAACCACTGCGTTGCCGCCTCTTAAGGCGCTCGGTTTGATGGGATTTGATGTCCAATGGGTGAGGGATCCGCGAAGATCCCACGAAGCTCCTGCCCTGCATCCACAGCGCGCTGTACCGAAAAATGGAGCGATGCACAGTGATAAACGGCGGTAGAATCGAGCAATCATCGCAATAAATGACTAAACCATAGTCCACGGCTCTCGCTGGCTTCGGCGAGAGAGGCGTTGGGCTTCCGGATCATCCACAAACCGTTCTCCATTGGGGTCCCAGCGGAGTTTTCGCCCCAGGCGAACGGCAAGTTCGCACAGATGACTGATTAAATCGCTTTGGACGGCATCTCCGATCGAACTGACCGGCTGCTCTCGGGAAAGAACGCACTCCAGGAAATTGCGCTCCTGACCGGTGGACAGGGGTAACTGCACCTCCATCGCCCCGGGTGGTATGGTTTTTAAGGACTCCGGCTGGCAGAGCATTCCGCCATAATAAACCGCAACCCAGCCCTCGGAGCCGATGAAAAGCGCGTAGTTTTCGATTTGTTTCAATTCGGGCAGTTCATCCCGCGGGACACCATGGGCGAAATATTCAAGGGTCGAACCGGTGGGAAACCGGATTTGGCAATCCCAACGCATCACCACATCATGAGCACCCTGCTGCGGAACGAAGCCGCGACCCTCGATCTCCCAAATTCCATTTCGCGGGAGGTCATACGCCCAAATAAGCACATCCAGCGGGTGCGCCCCCCAACCGGCAATAAACCCCAGGGCGTAGTCGTAAACGTGATACCAACCGGGGCCACTGTCGGGGCAACCGGAGTAAGGCCTCCACGGCGCGGGCCCCAGCCACAACTCGTAATTTAGGTCTTGAGGGATGGGCTTCGGCTCCCGGGAACCGCCGGGCACGCTATCTGGTGCTTTGACCAAAATCTGGCGAATTTCGCCGATTTTCCCATTGCGGATCAATTGGCACCCAAGTCGGCAAGCCTCGAAAGAGCGGGCTTCCGTCCCATATTGAAACACCCGCTGGTGGCGATGCACCGTTTCCCGGCACATTAAATCTTCGGCAATGCTGACGCCCAGCGGTTTCTCTACGCTGACGTCTTTTCCGGCCCGCATGGCAGCGATAGCCACGGGCACATGCCAATGATCGCACGTGGCAATACTCACCGCCTGGATGTCCTCCCGGCCCAGTATTTCGCGAAAATCCTCGTAAGCGCGGCAATCCATACTCTGGTAGTGCCGATCGACCAAAGCCTTAGCTTGTTGCCGACGATTGCCCCAAACGTCGCATACGGCTACCACCTGCGCCTCGGGACACAAGAGCATCTCTTGAAGGTTGTGGACGCCCCGGGGACCCGTGCCGATGTAGCCCACCAGCACGCGCTCGCTTGGGGGGAGCCGGTCGCTGCGTCCCAGGCAACTTGCCGGCACAAAAACCGGTAATACCACTCCCGACAAAATGGTCCGCCTTAAAAATTGCCGTCGCGGAACCACCGGCCGAACGCATTTTCCCGTCCCAAGCGGCATGTATCGTCCCCCCGAGATATCCCATGCGTATCTACCGGCCTACCCAGCCGCAAGAATGCCTGTCCAAAAGATTTGGTTACTTCTGAACTTACCCCTCCGATTGAACCGGCTAGGGCCATCGCCGCTTCTATCTCGATGTTCTTTTGCGCTCCGATTTATTCTTTTGCCCCGCGATTTTCGGACTAATCTTTTGCGCTCCGGCTTTAGTTTTTGCCCTCCGATTTCAGAATCATTGGCCCCGGGGATTCCAGGTGGAGTAATCGGCCAGAGCCGTCGATTCCTGAGGATCAAACCCGCTTCGATTTTGGCTTCACCAAAACACCCACGGTTCGCGACTTGCACGGGCCAAATGCCGATTTGCTTCCTCGTCGCCGACAAATCTTTCGGCGGAAGGATCCCATCGTAAAGGCCGCGCTAGCTCCATCGCAATATTGGCTAAATGACAGACGGTAGCCGACCGATGGCCCACCTCGACCGGGGCATTAATCAGTCTTGGCTGCTGCTGGCGGATCGCATCGAGCCATAAACCCATGTGGGTTGCTCCTTCCGGCAAGGCTAAATGCAACTCGTCGGGACGCAGCGGGCTATTTAATAGCGATTTCGGTTCGGCCTGAAGTTGTCCCCGCGTGACGTATATCCATCCTTCAGTACCCTCAAAACGAAGGCCGTTCCCGCCGCTTCGCAACTGTACAATGACTCCCCCCGCGTAATGGAACTCCACGTGGACATCGTAAAAAACATCGTGCAAACCCGTGGTGTGCCGCTTCCCGCGACCGACAATCTCCTCCGGTCCCGAGCTGTCGGCTCCCAAAGCCCACTGGGCAATATCCAAATGGTGGGCCCCCCAATTGGTCACATCACCCCCAGAGTAATCGCTGACGAACCGAAAGTCGTAGTGGCATCGTCGCGGATGATACGGAGCCCACGGGGCGGGTCCGAGCCACATTTCGTAATCGAATCCCGGCGGTACCGGCTGCGGGGTCCACAGTTCGTTCGAGCCGCCACGCGTGGGAATCTCCACGAGGATCCGCTTCAGCTTCCCCAGCCGACCGTTACGCACCAACTCGCATGCCCGGATAAAAAGCGGATCGGAACGCTGCTGGCTTCCGACCTGCACTATTCCGCCATAACGCCGTACGACATCCGCCAAAAGGCGACCTTCGGCAATTGTGAGACTTAGAGGCTTTTCCACATAGACGGCTTTTCCTGCCTTGACCGCCAGGAGCGCTATGGGGACATGCCAATGATCCGGCGTGGCCACGATCAGACCGTCCACATCTTCGGCAGCCAAGAGTTCCCGGAAATCCGCACACTGCCGACAGGCCTGATTCCCCGCCTGCGCATCGATCGATGCCTTAGCCCGGGCCCGCCGCTTGGCATCCAAATCGCACACCGCCACCACGCGGTCCCCGCCGGCAGCAATCTGTTGACCCCTCGCCCCTGCACCTACTAAAGCCGTCTGAACTCTTTCGCTTGGAGGAAGCGTTCCGCCTCTACCCAAAACGCTCGCCGGAACCACACTGATGCTGGCGGCGAAAGCCCACTGTCCGAGCCACCGTCGTCGGGTTAACCGGGGGCTTTCCGCGGGAAGCGGGCCGAAACCCTGCGGAAATTGCTTCGTCGAGGTTGGAGCAAGATGATCCCGGCTCTTGCCTCCACGCGGAATAGATACCTGCCGCAACGTTACTTCCGCGGAGCTAAGATTGAGTTCCCCGGTCTGATCCGCCAGTCTTTCTGCGTCAAAGCCGTCGCAGGCTTCCGCGTTCAAGGGGTGCTGATGCGAAAATGGATCTTGAAACACCGGCCTTCCACCCTGGCAAAAAGAGTCCTCTTCCCGGCTCGATCACGAAAAACCATTTGCCTTACATTTCCTACCCCGTTGAGTTTTGAACCACGCTGCCCCGATTGGCTTTTGAACCGTGCTGCCCTCATGGGCGAGCATTCAAAAAATTGAGCACCTTTCGACGCTCGCTCCAACCGCAACATCCACTTTTTTTTCCAAAGTGGTTTCCCGGTGGTGGCTCCGGCAATGTCTTAAGAGGCAAGACAGGCTCATGAGCGTTGCAGGAAACGACCTGCTTGGCCCTCGGCAGAACCGTTTGTCTTTGAAGCATTCATCAAGGCACGGAAAAAACTGCCGGAAGGAGGGATCCGCTTCGAGGCGATCGGTGGGGGCCGACACACTCACCCTCTTTTCGGCTTTCCAGCATGACCCGCCGATCCGGCGGGATGGCCGATCGATTACGCGACTCGTCCGCCCTCCTCGTTTAACCCTAGCTAAGGTACAAACTCGACCCGGCAATGTCAACGAGCTTACGCGGCGGGTGGTTTTATAGAGAGCGAAAGCCGCTTCTTTTCGATGCAAGAGATGAGCGGAAGACCACAAGAAGCGGGACGAATTAGACGGTGTCGGAAGTTATCAATGTCAGCCCCTACGCAGATGATATGATTTCGACTCGCGCGGCGAAGGGAGCCGAGATATGGTGGGAATCGTTCGTAGCGCCACATTTCCGCGGCGATGTACGCAGATTGGTGGGCAGTTTGAATTTCGCCGAGCTCGGATAGCTCGGATTTAACACCGGCCGAGTGTTCGGAGAAATCCCCGGTGTCCCCGGGACACAAAGCAAATCATCCTTCACGATTCTCCCCAGAATGGCACAAGGGGGTATAGCCGAGGGCTTTATCCGGCTGCGCGGGGTGAAAAACTAAATCGCGAAGAGACATCCCAGCCATAGATGGCTTTATCCGGCTGCGCGGGGTGAAAAATGCCTTATCCCAACAGCAACTGCGCACGGCACGCTTAATCGCCGTTACGCGAGGCGGGAAAGCCATGGCGAGAGATGGGAAAACCGCTACTTGCGGCTAGTGTCGGGCACCCGCTCGGCCAAGTTTTCCGGGCTCCTGCGTGGGCCGGTGTTCCGGCCATCTTTTTCTGCCTTCTCTGCCACTTGCGCGAGGATGGTTGCGAATTGCTGTTTAACTTCTGGCTGCACGCCTTGCAAGCGTTCCGCAAGTCGCCGAAGGCCGTCGGGATTTTCCTGAGCTGTTCGCGAAAGCATGCCCACGAAGTGAGCCGTCTGAGAGAAGTTCGTATCGGCGACACGCCCCACTAACGGATGGAAGGTCTTGGTCAGAGCCTCGATGGCTGCCCGATCCACACTCAGAAATGCATCCAACCGGCTAGTGACGTAATACTGACCATCGGTCTCGCGCACGAACCCGCTTTTCAGGACGATCACGCCACGGGATTTTACCGGCCTGATAAATAGTGAACCTTCGTACAGACCCTCCGTGTAGATGATGTGCGTGTCATGATTGGAGTAAAGATATTCAATCGTCCCGTGTGTCCCCGCTCCATCGACAAAGCGGAATCGTCCTGGGCCAATTTGGTGGCAATCGAGCTGCGTGATGCCCATCAGTTGCCAAACAGCAACGATCACGTCCGGATGCCGGGTCAAGAAGCAATAAAGCTCCGGATCGCAGGGAATCACACAAACCGGCAAACGACGAAAGAAGCAAGCCTCCTCCAGGACGGACTGCACCTTCCGGGCTGCATCCGGTTGAAGCTTGTCGAAGGGAATTAGTTTGATAGCACTTTCCTGCGCACCGCTACTCGTGGTGCCCTGCGTGATGGGCCAAGCGGCACCGTCCAGCCCTGCCAAAAGCAACCAGCCGATCACCACGAACACGAAATAGCAAGAGCCGACTGCTATAGCCGTTTGGTGCGAAAACAAATAGTGGCCTCTTAATGCGACCTTTTGCCGGGAATAATGCAACCGGAATGTTTTCATGAGTGTCTTTTTGGCACGGGAAAAGCTATTTTGGGGTTTTGGGGGAGCTAAATGAAAAATATCAATGGGAAAAAGAAAAATTGCAAAGGGAAAACGTTACGCCCGATGATCTTCCGGGGAGTATCGGGGTGTCCCTTGGTCCAACGGATCCGGACTTGTGAAATTCCAACCCACCGCAGGTAACTGCCCGTAAATTATCGGCAGTAGGTCGCACGCAGATTTGCGAATTACCCGGTGAAATACCGAGTGGATTAGCGACGACTTTAAGATTCGTAAGAGCCGCAATTCCAGAAAAATAAAGAAGAATGCGAAGATGCGGGGGCCGGTGAAAATTGCTTCGCAGGGATGGAGATCTTGTTTTCAGCCAGAATAGATCGCGATTAACAAGGCTAATACTGAGACTCAAATGCGCTAATGCTATCGTGTCTAATTTCGGCTGAAAGCCTTATCAACCCACCGAAAGCCTTATTAGCCTGAATTGTTGGGCTGGATTCTGGCACACGGGAAGATTTCCCTTGGGGGAAAACAACCGGTGTCCCGCCATAGCAGGGAAAAGAAAATTTGCCGACGATGATGATGACAAATAGGATGGCGGTTCTCCTTCCATAGCGGGGAAAAGACATCTCATAACGAGAGAAGGAACTAGCAAACAATCTCAGATTGAATTGGACCGCCTTCGCGGCCGTTTCCCCCAGCAATCATCAATCGAGAAGAGAAGAATTGTAGAGAAGAATCAGTGAAGCACTTTCGGGTTGACGCTGACTAAATTGCGGATGAAATCCCACAAAAAAATTGCACGACATAAATTGCACGACACCTCTTCCTGGTTCTTCCCGCCGAAACGCCCCGGAGCCATTATTCGCATCACTGATTTCTGCAACTCGCAATTATCCCCCCGTTCGATCCGCGAATCACGAGGGCGGGCTCCCCTGCGGTTGTCCCCAGTGCGGCTTCCCGCTTGTCCCAGCAGCCTCAAAATCGCAGGTAAGATTTTGGGAACCTGGCTCCGTTCTCCTTAGTGCGGCTTCGCACTTGTCCAAGGGGAGCTTGTCCGCCTGCCGGGGGATGGCTATGAAACTTGATCGAAGCCTGACCACGAGTTCACCGAAGCCCCTCTCCTGCTCGCAACCTTCCTCTCCTAAGGTGCTCGAGGATGTCCCTGACGGCTTCCCCGGGCAATTAGCCTGCCGTCTCAGAGGCCGATCTCTCTTGTGCCCCTTCAGACGAGCCGCTGGGAATCGGAGTCACTTGCGTAGAGCCGGAAGTCGGAGGGGCGAAGAAGCCACCGGTGCCTGCCGATAGCTCACCGCCAGGACGCAAACTCTGCCCAATGAAGACCGTCCATTGCCGCCCCTCGGATTCCAACTCCAAATGACGCAGATCAAGCCGCCGTACCCGTGCCCGCAAAAGACCTACCTCAATGCGGTCTCCCTCGCGCACGACGATCTTTCGGCCCTCCGTGCGACTCATGATCCAAGCCTCGAGGCGCTCCGGCGGCCCGACAATTCCCGTCAAGTAAGCGTACCGGCTTGCATCGAATCGAGGAGGCGGGGGAGGCGGCACAACGACTGGTGGCGGTGTCGGAGGCGACGCCGGACGCGGTGGGGGGGGACTATACGCCGCAAAAAAGTTGCGCCCGGAGAGGGCCCTCACATAATCCTCAATGCGGGCCAAGCGAAGGCTACGCGCCGGCAAATCCGGCAGTTGTTGCTTGCTTTCCGCATCATTGAGCACCAGGGCATCGAGGATCATCGAGACCTCAAGCCGCGAGGAGCGTTCCCGCGGCTGCAAGGTGACGGTGCGCAATTTGTGCAAATAACCGGCCGAATAAAAAGCGAAAAGGAACCGTGTGACATTTTCCAGGCTTGCCTCTGCCTTCAACGTGAAGCGCAGATTTTGATGGGTTCCTCCGCTGCGGACCTCGCCGATCTCCAAAAATGTGTTCTGAAATCCTGCATCCTTGGCGATTTTGAGAAGCCAGTTCCCATAGGCGGAGCGTGCTACCTCCGCGTTGGCAGGCAGGGATCGCCGACGAAAATCGGCTAGCTGCGATTCGAGCTTTTCGCGCCGCTCCAGACGCGTTTGAAGCTGCCCAGCCTGACGCTCCAAATTGTCCCGCAACTGCCTCAATTGGCGTCCCGTCCCCCAAAGTTCGGAGAAGATCATCCGAGCCGCCAGCGCCACCAGCAGCACACCCACGATTGCGGCGAGGGCTAATTCCCGACGACTGAAACCCATCAATCCTCTTTCCTCCAAGACCTCAACGGGTTACTCGCGGAGCCGAGGGCCGAGTTACCGGCCGAGCTGCCGCGGGCGGTTGGCGGCTTTGGCTCGCTTGGGGCGTTTGAACACGCACGCCTGAGCGAAACTCGTATCGATAATGTTGCGGGGAGGCCAATTCGTTTTTGCTCTTGCCGGCGACGACGCGGTTCTCATCCTGCAATTGCCGCTCGAGCTGCTCAATGCTCTCCAAACTCCGCGCTAATCCTTCGAAGTCGACTTGGCCCCCGGTGGGATTCAACGTCAACTTCAATTGCCGGAGCATGACGTCCTCGGCTCCGGGGAGCTTTGTCGCCAAGTGATGAAGCTCCTCCAACCAGTTGACATTCTCCTGTTCCCAAGCGGCGATGCCCTCCACGATGCTTTCCAACTGCCGGAGCTTCTGCTCTTCAGCTTCGAGATTTTTGACCCTAGTTTGGAGCGTGTTAATCTCATCGCGAATCTGGATGCCATGCACCCAGCCGTACACCACGATAGCCGCAAGCAAAGTCATCGCGGCCGCTCCGGCCAGCGTGTAGGTCGGTCGCCGCGTAGGGGCTTCGGGTCTGCGGCGAGGTTGGAGAAAATCCAGTGCCGGAGGGCGACGCTCCACTTCATCTAAAAGGGCGCCGATTAACGGGGCAAATTCTCCCCGATGTTCCGGCGACACCCCCGCCGCTTGCGGCTTTAACGACACCCCCCCCGCCGGATCCACCAAATGAACCGGCTGAGAAAGCTCCGATGCCACCTGATCGCGAAGTCGGCCCAGTCCTGGCCCGCCGCCAAACAACGTAATAGCATGGACCCGACGGCTCCCGAGCTGACCTTGGGCAGCCGCGATAGTCCGCCGCACCTGACCGATTAGGTCCTCCACCCCTTCCGGGGCCAAAAGCGGATCGGCATGCAACCGGGCACACCGGCTCAAGACCACCCGGTCTTCCACAATCAGGCTGAGGTCTGCTTCGTCGCCAAAAAGACCAAGAAGCAGGTGGGCCTCGGGGCGATCACTTCCCTGTTGACGCAGAATTAAAGAGGCAGCAGCAAACGGCCGGATCCCGATCCGCTTTAGCTTCAATCCTGCCCGGTCGCATGCTTTTTGCATGCCCGCCACCAGACGGGGGTCTATCGCCGCCGCCAAGATGTTTCGCGGTTGATTGGGATCTCCATCCAGCGGCAGAAAATCCAGCGGCCAATCTTCACCAATCGACGTGAATTCCCGGGCGGCTTGGAAGCGAACCATCTCGGGGAGTTCTTCGTCCGGCGCGGGTGGCAAGGTCAATTGCCGCAACTCTACATGCGTCCGGCTCACCAAAGCTATGGCTTCTGCCCGACCGAAGCGTTGGCCTGCCAAGAGTTCGCCGATTTCCCGGGCCAAATCCTCGGAGACCGATAGCTCGGGTCGATCGCGCTCCTCAGGCGAGGTCGGCAAAGCGAAACTCAAAAGTCTCTCAATGACCAATAGGTTCCGCTTCGCCGAACCTACGGCAACTCGAAGCTGTTCAGTGTTCCATTCGAAGGCTATGATCCGAGCCATGAATCGGTCACCATTACGGCAATAATAGTCATGTTAATCTTCCGAGGGTTCCACCAAATTATGTCAAAGTACGTCAAAATATCTCGGTATTTTCTCGGTATTTTGTCAGAACGAGGACCGCAGACGCTATCAAGCACTTCCCCTATCCGTTGGTCCCACATTTCATCTGCTAAAGGTACTTGTGTATTCGCCAATGTGTAATTGTGGCAGGTGGGTTCGCTTATAACTTTCCGAGGAAGCGACACGCCCTGCCCGCCCCTCGGATACCGCGTTCACCGCCGTAGGAAGGTGGCACCCGATCGATCCATGCCAACGATCGCCAGCGGTGAGAGGTTCTTCTGCCGGAGTCTTTCCAAAAGTCGCGTTGGCGTTAACGCTGCGAAATTGGAATAAGATCCCGCCTCGGCGGCAAACCCGCCTAAATGACTCATCTCTCTCCAGAATAGTATCGCCGCGGGGCGTTTGGTAGTGTCTAACACGCCTTCGATCCGCGCCGCCGGCCCCTCCCGTTCGAAGTAGCCGACCGCTTGCACGCGATACACATCCCCGCCGGCGCAGATGAGGGGTATCAAGGCCTTCATTTCTTCAAGCGTGACTATCCCTTCTTGCAAGATCCACGTTTCATACTTCTGATACGGCTCCGCTTGAGAAGGATCTTCCACGCGGCGGGCAATGATTTCCTCCACGATTTCAGGGGTCATCCCGGGCAACCCTTGAAGCACCAGCCGCGGAGCTTGATTGATATTGATCCGGCCCGTGATCACTGTATTCGGCACTGCCGTTAAATGCTCCATAAGAAGCGGTAGATAAAGATCCATCGCTTCGGGAAGATCGGGGAATGGGCTTTCGAGAATCTTCGCCTCCTCTTCCCCTTGATACTGCACCCGGACACGCTGCCCGATTAAATCTAGGATTGTGGTCAACTGAAGGTTGCCGTTTCGCGACAAATCTAGCTGACCACTTGGTTCAGTCTCCACCTCTTCTTCAGAAGATTGTCCCGCTTGGTACGGCTCCTCCTGCTGTCGGTAAGCCACGATATAAGTTGCCCAATGCGACCCGAAAAGCTCCTCAAGTTCGGTATAAAGTTTCTCTAAATCATCTTGATTGACATCTATCTTCACCGTCCCATCGGACCGAATGTTCAGTTCTTTGCTCCAAAGAGTGAGGTATGCCGACCACCCGCGGGACATCGTATCTTCATAGCCCTGAAGTTCGGGAACGCTAGCCGGGTTAGGTTCCCCGGGATCAATGAGCCCATTTCTATTTACATCCGCCCCGAACAATAAATATGGCGTCACTCCCCGCACTAAAAGCAACTCTTCGATGGACTCTAAAGGTCCGTTCTTCGGGGAGTAAGGAGGATTTAATGCCAGGTAATAGTCCGCTTCGGCCCCGTATTCCCGCGGTTCATCGTCCGAATCCATCCAGTCTAAAATGGCATCCGCTATCGATTCGTCCATCCCCGGCAACGCCATCAAAAGTTCGCGCGCGGTTCCCGGCAAAAACCGGTCGATCACAATTAATGTGTTGAGATTAATCCGGGCCGATTCATCTTCAATCCCATACCGGATTCCCGCGTAATCCCCCTCCTGCAACGCCGGGGCAATCAGCGAAAAAAGCCCACAATACCGCGGATCGGGGTCATCGATCACCAGTTGAGAGGACCAAAGCGAAGGATTGTCGTACCATCCCCCTGCCTGAGTCTGAGTATCGGTATCCGTGGATAGAAACACCCGAACTGCATCGATTCCCGACTGCGCGAGTTCGCGGGCCTGCACATGCCGCAAGGCGACCTGGCTTGCTTCGCGCTCTACAAGCATCAATTCCGAATAGGTAAGCGCAGCGAGCGTCAATACCGGAATCACGACCAAAACCAAAATCAGAACCATGCCCCGCTTATTTAGGGAGCTGGTGTCCCGGTTGGTCCCGATTCGATCTTGGCCCTTGAGATTGCTTCTCATCGCTGCCATCTCTACAAGTCCAAATGGCTTCTGTTGATGATCGCCACCGGATTATTCCGTCGATCCTGTCGATTCCGTCGGTATTTCGCTTTGCTCTTCGCCAGCAGCTTTGCCTGCGGGCAACCACACCACCATGCGATACAGCGTTTCAGGCAAGGCGACTTCCTCCGTGGACTGAAGCATGGTATCCACGCTTTCCGTTAGGCTAGCCCGATTCTTGTTGATTCCTATGATGATCTCCACAGCCACCGGCAGCGAACCCTGCTCTTCGCTATCCCAAGAATCCAACCACTGCGAGCCATCGAAGTACCAAAACTCCAAACTAACCACCTCGGGCGCCAAAGGACCGGTGGCAATCACGGCTTGATCCAGTGCATTTTGCTCACTGGCCAACGAGCCGACTGCCCGATCCACCTCCCGGCGGTAAAGCCCCCAGCCGAGCCCCGAGATATTGGTCTGGGAGGAAGCCATGGTACTCCCCGGCACGAGCAGCCCGTAGAGCACCGTCTTTACATCACTGAGTCGATCGGCCAGGAGCTCCCCCTCGCCCGAAGCTTCCGTCAGAGCGAATTGATCGGGCCGCGGCAAGCGGCTCACATCCACCTGCAACCAATCGGGCCCGCCGTAAAGACCGGGAATCGAGCGGGGAGTTCCCAACTCGATTGTTTCCGACTCCTCGGATTCATCCTCTGTCGCGCCTTCCTCGGTTCCCGAGGTGCTTGACCCCGAAGACCCTTGCAAAGCCCCGGAGGACGTGCCGGAAGAACTGCCGGAAGATCCGGATGATCCCCCGGAAGACGAACTCCTGGAGCTTCCTGATTGGGAGGCTCCCTCTCCCCATCCGCCTGTAGTCAGGAGGGCCAGCGACTCGCTCGAAAGTTGCTGCAACCCCGTCGTCAAAGCTGTGAGATCCGGTTCATGGTAGGGGATTGCGGCCCGAATATCGTCAGCCATCCTTTGCAAGATTACCCGAGCCAGTTGTGCCTCCTCCACCTTGTGCCGCCCGAGGTGAACGACCCGCAAATGCAGGTCCACCGTCATGGCGACTGCTATGAGGACAAAACCGGAAAGCAGTAGTGCCAGCAAAAGTTCTAGAAGGGTGAACCCAGGGAGATTCTTTCCCCGCAACCAAGTGGAAAAGGCGATGCCGTGGCCGAAAACGAAAACACGTTCTCGACATTTCCGGGCAGAATTGAAACCGATTGTTCGAGACAACATCAGCCAAAAACCCCCATTCCGATAGGGCGGCAACGATCCGCTGCGTGCCCCCGGCATCGGCGCGATCGAGCCAGCAGCCGCAAAATCGCTTTTTAATCGATCTGTATTAGGCGACTTTCTTTCGCTGCGCCACATGGAGATACATTTATGCCTGGTCTTTATTGGCTTGTGCTCAATCGCCGGAGCTCGCCTGTGCCATACCTCTGATGCCGCCAGAAAAGCTCCCGCCCACCAAATCCGCCGATTTCTTTCGGAGCCATCGCGGGAGCACGAGATGCGCCTTTTAACGCCGCCTCAGTCCAGCTTCTCGCCACGTCGAAAAATTGGTGTGTTTACCCTGTTAATTTCGCCTTTGTTCGTCGCGGCGAGGTTCCGGCGGATTCAAGTTTCCGGGTGGGCTAGGACTACCCGGACCGGTTTGCGGCGGAGGTGCGGGGCCAGTACCCGGTGCCCCTTCCCGCGGTGGGTCTCCTGAAGGGGGCTGCGGGGCCGCACCACCCGGTTGGCCTCCGCCCGAAGGACCTTGCCCGCCGGAGCTACCTTGACTCGGCGAACCCCTCTGCGATGTCCCCGATTGCGCCCCCGTAGCCTGGGAAACACCGGCCGACTCGGCGGCAGCTTCCTCCGCACTGGCCGCGACGTCTTCCGAGACGATAACGGCCGGATCAACCATCCACCGAACCAATGCACACCGAACGGGCTGCTTTTCCGGAGGGAGGTCTTGCTCCACCGTCACCCGAACTTCCAAAAGCCCTGCGGGGTCGACCACAGCCGTTTCAATCGAGTAAAGCCATTCTGGCGATAGCCCTGTTTCAAAGGAAACTCCCTCCACACTTTCCGCTGGTTCAATTCCCGCGAGAATTTCCGCCAGCTTACTTTCGCACAAAAGTTGGGCCTGAGCCAAATCTCTTGCCCGGCTGGCATTGCGCATCCCCAAGCGGGCCACTTCTCCCAGTACGGCAATCGCCCCGGCCAAGATCGCAATGGCCAAAATCACTTCTAAAAGCGAAAACCCTCTTATTTTTCGGGCGAAAACACGCGCACCCTGCATCGGCATTCCATCCTCAAGAGAACTCGTTTTGCGTATGCCTTATGGGAATTTGCTTGCCAAGCCGCCACCTGAGGCGATCAATATCCCCCGGAATTTTTCTTTCGGGATCCTTGTGAGATCTTCCGGGATACCCGTGAGAATAGGGTTAAAATTTCTGGATGCGCCAGTTCGTGCGAGAAACATCCCCCCTTGATTTCTCTTTTATAGCACCCGGCACAAGCGGGTGCCGCGCTGCTACAAGTCCCCGCCTGAGCTTGCTCGCGGCCGGCCGACGGTGACCGTTCCGGTCAAACCCCGCAATTGAACGTCGATCTGCCGCCCCCATTGATTCTCCAATACGATCACGGCTGTAGTTGCCGTTCCATCGGGGTAAAAGAGAATAGGATCCGACCACAAAAGCCCATCACTACCGAGGAGGTTTTGAAACTCGACCACGATGGAGGTAGTGCGAGTATCCCATTCAGTCTGACAATCGGCAAAGACAACACCCTCCGGAAGCTGAAAATCGGATGCCCCTACGCCGCTTTGTTCCGCCGATCGCAGGGTGCTGGTGGGAATAGCGGAAGTCCCTTCCGCAGCAAAACTGGCCCACGCGGTACCGGCTGCGAGCGACTCATACGGAATGAGTCGATAGCGATTTTCTCCCAACACACATTGGAAGAGGTAAGGTGTTTGGTTCTTGATCGCATTGAGGCGGGCTCGAGCCCAGCAGATTTGCAACGTATCGGCCCCGGCTTGCAGCCGCTGATTGGCAAACGAGCGCTGGAGGGCCGGCCAACTCAGGCTCCCCATAACCACCAAAAGCGAGAGGACTAGCAGTACTTCCAAAAGGCTGAAGGCACTGCGGAAATGCACGGCCCGCCGCCGCAGGAAACCTGCCCGATCCCGCGAACTGGCGATTGCATGCTTAGGACCCATGTTCAGCTCTGTTGCCAGCTACCGATGTCGTCCTCGGTTCCATTGATCCCATCCGGGCCAAAAGACCAGATATCCGGCTGACTGCTGTCATAGCGGCCGGGGTACTCGTATTGGTACGGATTACCCCAGGGATCCAAAGGGACTTCGCTATCCAGATAGGGCCCGGACCATTTGCTGGGGTCCGCCAAATCCGCAGGCGGGTAGCGCAAGGCATCCAACCCCTGTGCGGTGGAGGGATAATCCCCGATATCAAGTTGATAGGCATTCAGCGGGGTTTTAAACGCTTTGATTTGCGAGCGGGCCGCGTTGATGTATGCCCGACGTTGAATCGGCCCCAGCGCCGTCACCGCAAGCGAGCCGATAATCACCAGGATCACCAGCACGAGCAAGACTTCGACCAGCGTGAAAGCACGGCGATCCCGCCTGGCTCGCACCGACTGCCGTACCTGCTTCTTAGTGAGCTGCTTAAGGAAACGAGTTTTGTACCCAGCCATCGAAAACCCCTTACCCCCAAAGTACCGTAAACGTTTTTGCTCGCAGTGTATTCGATTCTCTTTACGACCTCTTAATCTCCTTACACTTCCTTATAAATCGCTCGAAGCTTTCCCTTTGCTGCGTAAAGTGTTCTCCCTTCTGTATGCCTTTATGCCTTTACCTTTGAAGCTTTGAACTCCGTTTTGAAAGTCGCTCTCGTACTACGGCGGCGAATGGTCGCCCCCGTTTTGAACCGAAAGCCTTAAGCCTCCTCCTGAAGTTCGTTGCCGTACTAAGTCATCATCCTAACCGCGTTAGCCGATTGTACTACTCATCTTTAAAACCGGATAAAGCAAGGCGATAACCAGCATCAGTACCATGGCGGCCAGGAGCATCAACATCGCAGGCTCCAAGAGCCGCACCGCCAAATCCAATTGCCGCCAGGTGTTTTTCTCCAAAGTATCGGCAATATCGAGAAGGACCGAATCCAAGGTGTTCGATTGCTCGGCCACGGCAATCATTTCCACGACGGTAAGCGGGAAACGGCCTGATCGAGCCAACGGCTCAGCGAGCGTTTGCCCTGCCGTGATGTTCTCGGTTGCCTTTTGAACGGCTTCTCCCAACAGGCGATTTCCCGTCGCTTGACTGGCGATTTCCAAAGCCCGAACGATCGGCACCCCATTCCGCAACAGCGTCCCCAGCACCCGGCAAAACCGTGCAACGGCCAAATTGCAGAAGATCTTCCCCGCTACCGGCAACGAGAGTTTAAGCCGATCCCGCCACCACTTACCGCGATCCGTATTCAGCCATCGGCGGAAAAGCCAAAGTCCACCGAATATCCCGCCAAAAACTACGGGGCTCCATCGCTGCAAATAGGTGCTACTGGCCAGGAGGAATTCCGTCACCCAAGGCAACTCGTTTCGCTGCCGCAAGTTCTCAAACAGCGGTTCGAACCGCGGAACGAAAAAAATCATCAACAACATGACCACCAACACGCCAAAGACCGCCAAAACCGCCGGGTAAGCCATCGCCCCTAGGGTGCGTTTGCGAAGATCTTCTTGGATCGACGTAAACTCGGCGACGCGGGCCAAGGATTCTTCCAAAAATCCCCCCTCGCCGCCGGCCCGAATCATACTGACGGCCATTTCGCCGAAGACCGGCTCGTATCGGGCCATTGCATCCCCCAGACTGGCTCCATCCTCCACCCGCCGGTAAACCTCCAGCAAAAGATCGCGGAGCACCCGATTGGAGCTTTGGCGGCGCAAAATCTCCAATGCCCGCAGCAATGGCACCCCGTTGCGGAGCAGATCGGAAAGTTGACTATAGGTAGCCGCCAGCAGTTGAGCGGGCACGCGGCGTAGACGAACTCGTGGCTCTGCCCCCCCTGTGGCCTCCACACTGACCGGGTAAAGAGACCGATTGGCTAGCTGTGTGAGAACTTCTCGGCGGCTGGCCGCCTCCAACACTCCCGTGACTTTTTGCCCGCTTGCCTCCCGGGCCACATACGTGAACTCAGGCATGGGCGTAAACCAGCTCGTTACCTTTGGTTACTCGCACCACTTCTTCGATGGTGGTTCTACCCTCCAAGACCTTTTCCCAACCATCCTGCCGCAGGAGCCGCATGCCTTCGCTCATAGCCGCCTGCTGAATCGCCCAACTGCTGGCCCGATCGTGAGCAAGCTGGCGAATCCGCGCGGTGCTCACCAGCAGTTCGAACAGGCCCACTCGACCTTTGTATCCCACGTGCCGACACGCCCGGCAACCTACAGCCCGATAAATCGCGTGATCTTTCAGTCGCTCCGTCGGAAAATCATCCGGCAATTCTTCGGGCTGCGGTTGATAAGGCTCTTTGCAATGCGAGCACAAAGTCCGCACCAACCGCTGGGCCATCACCGCTTCGACCGTGCTCGATACCAAGAACGGCTCGACCCCCACATCGATCAATCGCGTGTAGGCACTGGCCGCGTCATTCGTGTGGAGGGTGCTGAACACCAAGTGACCGGTCAAAGCCGCTTGAATGGCGTTTTCGGCGGTCTCCAAATCGCGAATCTCGCCTACCAGGATGATATCCGGGTCATGACGGAGGATACTCCGCAAAGAATGGGCAAAAGTGAGCCCGATTTTCGGATGCACTTGGATCTGGTTGATCCCCTCGAGCTGATACTCCACCGGATCCTCGGTAGTGATGATTTTGACGCCCGGATTCCGAATCTCTAATAGCGCGCTGTAAAGAGTGGTGGTCTTGCCTGACCCGGTGGGCCCCGTAACCAAAATAATCCCGTGGGGTAACCGGATCAGTTCGCGGAACATGCGCAGCAGTTGGTCGCTCATCCCCAGCCGCGAGAGGGTGAACTCCATCCCCCCTTTATCCAGCAATCGCAAAACAACCCCTTCGCCGTGGACCATCGGGATGATCGACACCCGAACATCGACCTCCCGACCCGCGACCTTCAACTGGATGCGGCCATCTTGGGGCAGCCGGCGTTCGGCGATATTCAGCCGTGCCATGATCTTGACCCGGCTGATGATGGCCGCTTGAAAGCGAGTGATCTCCGGCGGAACCGGCTGTGGATGAAGCACGCCATCCAGCCGGTAACGAATCTGAAGACCGCTTGCCTGCGGCTCGATGTGCACGTCGCTTGCCCCAAGCTCCAGTGCCTCCAAAAGAATCTCGTTGACCAAACGGACTACCGAGGGCTCTTGCGCCATCTCGGAAAGTTCCGACCCGTCACCCTCCCCCTGGTCGATAACCTCGATGGCTTCTTCCTGAGCTTGAGCAATTAAACCGTCGATCGTCTCGCTTCCCACGCCCAGGTGAGTCTTGATGAGCTTGGCAATTTCCGAGCGACTTGCCAGGACAGGAATCACCGTCTTACCGGTGGCGACACTGATTTCGTCAAGCGGATACAAATTAAACGGGTCGCTCGTGGCTACAACGATCGATCCATTTTTCTGCTCGATCGGGAAAATGGACTCGCGATGGATGATCCGCAACGGAAAACGCTTTAAGAGCGATAGATCAACTTTGGCATCCGAAAGATCGACGTACTTTAGGCCGACCTCCTGTCCAATAGTGCGCAGCAAATCTTCCTCGTCGACCATTCCCAACTTAATCAGGGCTTGGTCGAGCCGGATCCCCTCCGCAGCCTGAACGCTTCGGGCGCGCTCAAGCTGCTGGGCATTGATCAATCCATTACCAAGCAAAGCGTCACCGATATCCATCGCTCGTTCCTCGCACAGTGGTGTGTGATCCAAAAACCCGGATTCCACACATCACTGTCCTCAAATCTCCACTTATGTGCTTATCTTAAACAGATTTTCTCCGATATGATAGGCCCGGCTTGTGACCCCCTATTGGAATTAACACCGTCAAACCCCCAAATGGTCCGTAACTTTTTAGCCGATCAGGCCGAGCCAAATAACCAACAAATGACTAAATGACTAAAATGACTAAATGACTAGTGACTACTCAGTCGACCCTGCGGGGAAAAAGGGGAAAAATCACTTGGTGGATTCTAGTAGGCTGACTCTTTGAAATTATCACGGCTAATACTACCTCTAATACTAAACGAACGGATACACCATGCTGGGCTTACGATCCTTGATTGCAGCTTTCAGGTCTTCAGGCCTAGATATCGATACTTGATGGATATATCCGGAAACTTTCCGCACTTAAAGCGAGAATTTTGCTAATGATTTGGGTTTTTATCACTTTTGGGGATTCTTATCACTTCAGTTGAAATCTTATTCCCGCTGAAATTCACTTGGATGTTTGATTCAAGGGGAGGATTACGCCCATTTATACGCGATGCCGGGGAGCGGCGTACGATGTTACAGCACCGACGCCACTCCCCACGGCACTTGTGACAGACTAACGCAGCTGGAAGTGGGACCGCTTAGTTGTCGTGTGACTAAAAACCCGGTTGAGCTTCTCTATTATTCGCTCGAACCCCAGCGTCATTAAACCATTTGCTGGCCAATTAACGCTTTACGGAGACATTACTAACCTACTGCTGATTAACGTAAGGCGTACTTGCCACCGACACCAAAGCAGCCCGTGCACGTAGCACACGCTTCGTGCACCAACGGAGATCTGTGGTTTTTCAAGTTTCTCGACCGCCGCCGGGACCGCGCGGCACGCGTTCTCCGCGACGAGGAGTTCCGCCGCCGGGACCACCCGGAGCAGCGGGGCCGCCTGCGCCGGGGCGCCCAAAACCACCGGGGCCAAATCGCGGAGCCGGGAACTGGAACGGCTCGCCCAACATCGCTTTCAGCTTGCCGACCTGCTCCTCACTGAGGATCTTCTGAACTTCCGCCCGCGCTTCGGCTTGCAGCTCGTTCATCCGCTGACCGAATTGTTCCGGCTGGGCACCCGGACCCGCACCCCGGAATACTTCCCGACGCTTTTCGGCGATTTGGTCGACCAAAGCCTGCAATTTAGTTTTCTGCTCTTCACTCAATCCCAGTTCTTTCGCAACATCGTCGCGCAGAAGCACTTCCACCCCTATCCGAAGCGACCATTGAAGCTCAAGTTCTTTGAGCCGCTTCATTTGTGCTTCGGAGAGGACCGCCTTGATATTCTCCTCCCCTTTGGCCTGAATTTGCGCCATCGCTGCCCGGATCTTTTCTTGGCGCTCGTCCTCGGGTAAATCCCGCAAGCCTTCAAAAAGCCCACGGTTTTCCTCGCGGAGCTTTTCACCGGCTTCGCGAAGTTTCGTCATCTGATCCTCCGTAATGTTGAGCTGTTGACGCACCTCTTCCATCATGAGAAGCGCCATATAAGCCTGGCCGCCGCCCAAGCGTCCAATACCGAACATGCCTCGCCCGGCACCGGGGCCGAAACCTCCGGGTCCTCCCGGTCGGCCTGGTGGTTGCCCCCAAGCCACTCCGACTACTGCCAGCACAAGAAGCACCACAGCCCCAACACGCAACAATTCAGATACCTTCATCGAGACACCTCCTCACGCGAAAGTGAAAGTGGATACGAACTTAAACTTAAAGGGTTGGGAAAGTACCGGAACTTTCCTCGGTGAGTCACCCCACCATATCTAACCACCTATGCGCGCCAAAGTTTCGGGGAAACTGGTTAACCCGAAACCCGAATAAACTTCACGGGTTAGATCGATTAGAGGGAAAACCGATTCCAACGAGATGAAGGTGAAAATCGTGCGGACCGGGGGTAAAATTGACGGCAACAGGCCAAAATTGCGGGGGATTCAAAAATGGTCGAAAACTTGATAAAAAGAGCAAATTGGGAAAGCTGGGTTGTGTACGTTTCGTCGCGGTTGATCATTCCTCGTAGCTTCCCGATGATTTTTTCCCTTACTCCTATTGTGTGGGTTCTATTCGTGGGCACACCTTCTGCTTTTGGGCAGGAGGGGCCCGGATTCGGTCCGCCTATGATGATGGGGCCTCCGGGCGGGCGGGGAGGATTTGGCCCCTTCGGCGGCTTCGGGGAAGGGGGGCCACCAATGTTCGTCCGCCCCGAAGGCATGCAAGGCGGCCCGCCGTGGATGCAAAACCGGGGATTTCCATTTCCTGGGGGTGGCGCCCCCGGAGGGGGACCCCCTGGGGCCGGTGGGCCAGGTCGTTCCGAGGGTGACCGTTCTTCCCGCTATGAGGGCTTTTTACGAAGTCTGGACGCAAACCAAGACGGAATTATCGATCCCCGAGAAGTGCCGGAGGATCGACGCCGCTTCTTGGGCTTTGCAGCATCTCGGGCAGGTCTAGACCCCTCGCAGCCCATCCCGATTTCCCGGGCTTTGGAATCCATGCGGAGTCGTTCTGGCAGTTCGGACAGTCGCGGGCAATCAGGAAGCGGTTCTTCGGGCGACTCGGGCCGCTCGGGACAGTCCGGTAGTGGTTCTTCTGGTCAATCTAGTGCATCGACGCCGCAAACCCCTTTGGTACCGGGCTTCGGAGTTCCCGAAGGAATGCCGGCTGTCCCGGGCTTTGCCGATAACGCTTTGGCCATGACGCCGACGTCGCGGTTTTTGGTCAATTCATCTTCAGCACAAAGTAGCCGAGGGGGCTCCTCCCGCTCTAGTTCTTCCTCTTCAGGGTCCCGCGATAGCGACCGTGAGCAGCGCAGCCGCGAGTTTGCCGAGGGTTTGCTTCGACGATACGATTCCAACCGCAGCGGACGTTTGGAGCGCGAAGAATGGTCCCAAATACGCGGGGATCCGCAAGAAATAGATCGTAACCGCGATGGGGTAATTACCCTCGATGAATTGGCAGCACGTGTGGCCTCCTTCGGCGAGCGCCGCGATGGCCCCGCTGGCCCCCCGGGAATGCCAGGTGGGCCTTTCTCCGCGCCCGGCGGGCCGTTCGGTCCGCCCGGGGGTCCTCCGCCGGGCACCGGTGGTGGCTCGTCAGCAAGTGGTGCTACCTCGGGCTCGAGTCCTTCGTCTTCGTCCGCCCCCTCTGGAGGCTCGAAGTTTGTTCGCTTCAAGCGGCCTCACGAACGATTGCCGTCCGGGCTTCCTTCCTGGTTTATTGAAAAGGATAAGGACGAAGATGGGCAGATCCTCATGTCGGAATTTACCACCGATTGGTCCGACTCGCGCGTCGCGGAGTTTCTGCGATATGATCTCAACAATGATGGGATGATCACACCGGACGAGGTCTTGAAAGCCCCGCAGGTAGCTTCTACACCGATCGGGCCGAGTACGGCTTCAGGTGGGACAACACCGCCGGCTGCGTCTGGGGGTGTCTCTCAGCCGATTACTTCCGAGCGTTCCTCCTCGACGAGTTCCTCTGGCTCGCGATCGGGAAGAAGTGCTTGGGATGACCCCGGGAGTAATTTCTGGTAAATCGGCTGTGGAATCCGGCATTGGGTACCTGATGCGACGCTTTTCGAACCACTTTTGGAATTAACAGCATTGGGTATCCCCGATCGTGCCTAAACCATACGTTATCTCCGATTGAGCCAAGAGCATATGCTATCCCGGAGTGAGTCTCTTATTCTTACTTGCTCTCACTTGAGGAAATTCTTACTTGCTCTTACTTGAGGAAAGAGGATATTAGGAAAGGGCGTATTAGCCCCCCGAAGAACCGGGCTAATGGCGGAGCTGACAGCGCTTATCTTGTAAGATTGCTGCCGGAGCTAAGATACCTGCACGCGACACATCTTGCTGCGCATTGCTGTACGTATCGATTTGCTGTACCTAGCGCTCCGCCGAACGGTGGTGATGTCATAGGACTGCCGGCTGGTGCCGGTATGGGAAGAGAAGGCTTAGTGGGGAAAAGACCGCGTTTTTAGGACTCCTACTCCCAAAAGCTTTCCGATAACCATACGGCAATCGGCACAAAGACCATCAATGGTCCCCATGCGGCAAAAGCTGGGCTAATGTAGTAGATATTTCCGAGTTGCTGAAACGCAATTCCGACGGCCAAAAACGCCGCAACCAACGTAATGCACAGCCCGATGGCCAAAAAGATATTTCGATTGTCGCGACGCAAAACCAGGGGCAAGCCGAGGAATACTAACGTGATATCCAAGAACGGTTGCACGATTCTGGAGTGAATTGCAACCCGAAGATCCGCCCCAAATTCCAAGCTGGGATTCCTTAACGCTACGATCAACTGCCGGGTGGAAGAAAAATAACGAAAGGCGGAACCACCGTAAAGTTGGTCAAAATCAACCTCGCTCACTACGAAGCATTCATCGGGTGCCAGCCAATCGGGGGCATCCCTCGGAGTGATGACCACCGGTCGATCGCCCAGCTTTAACGACGGTAATTCCGTCAGTCCCTCGGGCTTTTTCACCTTGACCAATCGGTAGCCGCTTGGGCGTCCAGCCGCAGCCGGCTCATAGAAAGCTTCCTCCGCAACGAGTTGCCGTCCATAGTCGCTTAATTTCGGGGGGAAGAGGAAATTTGGCTCCGAGATTCGCTTTCGTTCCCGAAAGGCCGCATGGCCGCGAAGGAGAATATCCGTCTGATAATCGTATCGGGGTGTGACCATTTGGGGTTGATCACCGGGCAAATCCTGCGGCCGGCGTGATAATTGGTCCCGCAATCGCGGTATTAGGAGCTCTCGATTAGCCGCAGCCAGAAATACCACCGCACAGGATGCCGCCACGACGGGGACCACCACCCGGGCCCGACTCACTCCCGCCGCCAAAAGGGCCGTCATCTCCTGATGTCGTTGAATCCACGTGACCGTGAACATCGCCGTAATCAAGGCGATCAGAGCCGCTGCCCGGTCGAACACCATGACCGCCTGACATGCGTAATAGCTCCCCAGCAACCGCAGTAGTCCCCCGTGTTTCTCCGCATAGCGAAGGAACTCGTCTAAATTAGTGAAACTGTCCAGAATCACGTATAAACCCAGAATGCTGATCGCACAAATGACCCCTGTCCAGAGGTATTGGCGGAGCATGTACCGGTCTATAATCGTCATACTGATTGTCGTAGCGGATAGGTTTTTGATATCACCCAAGCAAAGACGTTACCTGCCCTCACCGGTGACCACGAATGCCTTGTTGACTTTTCAGACGTTTTTACTTTTTCAACTGCGGCTGTGAGATGCCAAGCTCGGCATGAGCCTCCCCTGGTATCGAGAGACCTTTACCGGGCATTTCATGACTGAAAGCACAAACGATGGTTTTTTCGAAGTTCATATCCTGATTCGGCCTCCGAAGTAACCTTCGGTACCCCGGGCCGATTGCGATCAAGAGTTTAAACGCTTGGCCACTCTACGTCGTCGTTATTTAGTCCACTTGTATTTGGTCCCATGTATGAAAGTTGAAAGTTTTATTTGGTCCTATGCATGACGGCGGATACTGGCCGCTGATAACCGAGGTTCGCGTCCTTCCACGGCGAAGAGGTTAATCAAAACGATTATTTCATACCAGGGTAAGATTGAGGCTGCTCCGGTTGACGCCCCCGCATCTGCAAGTCAAGAGCTCAGGACGCAGCTGGAAAAGCGCAAGAAGCCGATACGACTGCTTTGGGAGAGAGAACAGACGGCGGGGGATCCCTCAATCTCCGCGAGGCAAGAGCCTTCACAATGTGCAATTACGAAACCCTCGCAGTCTGGGCTATTTAAGAATCACCCGCGGGTGATGACCGGTATTTTGTGGCTGCATCCTCGCGCTTATGCTTTACTGAGGGCTCCGCGGGAATTTCGACTTAAGTTGAGTCAGCTCCGGCTTCGATTCCCACGCTTTCATCGATAAATTCGATTCTCACGCTATCTTCGATAAAGCGGAAAAGTTTAGGAACAGGCCTGTATCAACAAGAAACTGCCGAAAAATGCCTTAGTGTTGTATCGATTTTGGAGATAATAGCTTATGGCTGATTCCGTCGCCATTTCGTTTGATTGCTTGCCCCTTCGCAGCATCCCGCGGATGGATTTGCCGCTGGATGCCCCACCGGAGTATGAAGCCCTCTATCGCAGAATTAAAGCTGCGGCAGCCAAACATGGCTTACATAATACCTACTATCTTTACAATGGATCGTGTGTATACCACCTCACAAATCGTTCGGAGGTCGGAAGCCTGGAATTCAAGTTTGAAGGCACGGTGCTGACCGCCCCGGATGATGCGTCGACCCAATCGGCGGATTTAAACGTTGAATTGGTCCGGGAAACCTGCGACTGGCTGACCCATCCGATCGTGGAGTGGTTTGCCGAGACGGTGCAGCGTGCCGTAATCGTGGAGTTCGACCGCTTCATTGCTTCCGGCGATCTGCAACGAACCCGAGAAAGATTGGAACGATTGGCCAGCGAAATTGATGCCCGACAAGCCTTTTTAGGACACGGCCTATAAAGGTTGCGGCAAAGGCATTCCATTCGAGCCGCAATTATTTTTCATGTCATCCCGTTTTATCAAAGTTTCTCAAAGCCCCCAATCCACCGTGGGGTGCGAGAAGGGGCGTAAATAACGTGGTTTCGATGCCGTTCGGTCTGAACGGTAATTTTTAAGTCGCAGTTCATGCCGTAAGGCCACTATTACCGGAGTGAAGGCAACATCGAATTCGCAACTTAGGCCGCCCCCGAGGCTTGGGAACTCCGGGAAAACTTGGGCGGTCTAGAAAGGTGGTCATTTTGGGAAACGCCCGCAGCTTGAGTGTGACCCCTCGGTGTTAGGTGTTATTACGGCTGATCGTTAAAGATTGGTTTTCATCTCAATTCTCTTACTCTATTACTCTATACAAACTCACAAGAGTTCTTGAGTTGGCTATTATGCCCAAATTATGCACCCATTCGAATTAAGAGGACCTCTCGCTGCATTGGTCGCCGAGATGGTTGTTTTAGTAGAGAATAGATAGATTGCCGCCGCACCACCTCTCGCCGCAACATTACCACCCACTGCGTCTCTCGGTGCTCACTTTCCTGGGTACATCAACTCCCCTCTTACACCGCCGTCCGGGGATCTTTTCCGGTCTTGCTACCAGCTGCTGTGAATTTAAGTGTTCTGGGTAAGCAGTATCGGTTAGACGGGATTTTCTGATTATCTCAAGTCTTCGTCCTGGGTTGCCGATAACGATCGCGACGGTTTTTCAGCCGTTTGCTCCGTCCGTGCTTTCCAGCCTCGGACATTGACGGTCGCACACGGTCGTCAAAATCTGCTTTTCTAGGGAACAAGCTGAACATGACACGGCAGCCCTTTTTTGTCATCACCATCGGCACAGCTTTACTTGGGTTCCTAGTAGGATGTCGACCGCAGCAACCTCTGTTCCTTTTCGAGGATGGTGACCTCTCCCATTACATAGGGAAAGCAACGGCGATCGAATACCCCGATGTGGAGCAGCCAAGCCTACCGGACGCTGCGTACGCAGAAGCTCCGCTGACCATCAGCAACCCTGAGCCTCGGGAATACTGGGATCTTTCCCTGGAAGAGGCTATGCGAATAGCCCTGGCAAACGGGAAATTCTTTCGGGTCCTGGATCGCCCTGATGCTCTTCTGACCAATGCCCAGTTTGCCGGCTCGATTTACGATCCCGCATTGGCGGAAGCCAATCCCCGCATTGGTCCTGAGGCAGCCCTCTCGGCATTTGACGCCCAATTCTCAGCAGGGCTGACGTTCGAGAAGAATGACACACCGCAAAACTCGTTGTCCATCGGTGGGCTTCGCATCCGCCCGGAAGCTTTCCAACAAGACCTTGGGAGCTTCCAAGCCCAGTTACGCAAGACCATGGCCACCGGTGCCACTTGGTCTCTATCGCACAGCATTCGTTACGATCTGAATAATCAGCCGTTCCGCCAGCACCCCAGCGACTGGAATGTGGCGCTCGAAGCGCAATTCACTCAACCGCTTTTGCAGGGCGCCGGCGTTACCTTCAACCGGATCGCAGGCCCGGGAACAATTCCCGGCGTGTACCAAGGAATTGTGCTTGCCCGGATCAACACCGATGTCTCGCTCACGGAGTTCGAAAGTCAGGTTCGCGATTTAGTGGCCGACGTAGAGAGAGCCTACTGGGAGCTATATCACAGCTACCGGGTGCTCGATGCCATGAATCGGGCACTCCGTGAAGCGACGGATACTTGGCAAAAGGTGCGGGTCGAATTCGACAGCGGCAAAGCCGCCAGCCAAGACGAGGGTTTGGCCCGGCATCAATACTATCAATTTCGCAACCTCGCCGAACAGGCGCAAAGCAATCTCTTCCGTCGAGAGATGGCCCTCCGCCACATGCTGGGTCTTTCGCCGAGTGATGGTCGGCTTATTCGCCCCATCGATGAACCGGTCAGTGCCAAGTTAATCTTCGATTGGAACTCGACCCATGCTGAGGCCTTGGTTCGATCCGTAGAACTACGGCAGCAGCGGTGGCGGATCAAACAACGGGAACTCGAGTTGGTGGCAGCGAAAAACTACTTGTTTCCTCGCCTGGATTTGACCGGCCGATATCGCTGGCTTGGTCTGGGTGATGAGTTGATTGATTCCCAGGGCGGTGATCCGATCCCCAGCAATCTGGATAGCGATGCGTATTCCTCGCTCATGAGTGGCCATTTCCAGGAGTGGCATCTCGGGTTGCAATTGACAATGCCGCTGGGATTTCGCCGAGAAATGGCCGCAGTCCGCCATGCTCAATTGCAGCTGACCCGCGAACGAGCTCTTCTCCAGGAGCAAGAGCTTGATTTGGTGCGGCTTTTGGCCGAAGCTTACCGAAGCATTGATGAAAACTACGTCCGGGCCCAAACGAACTTCAATCGTCTGCTTGCTGCACAACGAGAATTGGAAGGCTACAAAGAAAAGGAGCGTGTCGGCTTGCCTGTGCGACAAGCGGCACTGAATTTCATCCTGGACTCTCAACGGCGTGTGGCTGAGGCAGAAATCGACTACTACCGGGCCCTCGTCGATTACAGTTTGGCCGTGGTGCAATTCCACCGCCACAAGGGCTCGCTCCTGGAGTATAATGGAATACTCCTAGCCGAGGGCCCGTGGCCCGCCAAGGCTTACTTCGATGCGTACCGTCGAGCGCGGGCTCGGGATGCGGCCTTCTACCTGGATTATGGGTTCACCGAACCGGCCGTCTTCAGCCGCGGCGTCTATGATCAGAATGCGGGGCTGCATGGGGGTATGATGAGCGAACGCCCTCCGGAGCCAACGCCGGCCTCCGAAGATTCCCAAACCGAGCCGGTTAAGCCGGAGATCATCCCCACGCCGCCACCGGAGCCTCGTTCGCAGCCCGAGCTAATTCCCCAAGCCCGCGGGATGCTGCACAGTGCACCGCAGACCATGCTCGCACCGGCTGTATCTCAGGGAAACCGCGGGCAACCACTCGGGAGGCAGCCCGGGTCCAGGGAGGGCAAAGCGATAGTTGCCACTGGCGCGCATGGGCCACTGCCTTCTCAGGTGACGGTATCCACTCAACCGAATACCGGTCAGCCGAGCGGGGAAGCACCGGTCCACTCCCAACAGGAGGGGGTTCGCCAGGCATCTTACGATCTGGCAAACCTCGATCTAACTCCGTTAACGACTCGAGCCCGAAATTCAAACGGTGCATCGCCGCAGAATCACGCCAACTCCCGGCTACCCAGCGGTGATAGTGTGACGGATGAGTCCTCCACAAATTATGGCTTTACGGCGAGTGGAGGAAGTAAGCCGAACGAGGTAGGGACTCGGTCAGCTTTGCCTGCTCGAAGCGACCCAACCGCAGCCGGCGACGGTTGGCGCAGTGCTCGCCGGTGATTTGCGCGGGCGCTAAGAGAATCGATCCGTCCGCCGAGACTCCCCCAACAAGTATCGTCCGCCCAAAGGCCCCGGGACACCCAAGCAACCCCGGGGTCTTTTGCGTTTAGTGTACCTTTTCCGGTAATGCACCTTTTCCGGATCGTGACGCAAAATGCTGCCACCCGCCCCTATTTTCCTATAACGCGCAATTTTCCTTAATGAATATTTGCAAGTTGCAATATTCGCACATATTTGCACCGGGCGGTTCGCCTTGTAAGCCTTCAGGTCTATATTCCCTATATTCCCTTTCCCGCTTTGTTGGCTGATTCCCTTTTCGGCTTTTTATTTTGGCCAAATTTATTTCCCGCCCTGTCAACCGAATGCATCACTAGCTCGGTAGGTCACGGGGGGAGTTTCCGCCGGATGCCTTTGCGGTCGCGACTGCGGGATGCTACAGGAGAATTTTCACAAGGAGAAAGGAGAATTTTCACAGGCGACGAGTTTTTTAAAAGCTAGGCGTTTCCGTAAAAAGCTACCAGCGAGATGCCTGGAAACGTCAGTGATACATCCAATTGTTTGCAAACAAAATGCGGATCTCTGCCAGATTGGCATAAAGGTTATTTCGGACTAAACGTCACGATTGCGCAAGTTTTGGCTCTGAGGGACTTTACAAAAATCAATAAATGCTTTTTAAAGGCGCGCTGTTTGCACGCGAATGTTGTTGGGCTGCAAATGAATCAATTGGCTTCGTAAAAAATCACTGCCGTCTTGCTTCGTAAAAAATACAGGGTCGATATTAGTGAACGGGTAGCGGGAATTTGGACGCGATATTTTGCCCGTTTGTCGGAAAGAAGCTAAGCGATTTTCACTCGCTCGCTCAAGATTGTGGCGAGAACAAGCGGTGCACCCTATGAACGCGCAGTTTTCCGAATTAGCTCGGATCGCCAAAAGGCTCAATGAGGCTGCCGGCTTTTTGGAGCTCGGTCTTCCGGATCGTGCTTTGCGTATTTTGGATGAATTGGGGGATTTGGGACCTTTTAGCCCGGGGGCCGCCCTCCTGCGTGCGGAGGCCCTGCGACTTCAGCAGCGTTTCGCCGAGGCCGCTAGCTCCTACGAGAAGGCGGCACTGGCATTTCCGTGGCCGCTTGACCGCCAAGCGTGGCTAGCCTCCAGCATTTGCTACCGCCAAGCGGGGCTCATCGATAGGGCGATCAATACGCTGGGTTGGGCGCGGGGAGCTGCCTGCCCTCGAAAGCGGTTTTCTTTCTGAACATGTGCCTAAGATAAGATGAGATAAGCTAACACCTAACTCATACGGACTCATCTATCGCGGGCTACGGCTGCGATCGCTGTCGGGGCGTTGCGGCCCCACGATGCATACCCTCGAACAGGGCCGCGGTTCTGCACTGTTTCAAGGGCGTATCGGCGTCTCATGAAGCCAGCCGGGCTTCCGTCCCGCAAATAACCTGGCGGAGTTTTAGCTCCGGGACCCCACCCGGCGATTCAGCTTCCGCCACGTCGAAGAGGATAAGTTCGGCCGGGTTGCCGGGGGCCAACCAATCGTCGCTGAGCCCGAGGAGTCGCGCCGGATTGAGCGAGGCCAAGCGGATCGCCGTCGCCCAATCCAAGCCCGCGAAGCATTTGGCCCCGACAATTCCACGCAGTAAAGGCTGCGATGCCCCCGCCAGATATTCCCGTTGGCCCGGGACCACGAGTTTTCCGTCGGGCAGGACCTCCACATCGCAGAAGGGGCTGCGATAAATCCCCGGCGGCTGTCCCGCCTGCCCCGATAAATCGCTTACTAAGATGGATCGCGCCGGCCCTTTGGCCCGCAAGAAGCATTTGAGGACCTCGGGCGGAAGGTGTTGACCGTCGGCGATAAAGCTTGCCCAGAGGCGATCCTCGGCCAATTGGGGCCAAATCGGATTTCGGTGCCGATGCATGGTCGCAGAACAGCCGTTTCCCAAGTGGGTGCTGAGTTTAGCCCCCGCCTCGGCGGCCGCACGAACTTGATCGGCGGTGGCCGCTGTGTGCCCGAGGGCAATCACCACCCCAGTGTGCACGGCCTTCTCGATGAAATCAATTGCCCCCTCGAGCTCCGGGGCCAAAGTGACCATCCTGATGCGGCCCTCCGCCGCTTCCTGCCATCGGCAAAATAGCTCCCAGTCCGGCCGCAAACAGTGCTCTTTCGGGTGTGCTCCACGGGGACCATCCTCCGGCGAGATGAACGGCCCCTCGAGGTGAAAGCCGACCACACTTCGGGCCACCGCCGGATTTTCCCTCACGGCTGCCGTCAGGATTTTTAACGAATGTTCAATCACTTCCGCAGGCTGCGTGGTCAGAGTGGGGCAATACCGGGTTGTCCCCCATTCCCAGAGTTTTTCGGTGATTCGCCAAACTTTTTCGACGGTCAACTCCCTCGAGCAAAACTCCTGCCCCCCATAGCCGTTCACTTGAAGATCGATCAGTCCCGGCGCGACGTACGGAAGGGGGCTCGTGCGGCCTGCGGTCGGCACCACGCTTGTCACGAACCGGATCGTAGCCTCTTCCAACGTAATGCGCACCGGCTGCGAGCTATCGAACCGCACCGCGTCAATAACCACGGTCCTTCCTCCGGTCAACTCTTCGCGAAATCGGGCGGCACGCTTAAAAGCAGGCAGCGCCCCCTTTCGCGCGAGGGTATCGATTTGTCCGATATGTGCGAGTATTTCTTTTTCTTCTGTTCTTTACTCTTTCTCGCACTTTTATTCTTCTTATTCGCACTTAATTACAAATATTTTTTCGCACTTTATTGCGCAGAAGCCTTGGCTTCTTCTTTTGCAGGGAACTCTTACCTATAACTTTTGCGCATACTTTTGCACAGAACTTTTACCTACCCTTTTGCACAGAACTCTTAACTACTGCGGGAATAGCTCGGCAAGAGGAATGTTATCTGCCGCAATGCGTATTCGCGATTGCTCGACGAACAACTCCCGACCGCTATCCTCATTTTGAATCCACAATTTACCGAATTTAAACCATACCCCGTTATGGGTGCCGTCGCTGCGAACAAATCTTGGAATCTCGCGGTTGCCCGCTCCCCGTTTGCCCTTAGCCTTCACTATCCAACCTTGCTCTAACGAAATAAACTCGGCCACTACCCAGCGATCCGGATCCGAGAACAGAAGATCCAAATCGCGATCGGCATCCCGATCAAGCAGCCGCAGCCCGGCATCGCGTCCAAGGCCCTCGACAAACGTCACCCCCTCCGGTAGCTCGATCGGCAGCTCGACCCATCGGCCGGTTAAAGCCGCCGGAGTGGCGGGCGACCCGCTCCCACCAGTTTCTGAAGGAAATACGCCGGTTGGCTCGCCGGCCGACTGTGACACCCGGGCTCGGCTTTCCCACCGGTATACCTTTCGCAACGATGGGTTACCGACCACAAGTTCGCATACCCCGTCGCCATTTAGATCGCGCAATCGGATGCCTCGGTCCGCGCTTTCGCCGGAGCGGAAAACCCCCTCCAGCAGATTCAGGCCACTTAAACCCTCAGGCAGCTTCTTCCAGCGATTGTCTGAGAAAACCCAAAGGCCGGCTGCCGGACCACCGCACACCAAGGCACAAGCCGGACCGTTCGGGCTGAGAACGCCGAAATGGACATCCGCTAATTCGCGACTCTCCTCGCCCGTGCTAGATCCCAAGGGGGCGGGAAACCCCGTTTCAATCCATTTCTGATCCGCAGGAACCCACACGCGAGTCAGGCACTCCTTTTCGTTCGCAATGACCACATCCATGTATCCGTCGGCATTCACATCTACCAGCCGAACCCCGCTTTGTTGCCCGGCATGATTTCGCAACCGGTGACCGCGCAGCAGATTGTGTTCGAGGGCCTCCACTACCTCCGGAAAGGTCATGAAGCGAATCCGCGGGCCAAAAGTTTTGGCCGCATAGTCGGCCAATTCAACCACTTGCTCGGCCGCTATCCAGTCATACGGATGGAAACAAAGGGCCCAAATCCCGCGTTTTTTGACCACGATTTGCAAGGCGAATTTCCAGTCTTCAAGCGTGCGGGGACTGGCTTTGCCATTCAGGTATTGTGCATTCCAATCGCTGGGCATTAACGCCGGAATTTCCCAACACACGTGGTGGATTACATAAGGATACGGGTAATCCTCCACGAAATTCGCCATCTCCCGAATCGGGGGAATGTATTTGGCGAAACGCTCGCGGTTTTCCTCGTCGACGGTCCACTCCCGCGGAAGAGCCGGATCCTTCCGGGTGAAAACTACGAAGACCGAGCTATCGGCGCGTAAAAACCGCCCCTCCGGCGTTCTGTGGGCAAAAATTTCCGTGAAAAAACGCGGACTGGTGGAATTCATCGAATCGCAGCACGGCATCCTGAAGGCCACCGGCTCTCGGTCCACGGCCCTGGCTATGTTGTCGATACACTGATCGAACGTGCTCTTTGCATCGGCCAAATTACCCCCCTGAAGAAGGGGACAGGGATGTTTGACCGTATGCGTTTCGATACTGAGGCCCTCTTCGAGCCACCGTTTGATTACCTCGTCATCTTCGGGGACTTGGGTGGCCATCAGGCTTACCGGGGCGCGTCCGTCAATCGCTTTCAACCGCTCAAGGATCGGCCTTAGGTATTTCTCGTGCCGCGCCGGCTCACGTAGATCATCAATCGATAGCACAACGACGGCCTCCACCCCGGGAATCCCGACCCATTGCGGCGTTTCCAATCGCGCGAACCCTAGCCGGGGATAAAACGGGTCGCATGGTTCATCGAGATAAGCCAACCGATTTCCTTCCGAACCACCTAGCCAACCATCGGAGGCTTGGAGTCGATACCTTTCGCCGCCAAGATCCCCCAGGATGAAAAGCCATGCGCCGCAGATAAGCCCTCCGAGAATCAGCCGATGCAAAAAAAAGTTTTTGCTCCTCATTACCGCACCCTTATTGAGCCATGAAACAACAGGAAAATTACGAAAACGATCATCCCGTCATAGGAAAGGCAGATTGTTTACCCCATACACCAGCGGCTGGAACCTGCGCGGACGGTCTTCAGATAAAGTGTATCAGCAGGGTGTGCACCTCAAATGTTATAACAGAGTATGCGTTGCCAAAAAACGCAATCGCCGCCGTAAACGCGAGCTTGTCACTCCCCCAGTCGAGGCTCAGGAAATACGCACGACTATCCGAAGAAAATCGCTTGCATCAAGGGGCGGGACGATCATTTGCTACTGGCTTGGTTACGTTTGCCGGTCAACGACCGCGGTATCCTCCGACGGCGACTACGCTGAAAAATAGCGGCAGATTTGCTAGAGATAACACAAATTTGTCGCAAAAACATAGTAGCCTCGGGCAGCCCACGAGAAAAGCTCTTCACCTATCGTCAATTCACAATCGGCGGGCAGGGATCCTCTTTGCTTTTTCAGAAGCTTTCGGAAAACACCAGGGCAACGCCTTAGCACCGACCTCCCATTGCAGGGTTGTGTTCCTACTTTTGATTTGTATCAATTCCCCCGTTTTTGACTTGCCGTAGACTTAGGGTGAAGCGAAACGATTCGTGGCAGATTTCCGTAGCTGCGCGGGTTGCTAAGGAAACCGAGCTGTGGGTTGCCAGGGAAACCGCGCTGCGAATATCCCTGTAAGAGGAAGCTAAACAGATCCAATCGCCCAGCAAGATGTGTCGGTGAACCTGCGTCACATATGCTGTGAATGCCGAACCTGCGAGCCGCGGAATCCTTATGAAATATTTGCAAAAGCTTGGTGGCATATCTGAAGGAGCTTGCGATCGCGGCGTTTTGCCGGTTGATAAAGGATCAACTCTCCCCACCGATGCCGGGAAATTGACGGCACGCTGTCTTTGAACTTGAGGGAATCTGTGATGCATCGAAGCATTCATCGAAGAATGGCCCGAGAACAACTTACGATAAGGCGAATGATTCAAATTTTTTGCCGGCTCAAACATGCCGATCAACAAGAGGGTGTTGACCCTCGCGAGAAGCTCTGCCGGGAATGCCGCGAACTTCTCGAGTACGCCTGTGCCCGGTTGGCTCGATGTCCTTTTGCCCCCAACAAACCCACATGTGCCCGCTGCCCGATCCACTGCTATAAACCGGCGATGCGGGAAAAAATACGGGTGGTGATGCGCTTCGCAGGCCCTCGGATGCTTTGCCGTCATCCTATCCTTGCTTTGCTCCACCAATGGGACGAATGGCGAAGTCCGCGCCTAAAACCCCGAATCAAAAGGAAAAATGAGGCTGGAACGATGCAGGGCTGCTCAACATCCCCCGGGCAAAACCCCGGCAGGTTCATGAGTACCGATCACTTGCAAAAATTCGGCGAATCAAGCGGGGATAATGCCACCGCGGCCATGCCAACAGGATCGGCGGCCGGCAGCGATTCGTAGACTGTTTAACGGCTTGACTTCGACTTTAGAACAAGACCGATTTTTACAGCGATACGTGAAAACAGGAGTAAGGAAGTTCGAACTGTGTGTGCCGCAAGACGTTGTGCTTTTGAAAACTTTGGAAGCGTTAAAGCTTGTTGGTGAGGCGGGGCGAAGCCTCGGCCAACTTCAGTTCTTCGGTTGGTTGCAACCGTTTACCTTGCGAAAACCGATGAGGACCTTGTGAAAATGAGTGAGGACCTCGTCAAGATCAATGATCACCGTGTGAAAATAGATGAGGATAACCCATGAGCATTCAGCTTTTTCCCCCGCGGAAAATCGTGGAAATCGATGAAAATCTTTGCGACGGCTGCGGCTTGTGTGTCCCCTCGTGTGCGGAAGGAGCCATTCAGATCATTGGGGGTAAAGCCCGGTTGGTGGCCGACCGATTGTGCGATGGTCTGGGGGCATGCTTGGGAGAGTGTCCCCGAGGGGCTATTCGAATCATCGAGCGGCCCGCAGAACCTTTTGACGAAACCCTTCATGCGCACGGTGGCTCCACAAAGCCGACTACTCCGATTTCAATTAATCAGCATCTTAATCAGCATCACGATTCGGTTTCAGAATCGCCGACAGATGACGGTCCTCGTAGCCAAGAAACATCTAGGATAGATTCTGGGGTCCCAAATGCGCATGCTCGCGGCACGTTTGTTCCGATGAATTTGCCTTCGCCAAGTGCGGGCGTGGGTTCCAGGCGGGCGGCTTCTGCCCACGCGCACGGCTCCGGATGTCCCGGAAGCACCCTGAAGCAATGGACCCCGCGAATGGCCGTCACTCCTGCCGAGAGTAAACCGGCGGATGTTTCCGGCCATCAAGCCTCGGCGAGCGAAGCGACCCTCTCTGCATTGAGCAACTGGCCGATACAGCTTCGTCTGGTGCCACCTCATGCTCCTTTCCTTCAAGGAGCCGACTTACTCCTTGCAGCGGATTGCGTGCCATTTGCCCTGGCGGATTTCCACCCGAGGTTCCTCGCGGGGAGAGTCCTTTTGGTCGGATGCCCGAAGCTGGATGATGTCTCTTCGTATGAGCACAAGCTGGCCCAAATTTTTGCGATCGCTCAACCTCGGTCGTTAACCATTTTGCACATGGAAGTGCCCTGTTGCACGGGGCTAGTACGCTTAGCAGAATCGGCCTCCCAACTTGCCGGCGCATCGCCACCAATTCAGCAGGTGGTGATTTCGCTTCGGGGAGAGGTGCTCGAAAGTAAGTCTATTGGGTAGGCGATATGGTGCAGCGTCGTTAGCGCTTTAAAGTCTTTTGAACGCTCGGGTCGGAAGCTCGCGGCGGTGATTCGTCCGTCGCACCGGGGAGGGATTTCGGTTCGAGCGCGCCGTCGGGGGGAGGGATAATCATTCGTCCTCAAATCTGCCTCAATTCTGAAGCATTCTGAAGTGGTGTCGCCAAAATTCCGAAGAGGTGTCGCGAAGCCGCATCCATCAAGATCGTTGCCCACAGATTGGTCCTGATATCTTGCAGAGCTGATAGTACCTTCTCTCCGCCCGCGATTGAAAGTCTTTTGTCCCCACGAATGTTGAGGTCTTTCCGGCACAACGAATGTGGGAAGCCTTTTTGTCCCAACGAATGCTAGGAATTTTTTTGTCCCAATGAATACACACCTTAATTTCGCCTTAAGATCGGAAGAGAAATACGAACTACAATATCGCAAGGAAATACTGACAAACGACGGAGGTGCGGATTTAAGACTTCCACACAGGGTGGTAACAAAACACCATATCCGCCGGCAACGGCTTCGTCGGCGGCGATAGAAACTTCGTGGCAGATCCCAAACTTGGCGATTTACGGCAACGTTCAAGGCGAGCCAGACCGCGCCCACCCCTTCAAACGCGGCCCCAACGTCGCTCGAGCCAATCGAGCAAATCCGCATACACACGGCTTGCCTGAGGCTCGTGAAATAGATCGTGGTAAAGGCCCGGATATAACCGAAGCGTCTTATCGGGTGAAAGAGCCTTTTCGAAAAGTTCCTGGCTTCCTCGGGGGTCCGTCATACGATCTGCCGTACCATGGAGAATCAGTAGCGGGAGGCTAATCCGCGCGGCCTGTTGGCGCAAACGGCGCGCATTGCGGAGGATCTCCGCCCCCGAGCGCAGCGGAATTCGTCCGTGGAACACCAACGGATCCTGGAGGAAATCTTGCACTACTGCGGGATCCTGGGATAATCCCCGCACACCCAATCGTACCAGGCGAACTCGCGGAATAATGAGCGAACCCAGCGCTGCCAAATGGCGAATCAGCGGAAACACCCCTGCTCCGATCTGCACCGCCGGCGCCGAGAGGACCAACCCCTGGGCTTTTCCCGAGGAGTTTGCCGCCCATAAAGCCGCGATCAATCCCCCGAGACTATGACCCATCACCACAAGCGACGTTTCCGGCACCTCAGCCCGCAACCACTGCACCGCGTGCTCCAAATCCGCAAGATACTCCGCAAACCGGCGGATAACGGTCCTTCCGCCGGCGGATCGTCCATGCCCGCGAAGGTCCGCTGCCAGTACACCAAAGCCCGAGTCGCTCAGCAGCCGCATCAGCTCGCTATATCGACCACTATGCTCGGTAAAGCCATGAATAAAAAGAACGCATGCCCCCGGTCGGCTAGCCGGCTGAAACCACCGGAACCACAATTCAATCTTCTCCCCAACGGGGAGATATCCCTCTCGGATCTGAATGGTGCCACGGTCAGTTCCGCCCATCGGTCTCACGGCGTCTGCGACAGACGTTTCCTCTGAAGTTTCCTCTTTTTGCCGAGTCGATGTTCTCGAGTTCGTTTTTGCCGAGTCGATATCTTCGAAATCTTCGAATTTGCCCGGCCGCAGGGGGGGTCAACCAATTAGGTTTACCTGCACAAGATTAGGTTTACGTGGACAAAACTAGGTTTACGTGGACCAAGTTAGGTTTATCGGCAACAAGTTTGGTTTGCCGGTAATCAATCTAGTTTGCCGGCGAGTATTCGAGGATTCCCCCTCGCCGCAAAGTTGCGAAATACACAAAAGTTTCAAAATACAAATCTTCACGTCCCCCGGCATCGCTTGACTTCCAGATGCACATTCCCGCCTAAAGACTTAGTTAGTGCTTGACCAGATAGCCTAACCGAACTTTTTTCAATCCGGGGGAAAGGGAGCACTTCGCATGGGTTTCGCCAAATTCCCAGACCCTTGGTGGCCCGGTAATTGAATGGATCCACCCCAACTGTATTTTCTAAAAGCGCGCGAGGTCGGTCCAGGGAATCCACCCGCGGGAATGTACCGAATCTATTGCTCGGTTTGTTTAGAACTAGGACAACTCCCGGGGGGTTTGGTGCGGTGCCTCGATGCCAAGCTTGCATTAATGCTTGGCTCGCAAGAGGGTCTGAAAAGCCTCCCTCAAAACCCCCGCAATGTCCCCCATTGGAACTCGGATGATCAGGGGACTATTTCCATCTTCGTCGGGCAACCTTTTGGTTTGGGCCTTCTTTGCCCTCTCGTGGGGGCTTACCGCGGGCTGCTCTTCGGCGCTTTGAATGGCTTCTTGAATTTTCGCCAGCCCCACTTTCTGAACCCATCGGATAAGCTGCGGTAATTCTTCCGCGTCGAACCAGACGCCGTGTTTCGCGCACGTATCGACAACCACGCCGCTTCGCCGCGCGAAATTCCGCCGGTGCATTAACTGACCGCAATCCGGGCAGTTTCGGTATCGAACGGGGGTTGTTCGCTTCCCCTCAGCTGATTGGGGACGGGGCGAGCTGCGAAAAAGGGTCTCCAGATCAACCGGCTTTTGGGCCGCATGCTCCGTCAAACTACGAACCGTGACGTGGCTCAACCATAGCCCCACACAGCGTGGACATTCGAGGAAAGACCACTCGCCAAAGCGGCGGTGGTGCAACGGATACTCCGGCCCACAGACCGGGCAGGAAAGCGCGCTTTCTTGCGGCGGAAGCGATTGCGGCTGAATCGAGCAACCACACCAATGGCAGAATTTTGCCCGATCGCTTACCCGGGCAAAACACTGGGGGCAAACCGTTTCCAGATCCAACTCATGAATGGTGAAATCGGCCCCGCAAAACCGGCAGTGATCGGCTTTCTTTTCTCGCGGTGCCCCACACGAGGAACATCGGACGACCTTGGCATCGTGTCCCTGCGGATTTTGGACCCTAAGGACCTCGCCGCAGTGACAGCGAAAGCGACTCCCCGGCTCCCGCGAAGTCGCATCAAACTGCTGAGCACACTGAGGACACTGAACAATAATCCGCATGAAAAAGCTCCTGCTTCGCTTTCGCCCGGAAGGCCGCCAAGATCCACCTCAATTATATCCACCTGCCCCTTCATAACAGAAATAGGTGCACAACGCAATCGTTGAAATTGAGAATGCAAAAGTAAGAATGCAGCAATATTGAGCGCTGGCCGAACCATTCTCGTCAACTTTCCTGCGGGATATGCCAACCAGAAACAGCGTTGACCTTTCGCCGGCTACTCCCCACCCAGGGTTCTTCTGAGTAGACGCATTTTGCGCTAGTAAAAAAGCTTCAGCGAAGCGAAGTTGGTCGGAAAGCCGGAAATCCCGAATATTCCAATCGCTTGGCGCAACCGGTTTGTTCGAACTCTTGGAAAGCGGTTTGGGCGGGAGAGGGCCAGATTACGGTGGGTCTAACGGGCCATTTATACTTTTCTTTAAACTTCGGGGATTTGAGCCGATGATAACCCAGGTTAGTCGGCAAGTGCCGAGTTCTGGTCGCCGACATTTGCAGGCAGTCAGCCGGGCTGAAGGGTGGAGAAGGCCCATGGCAAATCGTTCATGGTCGCTAGGAAGTGTAACGAGTTCGTGGTTTCAGAGACCATTCCACGCGGTTGTTTTATGTGTTGGCCTTCTCGTGATTTCTGCGACCGGATATCAGGCCCTTTCCTACCGATTGGCCGAGCAAGTCGAGCAGCTTGCCTGCTACCAGCTGCAAGAGGGGCAAATCGAGCTTACCCCGGCACCCGGGTGGATCCGCCGCAACCTGGGGCGTGAAGTCCTCCGCCAACAGCAAGCTCGGTTGCCCCGGAGTTTGCTTTCCCCCGGAGCTGCCGAACAAATTGCCGCGGCTTTTACCGCCCACCCCTGGATAGCTGAAGTGAGGGAAGTGCGTATCTGGTACCCGGGCAAGGTTTTCGTTGCCGTTCATTACAGGCGACCGGTATGCATGGTCTATGTGCCGGGGGGTCTCATTCCCATTGACGGCGAGGGTGTAATCCTTCCGCCGGAAGATTTTTCCACTTGGGAGGCGAATGAGTTTTTGATCCTCCGCGGGATCGAACGTTTGCCCGAGGCCTGCGTGGGCCATCGATGGACAGATGGCCGCGTGCTCCTCGGTGCCCAACTTGCCGCCCTAGTTGGGGAGACGGCCCGGACGACGGGCATCCGCTTCATGATTCCCCGGTGCAGTCCCAATCCCCTTGGGATCGACGACACCCAATTCGAGCTCCTCACCGACTCAGGCACCACCATCGTCTGGGGGCATCCGCCGAAGATGGAAATTGGCCCAGAACCACCGGCCGCCGACAAGCTCGCCTTCCTGCAATGGTATTACCGCGAGTATGGCACGTTCGATGGCCCCACGGGAGCGCATCGGCTGGATTTGACGCGCGGCCCGCTGGTAATTCCCCGGTAGTGCGGCCGAGTCTCGCGCTCCACCGTGGTCGGGGCAACCGGGAAGGCTGCTTCGTGCCAAACCGGGCGGGATTCACCACTTCTTCGGGATCTGCCAAGCTTCCTAGATCATGCCGCGCAGTGCCGACGGAATGGATCTTTTGGCTTTTGAGCGGATTTGGCTTTTGAGCGGAATGAACCGCGGGGGTTGCCAGTGTCTGCGAGGTTATGGCAACGCTCTCAGAAAACTAATGCAATGTACCTAAAGCCTGCACCGACTTACGCCACTCCGGACGCGGTAGGCATGCGGGCCCCAAGCTGGGACGCACCAACAGCGGCACTAACTCGTCAAATACCCGCGCGTAAGAAAAGTAGTGAGTGCCAACTTTGTAATTGTGCTCGACGATCTCGGTGCGGTACGCCTCATTATGAAGGATTCGGCGAACCTGCTCGACCGTCTCATCGGTCAGGAAACCGTCAATCAACACCACTTTGAACCCGCACGGCTCGATGTCGGTCCTGTAAATTGCATAGCGATTGCACAGGAGCGGTTTGCGATAATAGACCGCCTCCAAAAAAGCGTTTCCAAACCCTTCGTAGCTCGACGGGTAAGTTACGAAATCGGCCTGCTGATAAGCATCGCCAATGGAGTAAATCTTCCGCCCTTCGGGACTGACACCGCGGTGATACGAGATCCAAGGATGAGCAAAGATCACGGGCACTCCCAAGATATCCGCATACTGGGCCACGCGGCGACGATAAGCTTCGCCTTCATCCCCCCAGGCGTGGGAAATGACGAGCTTGCAGCGTGGATCATTCAGATGCCGAACCAGCTCGATCGCATGCTCGATCCCTTTGCGTTGAACCACCCGTGTGGGCTGAAGAATCATGATATCATTGGGAGCCACGCCGATCGTTTCCCGAAAATCTTTGGAGTACTCGTCGGGCGGCGGCGGAGGGTGGTCAAAATCCATTACGTTCGGGATCACTCGGCACGGTAGGCCGGTGCGGCGGCTAAACTCCGCAGCGGCCTGGGAGTTGATCACCACATGCTGCATCTGGGGCAAAGCGGGAGGGAAGGCTACGTGCAAATAGTCGTCGGCGGCGTTAACCAAGAAACGCTCCCGCTCCCAATAAAAATCGTGGTGGTGCGCAATGCAGGGGATCCCTGTTTCCATCACATACTCCACTAGCGCTACGCCGAGTGGAATATTGAGCGGGATGGTGACGCAATTCTCCAAGATGATCATGTCGAGCATCAGCTCGGCGATCACCGCGCGGAGTTTCCGCTTGATGATCCAAATGGTCTCGTGAATCAGCCGGGTTATATCCGGCTTTCGAACCACCACTCCGAAAACCTCATTCGTAATCTGCTCAATCACGGGATGCTTGAAGTGAGCCTCTGGGATGATCCGTGATTTTTCCGGGGGACGGTCGCAAACACCCGCGATGTAGAAGCACGAGTGCCCCATCCCCTCAAGAACCTCGGCCCACTTGCCGATCTCAAGACTTACCCCGTCACTTCCGGCAATTCGGGTGGAGATGAAGCCGATGCGCATCGGCCGAATATTTTCTGCGGAGATCATCATTGTCGCCACTTCAAGCCCCTAGGTTTGCTGCCCTTACTTGATACGTTTAATTAAAAGATACGTTTAATTAAAACCCTCGCTGTGCGAGACTGATACGAGGGATTGACGTGGCCGCAACTGCCCGCGGTTTTCGCCGGGCCGCAAGTCGCCCCCCGAGCAAGGGGTTGGTGGATTATCTTATCCGAACTGACACAATCGGTTAATGGAACGGTGACTGCCGGGAGTTGCTCGAATGAGAGTTTTGCAGTCGCGATTTGCGCAAAGTTATGACCCGTCAACAGGGTGTTGAGCATCCAAATGAAGACTTTAGGGACCGGAAAAGAATAGCTCCTCTTTCCTTTTTATGACACGTTCCTGACTAAAAAGATTCCCGAACGCGGTGGAAAAATCCCTTTTTTCGGGTTTGCAAAATTCTGACAAGTCGCCGTCGTTCGTAACAACTCCTGAAAGGTTGTTTAGCCGCAAAGGTTGTTTAGCCATGGAATCTCGTTGGGGGAGTTTACAAATTTGCGGCCGGCCGGGGCATGCGAATTCTTCCCCTTTTTTGAACGCACTGATTTGGACTCGAAAATAAGCTTCAATAATCTTCCACGAAAAAATTCCCAAATCTTCCGCGAAAAAATTCCCCCTCGAGAAGCCATCCCCAATCCTTGTCTGTATTTCGTTATTCCGTTTGCTTCAGGGGAGCTCTTGTGATCCATTCTTGTGATTCATGTGTGTGTGCGTCTTGATTGTAGGTGGGAAATTGCTTATAAGTTCGGCCCCGGGGCGGGGTTTACCTATTTTGAATCGCCGCCCTGGGCGGTTTGCCTGTTTTCCCCGTTTTTACTTAACGTCATCCACAGCAGGAGCAGGTCATGGAAGGTCGGCAAAACACGGTTCAGCC
>Ga0209721_1000127_pt1 | contig 76571 bp, 69 predicted proteins | sample TshhotsprinmetaG_FD_184139 | JGI IMG/M metagenome (GOLD analysis project Ga0209721, IMG submission 184139) | Hot spring microbial communities from South Africa to study Microbial Dark Matter (Phase II) - Tshipise hot spring metaG (SPAdes)... | ecosystem: Environmental > Aquatic > Thermal springs...
TGGCACTACCTTAGGAGTGACTTCTTCAACTAATGCTTCACCTGGAAACTATACTTTATCAGTCACTGCTACCAATAGTGCTGCCACTTCTTATTCAGCAACAGGTTATACTACATATATTGTTGTTTCCACTCCCACTCCTACACCCACACCTACTCCCACCCCTTCTCTTGGGGATTGTTGCGTTGCTCGCACTACCCCAGGTTGTAACAATTCACTCTGCCAAAATTGTGTTTGTAATACAATGGGGGATAAATATTGTTGTACTACCATGTGGGACTCAATATGTGTTAGCAAGGCCAGTTCTTCTACTTGTAATCATTATTGTAAGTGTGTAACCGCTACTCCCACTCCTACACCTACTCCACCTTGTCTTCGGGCCAATCCCACTATTACCATCAACCCTCCTTCTTCTACTCATCAACCAGGAGAATACAGAGGATTTGGTGTTTTTGTCGCTAACAATGATTCTTCTACCTGTGGACCTTCTACCTTTACTCTGACTCGAACTTGTCCTTCTGGTTGGACTTGTGATTTAACTATAACCTCAATGACTATTTCTCCTGGTCAAACCTATGGCACTACCTTAGGAGTGACTTCTTCAACTAATGCTTCACCTGGAAACTATACTTTATCAGTCACTGCTACCAATAGTGCTGCCACTTCTTATTCAGCAACAGGTTATACTACATATATTGTTGTTCCCCCAGCTACTCTACCTGGTCTTCCTGTTTCTCCTATTGCTTCGCTTCCATTAGAACTCGAGGGTTTATATTCTCAGTTAGCCTCGTTAATAAATAATCTCTCTTCTCTGATCAATCACTTACAAGGTTTTATTGAAAAATTAAGATAAAACAGATTAAAAATATAAAAACCCGTTTCCTTGTGGCGGGTTTTTGATTTTATTATTTTATTAAAAATAGGGAAAACTATTTTACTTTTTCTAAAACAGATTGAAAAATTTTAGGGTGATTCTGGGCTAATTCTGCCAAAATTTTTCTGTTTAACTCAATTTTATTTTTCTTTAAGCCGGCAATAAACTTGCTATAAGAAATGCCATATTGGCGGCAGGCAGCATTGATTTGGGTTTGCCAGAGAGTTCTGAAATTTCTCTTTTTTTCTTTTCTTCCTCGATAAGCGTGGGTCCAAGCATGATAGAGAGCTTCTTTTGCCAGTCGATATTTTGATTTCCTTCCCCAACGAAAACCTTTGGCTTGTTTTAATAAACGCTTCCTACGTTTATGTGCAATTGTACCTCTTTTTACTCTTACCATAATGATATATTTAGATATTCATAAGATATTTGTAGCTTTCGGTTGTGATATTGATAGAAACTGGTATGGTAATGTCGAGAGCGAAGCGATCAAATTTCATAAGTTTCAATGAACACCTAAGAAGCTAAAAGCTTTTTTATTTTTTTTGCTTCAGCTTTTGACAAAGGGATCCATTTTCGACTCTGGCGAATTTTCTTTCCCGATTTTTTAGCTAAATAATGATCAAGACCGGTCGGCCTTCTTAAAATTTTACCAGTTTTGGTAATTTTGAATCTTTTTATAATTGATTTTCTTGTTTTCATTAAAATGTTGGAAGAATTAATGTCTGAATAATGGGACAATTCGGATGTTATTTATGGACTAAGATTTCGAGATAATCATCGTAAAGCCTCTTGGTTCTCTTTTCAATTCTCTTTCAATCTTTATTGAAATTTTTTTTCCTAAAATTTCCAGAAATTGTTTAATTTTTTCTTTTGCTAACTCTCCATGAGCTTTTTCTCGACCTTTGAGAATTATCTCAATTTTAATTTTTTTTCCTTTTTTTAAAAATTTCTCGGCTTGATTTGCCCTGGTTTCTAAATCGTGCAAAGAAATGTTGAACCCCAACCTTATCCCTTTGATTCCGCTGGTCATTTTCAGCCTGGCTTGTCTCTCTTTTTTTTCAAGTCGATAAAGGTATTTTCCATAATCCATTATTTTACAAACAGGAGGTTCTACCTTTTCCGTAACTTGGATTAAATCTAAATTGCGCTCCTTGGCAAATCGGAGCGCTTCAGCCACTGGTAAAACGCCTAATTGTTTTCCCTCTTCATCAATCACTCTTACCTCGCTTGCCCTTATTTGATTGTTGACTAAAGGTTTTTTTAACAAATTTAGTGGAGATGGCGGGGATTGAACCCACGTCTGAAGAGTTTTTCTAAAATAGTTCTACAAGCTTAGTCCAATTTAGTCAATAGGTATAGAATTAAAAATTGGACAAAAATTTCTATACTTAAATCCTAAGAACTCTTAATAGTTCTTTTTGGATTTTCAAAAGAACTATTTATCTCGCTGGTTATAACACCGTGGTCGGTTAGCGAGAGTCACCAACCTCGATGGCATCAGCCATTAAGCGTAGGCTAATGCTGGTTCTCTGAATAAGTTGGCACTTATTCTTTTTCTCAAAGCTTAACGAGATTTGAGAATACTCGGTTTGCCTATTTTAGTCAACTCTTCATCGATTCCAATCATCCCCAAACTGTTTTGATAAGAATTTAAATCTTTTTATTTTTATTATGTACTTTCTTTGTTTTCTTTCAGAGTTTTTGTTTTAATGCTCTTTGAATTTCCCTCTCTATTTCTCTTTTTTTAATTAACTCTCTTTTGTCTACCCTTCTTTTCCCTCTGGCTATTCCAAACTCCAGCTTTATTTTCCCTCTTTTAGTATATACTCTTAAAGGAATTAAAGTCAAGCCCTTTTGCTTTGATTTGCCGATGAGATATTTAATCTCTGATTTTTTCAATAAAAGCTTTCTTGTTCTTTCGGGATTATAATTCGATGGTGCATTTTTTGGTTGATAAGGAGCAATTTTAGCTCCGACCCAAAAAACTTCTTCGCCCTTTAAAACGACATAAGAGCCTGCCAAATTTACCCCTCTTGTTTTTAAAGATTTTACCTCCTGACCAATCAGAACAATTCCCGCCTCAAGCATTTCCTCGATTTGATAATTAAAATAAGCCTTTTTATTTTCAGAAATTATTTTCACTAATTTAGTCTATCATAAAGGAATTATTTTCAACAAATTTTAGATTTCGGTTTTAAATTACTCTTTTATTTTTGGGAAAAATGAGATAAACTGAAAATATGATTTGTCAAAAGATTAAAAATTTAATTGAAAAATCAGTACAAAAGCTTCAAAAAGAAAGGGTTTTGCCTGGAGTTGAGATGCCGGAAATTCAGGTTGAGCATTCAGAAGAGAAAATTCATGGAGATTATGCGACTAATATCGCTATGACAATTACTAAGGAGATAAAAAAAAATCCGATGGACATAGCTTATCGGGTGGTAGAAGAATTAAAAAACTTAAAAACCGAAAGGTTCTTTGAGAAAATTGAAGTGGCTAAACCAGGATTTATTAATTTTTTTCTTTCAAAGGAATATTTACAAAAACAGGTTGGAGAGATTCTAAAACAAGGGAAGAAATTTGGCAGATTAAAAATTGGTAGAAATCGAAAAATCCAGGTTGAATTTATTTCCGCTAATCCCACTGGTCCCCTTCATATTGGCAATGGTCGAGGAGCATTTTTTGGCGATACCTTAGCCAATGTTTTGGAGTGGGCGGGATATAAGACAGTCCGTGAATATTATATTAATGATGCCAAAGTGAACACTCAGATTAAAACCTTGGGTCAAACTGCTTTAGGGAAAGGAGTCGTTTATTTAAATGATTATCTTAAATCCCGGATAACGAAACTCAAAGAAAAACTGGAGAAAATTTCTAACCCGGGGAAAGCAGGTTATTTATTGGCTCAAGAGGTTCAAAAAGATATTAAAAATTTTATTAAAAATAAACTGCGGATTAAATTTGATAGTTGGATTTCGGAAGAAGATTTGTATCAAAAAAATAAAATTAAAAAAATTTATCATTGGTTAAAAAAGAAAGGTTTAATTTATGAGAAAGAAGAGGCAGAATGGTTAAAAATTTCAGAATTTGGCGCGCCAAAAGATGAGGTCGTTGTTAGACAAAACGGCGAGCCAACCTATTTTTTATCTGATATTGCTTATCATAAAGATAAATTTGATAGGGGTTTTAAAAAAATTATTAATATCTGGGGGGCAGATCATCAGGGTCACGTGCCAAAAATTAAAGCAATAGCAAAAATTCTTAACTACAAGGGAGATTTAAACATCTTAATCTGCCAGCTGGTAAGATTAAAAAAGGGAAAGATTTCAAAGAGAAAAGGAGAAATAGTTACTTTGGAAGAATTGATTGATGAAGTAGGATTAGATGTAGCTAGGTTCTTTTATTTGACAAAGTCTCTCAATGCCCAAATGGAATTTGATTTAGAATTGGCAAAAGAACAGTCAGAGAAAAATCCAATTTATTATGTTCAATATGCCCACGCTAGAATATGTAGCATCTTTAAAAAATCTAAAAAATCCAAGATGGAAAGCGCAAAAGGGAAAACGAGAGTTAAAAATTTGAAATTATTAAATCATCCCAGCGAACTAACCCTTATTAAACAACTTATTCGATTTCCGGAAATTATTGAAGATAGCGCTAAAGATTATCAATTACAGAGGATTCCCCAATACCTTCTTGATTTAGCTAAAAATTTTCACCAATTTTATCGAGATTGTAAAGTGATTTCAGAAAATAAGGATTTAATGGAAGCAAGACTGTCTTTAATTTTAGCCACTAAAATTGTATTAAAAAAGACTCTTTCTCTAATAGGAATTTCCGCGCCAGAAAGGATGTGAAAAGTAAAATCAAAAGATGTTGCCAATAAAAAAATCATAAAGAAGTTAGAAGGATAATTTTACTATTTTTGAATTATTCTAAAAGGCATCCTTAATTTTTTAGAAAAGTTTTCTCTAAGAAAAAATAACTTTCCAAAATTGACACCCCTCAAATACTCCATTTAATTGCCATGGCATTTATTTGGAGTATAAGTGAGTATAAGTTGAAAGTTTAAAGTTTAAAAATTTTATGTAAAAAATCCGCCTTCTCTATATTTTCAGCAGTAATAAGACAAAGTTCTTTATAGGTTAAACCAAAAAAATCTCTAAGGAGAGCGATTTCATCTTGACAAGGATAAGGATAGACCCAAACACTTTTTTGAAAAGGATAAAAGCCAAGCTCCTTCAATTTTCCCCTTAAAGCCTCTCGATAAATTTTTTTCAATTGAGAAATATCAAAAATAACCATCCTCCACTTTCTATCCCATTTTTTTGGTTTTTTTATTTTCAAACTATCTATTTGAAGCCAACCAACCTTTCTTTTTCCTTCTTCGGTTAAAGAGATATAGATTTGTTTTCCTTTTTTTTCAATTTTAATGCACCCTTGTTTTCGAAGTTTATAAAATGTATTATAAACTTTCTTTTCAGGATATAGTCTTCCTCTTTTAAAAGCTTTTAATAAATTGTGAATAAAATAAGGGGAAGAAGCGGCAATATAAACCGCCCCACCAATCATTAACCAACTCAAAATATCTTTCACAATTTCAGACCTAGGTTTTTTAAAATAATATTTATATTTACTCATAAAATCCACCTTTCTCCATATTTATTATACTCCAAATAAATGCCATGGCAATTAAATGGAGTATTTGAGGGGTGTCGAGGAGGAAGAAGTTTGGTATTGAATTTTTGATTAAGGTGAAGACTTTTCTATTTTGCTTAAATTTAGTTAAAATGATATTCTAAAAATATATGGAGATAAACTTTCCAAAATTAGAGGAAAAAGTACTTAGGTTTTGGAAGAAAAATAGAATTTTTGAAAATAGCATCAAAAGAAGAAAAAAGAAAATTGATTTTGTTTTTTATGAGGGGCCACCGACGGCTAATGCCAAGCCGGGAATCCATCATGTTTTGAGTCGGGTTTTTAAAGATATTATTTGTCGCTACAAAACGATGCAAGGATTTAGAGTTTTAAGAAGGGCGGGTTGGGATACTCACGGCTTGCCGGTTGAATTGGAAATTGAAAAAAAATTAGGATTGAAATCAAAAAGAGAGATAGAAAAATATGGCATTGCCAAATTCAACGAAGAATGTAAAAAATCTGTCTGGCAATACAAAAAAGATTGGGAGAAATTGACCGAAAGGATTGGTTTTTGGCTAGACATGAAAGACCCCTATATTACTTATACCCCTGAATACATTGAAAGCGTCTGGTGGATTTTAAAAACCATTTGGCAAAAAGGACTGTTATATCAAGATTTTAAAGTTGTTCCTTATTGTCCGCGGTGTCAAACCTCTCTTTCTAGTCACGAGCTAGCTTTGGGTTACGAAAAAATAAAGGAGCCTTCAATCTATGTTAAATTTCCCATTTTAAATCCGGAATTCAAAAACACCTCTCTTTTAGTTTGGACAACCACCCCTTGGACTTTACCAGGAAATGTAGCCATTGCTCTAAATGAAAATTTCGTTTATGCCAAATTAAAAATTGGCCAGGAGTTTTTAATTCTGGCTAAAGAGCGGATTGAAGCTACAGGTATTCAAGGAGAAATTGTAAAAGAGTTTCAAGGAAAAGATTTGGTTAATCTTTACTATCAACCTCTTTATCCGGTTGAATCCCGGGTGGGAATAACAATTTACAAAACTCTTCCGGCTGATTTTGTTTCATTGGAAGAGGGGACAGGCTTGGTTCATATTGCCCCGGCTTTTGGAGAGGAAGACTTGGCATTAATAAAATTGGTAAATGAAAATTACCGATTGGAGAATAGGCCGGAGTTTCCAATTTTGTTAACAGTTGATGAAGAAGGAAGGTTTAGGCTTGATATCAAAAAATGGGCCGGACTTTTCGTCAAAAAAGCTGATCCACTAATTATTGAAGACCTCAAAGAGAGAAACTTGCTTTTTAAGGAAGAATTGTACGAACACGATTATCCTTTTTGCTGGAGATGCCGCAGCCACCTTCTTTATTATGCTAAAAAAAGTTGGTTTATTAGAATGACCGCCCTGAAGGAAAACTTAATCAAAAATAATCAAAAAATCAATTGGATTCCAGGACATTTAAAAGAAGGGAGATTTGGTGAATGGTTAAAAGAAATAAAAGATTGGGCCCTATCGAGAGAAAGGTATTGGGGGACACCTTTGCCAATTTGGCAATGCCAAAGTTGCCAATACTTAGAAGTCATTGGCGGAAAAAGAGATTTACTTTCTCAAAAATTTTCGACCAATCAATATTTTTTCTTAAGACATGGCCAAACAATTTATCAAACAAGAAAAAAAGACCTGACCTATCCTTTTCCAGAAAAAGAACCCATTGGTTTAACAGAAGAGGGAGTTGAGCAAATAAAAAGAGTGATTCCGAAATTGAAAAAATTAGGGATTGATTTGATTTATTCTTCCGATTTTTTCCGGACAAAACAAACTGCTGAAATTATAGCCAAAGAGTTGAAATTAAAAGTCAATTTCGACAGAAGATTAAGAGATATTAATTTGGGCATTTACCATGGTCGACCAAAAGAAGAATATTTTCGGGATTTTCCAATTTCTGAAGAGCGCTTTGAAAAAAAGTTACCAAAAGGAGAAAGTTGGCTTCATTGCCAAATGAGAATGACTGAATTTTTAAAAGAAATTGATAAAAAATATCAGGATAAAAAAATCTTAATTGTTGGTCATGGTGATCCTTTCTGGCTGTTGGCAGGAGCCTTGAAGGGACAAACAAAAAAAGAATTAGTTGCGGAAAAAAAGAAAAAGGGCATTATTAAAAATGGCGAGTTAAGAAGATTAGAATTTAAATTTTTACCAACGAATGAGAAAGGAGAATTAGATTTTCATCGGCCGTATATTGATGAGGTAAGATTTTATTGTCCAAAGTGCGGCAATTTAATGGCAAGAGTCTCAGAAGTGGTTGATTGTTGGTTTGACTCTGGAGCAATGCCTTTTGCCCAAGCCCATTTCCCACTTTCTTGTTTTAAAACCAAAAACCTCGAGCTTAAAATCCAAAACTATCGAAAGTTAATTAAAAAAATATTATTTCCCGCTGACTATATCTCCGAAGGAATAGACCAAACCCGGGGTTGGTTTTATACTCTATTGGCAATTTCTACTCTTTTGGACTTTGGTCCGAGTTACAAAAATGTTATTTCTTTGGGTCATGTTTTAGATGAAAAGGGAGAAAAAATGTCTAAGTCAAAAGGTAACGTAGTTGACCCCTGGTATATTATTGAAAAATACGGAGTCGATGCTGTCAGATGGTATTTTTACACTATTAATCAACCAGGCGAGGCAAAACTATTTTCGGAAAAAGATATTGAAGAAAGTTTAAGGAAATTCATAATCATTTTTTGGAATTGCTTTTTATTTTTCCAAACCTATGCTAAGACCACTTCCAATTTTAGGAGAATAATAAGAAAGTCTTATCCTCTGAGAGGGGAAAATGTTTTAGACAAATGGATTATTTCGAAACTAAATACTTTAATTCAAGATGTTACTGAAAGTTTAGACAACTACGATATAACTAAAGGGGCAAGATTAATTGAAAAATTTGTTGCTGATGAGCTTTCTCTTTGGTATATTAGGAGGTCAAGGGAAAGGTTTCAAAAACCAGAAACAAAAAAAGAACTTGAAATAGTTTCTCAAACTTTAGGATTTGTCCTTTTGACCATCAGCAAATTATCCGCTCCATTTATCCCATTTTTAAGCGAATTCATTTATCAAAAACTTTTGAGTTTTAACTTTCGACTACCAACCTCCATCCATTTAGTTGACTGGTCAAAAGCAAACAAAGAGTTGATTGATAAGAATTTGGAAAAGAAAATGGAAAAAATCAGGGAAATGGCAACTTTAGTTTTAGCTGAAAGGTCAAATGCAAAAATAAAAGTGAGGCAGCCCCTTTCAAGGCTAAAAATAAAAGATTTAAAGCTTAGGTTTGATGATAAATTATTAAAATTATTAAAAGAGGAAGTGAATGTAAAAGAAATAGTTTTTGATGGAAGAATTAAAAAAGAAATAGAATTGGATACAAAAATTACTTCCGAACTGAAAGAAGAAGGGATTTTGCGAGAAGTTATTCGCTACATTCAATCAATGAGAAAAGAGGCCGGATTTAGACCAAAAGATAAAATTATGGTAAGATATTCCACAGAGGGAAGTTTGGCTGAAATTTTACTTAAAAATCAGAAACTCATTGCTCTTCAGGCAAAGATAAAAGATTTTTATTCGGAAAAAGAAAAAATTGTTTTTGATCTGGAAAAAGAAATAAAAATTGAAGGTCAAACTTTACACTTAGCGATAAAGAAAATTTAAAATGGCAATTTTAATTTTCTGGTCATTAATTTTTGTCTTAAGCCTAATTATTTTAGTAAAAGGCGCAGATTGGTTTGTTGAAAGTTCAGAAAAAATAGGACTAGCTCTAAAGATTTCTCCTTTTATTATTGGTGTCACTATTGTTGCTATTGGCACTTCTTTTCCCGAACTGGCTTCTTCTTTAACAGCTGTTTTTAAAGAAGCAACGGAAATCGTGGCAGCTAATGTGATTGGTTCAAACATTGCCAATATTCTTTTAATTGTTGGATTATCAGCGGTGGTGGGGAGGAGATTAGCGGTCAGAAGAAGCTTAATTGACGTTGATTTACCCCTACTGGCTTCAACTACGGTTTTATTTGGCTTTATTCTTTTAGACGGAAAGGTTGTTTGGCAAGAGGGATTTTTGCTTTTAATTGCCTTTTTAGTCTATCTTTTTTATACTATCGCCCAGAGATCAGAAGTGCCAGAGAAGCTATTACCAGAAGAAATGGTGCCGGGAGAAATTTTCGAAGTTTTACCTTCAAGAGTAGACCGGAGAGAGGTGAGGGAAAAAGTAGAAAAAATTGAATTTAAAACCTTGCTTTTTCTGATTTTAGGAATAGCCAGTTTGATTTTAGGTGCTAATTATCTAATCGATTCAGTTTTGAAATTGTCTGAAATTTTAAAAATAACCACTTCCTTGATTACTATTTTGGGAGTAGCAGTTGGCACCTCTCTTCCCGAACTGATCGTTTCAGTTAGAGCAGCCTGGCAGAAAAAGTATGAAATTGCTTTGGGTAATGTTTTTGGCTCCAATGTCTTTAATAGCCTAACAGTGATGGGTTTGTCTGGTTTGTTTAAGCCTTTAATTGTTGATTCTTTAACTTTTTATATCGGTTTTCCCTTTATGGTTATTGCCACTTTGCTTTTGATTATTTCCGGAATTACCCGTCGGATCAGTATTTGGGAAGGTTCAATGTTTTTATTAATTTATATTTTGTTTGTGGTTAAACTTTTTGACATTTTTTAAAATAAAGGTCGTTTGATTAATTGTTTAATTTTAATATTAATATGGCACCTTTTTCTAAGCCCCAAAAGACACCGTCAGGAAGACCTTCTCATTCTGATATTTTTAGTCGCTATGGAGGTCGGATTACAGTGAACCAATTTAACAAACTCGTTTCAAGATTACCCATGTTGGGCATACCAAGAGAATATGTGAAAAGAGTGATGGAAGGATATCATAATCCTGGGAGCCCACATATTACACGTAAAGAATTTTTGGAAGGACTAGAAAAGATGAGGAATAACACTCGTGACCCAGTTGATACTCAACTAATTGAACGGATTAAAAGGTCTTTTGGATTCAAATAAGTCAACTTCAATATAATTAAAAATGTTCCTCCATTATCGAACCCAAGGGTTATTTTTGAAGAAAGAAGACCGAGAGGAGGCTGATCAGTTGTTTACGATTTACACAAAAGATTTTGGAAAATTAGAAGTTTTAGGAAGGGCAATCAGAAAGATTACTTCCAAATTGAGAGCAGGAACAGAAATTTTCTATTTATCAGAGATTGAGTTTATTCAAGGGAAAACTTATAAAACATTAACTGATGCCATTTCCATTGAGAAATTTGAAAATTTAAGGAAGAGTTTAGTGAGGTTAAAAATTGCCTATAAAATTTCAGAGGTCTTTGATAATTTAGTGAGAGGTCAAGAGGCTGATGAAAAAATTTGGCGTCTTCTTTTGGAGGTTATCAAAATATTAAATAAACCAGAAATTAGTAATTGGAAATTGAGAATTGTCTATTACTATTTTTTTTGGAATCTTTTTTCTCTTTTAGGATATAAGCCGGAATTATATTTTTGTCTCTCTTGTCAAAAACGACTTCGGCCAGAAAAACTTTATTTTAATTCCCGGGCAGGAGGAATAATTTGCCAAAATTGTTTTAAAGAAATCAAATCCGGCATTGAAACAAAACCAGAGATTGTAAAGATATTGAGAGAGATTTTAAAACAAGACTGGAAAATATTATCGCGATTAAAGGTTGAAAAGTTTCATTTTGATTTTTTAAGAAAAATTTCAGAAAACTATTGTGCCCAGATTGCAGAGCAAACTAATCATGAAAAAAGTTTTTAATTTTTTTGTTCTCTTTGTTATTTTAGGTTTGGCCTTTTTGGTTTGGCATTGGCAGAGAAATGTTTATTCAAAAGAAGACTTAAAATTAGAAATTTTAGGGCCAAAAGAAGTGGGCTTATTGGAGGAGGTTGAATATATTGTTAGATATAAAAACAATGGGAAATTCAGATTAGAAAAACCTCAACTTGTTTTTATCCCCCCAGAAAACACCCTCAAAGATGGAAAAATCTTTGAAAGAGAAATCTTTGAAAGCGAAAAATTGGGAGAGGCAATTTATCCTGGACAAGAGGCAAGTCTCTCTTTTAAGGTCCAAATTTTAGGTAAAGAAGGAGAAGCAAAAATTGCCAAAGCCATCTTGAGCTACCAACCAAAAAATCTCAAGGCAAGATATGAGTCAACAACCAGTTTTACCACTATTATTAAACCTATCCCTTTAACCTTTGAATTTGATTTGGCCTCAAAAGTTCCAAGCGGAGGAAATTTTATTTTTAGAATAAATTATTTCTCAAACCTAGATTCTCCTCTATTAGGCTTAAGATGTCAGGTAGAATATCCCCCCGGTTTTGAATTTGTTTCTTCTATTCCAAAATCCCTTGAAAAAACAGAATGGCAAATCCCACTTTTAAACAAATCCCAGGGTGGGCGAATTGAAATTTCTGGCAGACTTTCAGGAGAAGTTGGGGAGGCTAAAGTCTTTAAAGCCAAACTGGGGATGGTAAAGGATGGTAAATTTATTTTATTGAAAGAAACAACCAAGGGAGTAGAAATTGTTAAACCCTTAATCTTTCTGCGTCAAGAAATTAACGGTAGTCCAGAATATGTTGCTATGCCTGGGGATTGGCTTCACTATGAAATTTATTTTAAAAATATCGGCGAGGAAGAATTAGTTAATTTAACTTTGATTTCAAAACTGGAAGGAGAAGTTTTTGATTTTCAGACAATTAAATCAGAGTTAGGTATTTCTCATCCTGGCGACAATTCCATCATTTTTGAATGGAAAAAAATTCAAAAACTTCAATATCTTTTTCCAATGGATGAAGGAAAGGTTGATTTTTGGATAAAATTAAAAGAAGATTTTGGCCCTATTAAAGAGCCAGTTTTGCGAAATAAAATTTTTATTGGTGAAGCGAAAGAAGAATTTGTCACCAAAGTTAGTACAAAATTAGAACTAGTTCAGAGGGGATATTTTAATGATGAAATTTTTGGAAACTCTGGACCTATTCCGCCGATTGTTGGTCAGAAAACAACCTATACAATCATCTGGCAGACTAAAAATTATTATTCAGATGTTAAAAATGTAAAAGTTAAAGCTAAGCTTCCTCCAATTGTTGAGCTTACGGGAAAAATTTTTCCCGAAGACCAAGTCTCAAAGTTTGCTTTTGATTCCGTTTCAAGGGAGATTGTTTGGACGGTGGGTGATTTGGAAAAGGGGAGTGGAATTGTCAAGCCCGGCCAGACAATTGCTTTTCAGGTTGCCTTATTGCCAGGAGAGTCAGAAAAAGGTAAAACCCCAGAAATTATCAGTCAGGTGAGGATTGAAGGTTTAGATGCTTGGACGGAAGCTGATTTAGTCAATGAAATTTCTCCTCTAAATACCACCCTGCCAGATGATAAAACAATTACTAAGGAAATGGGAATAGTCCAATAATTTATCAATATGAGGGACTTAATGGCAAAAATTATCTCTTTAGCTAAACGGCGAGGATTTATTTTTCAGTCTTCGGAAATTTATGGAGGGGTTGAAGGACTTTGGGATTTGGGACCTTTGGGAGCTTTGATGAAAAATAATTTGAGAGAATTTTGGATAAAAAAATTTGTTTTAGAAGAAGAAAATATCGTTCTGATTGAAGGAACAGTTTTGATGCATCCTAAAGTCTGGCAAGCCTCCGGTCACTTAGAGCATTTTACCGATCCGCTGGTTGAATGCAAAAATTGCCATTTTCGTTATCGGGCTGATCATATCTTAGCTGGTAGATTTGTTGGTCAGGGAAAAGGGCAAACAAAAAATCAGTGCCCAAACTGCGGCAGCAAAGAATTCACCGAACCAAAAATGTTTAATTTAATGTTTAAAACTTTTTTGGGCCCGGTCGAAAATAAAGCTCACCAAACTTTCTTAAGGCCAGAAACTGCTCAATCAATGTTTACCAACTTTGAAAATGTTTTAAATTCAATGAGATTGAAATTACCCTTTGGTATTGCCCAAATTGGCAGGTCGTTTAGAAATGAGATTACTTTGGGTGATTTTATTTTTCGGGGTAGGGAATTTGATATTGCCGAAATTGAATACTTTGTTAAACCGGGCGAAGATGAAAAATATTTTGAGATCTGGGTTGATAAATGGGAGAAATTTTTCTTAGAATTAGGAATAAAAAAAGAAAATCTGAAAAGGTTTGAACATCCCAAAGAAAGTTTGGCCCATTATTCCAAAAGAACTGTTGATATTGAATATAAATTTCCTTTCGGCTGGCAGGAATTAGCCGGAATAGCCAATAGAGCCGATTATGATTTAAAAAGGCATTCCGAATTTTCCGGTCAGGATTTGCGATATTTTGACGATGAAAAAAATAGAAAATATTATCCTTATGTTATTGAGCCAACCGTTGGTTTGGAGAGAATAATTTTAGCCCTTTTGTGCGATGCTTATCAAGAAATTCCCGGCGGAAGGACAAAAACGACAAAGCCAACAAAAGAAGTTGAGATTTTATTAAAATTAGATAAAAAAATTGCCCCCGTAAAAGTGGCGGTTTTACCTTTAGTTAGAAATAGACCCGAATTAGTTAAAAAAGCTATGGAGGTTTATCAAATGTTAAAGCCCCATTTTGTTTGTCAATACGATGAAGTAGGTTCAATTGGAAGAAGATATCGCCGTCAAGACGAAATCGGAACCGTTTTTTGTTTAACTATTGATTTTGATTCTTTTAAAAATGATGATTTAACTGTCCGCGATCGTGATACAATGGCGCAAGAAAGAGTCAAAATTAAAGATTTAATTCCGTTTTTAAAAGAAAAATTAAACTATGCTTAGAAAAATCACTCTTGACAATGGTTTAAGAATTATCACTGTTTATCAGAAAAACACTCAGGCGGTGACGGTTTTAGTTTTAGTTGGGACAGGCTCAAAATATGAAACTAAGGAAATTAATGGCATTTCCCATTTTTTGGAACATATGTATTTTAAGGGGACAAAAAAAAGACCTTCCACTCTTGCCATCGCTGAAGCCCTAGATCGGGTTGGCGGAATTTACAACGCCTTTACCGGTGAAGAATATACCGGATACTTTGCCAAAGTAGCTGCCCAACATTTTGAGCTAGCCTTAGATTGGGTTTCGGATATTTTTTTGAATAGTTTATTACCGAAAAAAGAGATTGAAAAAGAAAAAGGGGTGATTATTGAAGAAATTAATATGTATTATGATCATCCAATGTCCTATATTGGCATTTTATGGCCAAAATTGTTATACGGTGATCAACCAGCTGGCTGGGAAATAGCAGGCAAAAAAGAGACTATAGCAAAAATGACCAGAGAAAAACTTTTAAATTATATGAAAAACCAATATGTGGCTTCAAATACAATCGTTTCCATAGCTGGAAAAATAGACGAGAAAAGAGCCATTTCTCTGGTGAAAAAATATTTTTTTAAGATTCGTATTAAAAAACCAATAAACAAGGCTCCAGTTGTTGAAAAACAAACTCGACCTCAAATTCTTTTACATCCCAGAGAAACCGATCAGACCCATTTAGCCTTAGGGGTGAGGGGATATAATCTTTTTCATCCTCAAAAATATACTCAGGAGATTTTAGCTACTATTTTGGGGGGGATGATGAGTTCCCGATTATTCGATAAAATTAGGACAAAACTAGGAATTGCTTATTATATTAGAACTGAGGTTGAAACCAATCCTGATACCGGTTATTTGGTTACCCTGACCGGAATTGATAATAAAAACGTTGATAAGGCAATCAAAAATATTTTAAAGGAATATAAAAAAATTTCTCAAAAGAAAATTCCTGAAAAAGAGTTAAAAAAGGCAAAAGATTTTTTAAAAGGAAAACTAATTTTGGAATTGGAATCTTCAGAGGCCCAGGCATCATTTTATGCTGGCCAGGAACTTTTAGAAAAGCAAACTTTAACGCCAAAAGAAGTTTTCGAAAAGATTGATAAAGTTTCAACAAATGATGTTCTCAAGTTAGCTAAAGAGATTTTTCGGCCGGAAAAATTAAATTTAGCCCTCATTGGGCCATTTAAAGAGAAAAGGTCTTTTGAAAGAATATTAAAATTTTAAAATGAATCAAGAACGCAACCTTGACCTTTCTTGGAATACAATTTTAAAAATTATTTTTACTGGCTTTATTTTCTATTTGTTCTTTTTGACAAGAGATATTTTGATTTTGGTTTTCTTTTCAGTTATTTTGGCAGTTTTATTTGAGCCAGCCATCAAACTTTTTCAAAAATTTAAAATCAGAAGACTTTTAGCCACCATTTTGGTTTATTTACTTTTTTTCCTCTTTTTTTCTCTTCTTGTCTATTTCTCGGCTACCATTTTAGTCGAAGAAACGAGAATATTCATTCAAACTTTCCCTCAGGTTTTTGAAAAATTTTATTCTCCGTTCAGACTGTTAGGACTGAAAATTTTTGAGGACCTCCAGTCTTTTATTAATTTTTTCCAAGAATGGCTTTTGAAGGCTTCGGCTAATATTTTTTCAGCTATTATTTCTGTCTTCGGAGGAATCTTTGCTTTTTTAACTATCTTTATCATGGCGATTTTTATTTCCCTGGAAGAAGGGGCGATTGAAAAATTTATTTATCTTCTTGTCCCCAAAAAATATGAAGAGCTGGTTGGCAATCTTTGGCAAAAATCATGCCAAAAAGTTGCTGGCTGGTTTGGGATAAGAGTTTTAACCTGTTTTTTAGTTGGATTAATGGTTTTTATTACTTGTTATTTGTTTGATATTGAGTATGCCGGAATATTTGCCCTTTTGGCCGGATTTTTAGATTTAATCCCTGTTTTCGGTCCTTTTTTAGCCGGTATTCCAATTGTTTTTTTTGCTTTCGCCAATTCCTGGTTAGAGGCTTTTTTAGTGGCAACGGTCTTAATTCTCATTCAACAAATAGAGGGTAATATTTTAACGCCGATTTTAACAAAAAGATTTATTCAAGCTCCTCCACTTGTTGTTTTATTTTCTTTATTGTTTGGTGGAAAACTTTTTGGCTTTCTGGGAGCGATTTTTGCCGTTCCTTTTTCGGTTATTATTTTTGAAATAGCAAAGGGTTTTTTAACTACCAGAAAGTTTGAAGAATCCCATGAATAAACTTTATCTTGTCGCCACTCCGATTGGAAATTTAGAAGATATCAGCCTCCGAGCATTAAAAGTTTTAAAGGAGGTTGATTTGATTTTAAGTGAAGATACTAGAGTAACCAAAAAATTACTAGACCATTATCAGATTTCAAAACCCATTTTAAGTTATCACCAACACTCAAAATTAAAGAAAGTCAATTATATTAGTCAACTCTTGAAAGAAGGCAAAAGTTTGGCTTTAGTTTCTGACGCTGGCACTCCCGGCATTTCTGACCCTGGCAACAAATTAGTGAGAAAAATTGTCGAGGAACTGGGGGAGTTAGTAGCCATCGTTCCAATTCCTGGCCCTTCGGCACTAACGACAGCTGCCTCAATTTCTGGTTTTTCAATGGATAAATTTTTGTTTTTGGGCTTTTTACCCGTCAAAAGAAAAAGGAAAAAATTTTTTGAAGAAGTAATAAATTCAAAATATCCCGTCATTTTTTACGAATCTCCTTATAGAATACTTAAAACCCTTAAAGAACTAAGATCTTTAATTGGTGAGACTGACAAAAGTAGGCGTCAGGTGATGGTGGCAAGAGAGTTGACAAAAAAATTTGAAACCGTTTATCGTGGGAACATTGACGAAGTAACAAAGGCAATTGAGAAAGATTTCGTTAAGGGAGAGTTTGTTGTGGTGATTGAGGGAACTTCAAAAAGTTTTGAGGAATAAATTTTCATTTAGATTGGAAAAATTCCTTTTCGGAAAACAGTTTTTGACAAAATCTAAAATTATGAAATCAAAAAAATTTTATCTCTCAACCGCCCTTCCTTATGTTAATTCGGCCCCTCATTTGGGTTTTGCTTTAGAAATTGTCCAAGCTGATGTTATTGCCCGCTATCATCGAATTTTAGGCGAGGAAGTTTTCTTTTTAACTGGGACTGACGAAAATTCTTTAAAAAGTGTTCAAGCTGCCGAAAAAGAGGGAATTCCAGTTAAAAAATTAGTTGACCGCAATGCTCAACGATTTTATGAATTAAGGGATGCTCTAAATTTATCTTTTGATGATTTTATTAGAACCACTCAAGAGCGTCATATTAAAGGAGCTCAAAAATTATGGCTTACTTGTCAAAAAGATATTTACAAGAAAAAGTATCGTGGACTTTATTGTCCTGGCTGTGAAGAATTTTTTAAGAAAGAGGAATTAAAAAATGGAAAGTGTCCGGAACATTTAGATAAACCAGAAATGGTTGACGAGGAAAATTACTTTTTTGCCCTTTCAAGATACCAAAAAAAACTGAGAAAAATTATTATAGAAGAAAAACTCAAAATTATTCCTGAAGAACGGAAAAGAGAGGTTTTGCAATTCATTAAAACTGGCCTTAAAGATATTTGTATTTCCCGCTCAGCTCAAAGAACCAAAGGATGGGGGATTGATGTCCCGGGTGATCCCAGTCAAAAGATGTGGTGTTGGTTTGATGCCTTGAGTAACTACATTACCGCCTTAGGCTATGCTAAGGAAAGTGAAAAATTTGAGAAATTTTGGCAAAAAAATCGTCGCAAAGTTCATATTATCGGCAAAGGTATTAATCGCTTCCATAGCGTCTATTGGATCGGCATTCTTTTGTCGGCTAAGCTTTCTTTGCCGAAAATAATTTTTGTTCATGGTTATTTGACTTCAGGAGGACAAAAAATGTCAAAAAGTTTGGGAAATGTAATCGATCCTTTTGAGTTGGTTGAAAAATATGGCACTGATGCGGTGAGATATTTTCTTTTAAGAGAAATTCCGCCTTTTGAAGACGGCGATTTTACCTATGAAAAGTTTGAAAAGAGATATAATTCTGATTTAGCAAGCGGATTGGGAAATTTAGTGGCAAGAGTGATTGCTTTGGCAAAAAGAATTTTTAGTTCTGATTTGCCTTCTAAAATCTCTGATTCTGAATTGAAAAAGATTTTAAATAAAACCTGGGAAAATTGGCAAAAAGCTTTAGAGAACTTTAAATTTAATGAGGCTTTAATTTCAACTTGGGATTTGATTAGTTTTTGCGACCGTTATATTGAAAAGAAAAAACCTTGGGAAGAAACCGAGAAAAAGCAAACTATAATTTATGACCTCCAATTTGCAATTAAAAACATTGCCGAAATGCTAAAACCATTTTTACCGGAAACTTCTGAAAAAATTTTTAATCAATTGGAAACCAAAAAAAGTCAACCCTTATTTCCTCGCCTGAAAACTTTAAGTTAACAATATAAAAATAGGAGCTAAAAACCAGCAGCTGAAAGAAGCGAAAAAGGACCTCAAATCCTTCCAATATCTTAATCTTTTTTATTCTAAAAGATTTTTTGATATCCTTTTTACTCTTGACAAAGGAGAATGAAAAATTAAAATAAATATTGTTTAAGAAACATGGAAATTTTGAATTTAGAAACCAAAAGGCTTGATTTACTAGTTTTTGATTTAAAAATTTTTGCCTTAAAGTTTGCTTTCTGGTTGGGAGATCTCTGCGTTAGGAAAAATTAAACACAAAAATCGAATTCTTCTAAAGCAGAGATCTCCCAGCTGAAGCTGGGAGTCTTAATTTTTAAAGAATGGGGGGTGATAGAATAAGAAGTAAAGAAAAAGGTTAGGGAGATATGAGAGGCTGATAGCGCCAAGAAAAAGTTAAAAAACAAGGAAAAAACAAGGAGGAGAAATGTCCAAGAGTAAAACAAAAAAAATGTATTGTAGAAATTGTGGAAAAAGCAGTCGCCACGTTTGGACAACAATAATCATTGAAAGGTCCCCTCTCCAAGAAGAATCTTTTTGGGTGTGTACCAAGTGCGGGCGTTCTCGTTCAGCCGATCGCAAGCAAAATAAAAACCCCAAATAGCTCTTTTTAGGCGGGGGACTAAAACCCCGCCTTTCTCTTGCCAAAACTTTCTTTTTTTAGATATTTTTACAAAAAAAATGATTTTTGATACCCATTCTCATTTAAATTTCCCGGCATTTAAAAATGATTGGGAAGAAATTATTCAAAAATGCTTAAAAGAACAAATAGGGATAATTAATATCGGAAGTAATTTCCAAACTTCAAAAAGAGCGATAGAAATTGCCGAAAAGTTCTTCGATTTTCCAATTTATGCCACCGTTGGGCTGCATCCTTTAAATTTAGATACTGGATTGGTAAAAATGAAAACTGACACCTTTGAAGGAAGCTTTTTTGAAAAAGAATTTGATTTTGAAAATTACAAAAAATTGGCTTCTTTCAAAAAAGTTGTCGCTATTGGTGAAATTGGCCTTGATTTTTATTGGCGACCGAAGACGACAACAAAGAAAAAGCTTTTTAAACAAAAACAAAAAGATTTGCTTTTAAAACAATTAATAATAGCGAAAGAACTTAATTTACCGGTAATTTTTCATTGCCGAATGGCCCATCGAGATTTAATTAATTTTTTAAGGGAAAATGAAAATTTAAAACCCCAAAAAGCAGTTGCCCACGGCTTTGTTGGTAGTTTAGAGGAATTAAAAGAATATTTGGATTTCGGATTTTATATTGGTTTTAATGGAATTATTTTTAAAAAAATTGAAGGAATAAATTTTGAAAAAAATATAAAAAATACGCCTTTGGAGAGAATCTTGATTGAAACTGATTGTCCCTATTTAACTCCGCCCCAAGAAAAAGAGAAGAGAAATAATCCGCTTTTTATCCAATATGTGGCAGAAAAAATAGCAGAAATCAAAAATTTATCTTTAGAAAAAATAACCGAAAAAACAACCCAAAACGCAAGGACATTATTTGGGTTAAACACTTCAATCAAAATTTGATAAAGTGAATGCGGCAAAAAATTTTCTAGCCGCGAAATCACCGCGGTAATTCCTTATAATGGTTCTTGCCAGCCAGACAAAAATAGCACGGAAGAATGACCACCGTGGAAGAATGACTGTTGTTGGCAAGTTGCTTGTCCCTTTTTAGAGACACCAGTATGGATCGAATGGCTGGTATAGATTTTCATTCACCCTAATTTGAAGGATTTTCGCAGGAACAAGGGTCGTTGACCACTTAAAAACCTACCTCTCTCAGAAATAGGAGTAACTAATACTCTTGCCGTTTCCGAAAAGTTGCAAAATAGTCTTCCTTTTAAAGTTTTGTCAGTAGCCCACTTTTAGCATTGGCCATCTCTGAGATTTATCGGGAAGGTTCGGTGAGTAAACTGTTTGAGAAAGGCAAACTAAAACTCTTTTTCCGAGAGTCAGTTCATTGATGGCGCCGACAAAATTTTCGGCCCCTTTTTTCTTGCAAAATCTAAACCCTGATTTAAAATAAACTAAGGTCTTTTATGAAGATTTTAATCAAAAATGTAATTTTAGATGGAAAGAGAAAAGATGTTTTTATTAGAGGAGAAAAAATTGCTGAAATTGGCCAAAATTTGAATTTTAAAGCCGACCAAAAAATTGATGGCAAGGGAGAAAAGGCAATTTTACCTGGTTTTATTAATTGTCATTGTCACTCGTCAATGGTTTTATTTAGGGGAATAGCCGACGACTTCCCATTAAAAGAATGGTTAGAAAAGAAGATTTGGCCGCTGGAAGAAAAATTAACCCAAGACGATGTTTACTGGGGAACAAAATTAGCTTGTTTGGAAATGATAAAATCGGGAACAACTTCTTTTAACGAAATGTATTTTTATCCTCAAGCTCAAATTGAAGCAATAAAAGCAATCGGAATGAGAGCAATAATCGGATTGGTAGTAGTAGACATTTCTTTGAAAGGTTGCACCAGAGAAAATGCAGAAAAAAATTTTCAGGAATTAAAAAATAAAATACCTTCAACGATAAAATTAGCTTTAGCTCCTCACGCAATCTATACTGTTTCAAAAGACAATTTAATTTGGGTAAGAAATTTTGCCGAGAAAAATCATCTTCTCATTCACATGCATTTAGCAGAAACTGAGTGGGAAGGAGAGTATAGTTTAAAAAAATATAAATTAAGACCGGTAGAATTTTTAGAAAAAATTGGCTTTTTGGGTAAAAATTGCCTTTTTGCTCATTCAATTTGGCTTTCAGAAAAAGAGATAGAGATTTTAGCCAAAAGAAAACCCCATTTAATTTATAATCCCTCTTCCAATTTGAAATTAGCTTCGGGAATTTTTCCTTACAAAAAAATTAAAGAAAAGAAAATAAATATTTGTCTGGGCACTGATGGTCCGGCTTCTAACAATAGTTTGGACATGACCAGAGAAATTAAAATCGCTTCTCTTTTACAAAAGGGAATTGAAAAAGATCCAAAAATTTTTAACAAAAAAGAGGCTTTAAAAATTTTAACTGAAAATGGGACAAAAGCTCTTCAAATTAAAGCTGGAAAAATCAAAGAAGGATATCTAGCTGATTTAATTTTAATTGATTTAAATAAAATTTATTTTAAACCGGGACATAACTTTCTTTCTGATTTAATTTATTCAGCCTCAGGAGATTGTGTTTCCGATTTAATTTGCGATGGAAAAATTTTAATGAGGGATAGAAAAATTGAAGGAGAAGAAAAAATCATAAAAGAAACTAACAAAATCGCTCAAAAATTATCCTCATTTAAATAAAATCTCCTGTAATAAGATTGCCATGGCTTTTTTTATTACAGTTGTGTTAATAATGGAGATTGAAGAGTTTTGTTTGGAAGTTTGGAAATCAGCTTTTCTCTAAGAAGATTTTAGAAAAAAGAAAAGATTTAAAAAGAAACCCCTAAGACAACTTAGGGGTTTTTATTGGACAAATTTTGGGCCATTGTGAGGAATTTTTCGAGGTTAACGACATTCTCCTCTAATTGTTTGTGTTTAGAGTATAGCCTATTTCCGCCAGCCTCTTCCCACAACTGCCTCTTTTTTTCTTTGAATGCCTCTTGGAAAACCTCTTTAGGCACTCTTTGACCCTTAAGGGAAAGAGTAACGAAACTGTATGCTTCCTCTCGAACCTTCGTATTAAGTTTTTGGAGTTCTTCTTGACTTTTTTCCACTTCTTCTCGAAGAACTTGAAGCCTTTTTTCGGCTTCTTCTTTTACCCAACTGACTAAAGTTATCGCTTTTCCACCAATTAAGGCCCTGACACTTTCTTCCCGATATTTTTGATAACACTCACTACACACTACATGACCTTCTTTACTTTTACCCTTTCCACACAATATACATTTATTCATTTTCCCTCCTTCCTAAATTAAATTAGGTGCTAAATTAATTATATCATTTAAATCTTTATTGTCAAGAGAAATAGACAATGTTCTTGAAGAAAAAATATTTTTTAAGTAAGATAAAATTATCTTATGGAAAAATACAATCCTCAAAAAATAGAACCAAAGTGGCAAAGATATTGGGAAAAGATTGGAATTTTTAGGGCAAAGGATTTTTCTAAAAAGAAAAAAATTTATCTTTTGGTTGAATTTCCTTATCCATCAGCTGAAGGACTTCATGTTGGTCATTGCCGTTCTTATTCAGCAATGGATGCTATTGCCAGAAAAAAAAGAATGGAGGGTTTTAATGTTTTGTTTCCCATTGGCTGGGATGCTTTTGGTTTGCCAACTGAAAATTATGCCGTGAGGACTGGTATTCATCCGGAAATTGCCACAAAAAGAAATATTGCTAATTTTAAAAGACAGTTGAAAAGCTTGGGTCTTTCTTTTGATTGGTCAAGAGAAATTAATACTACTGACCCTAAATATTACAAGTGGACCCAATGGATTTTTTTAAAACTTTTTGAAAAAGGACTGGCATATCAGGCCGAAATTCCAATTAATTTTTGTCCCAAATGTAAAATTGGACTGGCCGATGAAGAAGTGATTGAAGGAAGACATGAAAGATGCGGGGCAAAAGTTTGGCCAAAAAAATTAAAACAATGGATGTTGAAAATTACCAAATATGCTGACAGATTGATTAAAGATTTAGAAAAGGTTGAATATCCCGAGAAAATTAAATCCCAACAGATCAACTGGATTGGCAAAAGCGAAGGAACAGAAATAGATTTTCCTTTAGCCGACGAGCAAAATTCAAAAGAAACCAGTCAAACAGTGATTAAAGTTTTTACCACTCGGGTAGACACCATTTTTGGCGTTACGGCGATTGTTTTAGCGCCAGAGCATTCTTTTGTTGTTTCTCTTTTTAAAAATAAATCACAATTAAAAATCCAAAATATAAAAGAGATTAAAGAATACATTAAAAAGGCACAAAGAAAAAGTGAATTTGTAAGAACAAAATTGGAAAAAAAGAGAATAGGAGTAAGATTAGAAGGAATTTGGGCAATTAATCCAGTTAATCAAGAAAAAATTCCCGTTTGGATTGCTGATTATGTAATAGGCACTTATGGCGGAGGAGCAGTGATGGTGGTACCAGCCCATGATAAAAGGGACTTTGATTTTGCCAAGCGCTATAATCTTCCGATTAAAGAAGTGATTGTTCCGGAGGGAAAAGAGAAAAAAGAAAAAGATTTAAAAAGAGAAATTTTTGTTGATTACGGCAGATTGATTAATTCGGGCAATTTTAGTGGTTTATCTTCTCAAGAAGCGATTGAAAAAATTACCCAATGGTTAGAAGAAAGAGGAGTAGGGAGGAAATCGATTCAATATAAATTGAGAGATTGGGTTTTTTCAAGACAGCGTTACTGGGGAGAGCCAATTCCAATTATTCATTGCCCAAAATGTGGTTTAGTGCCAATTCCAGAAAAAGATTTGCCATTGAAACTTCCTTATCTTAAAAAATATCAACCAACCGGAAGCGGTAAATCTCCTTTAGCCCTCATTTCAGATTGGGTAAATACCAAATGCCCGAAATGCCAAGGACCAGCCAAGAGAGAAACTGATACCATGCCAAATTGGGCTGGTTCTAACTGGTATTATCTCGCCTATATTATGGCTGGAAATTCAAAATTTAGAATTCAAAATTTAAAATTGTTTAAATATTGGTTACCAGTAGATTGGTACAATGGCGGGATGGAACATACTACTTTGCATTTGTTATATTCTCGCTTTATTTATAAATTTTTATATGACATTGACATTGTACCCACTCTCGAGCCTTATCAAAAAAGAACATCTCATGGGATAGTTTTAGGAGAAGATGGAAGAAAGATGTCAAAGTCTTTGGGTAATGTGATTAATCCCGATAGTATAGTTAAAAAATATGGCGCCGATACTTTGAGGGTTTATGAAATGTTTATGGGTCCATTTGACCAGACGGTTGCCTGGTCAACCGCTGGCATCTTGGGGGTATTTCGTTTTTTGCAGCGAGTTCAAAACTTAATTTTAGAATGTAAAAATAATCAAAAAAGCTCAAAAGAAGTTTTAAAAAAAATTCATCAACTGATAAAGAAGGTTAGTGAGGATTTAGAGGCAATGAAATTTAACACCGCCATTGCCGGTTTTATGGAGTTTTTGAATTTTGTTCAAGAGAGGAAAAAAGAATTTGGCAAGGAGGCAATTAAAATATTTCTCATTTTGCTTTCTCCTTTTGCTCCTCACATTAGCGAGGAGCTTTGGCAAAAAATCGGCAACAAGAATTCAATCTTTAAACAAAAATGGCCAAAATATGCGCCTCCACTGATTAAAGAAGAGAGATTTACCTTCGTAATTCAAATTAATGGCAAGGTCCGCGATAAAGTTGAAGTAGAAAAAGATATCTCTGAAGAAAAAGCAAAGGAAATTGCTTTATCTCGTGAAAAAATTCAAAAATGGATAAAAGGAAAAAAGATTGAAAAAATAATTTTTATTCCCCGGAGATTGATAAATTTTGTAGTTTAGGCGTAACCTTTTTTCTGGATAGATTTTTCTCTAAGCGGATAGATAATATTCCAGATTTAAAACAAAAAATTGGACCTAAAGGTTGTAGTCTTATTTACATTGGTGACTTTTTGGGATAATAATAAAAACTGAGAGAAACTTCAAAAACTTTGAACTTCGGCTTTTAAAAAGTTAGTTTTTTGGTTCTTTTTTGGAACCTTTTTATTTTTAATAAAATGACATTAACAAAATTATTAACCTATTGGTGCAAAAAATTTCAAAATAAATAGGAGCGAAAATCAGAAAATCTGTTGTTTTTTAAAAAAAAGGCAGGTTAGAAACCTGCCTTAGAAGAACTTATGGACAAAGAACAATGCCGATGGGTTTTTTTGTTGTGGGATGGAAGACTTTGGAAACTTTCCCGAAGGAACTTCCTTCGGGAAATTTTGATAAAACCTCCTCTGGAACTGGAAGACTTATGTCCGTTAAGGACTTGTCCATAGGGTTGGAGGTTTTTTGGGGCGTGTAAAGGAGCAAAAGCCCGTATTCATTCAATCCCCGCGAGGTTAGCAACAACTTAATCACCTTTTTTCCGATGATTATATCTAATTCTTCCCCGCTTAACACCAGTTTGCCATCCCTTATTACAGCCATAAATGTTTCCCTCCTCCTTTTTTTTTGCCCCTTCTAATAAAATCTTCCCCCTCCTTTCCGGGGCATATTCATTTTAGGCTATTACTCACTTTTTGTCAACCCCCTTTTTTTGTTATAATTCAATATATGTGCGGAATAATTGGGTATATTGGAAAAACAAAGAAAATAACACTTGGAATTAATTTTTTAAAACGTTTAGAATATCGGGGCTATGATTCAGCTGGTGGTGCCTGGTACGATTTAGAAAAAAAAGAGATTTGTTTGGTAAAAAGAGTGGGAAAGGTGAGGGAGTTAGAAAAGGCAATTTTAAATAGCGGCTATAATTTAAATACCAATTTATTTATTATGCACACTCGTTGGGCGACTCATGGAACTCCTTCCGATATTAACGCCCATCCTCATTTCGATTGCCAAAAAAATATTTTTTTGGTTCACAATGGAATTATTGAAAATTACCAAAAACTCAAAGAAGAATTAATTAAACAAGGCCATCGATTCAATAGTGAGACCGATACTGAGGTTTTGTCTCACTTAATCGAAAAATATTTTAAAGGGAATTTGGAAAAGGCAGTTTCACTTGCCTTAAAAGAAATAGTTGGCGCTTACGCTATTGCCGTGATTTCAAAAAAAGATCCTCAAAAAATTGTATTTGCTAAAAAAGGAAGTTCTTTGATTATTGGCTTAGGAAAAGAGGGAAAATTTTTGGCTTCAGACACACCGGCAATTTTAGCCCGGACCAAAAAAGTAATCTACCTCGAAGATGGAGAAATGGGAGTTATGACCAAAGACCATTTGGAAATTTTTGACTTTGATCAAAAAATCATCAACAAAACTTCTCATTATCTTGACTGGAAGCCAAGAGAAGTAGAAAAGAGAAACTTTCCCCATTTTATGCTCAAGGAAATTATGGAAGAACCAGAAACAATTGAAAATGCCTTAAGGGGAAGGATAATTTTAAAAAAGGGATTAGTAAAATTGGGAGGATTAGAAATGATTGAAGAAAAATTAAAAAAAATTGAAAAATTCACAATCATTGGGATGGGCACAGCTCTTTTGGCAGGAAGAGTGGGAGAATATATGCTTGAAGAGTATGCCAATTTGCCAGTAGAAGTTGAAAATGCTTCTGAATTTAAATACAAAAAACCAATTTTAACAAAAGATGAAGCAGTTTTAGCTATTTCCCAATCTGGAGAAACTGCCGATACTCTTTTTGCCGTCAAAGAAGCAAAGAAAAGAGGAATTTTGACTTTAGGAATTGTAAATATTGTCGGTTCATCTATTGCCAGAGAAGTAGAGGCGGGAATTTACAATCATGCTGGTCCGGAAATTGGGGTAGCAGCTACTAAAACTTTTGTCTCCCAATTGACTATTTTGGCTTTATTAACAGTTTTTTTGGGCCGAAAAAGAGGAATGTCTTTAAAAAGAGGGAAAAAGATTTTAGGGGAGCTTTTGAAATTACCAAATTTGGTAAAAAAAATTTTGAGGAGAAAAGAAGAAATTAAAAATTTAGCCCAAAAATATTCAAAATATAAAAATTTTCTTTTTTTGGGACGAAAATACAATTTCCCCATTTCTTTAGAGGGAGCTTTAAAGTTAAAAGAAATTTCTTATTTGCATGCTGAAGGTTATCCGGCTGGCGAAATGAAACATGGACCTATTGCTTTAATTGACGAAGACTTTCCCACGGTGGCAATCTGCCCCTTGGATTCAGTTTATGAAAAAATGATTTCTAACATTGAGGAAATTAAAACCAGACAAGGAAAAGTTTTAGCAATCGTTAATGAAGGAGATAAAAAAATAAAAAAAATAGTCAATGATTTCTTTGCTGTTCCCAAAACCTTGGAAATGCTTACCCCCATTCTTTCAGTCGTTCCCCTTCAACTTTTTGCCTATTATATGGCTCTTTTATTAGGTTATGATCCAGATAAACCTCGCAATTTAGCTAAAAGCGTGACTGTAGAATAAAAAGGGTTTCCTTTGGCAAAGCGTGCCGCCAGAAACCCTAGCGAAACTTGTTTGCCCTCGCATTTCTCCCTCCTTTTGAGCATGGTTTTTATTTGAGGAGAAAATCTTTCTCCTCTAAGTTATCAAGCCTTATTATTCCACACTCAATACTGTAAAATCCTGCTTTTACCCTGCTGGGCGTAATAACGACAAGTTGAATAAAGATGGTGTTTTGTCCGCAGATCCGACAAGGAACGACAAAGAATTTTTCTTCTAGCCACCTTGAGATTTTTTTTGGCCCGGGCAATTGGGCCAAATGAGGCGCAAATTCCTTGCCTTTTTTATCCAGGAAAGTGGCTTTTAGCCGTAACCCATTGGCAATCGGTGATTGGTAAGGTTCATCCTTTGCCTTGAAGGGGGAACTGATTGATTTGATGACTGCACGGGTGGCAGGATTTTCAAGATGTAAGGGGAGAGGAGAAGAAGGGGCAATGGTACCATTGGCAATTAAGGCGATTAAATCCTGTGTATGATAGATTTCTAATTTCGAGGAAAGGGTTTTATCTTTTTCCTTTTCGTCCTGAACCATGAACTATATCACCTCCTTTTTTAAGTGCTATTTTAATAATATAATTTTCAATAGTTTTTGTCAAATTTAAATGTTGCCTTTTTTTGATTCTTTGCTATAATTAAAACATTTACATATGGAGAAAATTATTTTTGAAAAAGAGGGAGAAAAAATTATTCTTCTTGGCAACGAAGCAATTTGTCGAGGAGCTTTAGAAGCTGGCGTTAATTTTGTTTCTACTTATCCCGGAACGCCGGCTTCGGAAATCGGAAATATTTTTTACCAAATTGCCAAAAAAGTTGGTGTTTACTTTGAATTTTCCACTAACGAGAAAGTAGCTATGGAAGCAGCAGCCGGAGCAGCTTTTTCTGGCTTAAGGTCCTTAGTGGCAATGAAAAGTTTTGGTTTAAATGTTGCTTCTGATTTCCTTTTTCCTTTGGCTTATACCGGCACAAAAGGAGGAATGGTAATTTATGTTGCCGACGATCCTTCTTGCTGGAGTTCTGCTCAGTCAGAAGACAACACTAGATTATATGCTAACAAAGCCCATTTACCCATGTTAGAGCCATCTAATTCTCAAGAGTGCAAAGATTTTATAAAATTGGCTTTTGAGTTGTCGGAAAAATTTGAAATACCATTTATAGTTAGAACAACAACTAGGGTCGCCCATCAATCAGCAGAGGTTATATTAGGAAAAATTGAAAGAGTAGAGAAAAAAGGAAAATTTATCAAGGATTTTAAAAAATTTGTTACTATGCCGCCCCGGGTTTTGGAACAGAAATTAGAGCTTTTTCAAAAAATAGAAGAAATCAAAAAAATCGCTGAAAAGAGCAAATTAAATTTGATCGAAAACCAAAACAAAGCAAAAATTGGAATTTTGGCTTCGGGAATAACTTATTTATATGTCAAGGAGGCCTTAAAAGAATTAAATTTAAAATTGCCGGTTTTAAAATTAGGTTTTATTCATCCTTTGCCAGAAAGAAAAATTAAGAATTTTATTAAAAACTTGAAAAAACTTTTAGTGGTAGAAGAATTAGATCCTTATTTAGAAAGAGAAGCCAAAATTTTGGCTAAAGAAATAAATCCAAAATTAGAGGTTTTGGGAAAAGAGAATCAGCCGTTTGAGGGAGGAAGAGTTTGGAAAAAAAGAAAGGCCATTTTGCCAATTGCTGGTGAACTAAAACCAGAATATGTTTTATTGGCTATTTCAAGAGTTTCAGAGAAAAGACCAAAAATTAATTTTAAAGCTCATCTGGAAAAATTTGAAAAAACAAAAATTCCGCCAAGACAACCGATTTTTTGCACCCCCGTCACTGTTTCTGGCCGTCCACCTTGTCCTTACTGGTCAATTTTTTCTGCTATTAAGAAAGTGGTTGATTTAAAAAATGTGATTTTTGGCGGAGAAATTGGTTGTTATATGATGGCCGGCCATCCGGTAGTCAACCTCCAAGATTATTTATATTGTATGGGTTCTTCTACCGGCATAGCTCACGGAATTAGCAAAGCCACTGGCCAAAAGATAATTGCCTTTGTTGGTGATTCTTCTTTTTTCCACGCCGGAATTCCCGCCTTGATAAACACCGTCTTTAATAAATCAAATCCTTTGATTATCATTTTTAACAATCAAACAACCGCTATGACCGGCCGTCAACCCCATCCCGGGACGGGGAAAAAAATTGAAGAAAATGGAGTAAAACCAATTAAAATTGAAGAGATTGTCAAAGCTTGTGGGGTGGAAAATCTAAAAGTAATTGACCAAACGATTAATCAAAAAGAACTTGAAGAAACATTAAGAGAATTTCTTAAAAAAGAGGAAGTTTCAGTGATTATCGCCAGGCATCCATGTATTTTTGTAGAGAAAAAGTAAGAAAACCTTCAATCTTATGAAATCTAAGAATCTAAAAAAAGATTTTAACATTATAATTATTGGAATTGGCGGCCAGGGCCAAATTACCCTGCTGGAGATTTTATCTGAAGCCGCTTTTAGCGAAGGTTATCAGGTTAAAACTTCTGAACTCCATGGTTTGTCTCAAAGAGGGGGTTCAGTTGAGGCACAAATAAGGTTTGGCAAAGAAATTTTTTCTCCTTTGGTTTTTCAGGCAGGCGCTGATTTAATTTTAGCCTTGGAAATGCACGAAGCTTTAAGAGGACTCTATTATGCCAACAAAAATAGTCAATTTTTAATAAATAAATATTTACTACCCATTCCTGGTCAACCTTCACTTTCAGAAAATGAAATTTTAAATGAGATAAAAAAATTCACTCAAAAAATTAATCTTGTTCCAGCCAATGAAATTTGCAAAAAAGAATTAGGAAATGAGGTTTTAGCCGGTATTTATTTAATAAGCTTCGCTACCTTTAAAGGGTTAATTCCGATAAAACCAAACTCTCTTGAAAAAGCTATTAAAAAAATGATTCCAGAAAAATATCTGGAATTAAATCTCAAAACTTTTAATTTTGCTCGTTCCCAGTTTATCAGCAAAGGATAGTCTTCCGCTGAGAGGATTTTAGGTAAGTAAAGTTTTGCTATTTTTTTGCGATTTAAGAGAACCTTTTTACTCAGTTTTTCTAAAAATTCTAGAATTAAAAAAGCAGGTCAAACTAGCTGAGCAACTAAATCAATAATTGAAATATCAAGATCTTTAGGTGTTTCCTCTTTAGTTTTCTTTTCGTAAGTTAATTTTTGTGCCGTAAATAACCTATTTTAATTTAAAAAATTTTTTAATTTTTTATTAAAAAAATTGATTATAAAAAAGAAAAGGGTGCTTTCGCACCCATTCAAGAGCAATAGCGAAGAGGGTCCCTACCGCCCTCTTCGCAAGTGCCAGTAAAGCCCGCTTCCCCCCCAAGGGGGGGAGAGTGCAACAGTTGGATTTTTTTGGTTAACTTCTCTCCGGCCGGGAAACCGGTTCGCCATATTGAGGCTAGAGAAATCAGGTTAACGTTAACCAGAAAGGCGTCGTGGCGCCCCAACACCTTCCATCCAACTGGTAGGGATTGCCTGCCAAACCTCATTCAAGGCCTCGCAGGCAATCCCTACAATATTTTTTATTTTATAGTGCTACCCTTATTATAGCAAATTAAAAAACTTTGTCAAGTCCTTGTACTAGATGAATAAATTGTAACACTTTATCTACTTTAGCACTATCTAAGGGCTTTAATACTATTTTCACCGGTGATTCTATTTCTTCTTGTCTCGGACAAGCTATTAGTTAGAATTCGTTTAGGCGGTCTGTCTCACACTATCCCTATTGATTGGTACGGGGGTTTTTGGTAAAATAAAATAATATGATTTTTGGTTTTGGAGCAGGAAAAATCGATATTAGTTTAGAGAAATTCAATTTTTTGCCAGGAGAAACAATTAAAGGAAGGGTTTCTTTTGAACTTAAAAAACCTACCTTGGCCAAAAAATTAAGAGTGACCTTAAACGGTGTAAGAATTACTACTTATTTGGAAAAAAGGCTAAACCGCCCGCCAACCAGACAGACAAGGAAAGATTTTATTCATCGTTTTGAGTTAGTTCTCGATGGTGAAAAAGAATATTTAAAAGGAGAATATCCTTTTGAGATAAAAATTCCTGCTAATGTTTTGACCATGCCATCTAAACCAACAGAGGCAACCGAAGGTGTTTTGGGTACAATGTTTAAAACATTTGAGATGCTTAAGGCTAAGTCTTCCATTTCCAGGATTGAATGGTATTTAGAGGCAGCCATAGAATTACCCGCTGCTTTCGATATAAAAAAGAGAGTTGATATTACAGTTGGATAGGTTTTAGATTTTTCAAAGATAAGAAGAATTTTTATATATTTTGCTTAATTTGTTATTTTTTTAATTTTCGCCCCGAGTTTTTTTAATTTTTCCTCGATTTTTTCATAACCTCTTTCAATTTGTTCAACCCCCTCGACAACGCTTTCTCCTTTAGCAATCAATCCGGCTAAAACCAAGGAAGCTCCGGTTCTAATGTCAGTACCATTTAATTTTGTTCCGCTTAATTTCGTTTTTCCAAAAATTAATGCTCGATGAGGATCGGTAATTTCAATATCCGCCCCCATTTTTCTTAGTTCGTGCAAATGTTGAAATCTATTCTCATAAAGAGGTTCGTGAACTAAACTTTTTCCTTGAGCTTGGGTTAATAAAACGCAACTTTGGGGTTGTAAATCAGTAGGAAAACCGGGATGGGGGAGAATTTGAATTTTTGTTGCCCTAAAATTAGAAGAAGGTTTAACTAAAATTTGATTGTTTTTAACTTTAAAATTAACACCAATTTCTTTCATTTTTTCTAAAAAGCAAACCAGGTCTTCAGCATTGATATTTTTTATTTCTCCTTCGCCCCCGGTGATGGCAAAAACAATCAAAAAAGTACCAGTTTCGATGGGGTCAGGAGAGGTAACAAAATTTACTCCTGCCAACTTTTTCTTTCCTTTGATGATGAGGGTATGGGTTCCTATTCCTTCAATTTCTACCCCCATTGATTTTAAAAATTTTCCTAAATTTTGAACATGAGGCTCAGAAGCAGCCATATCAATTCTGGTTTGGCCGGGACAAAGAGCAGCCAACATCATCAGATTTTCAGTTGCCGTGACGCTGAATTCTTTTAAAACAACCCTTTTTCCTCTTAAATTTTTTGGCATCTCAAAATAATAAAAACCATTTTTGGTTTTAATTTTAATTCCAAAATCTTTAAAAGCTTCAAGGTGGGTTAAGATTGGTCTTAAACCAATTTTATCTCCGCCTGGATGAGGCACTTTTATTTTTCCAAAACGAGCCAAAAGAGGACCAATTAACAAAACAGAAATTCTCATCTTTTCAAAAAGATTAACAGGAATTTTTTCTGGCTCAATATTCTTTGCTCCAATTTTTATTTTTTTTGACCCCGACCATTCAACTTTTGCCCCAATTTTTTTTAGTAATTCAATTTGGTTTAAAATATCACTTACCAAAGGCAAATTTTCAATCTCGCACTCGCTTTCAGTTAATAGAGTTGCCGCCAAAATAGGACCGGCTTCATTTTTCGAACCAGAAATTTCAACTTCTCCGGAAAGAGGAACGCCTCCTTTAATTAAAAATTTGGTTGTCATAATCGATAGTTTAGTGTAGAATAAAAAAGAAAAAATGTCAAAGAAAATAAAAAAAATTGTCTGTCTCGGCGGGGGTAATGCTATGCCAAGGGCGGTCTTGCAAGGATTAAAAAAATATCCGATAAAATTGACGGCAATTTGTGCCATGCTTGACTCGGGCGGATCAGCCGGAAGATTGAGAAAAGATTACAAAATTATTTCTCCCGGTGACATCAGACGGGCTTTTATTACTTTAGCTAATACCTCTCCTTTAATTGAGGATTTGTTCAATTATCGATTTGAGGCTGGCCAATTAAAAGGACACAATTTTGCTAATTTATTAATTGCTGCTTTAGAGCTAACAACAAACAATTACGAAAAGACACTAGCTACTTTAAGAGACCTTTTGAAAGTAGAACATGAAGTGTTGCCTGTAACTTTAGATAGGGCCCAACTTTGTGCGATTTTAGAAAATAGAAAAATAATTTATGGAGAGAACAATATTGATCGACCAAAACATAATGGGAATTTAAAAATCAAAAAAGTTTTTCTTCAGCCAAAAGCAAAAGCCTATCCTAAAACTATTGTTGCCTTAAGAAAAGCTGACTTGATTGTTATTGGACCTGGCGATCTTTACTCTACCTTAGCTCAAATTTTATTGACAGAAGGAATAGCCAAAACCATTCGAGAAAGCAAAGGAAGAACGGTTTATATTTGCAATCTAATGACAAAATATGGCGAAACTAATAATTTTAAAATTTTAGATTTTACTAATCAAATTGAAAATTGGATAGGTAAGGCACTAAATTTTGTAATTTATAATAGCCAAAAACCTTCAAAAAAGCTTTTATTAAAGTGGAAAAAATTACATCCTGAATTGTTAGAAATGGTAAAAATAAATGAAAATCTTGATAAAAATAATAAAGATAAATTTCTTGGTTTTCCCTTATTAGCTAAAAATGCAATCAATCATGACCCCACAAAATTAGCTAAAATTTTAATTAAACTTTTATGAAAGCTTTAATTTTGGCAGCTGGCCTAGGAAAAAGATTAAAACCATTAACTTTGACAAAACCAAAACCCCTTTTGAAGATTTTAAATAAAACTATTTTGGAACACAACCTTGAACAATTAAAGGGTTGGGTTAAAGAGGTTATTTTAGTTGTTGGGTATTTGGGAGAACAGATTGAAAAGAAAATTGGTAAAAATTACAAGGGAATAAAAATTTATTATTTGTGGCAGAAAAATCCAACAGGTACTGGTAGTGCCGCTCTTTTGGCAAAAAATCTTTTACCCGATCAATTTTTAATACTCAATGGTGACGATTTTTATTTTGAAGAAGATTTGAAAAAACTGACAAAGAAATTTCCGGCAATTTTGGTAAAAAAAGTAGAAAATCCGGAAAATTTCGGTGTCATTTTGATAAAAGGAAAAACAGTTTCGGAAATTTTAGAAAAGCCGAAAAATCCTCCCTCAAATTTAGTTAATGTCGGAGCTTATTTTCTGCCAAAAAGTATTTTTCAATTTTCAATCAAAAAATCAGTAAGAGGAGAATACGAATTTACTGATTTTGTTAAAAAATTTATTCAAAAACAAAAACTTTATCTTAGCGAAGCAAAAAAATGGTTTCCAATAACCTTCCCCTGGAATTTATTTGGGGCAACAAATTTATTAATGAAAAGGGAAAAAGAGAAAAGAGAGGGAAAAATAGAAAAAAATGTCATTTTGAAGGGAAAAATCATTTTAGAGAAAGGAGCTCAAATTAGAAGTGGAAGCTATATTGTGGGTCCTGTTTACATTGGAAAAAAAACGGTTTTGGGTCCGAATTGTTTTGTGAGGGAAGGATGTGTTATTGGTGATAATTGTCGAATTGGAGCTGGGGTAGAACTTAAAAATTCAATTATCGGTGAAAATACTTATATTTCTCACTTCTCCTATGTTGGCGATTCAATTATTGGTGAAAACTGCAATGTTGGCGCTGGAACTATTTTTGCTAATTTAAGATTTGATGAAAGACCGGTAAAAGTTTGTTTGGACGGAAAAATCATTGATACCAAAAGAAAAAAATTAGGAGCAATCATTGGGGATAATGTGAAAATTGGTGTTAATTGCTCTTTAATGCCCGGAACTTTAATTGGACCTAATACCATATTAGGTCCCCATTCTTGCGTAAAAGAAAATGTCAAAGCCAATGAAAGAAAAATATCTTATTGCCGTTGATGGTGGCGGAACAAAGACAATAGCCGTTATGAGCGATTTAAAAGGCCGGATTTTAAAAAAAGCCAAAACAGGTTCTACCAATCCTAATAAAATTGGTTTTGAAAAAGCAATTTTTAATTTGAAAAAAATCATCTTTAAGATAACTAAAGGTTGTCCAAGAAATCAAATAGGTTTTTGTTATTTAGGTTTGGCTGGTGGACTGGAAAAGGATAAAGAAAAAAAGAAAAAAATAGAAAAATTTTTGAAGAAAATTTTTTCCTTTCCAATAAAAGTTGAAGGGGATCAAAAAATTGCCTTTCGTTCCGGAACCGATGAAATAGATGGGGTTTTAATTATTGCCGGCACCGGTTCAATTTCAATGGGTTGGAGAGGAAAAAAAGAAGAAGTTTCTGGCGGATGGGATTGGCTATTAGGAGATCAAGGTTCAGCCTTTTGGATTGGAAAAAAAGCCTTGGAAGAAGCTATTAAAACCTTTGATGGACGAAGAAAAGAAACTCTTTTAAGGAAAACAATTTTTCAGAAGTTGAAGATAAAAAATGGAAAAGAGCTTTATCAGAAATTTTATCAAAAGAATTTTGTTAAAAAGGTAGCTTCGATTTCAGTAATGGTAGATGAGATTGCTTTAAAAGGGAATAAAACAGCCAGGAAAATTTTAGAAGAAGCTGGAAAAGAGTTAAACCAGATGGCTCTTTCGGTAATAAAGAAATTAAAATTCAGAAAGCAATTTCCGTTAGTTTTAGTGGGTGAGGTTTTTAATTCAAAATTTGTTTTTCAAAGAGTAAAAAAAGAGATTAAAAAATATTATCCTCAAGTTCAATTTATTCGACCTAAAAAACCTCCAATTTTTGGAGGAATAAAAATTGCTTTAGAAAATTTTAAGGAAAAATATGCTAATTTTAGGTATTGATACCTCTTGCGACGAGACCTCTATTTCTCTTTTAAAGATTAAAAGGTCAGAGGTAAAAGTTTTAAGCAATATTATTTCTTCCCAAACAAAACTTCACGCCCAATACGGTGGAGTTTATCCATTTTTGGCAAAAAGGGAGCATCAAAAAAATTTACCAATTGTTTTTAAAAAGGTAATCGAAGGAATAGAGATTTCAAAGATTGATTTGATTGGCATTACAGTTGGACCAGGCCTAGAGCCTTGTTTGTGGCAGGGAATTAATTTTGCCAAAAATTTAGCTAAAAAATTAAATAAAACCCTGGTTCCAGTAAATCATATCGAATCCCATATTCTGGCTAATTTCCTTGATAAATTTCAGATCTTAAATCTTAAACCTCAAATCTTTCCAGCCGTTTCTTTAGTAGTTAGTGGGGGTCATACCCAATTGATTTTAGTCGAAGCAATTGGAAAATATAAATTAATTGGCGAAACCAGAGATGATGCGGCTGGAGAATGTTTTGATAAAGTTGCTAGGTTATTGGGTTTAGGATATCCGGGAGGTCCGGCGATTGCTAAATTAGCAGCTCAGCAATCGCCAATTGGCGATTATAAAATTAAATTGCCTCGACCAATGCTCTATCAAAAAAATTATGATTTTTCTTTCGCCGGATTAAAAACTGCTGTTTTATACGATTTCAAAAATCAGCCAAAAAGAATTAGAGAGTCAAAAGAGTATATTCGGGCAATGGCAACTGAAGTTCAAAGGGCAATCATTGATGTTTTAGTTTATAAAACCTTAAAGGCAGCCAAAGATTTTGGGACAAAAACAATCATTTTGGGAGGAGGAGTGATTGCCAACGAGGAACTGAGAAGAGAGTTTGAGAGAAAAATTCAAGAAGAAATTCCAAATACACTATATTTAATTCCTGATCTTAAATTCTGCACTGATAATGGAGCGATGGTGGCAATGGTTACTTTTTTCCAACGTCATAAAAAAATTGAACCAGAAAAAATTAGAGCCAATGCTAATTTAAAAATTTAAATTTACTCTCTTTTTTCGGCAATTTTTCTCAATTGCAAGGAAACAATTGCTACAATAATCGTTACCACCACGGCATAAAAAAATTTTCCGATTAACTCACTCTTTTTTGGAAAAAGGGTTTCAAATAAAGTTTTTATTGCCTCATTCCAGGCTAAAGCTGCCACCAAGCCAAAACCACTCAAAATCAGGGTGATCATTTTTTCTTTAAATTCCCTTTTCACCTCCTTAATCTCCTCTTTAATTTTTTTAAGAGGCTCTGATTTATTATTATTGGTCATAATTGAAATACCCCCTTCTTATTAAGATGGTTTGGACACATCTTAGTGCCTGCGACGGCAAAAAACCTCCAAGCCGGCGTAAAGTTATACCCCTTGACGATTCCAAGTGTTCTTTACTGGCAATTTTCTGAACGTTGAAAAAAGTTGAAAAACGAAATCTCAACTTTAATTAATTCCAAGATATAAAAAGAATTTTAATAATTTCTCTTATAACTTTGATTTTTCTCCCTTAGCTTTTCTTATTAACTCTTCTCTTATTGCCTCAGCTCTTTCTTTAGAAAGTGCCGGCAATCTTCCTTCTGGCTCTCCCCCTATTATTCCATAATGTCCATATGTCCCAGAATGCCCGGCAGTTTGAATCATTAGATCACTAAGCCCAAGGATTCGAGCTATAATTCCTCGATGAATATCTATATTTTGGATTCTTTCATAGGGGATAGAAACATATTTTTTCCAAATCACTCCATGTTCTTTTTTAAAAACCTCCTCGGTAAGTTCAAACTTATAAGCATTGTAAGATAGCTTGGCCCAACCATAACTACCAAAAATCCAAATAACAACCACAGCTAAAAGAATTATTACCCCCCAACTTAAGTCAAGTTTAGCCTCTCTCTCTATAATAATTGATCTCTCTGTAATTGATGATCTATCTATACTCTCTGTTATTGCTCTCTGTATATCTTTAATTGATCTATCTATCAATAAAAGAGCTCCAAAGATTCCAAAAAATATGAGTAAAAATAATCCAACGCCAAGGGATTGGAAAAAAAACATCCAAACTGCTTTAGGATCTAATTTTTCCATAACGCCCAAAGTCTTTTATTTGTTTTCTTTTATCTTCGACCTTTGATGATATCGTTGATTTTCCTAAGTGGTGCACTATATTAAAGATAGTTCGAAAATTTTTTGCTGCCGAAGGCAGAAAGGTAACCCCCTCCGATTAGGCGGCTCGCCCGCCAGGGGCGGGCTCGCCGCACTCTTTAATAATTTCAAATTTTTCTTTGGCGGCAAATTTCTCTCCAAACCGAAAAGTAAAAAGCAACCTGTTATTTTTAGAAAAAATAGTATTCTTAGGGGCAAGAAAAAGTTATCCCATCGCAATATTTTGGTCCTCCGGGGAAAATGGTTGTTTTGCGACTGGACATGGTTTTGGCCAAGCAGTAGTATTCTCCGCTTGGCAATTTTACATAAAGACAATAATTTTTTGTGGACGACTCAATGGTTGGCATTTCGCCCGTATATTCCTTTATCCTGCTGCAAATGGGAGATAACTCAGTTAATGAGCAGTTCGCCTCCCTATAACTGCCTTGTTCCATCGAATAAACTTCAATTGCTACTCGAAGTTGATTCATGTCAGTCACAACTTTAGCTTCTTGAGCTTGCTTTCTCTCTTCACCTAATGAAACTAAAAAGATCAAAGCAAGAATACCCACCATGTAGATCGCAGGCAGAGCTAATCCAGCAATAAGAAAACGAATAGCTTTTTTAGGATTGCGATCTTTATTAACAGCCCAAGCTATTACGCCACCAATAATTCCTAAAAAAATTGCTAAGACATACCACCAGTTAGAAACTTTTTCCGGAATAAGTGGTTGTTCAACTCCGCACTTTGGACATATTTTAGCTTTTATATCTATCTCTGCTCCGCAATTGGAACAAAATTTGGTGTTCTTTTCTTCTGGCATTAAATTAATTAAGATTAACGAACTTAAAAAAATCCGACCTTTTAAAATTTTCTTTTATGGCCAGCGAAGCTGGCACAAAACCAAAAATTAAATTTTGACTGGAAAATCCCGTATAATTTGGTCGCCGAGCGAAGCGAGGCGACCCACCAATCATTGACTTTTTCTCGCTGGTGCCGCAGGTGGGAGTTGAACCCACACGTCCTTTTGGGACAATGGATTTTGAGTCCATCCTGTCTGCCAATTCCAGCACCGCGGCTTGAGATTTCAATTTCCCCTCAAAATTAATTTCCTTTTCTAATTTATCAATTTTCAAACATCTGTCAATTAATGTTAATGTTGATGTCTGACGTCAAATTTTTCCATTAGGTTGAGGAATTTATCCATTTGTAATCACATTCTTGATTTGAACATTTTATCTGCTTTCTTTTGGTTTCCACTAAGAGGGATTGGCATTTCGGGCAAATTTCTCCTGTTGGTTTTTCCCATAAGGCAAAATTACATTTCGGGAACCGATTACAGGCATAAAATATTTTCCTTTTTTTAGTTCTTTTTTTCACTATCTTTCCCTGTCCACATTTTGGACATTTGGGACCCAAATCGTTTTCCTCTAAAGATTCAGTGTATTTACATTTTGGAAATTTAGAACAGGCGTAGAATTTTCCAAATTTACCTAAACGAATTAAAAGATGAGCTTGACATTGGGGACAAATTTTTTCTGTTTTTTCAATTAAACTCTTTTTTGAAATTTCTTGATATTTCTTTTTTAAATTCTCATCGAAAGATTGATAAAACTCTTTTATTACTGGTAGCCATTTTTTTTCTCCCAAAGCAATTTTATCTAAATTCTCTTCCATCTTGGCAGTAAAACCAATATCAACAATTTCCGAAAAGTGATTGACCAACAAATCATTAACCACTAATCCGATTTCAGTTGGTCGAAATTTTTTGTTCTCATCTTTTTCAATGTAATTTCTTTCCTGAATTGTCGATAATATTGGTGCATAGGTTGATGGTCGACCGATGCCATTTTCTTCTAAGGCTTTAATTAGAGTTGCTTCGGTATATCTGGGAGGGGGTTGGGTGAAATGTTGGGAAGGAACGAGGTTTATTAATTCTAAAATTTCATTTATTTTTAAAGAAGGCAATTCAACCTCTTCATATTTAATTGGATAAACCTTTAAAAATCCATCAAATTTCAAAACTTGTCCGTTAGCCCGAAAAATATAATTTTTGGCTGAAATATCAACAATTGTTGACTCAAAAATTGCTTGAGCCATTTGACAGGCGATAAATCTTTTCCAAATGAGTTCATAAAGCTTTAATTGGCTTTTTTCTAATTTTCTGGAAATTTTTTCTGGAATATTTTCCGGATAGGTTGGTCTAATAGCTTCATGGGCTTCTTGGGCTACTTTTGCCCTTGTTTTATATTTTCGAAATTGATAATAATTTTGACCGTAATTTTTAACAATAAATCTTTTAGCCATTGCTAAAGCCAATTCTGAAACATTTAAAGAATCGCTACGATGATAGGTAATATATCCTGTCTCATAAAGTTGCTGGCTAATTTGCATTGTCAATTTTGCTGGCCATTTAAACCTCTGCCAGGCCGCCTGTTGCAAAGTGGAAGTAACAAATGGCGGTAGGGGATTTCTTTTGACCTCTTTTTTCTCAATATTTGCTACTTTATATTCAGCATCTTTTAATTCTTTAATAATTTTTTCTGCCTCTTCCTTTGTCTTAATTCCCAATTTGGGAATCATTTTTTCATCTTTTTTGACCAAAAGAGCGTCAAATTGACAGGGGTCCGATTGACAGAGGTCCGATTGACAGAGGTCCGATTGACAGAGGTCCGACCCCTGTAAAACTTGCTGAGTTTTGTTCTCTAATTTTTTGAGTTGGGCTGTTATGGTCCAATATTCTTGGGGAACAAAATTTTGAATTTCCCTTTCTCTTTCCACCACTAACCTCACCGCTACTGATTGCACTCTTCCGGCTGATAAACCTCTGGCTACTTTTTTCCAGAGAAATGGGCTTAATTTATAGCCAACAATTCTATCTAAAATTCTTCTGGCTTGCTGAGCATCAACTAAATTTAGGTCAATCTTTCTCGGCTTTTTAAACGCTTCCTCGATTGCCGATTTGGTAATTTCATGAAAAACAATTCTTTGATATGGTTTTTCTCCGTTTAGATTTAGAAGATGAATTAAGTGGTAAGCAATAGCTTCTCCTTCTCTATCGGGGTCGGTCGAAATTATAATTAAGTTGGCTTTTTCTGCCTCTTTTTTCAGAAACTGAACAATTTTTTTGGCTTTTGGAATAATAATGTATTTTGGCTTAAAATTTTTTTCAACATCTATTCCAAACTCATCTTCCGGTAAATCCCTAATATGCCCGTAAGAAGCAAGAACCTTGTATTGAGGACCTAAAAATTTTTTAATAGTATTTCCTTTTGTCGGACTTTCAACTATGACTAAGGGCATAAATATTTCCTCCTAAGTTTTTTACCTTACCTTTTATTTCTAAAATGGCAAGAGTGCTGACTACTTTAGCCGCTGATAATTTTGTTTTCTCAATGATTTTATCAATATCTAATCCCCCCTCTCTTAAAGCATTTAACACAAAGATTTCTTCTTCTGTTTCTCCTTCACAAAAGAAACTAACCTTCTTAAGGGGAAGATTTAGTTCCTTGAGGATGTCGTTGGCATTTTCAACTAATTTGGCACCGCTTTTAATTAAAAGATGGGGGCCCTTAGAATTGGAAGAATAAATTGAGCCAGGTACAGCAAAAACTTTTCTTTTTTGTTGAAATGCATAATTGGCCGTAATTAAAGCTCCTGATTTTTCTTTCGCCTCAACCACTAAAACTCCCAAAGAAAGTCCAGAGATTATTCGATTTCTTTGAGGAAAGGTAAATTGGGTCCCGCGAGTTCCTGCTGGATATTCAGAAATAAGACAACCACCGATTTCTAAAATTTTTCTTGCCAATTTTAGGTTAGATTTGGGATAAATTGATTTTTCATCAACTCCGGTGCCTAAAACGGCGATTGTCCTTCTTCCTTTTTCAACCGTTGCCCGATGGGCAAAGGTATCAATTCCTGGCGCCAGGCCGGAAACAATTGTTAATCCTGCCTCGGCTAAATCTCCGGCAATTTCCAAGGCCACCTGCTTTCCATAATCTGAACACCGTCTGGTTCCCACAATGGCAAAACAATTTTCTTCATTTTTTATTTCTCCCCGATAATAGAGAACTTTCGGTCCGTCTTTAATTTTTTTTAAAAGCTTAGGATATTTCTCGTCGTTAATTGAAATTTCTTTTATATCCTCCATAACAATTATTAAACTATAACACTATTTTTTAAAATTAAAAACTGAAATTAAGGTCTAAAAATTGCCCTTTGACCATTTTAGGCGTTCCTTCTTTTCATTTTTTCAACCGCTTCGTTTAGCATTTGGCAATACAAGTTCAGCCCTACTCGGTTTATATTTCCCGATTGTTCTTTCCCCAAGATATTACCGGCGCCGCGAATTTCCAGATCTTTAAGAGCAATTTTATAACCAGAACCTAATTCTGCAGCCTCTTTTAGAGCATCTAAACGCAACTTAGCTTTTTCTGTTAAATGGCTTCCGTACAAAAAATAGGCAAAGGCCTGGGTATAACTTCGACCAATTCTTCCTCGAACTTGATAGGCTTCAGCTAAACCCAAACGAGCGGCATCGGCAACAATTAAGGTATTGACATTTGGCAAATCTAAACCGTTTTCAATAATAGTGGTGGCAACCAAAACATCTATCTTTTTTTTCTGAAAATCTTCCATTACTTTTACTAACCTTTTTTCTTTTAACCGGCCATGAGCAATTTCAAATTTTGCTTCGGGTATTAGTTTTTCTAAAAATTTTCTAGTTGCTTCAATTGTTTCGACGCGATTATGAAGATAATAAACTTGACCGCCGCGACAAATTTCATTTTTAATTGCTTTTTTAATTATTTTTTCAGAAAATGGCAAAATAAAAGTTTTTACCGGTAATCGACCGACAGGTGGAGTTTGAATTAAACTAATATCTTTTAAGGAAGACAAAGCCATATAGAGGGTTCGGGGGATAGGGGTGGCTGAAAGAGAAAGAACATCAAGCGAAGCCCTCATTTTTTTCAATTTTTCTTTTTGCTTTACTCCAAATCTTTGCTCATCATCAATAACTAAAAGACCTAATCCTTTTCGTGCCGGCTCATAAAATGGACAATGGGGTAGGTTGGTAACTAGACATTCTTCAACATCTTTCGACAACAAACGATGAGTGCCAATAATAATATCAATTTTTCCAGTTTTTAATCCTTCAATTACTTCTTTTTGTTCTTTTTTTGACTGGAGCCTTGATAACATTGCAATTTTGATTGGAAAATCCTTTAGTCTTTCTTTAAAATTTTGAAAATGCTGATTAGCTAAAATGGTCGTCGGACAAATCATTGCTGCCTGATAGCCAGATTTTACTACTCTCACCATTACCCTTAAAGCAATTTCTGTTTTGCCAAAACCAACATCACCACAGACAATTCTGTCCATTGGTTCTGAACCTTCTAAATCCCTTTTTAATTCCTCAAGGGTTTGAATTTGGTCTGGCGTTTCTGTATAAGAAAAAGAGGCTTTAAGCTGAAAATCAATTTCGTCCTCTGGAAGATAAGGAGGTCTAGTAGCTATTTCTCTTTTAGCATAAATTTCCAGCAGTTCTCTGGCTAATTTTTCAGCTTCTTCTTTAACTTTTTTCTTTATTCTTTGCCAAAGAGAAGATCCTAGTCTAGAGAGTTTCGGCTCAACAAAGCCAATATATCTTGAAAGTTTTCGTTCCAACCCCACTGGCACATAGAGTCTATCATTTTTATCATATTCCAAAACATAATACTTAATTATATTGCGATCGCAATATAATTGAGTAAATGAGAGGAATTTGCCAATACCATGATCTAAATGAACCAAATAATCTCCTGGTTTTAGTCCTTTTAAATCAGAAAATAATTTTTGAGATTTTAACTTCTTTTTTAAAATTTCTTTTGCCGCTTTTTCATCTTCAATCTCAATTGGTAATTTTTCAATGTTTTCAATTTTATTTCCCAAAAATTCAAAACGGACGGCAAAATTCAGATTTATCGGAAAGACATCAATAATTCCTCCCCTTTGAGCAAATTCTCCCGGTTCAGAAACTGTCAAGACTTTTTCGTAGCCCATTTCATCCAATTTCCTCAAAAATTGAGAAAAATTGTAAATTTGGTCTTTAGTTAAAAAAATTATATTTTCCTCAAAAAAAGATTGGGTTTTTCTTGCCTCCAAAATTTTATTTAAATTTTTTTCAAACCAAACTAGCCCCTTTTCCAAAAAATAGGGAGTGAGGCTACAAATTAAAACTTGGTCAATCTTCACCCTTGACAAATCCATTTAAATAAATTATAAAATAATATTATCGAAGCATCAAAAATTATAAACGGTTTTACCTTCCGATCTGCTGGCGAGTTGGCCTGTCTCTGCTACTCACTTTGTGGTAGCAGGTGGCAAAAATCTGGCGATCCCTCCTTTAGCCATGAGGCCTATCTCTATGATTTTGGAGTTTTCTCCAAGATTATAGAACTCGCTGGCAGACCGGAGGGCAAAAAGAAATAGTAAGGAGGTGAGAGAATGCTGACAGCTAAAGAGGTAAGAGAGAAGTGCTGGAGGGTTAAACATCCAACCATTAATCTGCCGGAAGGTTTCGAGCTTTGGGAAGATATGATTTACGTTTATCTCCTCCACGGGGAGACAGTGGTAGTAGTTTTTAATGCTTCTACTGTTATGCCCGGAAGTATCATTCAAGCAATTTACGAGTACCTTCAAGCAAACTGCCGGTAGATGTTTAGATAATCCAGGCTCCCCGGGCCTGGTTTATTTTTTATCTGTTATATTCGCTCATTGCTTTTTCTAAACCATTTTTTAAGGTAAATTCAAGAGCTTGGGCAGTTTTTTTTATTACTTCTTTAACAATTTTTTCCTCTTCTTTATCAAATTTTTGAAGAACAAACTTTTCAATGTTTTTTTGTTTTTCAGTTTCTTGATTTTTTGGTCTGATTCCAATTCGGATTCTTACAAAGTTTTTAGTTTTCAATTCATCGATTATTGATTGAACTCCTTTGTGACCAGCTGCTCCTCGATTTTTGACGATCTTTATCTCTCCCAGAGGCAAATCGATTTCATCATGAACTATCCAAACTCTCTCTTCAATACTCCAAATATCAGCCATGGCATTTATTTGGAGTATTTGGGGTTTGGGGAAAAAGTGGTGGATGAGAAGCTTCACTGATTTTCCTGATAGATTCATAAAGGTTTGGGGCTTTGCCAGGAGGATTTTTTCATTATTCAATTTCTTTTCGGAAATTAAGGCCAGACATTTCTTTAAGATTCTAAAATTGGGAAACTGATTTTTTTTCCCAAATACATCAATTACCCGGAAGCCAAGATTATGGCGAGTTTTTTGAAATTTTTTTCCGGGATTACCTAACCCAATGATAATTGTCATAGAGGAAATATTATAATTCATTATTATATCATTTTCCTTGTAAAATCCGAAAATCTTGTTATAATAAAAATGTTATGAAAAAATTTTTAATCTTTATCTGGGAAATTATAAAAATTGTTATTATTGCTTTATTAATAGTTTTACCCATTCGCTATTTTTTATTTCAGCCATTTATTGTTAGCGGTCAGTCGATGAAGCCGAATTTTGAACCGGGGGATTATTTGATTATTGATGAATTATCTTTTAGATTACGAGAGCCCAAAAGGGGAGAAGTGGTTGTTTTTAGATTTCCGAGAAATCCTAGCCAACGTTATATTAAAAGAATCATTGGTCTACCGGGAGAAGAAGTCGGCATTGAAGGGGGAATGGTGAAGATAAATGGAGAATTTTTGGATGAAACTTCCTATCTTCCCTTAGGGATTGAAACCAGGGGCGTTGTTCACTTAAAATTATCGGAAGACGAATACTTCGTCTTGGGTGACAATCGAGAGGCTTCTTCTGATTCGAGGTACTGGGGGGCTTTACCAAAGAAAAATATTGTCGGTCGGGTTTTTTTAAGAGCTTGGCCGCTGACTGCCTTTGCTAAATTTGAAGCACCTCATTATGAAAATTTATGAAAAAGCCCAAATTTCAATCTCCGACCGGAATGCATGATATTTTACCAGCAGACCAAAAGTATTTTCAAAAGATCTATAACATTATCGAAGAAATAGCTGGATTTTATAATTTCCAAAAAATTGAAACTCCAATTTTAGAAGAAACCGAGCTTTTTTCCAGAGGAATAGGTTTGGCTACCGACATTGTTCAAAAAGAGATGTTCTCTTTTAAAACTAAAGGTGGCGATTTATTAACCTTGAGACCAGAGGGCACTGCCCCTATTGCCCGGGCCTATATTGAACACGGCTTTCAAAACCTGCCCCAGCCGGTCAAGCTTTGGTATTTTGGTCCATTTTTTCGCTACGAAAAGCCCCAGGCTGGGAGATATCGGCAATTTTGGCAGTTTGGTTTTGAGGTTTTAGGAGAAGAAGGTCCAGTTATTGACGCTCAAATTATTCAAATTTTTTATAATATTTTGATGGAGTTAAAATTGAAAAATCTAATTATAAAAATTAATAGTATTGGCGATAAAGCCTGCCGTCCCTATTATAAAAAACTTTTAAGTAGTTATTTAAAATCAAGACTTGATGGTTTATGCGGAGATTGTAAAAGAAGGTTTAAACAAAATCCTCTGCGAATTTTAGACTGCAAAGAGGAAAAATGTCAAAGAATAATTTCCCAAGCCCCTCAAATACTCGATCATCTCTGTGAATCTTGTCATCGCCATTTTAAAGAACTTTTAGAGTTTTTGGACGAAATAGGACTGCCTTATTATCTATTCCCTTGTTTAGTGAGAGGACTAGATTATTATACTAAAACTGTTTTTGAAATATGTGAGGAAAGCGAAAAGGGAAGAGTTTTAGGAGCGTTGATTGGGGGAGGGAGGTATGATGCTTTGATAAAAATTTTAGGCGGAAAAGATACTCCAGCGGTTGGAGGAGCAGCCGGTATTGAAAGAATAGTTTCTTTGTTGAAAGAAAAAGCCCTTAAATTTCCTAAAGAAAAAAAAGCCAATATTTTTTTAGCCCAATTAGGCCCGTTAGCCAAGAGGAAGGGCTTAAAACTGATAGAAGATTTTAGAAAAGAAAATATATATGTTTTTGAATCATTTGGACGAGACTCTTTAAAAGCTCAGTTAAGATTAGCAGACAGGGTAGGAGTTAAATATACTCTCATTTTGGGCCAGAAAGAGGTTTTGGACGGAACAGTCATTATAAGAGATATGTCTTCGGGAAGACAAGAAACAATAAAATTAAACGAGGTGGTCACAACGATAAAAAAACGATTGAGTAAATAACTGATGAAAAATTATGGAATGTCTTTTTTGTAAAATTGTCAATAGAAATATCCCGGCTGATATTGTTTATGAAAACAAGAAGATTCTCGCTTTTAAAGATATTAACCCTTTGGCACCGGTTCATATTTTAATTATTCCAAAAAACCATATTCCGAGCATAGCTGATATAAAAGAGAAAGATATAAAATTAATAGGCGAGATGATTTTTATCGCTAAAAAGATAGCCGATAATTTCGGAATCTCAGAAGGAGGATATAAACTTTTATTTCGAGTCCATCGCCACGGTGGCCAAGTCATCGAGCACGTTCATTTACATTTGATCGGAGGAGCTCCCCTTTTCGAAGACATCCATCCGATTAATAAAAGCGAATCCCAAAATAAAGGGGAAAACAACTAACTTAATATTTTTACTAATATGCCTTTAGAAATTAAAAGAAAAGAAAAGGAAAATCCTCAAAACCTGGTTAGGCGTTTTACTCGCGCTCTTCAACAGAGTGGGATTTTAACGAGAGTTAGAGAAAAGACGTTTAAGGACAGAGAGAAATCAAGAAATATGAAAAGGCGAGCGGCTTTAAGACGGGAAGAACTAAAAAAAGAGTATGAAAAATTAAAGAAATTAGGGAAAATAAAGTAATCATAATGACTTTAAAAGAAAAAATTCAAGGAGATTTAAAGTCTGCCTTAAAAGAAAGAAAAGAGAGAGAGGTTTCGACCTTACGAATGCTCTGGGCCGCTATTTTCAATAAAGAAAAGGAAAAACGATATAGATTAAGTCAAGAAAAATCAGGGATAGTTGTTGAAGAATTAAAAAAAGAAAGCAGGTTAGCCCAAGAGCTAGAAAAAGAAAGCGCCCTCACCGACGAAGAGGTAATCGAGGCTATTTTTTCTGAAATAAAAAAAAGAAAAGAGGCGATTTTAGAATTTGAAAATGGTGGGCGGGAAGATTTGGTAAAAATAGAAAAGGAGGAGTTAGAAATTCTTCAAAAATATTTACCTAAACAACTTTCAGAAGAAGAAATTAGAAAATTAGTCCAAGAGGCAATTTCTGCCTTAAAAGCCAGTTTTCCCCTTTCCGAGCAGGAAAAGATTGGAATTAAGCATATGGGAAAAATTATGGCCAATTTAATGCCAAAACTCAAAGGAAGGGCCGATGGTCAGTTAGTGAGCAAAATAGTGAAAGAGTTGTTGGGTTCAAATGAAAAAATCTGATCACTCCCAATGAAAAATGAAAAAAATTGTAATTTTTTACCTTCTTTTTTTAGTTTTTTGTTTTGTAATTTCCTCTTTTATTTTTTGGCAAATTTATCTCAAAAAAGAAACGAAAATCAGAGAATCTCAAGAAAGGATAAAAAGAATTTCGCAAATTATTGGCGAAAAAGGTTTGCCAGCCGAAAGATTTCAATTTGGAGGCTTTCCTAATTTAATCGAGAATGATTTTTTTGAGAGAGTTAAAAAAGAGTTAGTCAAAGAGAAATCGGATTTTTTATTAGTTAATCTTTCAGAGAAGAGAATTGATTTTTTTGAAAAAGGGAATTTTAAAAAAAGCTATCAGATTTTAGCTTTTGGTAAAGAAGGTTCTTTTTGGGAGACGCCGGTTGGTTTTTATCAGGTAGAAGCAAAAATTCAAAATGTTTTTTCTTCCTTTGGTCAGGTTTATATGCCCTTTTCTCTTCAATTTCAGGGCAATTTTTTTATTCACGGTTGGCCATATTATCCCAACGGTCAACCAGTTGCTTCCACCTTTTCTGGTGGCTGTATTAGATTATCTACTTCCGATGCTGAGGAGATTTTTAAAGAAGTTAAAATTGGAACCCCCATTTTAATTATTGAAAATTCTTTTTTAAAAGATAATTTTTCTTATCAGTTAAAAAAACCAGAAATTTCGGCTAAGGCTTATTTAGCCGCCGATCTCAAAAGTAACTTTGTTTTTCTGGAAAAAAATTCTAAAGAGGCTTTACCCATTGCCTCAATTAGCAAACTAATGTCTGCTTTGGTTGCTACTGAATATATCAATCTCTGGCAAAAAATCGAGATTAAGGAGTCAGATTTGATTTTTACCTCAAGACCGAGATTAAAAGTAGGTGAATTTTGGACCGGTTTTGATTTACTCTATCCTCTTTTAACAGAATCTTCTAATGAGGCAGCGAAAGCCCTATCAAGGTTCTTGAGAGAAGATAAGTTTATTGAGCTGATGAATAAAAAAACCAAAGCCATCGGTTTAAAAACAGCCTATTTTAAAGATAGTTTTGGCGGAAATAAAGAAAATATTGCCTCGCCAGAAGATTTATTTTCGCTGGCAAAATATCTTTATAACAATCGACGATTTGTTTTGGATATCAGTCGGGGTAAAATTTATTCCCACTTAATTGCCAAAGATTTTAAAGATTTAAAAAATTTTAATTGTTTTTTTGAAAAAGAAAACTTTGTTGGCGGAAAGGTGGGCCAGACTACTGAGGCTCAAGAGGTTTTGCTTTCCATTTTTGAATTAGAATTTAAAAAGGAAAAAAGACCAATCGTTATTGTTGTTTTGGGCTCAGAAGATAATTGCCGAGATGGTGAAAAAATTCTAGAGTGGGTTGAAAAAAATTATGAATAAATTTTGATTTTAATTTTTAATCTGATAGGATTATTTAAGGATTATTTTTTTACTTTTCGGTTTTTTGAGTAAATTATGATTGAAATTATTAATTTAACAACTAATCCAATTGATGAGGAATTTTTGAAAAGAGTAAGTCAAAAGGTATTAAAAGAAGAGAAAAAAGAACGATCCAATTTATCAATTGTTTTTGTTGACCAAGGAAGGATGAAGGAGTTGAATAAACGATATTTAGGGAAGAATCGAACGACTGATGTTTTAGCCTTTGGTCAAAATCAAAAATCAAAAATCAAAAATCAAAAATTTGTTGAGCCGCTTTTGGGCGAAATTGTTATTTGTTTAGAAGAAGTCAGGAAAAATGCCAAAAGATTTCAAACTACTTTTGAAAAAGAACTAACTCGAGTTTTGATTCATGGTATTTTACATTTACTGGATTATAACCACGAGAAGTCTTTGAAAAAGGCAAAATTAATGGAAGAAAGAGAGAATTTTTATTTAAATCAAATTTTCGCTAAAATATAAAAAGCGATATGATTTGTGGTTTGGACATTGGAACATCAAAAACAAAAATTCTCCTCGTTGAAAGAAACAAAGAGGGGAATTTGGAATTAATATCAAAAGCTGAAGAACCGACAGAAGGAGTTAGAAGAGGAGTAATAATTGATGGGGAAAAGGTTTCTAATATTCTTTCAGTTCTTTTTCAAAAGATAGCAGCCGAAGTGGGGGAAAAAATCAATTCAGTTTATACCGCTTTAAACGGTAGCCATCTTTTTTCGGTTTTTTCCCGAGGGCTTATTTCGGTTTCTCGGGCAGACCAAAAAATTTCTGAAGAAGATGTCCAAAGGGTCTTACAAGCTGCTCAGACAATTAATCTTCCTTCTAACAAAGAAATTTTCGATGCTATAGTTAAAGAATTTATTGTTGATGGTCAGGCGGAGGTAAAAAAAGCGGTTGGTCTTCAGGGAGTGAGACTGGAGGCAGAGGTTTTAGCCTTGGGAGGTTTCTCTCCCTATTTGGAAAATCAGAAAAAGGCGATTTTGGGTGCCGACTTAGAAGTTTTGGATGCCATCCCCGCTCCCGTGGCAGCAGCTAGAGCAGTTTTGAATGAAAAACAAAAAGAGTTAGGGGTAGCAGTGGTAGACATTGGGGCTGGCACCACCGGTTTAGCTGTTTTTGAAGAAGGAGATTTATTGCATTTGGCGGTCTTACCGATTGGTTCTGACAATATTACCGATGATATTGCTATTGGTTTAAAAATAGACGTCGAAGTCGCCGAGAGAATAAAACAAGAATATGGGAGTTGTCTTTTTAAAGGAAAAGATATGCGTCAAAAAATTAACTTTGGAGGAAATGCGCCCTTAATTTTTTCAAAAAAATTTTTAGTCAAAATCATTTCAGACAGAGTTTCAGAGCTTTTTAACTTAGTTAATCAGGAGCTTAAAAAAATCAGAAAAGAAAAATTACTTCCCGGCGGTATTGTCTTAACGGGAGGAGGAGCCAAGTTGCCAAAGATTTTGGACTTGGCAAAAGATAAACTCCACTTACCAGTTCGAATTGGGAGACCAAAGGGAATCTTTGGGTTGGAAGAAGATTTAAGATTGGCTGTGGTTTGCGGATTAGTTCTTTATGGAGCCGAATGCCAGGCAGAAGAAAAAAATTTCAAGTTCGGTAGCGGAATAACTTCAAAAATAAAAAAATTTTTAAGAATTTTTATACCTTAAGATAGGTCGATCAGTTCAATTAGCAAAAATTAGCGGAAGAAAATTAATACTAATTGGCTAATTGGGGTCAATTAGTTAAATGGCAAATTATGACAAAGATTAAAGTGGTAGGAGTTGGAGGTTCGGGTGGAAATGCTATTGCTAGGATGAAAAAGACAAAAATCGAGGAAGTAGAACTGATTGCTGTTAATACTGATTATCAAGATTTAAAAAAAACTAAAGCTGATTTAAAATTGAGAATTGGTAAAAATGTTACCCAAGGCCTAGGTGCAGGAATGAAACCTGAAATTGGTGAGGCGGCAGCTAAAGAAAGCGATAAAGAGATTACCCAAATTTTAAAGGGAGCTGATATGATTTTTATTACCTATGGTGCTGGTGGCGGGACTGGAACTGGTGCTGGCCCGGTGGTGGCCGAAATTGCTAAAAACTTAGGAGCCCTGACAGTAGCAGTAGTGACAAAACCATTCTCTTTTGAAGGCCAGACGAGAACAAAAATTGCCGAAGAGGGGATAGCAAAACTAAAAGAAAAGGTGGATAGTTTAGTTTGTATAAAAAATGACAAATTATTAGAGATTTTAGATCCAAAAACCTCCATCTCTTCTGCTTTCTGGGTCTGCGATGAGATCTTAAGAGAAGCAGTCAGGGCGATTTCCGGTTTAATAACCGCGCCTGGTATTATCAGTCTCAATTTTGCTGACATTAAATCAATTCTGAAAAATTCTGGAACAGCTCTTTTTGGTGTAGGTAGGGCTTTTGGTGAAAAAAGAGCCGAGACGGTGACCAGATTAGCTTTAAGTTCCCCTCTTTTAGATATAACGCCGGTTGGAGCAAAAGGAATTTTATTTAATGTTTCTGGCCAAGATATTTCGCTTTACGAAGTTGAAGAAATTGGCAGAATTCTTACTAAAGAAATAAACCCTCAAGCAAAAGTTATTTTTGGTGCCATTGAAGATGAAACCTTAAAGGAGGGAGAGATTAAATTAACTTTAATTGCTACCGGATTTTGATAAACAGGTTTAAAAAGTTTTGTTAAATTTTACTTGTGGATAACTCAGGGTTTTTAACTGTACTTGGCCTGGATTGACCCAGTTTTTTTGTTGAATTAAAATAATTAAAATAAGATAATATTCTCTTGGAAAAAGAAATTTTTTAGACCGGAAATATTTTGTCTTATTTTTTTTGTCTTTTTATGGAAAATAAAATCACTAAAGTTCAAAAAAGAGATGGAACGATTGTGGATTTTGATCAGAATCAAATCCAAGATGCCATTTTCAAAGCCTTAACTGCCACTGGTCAAGGTGATGGCAAAAGAGCAAGAAGACTTTCGGATAAAGTTGTTAGAATTTTAAATCGCCGCTTTAAAAAAGAAGAGATTCCCCACGTTGAACAAATTCAAGACATTGTGGAAGAGGTTTTAATTTTAGAAGGCCTTGTGGAGACTGCCAGGGCTTATATTTTATATCGAGAGCAAAGAAGGAGAATTAGGGAGGCAGTAGCGGTAATTGATGAATCGTCTGAGGCGATTGATAGATATATTCAAGAACTTGACTGGCAAATCTATGAAAACGCCAATATGACATTTTCTTTACAGGGTTTAAATCAATATGTCGGCTCTTTTATTTCAAAAAAATATTGGTTAAACAAAATCTATCCTAAAGAAATCAGAGAAGCAGCAATCAATGAAGACTTTCATATCCATAATTTGGAAATTTTAGCTCCTTACTGTATGGGCTGGGATCTTTATGATTTATTAGTTCGAGGATTTGGCGGAGTGCCAGGAAAATTAGAGTGCAAGCCGGCAAAACATTTTCGAACAGCCCTTGGTCAATTGGTTAACTTTTTATACACTCTTCAAGGAGAAACAGCCGGAGCAAATGCGGTTTCTAATTTCGATACTCTTTTGGCGCCTTTCATTCGCTATGACAATTTAAATTATCCTCAAGTCAAACAAGCAATGCAGGAATTTTTGTATAACTGCATGGTGCCAACTCGGGTTGGCTTTCAAACCCCATTTATTAATGTTTCTTTAGACATTAAGCCTCCAGAATTTTTAGCCAAACAACCAGTAATTATTGGTGGAAAACCGCAAAAAGAAACCTATGGGGAATTCCAAGAAGAAATGAATATGTTTATTAGGGCTTTTTATGAGGTATTAATGGAAGGTGACGCAAAAGGAAGACCTTTTACTTTTCCCATTCCAACTGTTTCCATTACTAAAGACTTCGATTGGGATAATTCTGTTTTAGACCCGTTATGGGAAGCAACAGCAAAATATGGGATAAATTATTTCTCAAACTTTGTTCAGTCAGATATGAAACCAGAAGATGCTAGGTCAATGTGTTGCCGGCTTAGACTGGACAATCGCGAGCTTTACAAAAGAGGCGGCGGACTTTTTGGTTCAAATCCTTCCACCGGCAGTATTGGCGTGGTAACCATTAATATGCCGCGGATTGGATATTTGTCAAAAACTAAAAAGGAATTTTTCGAGAGATTAGAATATTTAATGAATTTAGCAAAAGGATCCTTGGAAATTAAGAGAAAGGCCTTAGAGAATTTTATGGAAAAAGGACTTTATCCTTATTCAAGATATTATTTATCGCCAGTTAAAAAGATAAGAGGTTCTTATTTGGGCAATCACTTTGGAACTATTGGATTGATCGGAATGAATGAAGCACTTTTAAACTTCCTTGGAGTAAACATTGCTTCAAAAAAGGGCAAAAAATTTACTTTAGAGGTTTTAGATTTTATGAGAAAAAAACTAGTTGAATATCAAAAAGAAACCGGTAATTTATACAATTTAGAAGCAACTCCGGGTGAAGGAACGAGTTATCGTCAGGCAAAAATTGATAAAGAAAAATATCCTGATATTATTACTGCTGGGACAAAAAAAGTACCATATTACACAAATAGCACTCATTTGCCCGTTAACTATACCGATGATATTTTTGAAGCCCTAAAACTTCAAGACGAGTTACAATGTCGCTATAATGGCGGCACAATTTTGCACCTCTTTTTAGGAGAAAAGATTTCTGATCCGCGAGTGGCTAAAAATTTAGTCAAAAAAATTTTTGAGAATTTTCATTTACCCTATATAACTCTTACCCCGACTTTTTCCATCTGTCCGGTCCACGGTTATTTGGCTGGCGAACATTTTGAATGTCCAAAATGCGCCATTAAGCAGCCCTGCGAGGTTTATTCAAGAATAGTAGGCTATCTTAGGCCCGTTAAACAATGGCACGTTGGAAAACAGGAAGAATTTAGATGGAGAAGAGAATATCGAGTCTACAGGGATATAAAATTGACAAATTTGCCACGAGAAAAAATTCTTTCCAAAAAATGATTCAAATCGGAGGTTTACAAAAATTGACTTTAATCGATTATCCGGGCCGCATAGCGGCCACAATTTTTCTTACTGGCTGCAATTTCCGTTGTCCTTGGTGTTATTCTTCAGAACTCGTTTTGCCAGAAAAAATTAAAAATCAACCAAAAATCTCTCAAAAAGAACTTTTTAAATTTTTAAAAGAAAGAAAAAATTTAATTGAAGGAGTGGTTTTATGCGGGGGAGAACCAACAGTATCTAAAGAATTAATTTCTCTTATTAAAAAAATAAAAAAAATGGGATTTTTTGTGAAATTAGATACCAATGGTTCAGATCCTAAAACCTTAAAAAAATTAATCGATGAGAGATTAATTGATTATGTCGCGATGGACCTGAAAGCACCGAAAAAAAAATACCAAAAAGTTACCGGCACAAAAATTGATGTAAAAAAAATTCAAAAAAGCATTGACATTTTAATGGAAGGAAAAATTGATTATGAATTCAGGAGCACTATTGTTCCTACCTTGCATAAAAAAGAAGATGTAATCGAAATGGCAAAATGGATTAGAGGCGCTAAAAGATATTATTTGCAGAATTTTAGGCCGGAAAAAACCATTGATAAAAAATTTGAAAAAATAAAACCTTATCCCTCTGAATTCTTATTAGAAATTCAAAAAATAATAGCCCCATTTTTTGAAGTCTGTCAAGTAAGGTAAAGCTTGTTAGAAATTATCATAATTTACCTATTCTTAAAAATTGTTTTTGAATAAAATTTCTAACAAGGTAAAATAGGGGAATGACTCCCTCGAAAATATTTTACTTTTTTTGCCTCTCTTTTATTGGAGGGATTTTTTTGAGTTCATTTTTTAAAATTTCTCAACTAATAATATTGAGTTTTTTAACTTTAGGAATTTTATTAATCTTGGCTTGCTGGAGATATAAAAAATTGGTCATTGTTGGCTTTTCTCTCTTGTTTTTAGTTTTAGGGATTTGGAGACACAATATTGAAGAATTGAGAATTAAGAATGACGAATTAAGGAAATTTAATGACTTAGATCAAAAAATCACCCTAATCGGAATAGTCTCAACTGAGCCAGAGATGAGAGAAAAAAGCCAAAAACTAACAGTTAAAACAACTCAAGTTTTAGCGGGAGACAGTTCTTCGCTAATTTTTGGCAAGGTTTTAATAACTACAAATCGCTATCCAGAATATCATTATGGCGATAAATTGAAAATTTTTGGAAAACTAAAGACCCCCTTAGAAGATATTGAAGGTTTTAACTATAAAGATTATTTAAAAAAAGACGGAATCTATTCAGTAATGGATTGGCCAAAAATTGAGATAATTGAAAAAAATAAAGGAAGTTTTGTGTATGCAAAAATCTTGAAATTTAAAAATAAATTGAGAGAGGTTATTTATCAAAATTTGTCTCCACCTCAGAGTTCAATTTTAGGAGCAATGATTTTAGGGGATAAAAAACAAATCTCCGAGGATTTAAATCAGAAACTAAATGTGACTGGTGTAAGACACATTACCGCTGTCTCCGGACTTCATGTCACAATCGTAACAAGTATTTTAATGACCATCTTAATTGGGTTAGGTTTTTGGCGACATCAAGCCTTTTATTTTTCAATTATTTTAATTGTTCTATTTATAATTATAACCGGACTTCAACCTTCAGCCGTTAGGGCTGGAATTATGGGCGGCCTTTTTCTTTTAGCCCAATATTTAGGCAGAATGAACGTTTCCTCTCGCACAATTGTCTTTGCTGCTGTTATAATGTTAGCTCAAAATCCCTTGCTTTTGAAGCTAGACGTTGGTTTTCAGCTTTCTTTTTTGGCCATGCTGGGAATAATTTATCTTTTGCCAATTTTTCAAATTTGGCTCCGGAAGATCCCAAACCACTTCCAATTAAGAAGTATTTTGGCAATAACTCTATCTGCTCAGGTTTTCACCTTGCCAATCTTGATTTATAATTTTGGCTATGTTTCTTTTATTGCTCCGATTACTAACATCCTCATTGTTCCTGGACTTTATTGGATTATACTTTTTGGTTTTATCTTTGCCTTTTTGGGAGCGATTTGGCAACCCCTGGGCTGGATTTTTTCCTTTCCCGTTTGGTTTTTACTCACTTATTTAATAAAAATCGTTGACTTTTTTTCTGGGTTTCCTTTTGCCTTTAAATCGCTGGAGATTTCCTGGTTTTGGCTAATAGTCTTTTATTTAATTTTAAGTCTAATCATCTGGCGACTTCAAGAAAAATTCACTCGCCCAAGCTTTTTAAGGTAAAACTTCATTTATGTAATATCTGTTTCTTTTCAAACAGCCTCATTCTTTTAGCGGTCGCAAAAATATCGCAGCAGTTTATTTTATTTTAAAAAAGTCTTTTAGGACGCCGTCGTTGCTTATTTTTTCAGCTACCACCAATTTCAATTCGTTTTCTGATAAACCAAAAAATTCTTTTAGTAGTTCAATTTCAGCCTCACAATCAAAAGCATGAACCCAGACACTTTTTTGTAATTGATAAAACCCCAATTCTTTTAACTTTCCTCTAAAGAGTTCTCTTAAAAACTTTTTCAACTCAGAAATATCAAAAATTACCAGCCTCCATTTTCTATCCCATTTTTTGGTCCTCTTTATTCTTAAGGCATCGATTTGAAACCTTCCCGCCTTTTTCTTTCCTTCTTCGGTTAAACCTATGTAAAATTGCTTACCTCTTTTTTTTATTTCAATTAACCCTTCTTTTTTTAATCTATAAAAGATATTGGCCAACCTTCTTTTTGAGTGTTTTTTAAATTTTTTAATATTTTTTAAAAGACTTCTAATAAAATAGGGAGAGCTGGCGGCAATATAAACAGCCCCAGTTACGGCTAACCAATATAACACATCTTTAACTATTTCTGATTTTGGTTTGTAGAAATAATATTTATATTTTTTAATCCCCATTAAAATATTTTATCACTTTCTTTTTGCGATCGCAAAGAATTTGTAGCAGTAGAATTTTTGGGAGTTTTTCAAAAATTTGGTAAAATTTTAAAATATGCAAAATAGGGCTTGGATTATTTCGGTAAATATGGGTTATGGACATCAAAGAACGGCCTTTCCTCTTAGAGGTTTGGCTGAAGGAGAAATTATTAATGCTAACGATTATAAAGGAATTCCAGAGCAAGATAGAAAGATTTGGGAGAGGACACGAAAATTTTATGAGTTTATATCTCGGTTTTCCGAAACGCCTTTCATTGGCAAAATTGTTTTTTCGGTTTATAACCAATTTCAAAAAATTCTTAATTTTTATCCCAAAAGGGATTTGTCAAAACCAAATTTTACTCTAAATAACATCTATTTTCTTCTTGAAAAAGGGTGGGGGAGAGACTTAATTAATAAATTGAAAGTCCAGAAAGCAACAAATTTTCAGGCCTGCCAATTGGATAAAAACGGAGCGTCAAGAGCTAATTTGCCAATAATTTCTACTTTCTTTATACCGGCTTTTATGGCCGAGTTTTTTAATTACCCCGGAAAAATTTTCTGTATTATTTGTGATGCCGACATTTCAAGAGTCTGGGCGCCCTTAAACCCAAAAGAAAGCAAAATTAAATATTTTGCTCCAAATGAAAGGGTGACGGAAAGATTAAAACTTTATGGAGTAAAAGAGGAAAATATTTTTTTAACCGGTTATCCTTTGCCGTTAGAAAATATTGGCTCAGAAAAAATGGAGATTTTAAAAGAAGATTTAAAGCATCGGATTTTGAATTTAGACCCAAAAAAGAAATATTTTGAAAAATATCAAACATTAATTGAAAAAAACTTAGGCAGGTTAGCCGAAAAATCTGATCACCCATTGACCATTTTATTTTCGGTTGGTGGAGCTGGCGCCCAAAAAGAAATAGGAATAAAAATTGCCAAATCTTTAGCCAAAAAAATTTTATCCCGAGAGGTAAAATTGATTTTGGCGGTTGGAATTAAAGAGAAAATTAAAGAATATTTTATTAACCAAATTAGAAAATTAAATCTATTTGGTTCAAATGTTGAAATTATTTTTGAAAAGAACATTGAAAATTATTTTCAAAAATTTAATCTCGCCCTAAGAAAAACAGATATTCTATGGACAAAACCTTCCGAACTTTCTTTTTATTCTGCTTTAGGAATACCAATTATTATTGCGCCGCCAATTGGCTCTCAAGAAGAATTTAATATGAGATGGCTTTTAAAATCAGGTTTTGGAATTTTGCAAGAAGACCCAAATTATACCGACCAATGGTTTTTTGATTGGTTAGAAAAAGGGTATTTGGCTGAAATGGCCTTAGAAGCTTTTATTGAGGGAGAAAAATTTGGCACTAAAAAAATTGAAGAAATTATTAAAAATGAAAGCTAAATTTAAAAAAATTATTATTTTATTTTTCTTTTTTTTGGTTTTTCTTTCTTTATGTTTTTTTCTTTTCTTTACTCAAAAACCAGAAAAAGTTAATTTTGGAGTTGTGTTTTCTCAAAAGCATTCTTCTCTTTTGGGTTTAGATTGGAAAGAAAATTATTTAGCCCTTTTAGATGATTTAAAGACAAAAAATTTGAAGATTATCACTCACTGGGATTTAATTGAAAAAGAGAAAAACGAATATCATTTTTCTGATTTAGATTGGCAAATAGAAGAAGCAGAAAAAAGAAATGTTAGTTTAATATTAGTGATAGGGATTAAAACTGGTAGATGGCCAGAATGCCATTTTCCTTCTTGGATTGATAAAAAAAACTATGAAAAAGACTTATTAAAATTTATAGAAAACGTTGTTGAAAGACATAAAGACTCAAAATCCATTTTTGCCTGGCAAATAGAAAATGAACCCTTTTTTCCTTTTGGCGAGTGTCCAGAAATAACAAAAGAATTGGTCAAAAAAGAAATTGAGCTAGTTAGGTCTTTAGACAATCGACCTATTATTTTTGCAGACAGCGGAGAATTTTCTTTTTGGTTTACGGCAGCAAAAATAGGGGATATAGTAAGTATTACTTTACATAGAAGGGTTTATTTTAAAGAAATTAGTAAATATGTAAAATATCCTTTTCCTCCTTTATATTATACTTTTAGAAAAAATCTAATCGAAAAGTTATTTAAAAAAAGAGTAATTTGCGGAGAGTTTCAGGCCGAACCCTGGTGTAAAGATTTACTTTATAATTGCTCTCTGGAAGAACAAAAAATTACTCTTGATGAAGAAAAATTTAAAGAAAACATCAATTTCGCTCTCGAAACAGGAATTAATACATTTTATTTTTGGGGAGGAGAATGGTGGTACTGGCAAAAAAACAAAGGAAATGACTTTTTTTGGCAAGAAGGAAAAAGATATTTAAGTAATTAAAAATCGGAAGATTATATTGGCGGAGCGGTTTTCGTTTTTCAAAAAAGTTCTCTGACCTTTTAAAATTAGTAAAAAATCAAATTAAATCTCACAAGAGAGTTTATCAAAGAGAGTTTATCAATCATTTCATTCTTAAAAACCAGAAGTAAAAGTAGGGCTTTGCAAAAGCGTTTATTTTTTTGAACCGCTAAGACCCTGCTTTTTGGATAAAATTTATGCAAGTTTTTCTATTGGTCATGGAATAAATTTTTCCTAAACAGGATTAAAAATTATTTAGATTTCATTAGCCTTAATTGTTATTACCGAGCCAGAATTTTTTTCATTTTCAAAGTGCAATAAAAAAAATTAGAGATAACATTTTTAATTTAAAAGAAAGAATTTACCCCAAAGGTATTTGTTATCTTTTTAAAAATTTTCAAAAATATAATTCACCCATTTATATTCATTTATATTACCGAAAATGGTATAATGGAATATTGGTTAGTTGTGATAAGATTATTATAAATTGAGCCTTAAGTTTGTGGCTAAATTTTTTATGGAGAATTATCAACTAGTAAATTTTTTTTACCGATTTTTTTCCTCTCCTTTTGTTATTTTCTTACATTTTTTATCTGCCTATTTAGTTGTTTTTAAGAAAAAAAAATTAAACCTTGGCGATAAAATTATTTTTGCCTTCTGGTGCTCTTGTGGTTTTAATATTATTTTTTACTATATTTCTATAGTTAGCTTTTTTATTTTTAATGCCCCTTTTTCTTTCATCAGAATTTTTCTTTTGTTTCAGTATTTTTTCAGCATTTTTTTAAATCCCTTTTTATTTTTCTCTTACCTCTTATTCAAATTACCTTATTCTAAAAAAATTAAATTAGTTTCCTTTTTTATTTTTTTAGCCGTTTTAGTTTTTAGTTTTAGTTTTATTATTAAAGCCGCTAAAGTGGAAATAAAAAATCAAGAGCCTATTTTAATTTTTCCTAAATTAAGAGTGCTTACCTATATTTTGGCATCCTTTCTTTTAGTTTTCTTTTATTTTTTTCTTAAGATTATTTTTTTAGATGTTAAAAACAAAATCATTAGCTGGCAAAATATTCGACCTCTTTATTTTTATTATTCCTTAATCGTTTATGGTGCTATTGCCATGATTCAAATATTTTATTTTCTTCCTGGTTTTGTTCAAATAATAATATTTTTTACCTATTTTTTAATACCTTATTTAATTTATTTAAGCCGAAAAGATGAAATTGCCAAAAATTAAAACACAAAATGCTTTGGATTGTAATTACAATTTTTTCTTGGTTTTTGCTTGCTTTAGTTGGTTTGATAGATAAATATATTTTAAAGGAAAAGCTGATTAATCCTACCCTTTATACTTTTTATGCTGGTATTTTAAATATTTTTGTTGTGTTTTTGATGCCTTTTGGCTTTTTTATTCCTAAACTTTTTATTATTTTGATTGCCCTTTTGGCCGGTATTTTACACATTCTTGGTATTTTTTTAGTCTATAAAGCTATTGAAAAATTTGAAGTGTCCAGGATAATACCTGCATTAGGAGCCCTGGTGCCAATTTTTGTTTTTATTTTTAGTTGCTTTTTTTTCAAAGAGCAAATATCTCTTAGTTTTTTGGAAACAATTTCTTTTTTACTTCTTTTAACAGGAAGCGTAATTATTGTCTGGGAGAAAAAACCTGATTTTTCTTTTCAAGCCCTTTTATTAATAATTTCTAGCGCTATCTTTTTTGCTATTTTTACAAACTTGACTAAAATAGTTTATTCGTTTCAACCTTTTGTTAACGGAATAATTTGGACAAGGTTTGGAGCTTTTTTGACAGGATGCGCCTTTATCTTTTTAAAAGAGACAAGAGAAGAAGTTTTTAAAAACCGGAAAATTCTTAGACCAAAAACCCTTAGAGTTCTCATACCCAACCAAGTTTTAGGGATAACATCCTTTTTTCTCTTAAGCTGGGCGGTAGCTATAGTCCCTTTTAGATATTTGGCATTTATTAATGCTCTTGAAGGCACTAGATATTTTTTTATATTATTTTTAGCTACTTTGATTTCTTTAAAGTTTCCAGGATTCATAAAAGAAGATTTTTCAGGGACAATAATTATTCAAAAAATTTTTGCTGTTTCTTTAATAATAATTGGGTTAGTTGTTTTAAGCATTAAATAATGTAATATGAAAGATAAAAAATTTTTCTCAAAATTTAAGAATCCTTCAATTTCTTTCAGATTTTCTCTTTGGTAGTGTCATTCTGCTTTATCAAATAGAGGGAGAAATAGACAATAACGATATTTCTTTATTTTTGCCTATTTGGTTGATTTTTGGATTACGATTAATACAACGGAAGAATACTTTGGCAGGTTAATTTTTGCTTTTCTTATTTTTGCTTCTTGGTTTTTAAACTTCTTCTAATTTAGAAAACCTAAAAGTTTATTAAAAAAAGAGAATGTGTTAAAATTAATTTATGAAAATGAATACCCCCTCTGTTTTAGGCGCTTTTTTGGTCTCAATTGTTTTTTTCTAACCAATTATCTTATTTCTTTCTATCTTTTTTATGATTTTGTATTTTTTTACCAGAATAACAAAGAAAAAAACTTTTTATTTAATTTTTAGCCTCTTTTTTTTATTTTTTATTTTTTTAATTTCGAGATTTTTATGGCAAGAAGGAGTAGTTTCTTTAAGATATGGTGAGCCATATTTATCATTTCCTCTTCATAATTTTTTAGTTGTTGGCGCCGCCCTTTTTATTTTAGGAATTTTCTTTTTAACAATTTATGTCATTTGGTATGATTTTCGTTTGGAAAAAATTTCTTTTAATAATTTATCTTTGTTTTATATTTATTATAGTTTTGTAGTCTATGAAGCAATAACCTTTATTCGTATCTTCTTTTTCTATCCCTACCCTTATCTTATAATGCTTTTTTATCTTTTAATTCCCTTTTTAATATCTTTAATTAAAAAAGAAAATGACAAAAATCTATGATTAAAAGAAAAACTAGCATTTTTTTAAAAATTTTTAGCGCTACCATTTTAATTGTTATTTTTTCAAATTTAATTTTAGCTTATACTATTTACCAAGGCTACAAAACAGTTTTTTCTGAAGCAGAGCAGTTTTTGCCCAGGGAAAAAGTAGAAAATATTGTTGTTACTATTTCTGATACCTGGATTATTGTTGGAAGCACGATTTTTTTCATTATTCTTCTTACCACCCTTTTTGTTATTTTGTTTATTTCCAACATTTTAGGTCCACTTCAAAAACTAATGGAAGCTTTTTCTGAGGTCAGTAAGGGAAATTTAGATGTTAAAGTGGACATTCAAACCAAAGATGAAATTGAGGAAATGGGGAAAAAATTTAATTTAATGGTTCAAGATTTAAAAAACAGCCGAGAAGCGTTGGAAGACGAGAAAAAAGTTCTTGAAATTAAAGTTAAGGCAAGAACAAGAGAGCTAGAAGAATTAAATAAAATACTTGAATTGAAAATTCAAGAGAGAACCCAAGAATTGGCAAATAGAATTGAAGAGCTAGAAAGTTTTCATCGCTTAACCGTTGAGCGAGAATTGAAAATGATTGAGCTCAAAAAAGAGATAGAAAAATTAAAACAGCTTTTAGAAGAAAAAAAAGAAGAGAAATAAATATGATTTTTGTTATTTTGCTCTTAGCTTTTTTCTTTTCCTTCTTGCTTTTGTTTTTTTATTTGTATTTTTTTTCTTATTTAAGGTTAAAAAAATGATTTCAAGGATAAAAACCACAGAGAAAATTGCTATCTTGACTTTTGACGACGGCCCCAACAATCCTTATACTTTAGAAATTGGAACCTTTCTTTCCCAAAAAAAATAAAAGCCGTGTTTTTTCAGGTTGGCAAAAACCCAGGCTTTTTCGCCCGCCGTGGTTTTTTAACAATTTTTACATCTTTATTAAAAAAACACGATTTTTTATTAATTAGCGGAACTTTTTATGCTAATTTTGAACAACTTCAGCCTTCTTTTGAAAAAATGTCCCAAAGCGTTTTTAAAAGAACAAAACCGGGAGTTATTTTTATTTTTCACGATGGTTATAATGACACAAAAGCATTTCGTCAAGAGACAGTAAAAACTGTGGCAACAATTGGACCAAAATTAATGAATTTAGGTTATTAATTTGTTGGTTTAGATGAGGTATTAAAAATTTCTCCTTATCAATAAAATGCTGTTATCTATTATTATTCCTGCTCTCAACGAAGAGGAATATTTACCAATATTACTTTCTCAAATAAAAAAACAAAAATTTTCTGATTATGAGATAATTGTCGCCGATGCCGATTCAAAAGATAAGACAGTACAAATTGCTCAAAGTTTTGGTTGTAAAATCACTAAAGGAGGGCTGCCGGCTAAAGGTAGAAATGAAGGAGCGAAAGTAGCGCGGGGAAAAATCTTTTTATTTATGGATGCCGATAATATCTTTCTGCCAGAAAATTTTTTGGAAAATTTATTAAACGAGTTTAGAAAAAGAGATTTAGACGTAGCTTCTTTTCCCATTTTCCCAAAAGGAAATTTGCTTGATAAAATTTTTTATAGTTTTTATAACTGGTTTGTGAAAACCTTTCAGAGATTTTCTGTTTGGGCAACTAATTCGGTTTTGGTTAAAAGAGAGATTTTTGAGAAAATTGGTGGTTTTGATGAAGAAATAAAGATAGCCGAAGATCACGATTTCGCCCGTCGGGCAGCAAAAGTTGGTAAATTTGGTTTTATTAAGACAGAACCGGTTTTGACTTCCGGGCGAAGATTTGAAAAAGATGGTCGATTGAAAACCTATCTAAAATATCTATTGGCCGGAATTTATATAATCTTTTTTGGTCCAATTAAAAAAGATATATTTAAATATCGATTTGACGAGCTAAAGAAAAAAAGATAAAATATTTCAGGTATATGGAGGCATTGCCAAAATTTGAACCAGAAAAATTAGAAGAACCAAAAAGAAGGACTTTTTGGGCAGAAAAGGGGTCTTATTTTTTCTTTTTAATCTTGTTTCTTTCTTCTTTTATTTTTGGAGGAATTGGGGGTTTAATTTCTGGAGGCTACTTTTATCCAAAAATTCAGAATTTTTTAAAAAATTTTGCGACTTCCCCTCCAGAAAAAGCCAACCAAGAAAATACTGACAAGCCAATTTATTCTCCCCAAACTTCTCAAGAGGAAGCAATTATTAAGGTGGTCAAAGAGGCCTCGCCGGCAGTAGTGAGCATCATTATTACCAAAGACCTGCCGATTATTGAACAATATTATGAAGAGTGGCCATTTGAGGAATTTTTTGGTGAGCCATTTTTTGAATTTAGGATTCCTCAATATCGTCAAAAAGGAGTAGAGAAAAGAGAAGTTGGCGGAGGGTCTGGTTTTATTGTCTCGGAAAAAGGACTTATTTTAACCAACAAACACGTTGTTTTAGATGAAAAAGCCGATTATACTGTTTTGACCAATGACGGAAGAAGATTTCCTGCCAAGGTTTTAGCCAGAGACCCGGTGCAGGATTTGGCAATAATAAAAATTGAAGCAACCGACGGCTTAAAACCTATTAAGCTGGGCGATTCTGATAAATTACTAATTGGCCAAACAGTGATTGCTATTGGTAATGCTTTGGGTGAGTTTCAAAATACAGTTTCAGTGGGAGTGATTTCCGGCTTGGGCAGAACCATTACTGCTTCTGGCGGTGGACTAATTGAAACCCTTGAAGATGTTATTCAAACCGATGCCGCCATCAACCGGGGAAATTCCGGTGGCCCCCTCTTGAATTTAAATGGTGAGGTAATTGGAGTCAATACCGCCATGTCGGTGGAGGGAGAGAATATTGGTTTTGCCATTCCCATCAACAAAGCCAAGAAAGATATTGAACAAGTCAAAACCCTTGGCAAAATTGTTTATCCTTTTTTGGGGGTGAGATATTTTTTGATTAACGAAAAAATTCAGAAAGAAAATAATTTACCGGTAAATTACGGTGCCTGGGTTCAAAAAGGAGATGGGGGAGAGCCAGCCATTTTTCCCGGTTCACCAGCTGAAGCCGTTGGTCTAAAAGAAGGTGATATTATTTTGGAATTTAATGGAGAAAAAATTACCACCGAAAATACCTTAGCCAAAATCATAATGAAATACAATCCGGGCGAGACAATAACTCTTAAAATTTTAAGAGGGGACAAGACAAAAGTTTTAACTGTCACCTTAGCTGAAAGAAGCGAATAGGGCTAGCCAAAGACAGTTTTTTGCTATCCTTTTTAAGATGTTTCCAAGCTATCGAGCCATTACAACTTTCTTGACAAAATTTTAAAAAAATTTTAATATTAATAAATTGCACCTTACAAAGGAGGGGCAGGGATGGAACAATAAGGATGGAGAAATTATGAATAATGAAAAAAAAGAAAGAGATGTAGCTCTGCAAACAAGCACTTTGAGGATTTGGCTTAGGATTTTGCTTGTTGGAATAAAGATAGTTTTAATCAAAATCAGATTTGTTTTTGACGAAATAGACTCTCTCTGCTTAACGAATCCAAAGATTTCCGACCTAAAAAAAGAGACGGTAGAAATTATAGACTTGTTGGACTTTTTTTTGAAAGAAACTTCAGAAGAACTTAATAAAAACTTAAAAGAAAGCGAAGAAAAGAAAAAAGAAGAAAGGAGGAAAAATGCTTAAACAAGTAGAAGAGGAATATTTAAAGGTCCTTCGGAATCACATTGAAAAAATTGATGACTTGTATTTCAGATTAAAAGACCTAGAAACAAACCGAGAACTCACCAAAGAAGAAAAGTGGTTTAAGAATTTTTTGTGGCAAAAAGGCCAAGAAGTTTTAGGGGAGATTCAACTCCTCAAAAAAAGATTCTCTACGGCACCTTAGCATAGAGAAAGATTAACGCAGAGAAAAAGGCAAGAATGTAATATTCTTGCCTCTTTTTTTTGAGAGAATTTTATTTTTGACCTTTTTGCCAGATCAAACACATTTTGGAAAAATCCAAACCTCAAACCAAAGTCTAAGCGATTTTACTCCTTAGTCGCGGCAGAGGACAGTCTTCCGCGGGTTAAAGACTTAATTTTCCTTACTCTCTTGAGTGCAGGTATATAGCCTCAAAGACATAAATGAAAAATTCTAAACCTTAAAATCCCAAATTATTAATTTTTAGGATTTTTCCATGTTTAATACTCCAAATAAATGCCATGGCAATTAAATGGAGTATAGAAGATTTTGATGATTAATTTTATAATGAAGGTTCGCTGTCTTAAAATTCATTTGACAAAAAATTTTTGTTTATACTGAGAATTATTTTGTTAATGTCCCAGGCAAAGCTCTCACCTGGATTTTTTGTTAGATAAAAGCGAGCCGGATGAAAAATTTGACCCTAATTTGTATATTTTTAAAACAAAAAACTTGGCGACAGCATGAAAAGCGAAAACTTGAACTGGGTATTTTTCGATATTACTAAATCCAGGGAGGTTGAAGTGGTAGTGTTTTCTTCAAATGGAAGCAGAGTTTATTGGTTTTTGGTGTGAGCTATTACAAGTCTTCTTTCTAAAGTCTTTTTCTAAAGATCTAAAAAAAAGTCCCGTCAATCTTCTTGGAGCCCTTTTTTATATAATTTTATTTTGGTTTTTTCATATGCACTTTACTTGATTTTTTGAGAATTTTGCGATAGAAATAAAATAGCAATTAACTTTATGAACGGTAGCCAATTTACTCATAAAGCCCAAGAAGCAATTTTATACGCTCAAGATTTAGCCAGAGAAAAAGGACAACAACAAGTTGATGCCCTTCATTTGCTTTATAGCCTTTTATCTCAGGAAGGAAGCATTGTCTTGAATGTTTTAGAAAGAATTGGGGTTGACATTGAAGGATTGAAGAAAAAAACTAAAACATCTTTGAACACCATTGGCCAAATTTATACACCTCAATCTTTTAGCCAATTTTATTTAACCCAAGATATGACTAAAATTTTGGAGCGAGCCAAACAGGAGTCATTGAAAATGGGGGATGAATATATTTCAACCGAACATTTATTTTTGGCTCTTTTGGACACTGAAACGCGGGCAAAAGAAATTTTAGACAAAGCAAATTTTTTACAACCAGGCGGAAAGATTACTTCTTTAGAATTCGGGAAATTGGATTATCAAACTTTCTTGAAAGAATTGGGTAAAGTCAGGGGAGGTCAGAGAATTACCGACCCCGAGCCGGAATCAAAATACCGGGTGGTTGAGAAATATGCTCGCAATCTAACTCAGTTAGCCAGACAGGGGAAATTAGATCCAGTTATCGGTCGAGAAAACGAAATTCGGAGATTAATTCAGATACTTTCAAGAAGAACAAAGAATAATCCGGTTTTAATTGGCGAGGCTGGAGTAGGAAAAACTGCCATTGTTGAAGGTTTAGCTCAAAGAATTGTTTCTAGTCGGGTCCCGGAAAGCTTGAAAAATAAAGAGATTATCTCTCTTGATTTGGGGGCTTTGATTGCCGGAACAAAATATCGGGGAGAATTCGAGGAGAGGGTAAAAGTTCTCCTTAAAGAAATCAATCGAGCTGGCGGAAGATATTTATTGTTCATTGACGAATTACATACCTTAGTTGGGGCAGGAGGAGCCGAAGGAGCTATTGATGCTTCAAACCTTTTAAAACCGGCTTTGGCTAAAGGCGAGTTAAGAACGATTGGCGCAACCACCTTAAAAGATTATCAAAAATATATTGAAAGAGATCCGGCTTTGGAAAGAAGGTTTCAGCCGGTTTTTGTTCAAGAACCATCAATTGAAGATACCATCGCCATTTTAAGAGGAATTAAAGAAAAATACGAGCTGCATCACGGAGTAAAAATTAGAGACTCAGCCCTGGTAAGCTGTGCTCAATTAGCGGCTCGATATATCACCGATAGATTTTTACCCGACAAAGCCGTTGACCTGATGGATGAAGCTATGTCCGCATTAAGGTTAGAAATTGAGTCAGAGCCTAGCGAGTTGGATTTAATCAGGGAAGAAATCAAAAAACTGGAAATTGAAATGGAAGCGATTAAAAAAGAGAAAAATTCTCAAAAAAGAAGCAAGGCAATTTTAAGACAACTGGCCGATTTAAAGGAAAAAGAAAGGGAAATTAAAAGTAGATGGCAGTCAGAGAAAGAGCTAATTGACAAGATTAAAAATTTAAAAAAAGAAATTGATACTTTAAGATTTGAAGCCGAAAAAGAACTTTCTCGAGCCGACTTTCAGAAAGTGGCTGAAATAAAGTATGGAAAGATACCCTCTCTTTTAAAAGAGCTAAAGACAACCGAGAAAAAGTTGGCAAGAATTCAGAAAGAACATCCGCTTTTGAAAAAAGAAGTGACCGAAGAAGATGTGGCGGCAGTGGTTTCAAGGTGGACTGGAATACCGGTAACCCGCTTATTGGAGGAAGAGGCAAAAAAGTTGGAAAAAATGGAAGAAATTATTTCAAAAAGAGTGGTTGGTCAAAAAGAAGCAATTTTAGCCATTTCTAATGCCATTAGAAGAGCTAGGGCAGGAATTTCGGAAGAAAAAAGACCTTTGGGTTCATTTTTGTTCTTGGGCCCAACCGGGGTAGGAAAAACCGAGACCGCTCGGGCTTTGGCTGAATTTTTATTCAATGATGAAAATGCTTTAATCAGATTAGATATGTCAGAATATATGGAAGAGCATACGGTTTCCAAGATGATTGGTTCTCCGCCTGGATACGTCGGCTATGAAGAAGGGGGTCAATTAACAGAAAAAATAAGGAGAAGGCCCTATTCGGTTGTTTTACTTGATGAAATTGAAAAAGCTCATCCCCGGGTTTTCAATATTTTACTCCAGATTTTAGAGGATGGCAGATTAACTGATGCCAAAGGCAGAACTGCTTCTTTTAAAAACGCCATTTTGATTATGACTTCTAATATTGGCTCAGATATTATCGCCAAAGAAGCGGCTTTGGGTTTTGTCACTGGTGATGAAGAAAAATCTCAAAGAGAAACTCTGAGAGAAAAAGTTGTTGCCGCTCTAAAAGAAAATTTCCGACCAGAATTTTTAAACCGAATTGACGAAATCATTATCTTTAATTATTTAAACAAGACAGAAATCAAAAAGATTGTTGATTTAGAACTGGCAAAAGTAGCAGAGCGCCTAAAAAATAAAAAAATTGAAATTAGAATTTCTGATTCCGTCAAAGAAGTTTTGGCGGAAAAAGGTTTTGACCCCAATTTAGGAGCCAGACCATTAAAAAGAGTAATCCAGAGAGAAGTTTTAGACCCCCTCTCTTTAAAAATTGTTTCCGGCGAAATTAAAGAAGGGGAGACGGTTAATGTTTATTTTGAGCAAGGAAAAATCATTTTTCGAATGGTCAAGGATTTAATTAAAGCTCGTTCCCAAAAAGAAAAATTATCCGTCTAACCCCGTTACATAAAATTCATACGACCGCTTGCTTTTTATGTTTGGTGGGGGAAATTGTTTGGATTTAGTTTATTAAATTTGTGATAAAAAATATTTTTAAAATCATTGGGATTTTTATTTTAGGTATCTTTGGTGGAATTTTCGGCGATCAAATTCTCTGGCCCTATTTTGTTGAAAGGCCACTTTTTTATCAATATCGACTGGAGCAAAGCCCGGTTTTAGTTACCGAGAGAAAGGAAATTATTATTAAAGAAAATGTTGCTCTCAAAAATGCCATTGGAAAAGTAGAAAAGGTGGTCATCGGAGTAAAAACCGAAACTCAAAAAGGAAAAGTGCTTGAGGGTTCAGGATTAATTGTCACTACCGATGGTTTAATTGTTACTTTGGCTGAATTGGTCCCTCAGGGAGCAAAATTTAGTTTTTTTGTTGAAGGAGAAAAAGTTCGCTATCAAATTTTAAAGAGGGATTTAAAAGAAAATTTAGCCTTAGTGAAAATTGAAAAAACAAACTTACCGACATTAAGTTTTGCCGATTTGGAAAAACTGAAATTAGGCGAAAGGGTTTTTTTGGTTGGCGCAATTTTTAAAAAAGAAAAAATGGAAAAGATGGTCAACGAAGGCCTGGTGAAATATTTTGACCAAGATTTAATTGAAACTAATATTTTAGAAAAAAATAATTTGGTCGGAAGTGTTCTGTTTGATATTGAAGGAAATATTTTAGGAATAAACAAAATTGACCCTGAAGGAAAAATTATTTCTCTTCCTGTCTCCAAAATTAGAGCCTTCACCGGTTTTTAATACTTTCATTTAATTCTCATCAAAACTTCCTGTCCTACTTGATAGGATTTTTATTTATTTGAGTACAAAAATATAAAACCACAAGGAATGGATTAAACAATCTTGACAACCTTATTTAGATGTTTAAAAATAGAGTAATATGAAGCTTTTCAAGCTTCAGGCATTAAATATTAGGAAAGTTTGGCCGATTGTTTTAGGGATAGTTGTCCTAATGGGACTTGGCTATTATCTGCCGAAAATTTGGCAACTCCCACCGGAGTTTTTTCAACAGATGATGGCTGGTCTTCAAAGGCCAACTGAAGAAAAAGAAAAACCGGAAGAGAAGCTTGAATTGAAAGAAGTTGCTCTTGAAGGAGTGGAAATTTCAGAAGGCCAGAGAAGAGTAGATGGCAAGACCTACCGGGAAGTAGCCGGAAAGGCCGAGGGGATTACCCATTTAGCCAGGAGGGCGCTAAAAAAGTATCTCCAAGCAAATCCCCAACATTTCCAGGTTACTCCTGAACATAAGGTCTACATTGAAGATTATCTGGCTAAAAGTCTCGGTGGAAGATGGTTAATGGAAGGCGAAGAAATAGAATTTTCAACTGATTTGATTGAGGAGGCTTTAACCAAGGCCGAAGGACTTACTCCTGCTCAGCTTCAAAATTTAAGCCAATACTCCCAACTTGTCCCAGTTTTGAATAACTGATACTGATAGGACATTAGGACAATTTGACCTATCTAGGGCATTACCTAACTCTTTAATAAATTAAAAAGACTGGAAAACCCTTTAAATCCAGTTTGGTTTTAGTTTCTTAACCAAAATCTTTAAAAAATCTTATAAAAATCTGTGAACATTAAAATCTATACCATTAACATTTTTCCTTGGTTGAAGAAAAAAATCTCTTTTCTTCTTGTCATTTTTTAGTCCTCATTGTCAGAGGAGTTTTTTGTTTGCCAAAGGGGAATTTTTCAAAATTTAACCTTTTAAGAATGGTTTGGTCGGGAAATTACTCTCTTAAATAAACTCCCCTAACAACGGCATGAAGATGGTTAGTTAAGGTTGGCTAAAAGCCATAATATTGAAGCTGGGGAGAAAGAAGATGTTCTCATTTTTGCTAAATGTGATAGCAATTAAGATCCCCATTTTTTTCAGCGCTATCTGGTTAGGAATTACCTTGCCTCCAGAAAATTGGTCCTAATTAATCTTTTTTGCTCTAAAAATTTGAAAAATTTCCATTTGACCACTTTTTAAATTTTTGGTATAAAAAGGAATGCTTTATGGAAAAAGAGTATCTTTTACAAATAACTAATGAGCTTTATCGCCTGACTTTGCTTTTTCCCAAAAAAGAACCTTTAAGGTATAAAATGAGAGAATTAGCTGATGAGATTTTAGCCTCTCTTTTAATTTCCGATAATCCCTTAGGTCCGGACCTAATTTCCACTATTTCTAAATTAGAAGTTTTGGATGGTTTTTTCGAAGTTGCTCGGGCTCAAAATTGGCTGAAATCAGCCCAACTTTTAGTTCTTCAACAAGAATATCAAAAACTCAAAAATGAGTTAAAGGGAAATCTCAGTTTGCCTTTTAAACCAAAAATTGAGAAAAAAGAAAACGAAGTGATAAAGAGAGTTGAAGGACCAACAATTGGAGTGGGAGTCGGGCTTCGCCAGAAAAAAATTTTGGACCTTCTGAAAGAAAAGGGAAGAGTTCAAGTTTGGCAGATAAAAGAAGTTTTGCCGGAAGTAAGCAAGAGGACCCTGAGACGAGATTTTGATAGTTTATTAAAAAGAGGTCTGGTGGAAAGAGTCGGCGAAAGAAACAACACTTTCTATCGTCTTAAGATGAGAGAGGCTTAATATGAAAAAACTTAAAGAAAAATTTAGTAAAATTTACGATAAATATATAGAAAAGATATATCGCTTTGTTTTCTTTAAGGTGAATTCGCCAGAAGTGGCTGAAGATTTGACTTCCGAAACCTTTTTGCGGGGCTGGGAAGCATTTCAAGCCAAAAGTGAAAAAATTGAAAACCCTTCAGCCTTTTTATATCAAATTGCCCGAAATTTAATCACTAATCACTATCGAGAAAAAAACAAAGTTCAAATTGTTTCTGCCGAAATTCAGCCAATAGTCGACCCAAGACAAGACCTAGAAAATCAAGCCATTGCCGGTTCTGACTTGGAAAGAATAAAAAAAGCAATGGTTGATTTAAAAGATGATTACCAAAATGTCATTATTTGGCATTATTTAGACGACCTATCAATTAAAGAAATAGCCAGGATGTTGGATAAGACAGAACCAGCCACCCGTGTCCTACTACACCGTGCTCTTCACACCTTGCGAAATAAACTTAATTCCCAATCTTAATGGTGGTTAAAATTGAGGTGTAATAAAAGGGAGAGTTTTTTGTCTTATAATATAGAGGCAAAAAAACCGCTTTTTTTATGACTGAAAAAGAACTGGTCAAAAAAATTAAAAAGTTAAAAGGAATAAAACCCAGCCAGAACTGGGTTTTGAAAACCAAAATCAGAATTTTGGGTGAAACGCCTCAATTTGAACTTTTTCCATTTTTTAAACCAGTTTATGCTGGCTTATTCTTGGTTTTTATTTTCTTGGGAATAGTAGAATTAGCTCAAAGCGCTTTGCCCGGAGAACCTCTCTATCCTTTAAAAAAAATGACTGAAGGAATTCAGGTAGTTTTTGTTTCTGAAACTAATCGTCCCGGATTGCAGTTGAGTTTAACCAATAAAAGATTGGAAGAATTAAATGAGATTGCCCTCAAGAACGAAGCCAAGAAATTAGTTCCAGCCATTAAAGAGTTGGAAGCCAATGTTTCCCAGGCAGCTAAAGATTTAGTCCGGACAAAAAAAGCTGACAAAGAGGTTATTGAAAAGACAAAAGAATTGGTTGAAAATAAAGAGAAGGTAGAAAAAATTTTGGCAACCAAAATTGAAACTGAAGAATTAGAAAATGCCTATAAAGTTTTGGCTGAAAAAGAGATTGAAAACTTGGAAAATAGTTCTTTAACCGAAATCCAGATAGAGATTTTGAATCAAGCTAAAGAATTTTTTGAAAAAGAAGACTATCTCAATGCTTTTCTTAAAGCCATTGAAGCCAGTGAGAAAAGATAAAGAAAGATAAAAAATCTTAAAAAAATGGACAGTCGCGGTTTCGTGGCCCTTAACGTTAGGTCGCGAAAACAAATGGTCGACGCGACGGAAAAAAATAAAAATTAAAAAACAAACAAAAGAAAATGAGTTTAGGAAAAAAGATTGCTGCGGCTTTGACCGGTTTGGTTTTCTCTTTGGCAATGGTTGGGTTGGCTCAAGCAGCTATTAGCGCTCAGTGTCGAGCCAACCTCAACGCATGCACTCCTGCTGAACTGACTGAATACATTGCTGAATTAACTGCCACTATTGAGGCACTCAGAGCGAGATTAGGAGGAACTCAGACAACTGGTGTTCCTGCTGCCTGTGTTGGCATTACCTTCACCAGAGATTTGGCTGAAGGAATGTCAGGAGCTGATGTCAAGTGCTTGCAAGCATTATTGAATCAGTCAACCGATACTCAGGTAGCAGCTTCAGGTCCTGGTTCTCCCGGAGCCGAAACCAGCCATTTTGGTTCTTTAACCAAAGCAGCGGTGATTAAATTCCAGGAGAAAAATGCCAGCGAAATTTTGACTCCCATTGGCCTCACCTCTGGGACAGGTTATGTCGGAGCAAGAACGAGAGCAAAATTGAATTCCCTTTTGACTGTTACTCCTCCAACGCTTCCAACACCCGAATGCACCACTGATGCTCAATGTCGAACTGGTTACAGATGCGACACTACCATTGGAAAATGCGTGGCTATTCCCGAAACTCCCGAATGCACCACTGATGCTCAATGTCGAACTGGTTACAGATGCGACACTACCACTGGAAAATGCGTGGCTGTTGAAGTTACTCCAGAGGAAGGTTACCTCACTTTCACCCTTTCTCCTTCACCAGCTAACACCACTGTCTATCGGGGAACAGAGAATGTCAGCGTTATGGCTTTCACTCTCAAAGCCAACAATTCTGACATCACTGTTCAGAGAGTAAGTTTGAAGTTTAACAAGAGACCCTGGCTTTTTGTTAGCCACATTTCTCTTTATGAAGGAACCAATGCTCTCAGAGGAGTTGAGGCTACTTCCACTGCCTTTGAGGAAGTGGGAGTAGGTACTGATTACCGCCTCCACGTGTCTGGTTTGAATGTCAAAATTGCCAAAGGAACAACCAAAACCTTCACAGTTAAAGTCAGTGTTCCTGTAGGTACCCATTCTACCGGCCCTGTTGAAGTCAGCCTG
>Ga0209721_1000128_pt1 | contig 76534 bp, 55 predicted proteins | sample TshhotsprinmetaG_FD_184139 | JGI IMG/M metagenome (GOLD analysis project Ga0209721, IMG submission 184139) | Hot spring microbial communities from South Africa to study Microbial Dark Matter (Phase II) - Tshipise hot spring metaG (SPAdes)... | ecosystem: Environmental > Aquatic > Thermal springs...
AGTGGTACGGTTAGTGTGTATGAAGCTGATCGGTGATAGGCGATAGGCGATAGCCGATAGGCGATAGTTGATAGGCGATAGCCGATAGGCGATAGCTGATAGGCGATAGCCGATAGGCGATAGCTGATAGGCGATAGCCGATAGGCGATAGCTGATAGGCGATAGCCGATAGGCGATAGCCGATAGGCGATAGCTGATAGGCGATAGCCGATAGGCGATAGCTGATAGGCGATAGCCGATAGGCGATAGCTGATAGGCGATAGCCGATAGGCGATAGCTGATAGGCGATAGCCGATAGGCGATAGCTGATAGGCGATGGAATGTCTGCGTGCTTTGCGGCATCTTTCGCGAGGAGGTAGAGACGTTGCAATGCAACGTCTCTACCTGTGTGATGGCCGATAGTTCCTCGGGGGTAGGATCGATAGGCGATAGGTGATGGGCAGGTATGCGCGCGGTGATAGAGGAGAGGGTATGCAATCAGTTACCGGCATGCCCTCCCACTCATACAGAGGTTAGATTGGTGTCTTTGGCCTGTCCTCGCCACCAGGCCAGCGCCAATCCACCAATGGCATGAAGTATCAATACGCTGGTGAAATAGACTGTATGCGGTCCGACGGTCTGCGCAGCAGCTTCGGGGGCGAGGATGGTTTCAATTCGGGCAGCGATAAAGGGGGTGAAGAAGTAGAAGGCGCCACAACTGGCTAAGGCCAGGCGCCATTCGCTGCGACGCGCTACGATCCAACCCACAAAGGTGGTAAGCGGCGTGGCGAGAATGACCAGCGCCAGCCAGCGCAACATTGTGGGAGTGCGGTTGTCGCCAACGATATTGTACGTGGCGATTGCAATTGCCAGCCCAAGCAGAGCGGCAATTGCAATCGTCAGCATCGCGCGGATGTCACGCAACATTGTAAACCTTTTACAAGCGACTTAATCGACGCTTGATCTGCGTCTGTAGTTTCTCGATCAAAGCCCGTTGCTCGGCGATTGCGGCATCAATCTGCTCGAGCTGATCTTCGAGCTGAGCCAGGGTTGTAACGTAGCGCTGCCGCAATGCCCCCTCTTCGCCGTCGCTGCGGAGCGGCGCAATTTGCTGTTGTAGACGCTGTTGACGCTCGAAAATGAGCTGCCGTTCACGCTCGTGATTGGCAATGGCCTGGTTGGCAGCGTCAATCTGGCGCAAGAGATCGAAAACACCCTTGAGACGTTGCAGGGTTGCCCTGTCAATCACATTTTCTTGCAACAGCTCTTGCAACAGCTCACCGGTCAAACTGGTGATGGTCTCGCGGCGGGAAAGTTTCGTCCGTTCGCAGATGGTCAGCTCAGCCTGACCGAAGGCCGCGACCGGAACACGCCAGCGCGCCAGTTCGTCGGTAGTTGAGACCGGTGGCGGTGTGTCAGCCAGTTCGGCGTCGGAGTCGCGGTGATGCTCGATCACAACAACGCAAGGTTCGGCCAGGGTACTGGTGATCGTATAACGATAAAATTTGAGCGAATACTCATCGATGATCAGATCACCTTCCGATAGGCCAACACCGTGTAGTCTACGCTCTTCGCGCAGGTACTTATTGACCGTCACCCCCAGCTCTACCGCGTAGAACACATCGATCTCGGCGCCGGCACGGGTAAAGGGCAGCACCGATTCACCAGCGTATTCGCCGTTGATCAACACCGTAGCCGGGCCTTGCTCGAGTGTCAGGCCGGTTTCATTGCTCAAACGCAACGCGGCCAGCGGATAGCGCGGTCGCCGCGCCTCGTTGTAAACCAGCTCGCGCCGACCCGGAATCGTTGCGCCGACGATTGGCGCCATCGCCGATTGACCGCGACCAACGCTGACCGGCTGCATGACCCGGTAAGCGAAGAGCGCGCCGCGCTCTTCACCGACGGCAATCGGCGGCGCGCTGTTCATCGCAGGTTCAGGCGAAATTTCACGCGAGAAGGCTGGAGCAGCTTCATCATAGATATCTACCAGTAAGCTCCTCTTTATTCGCGATCGCTCTAAGGCATCTGCCCGCGCTGCGGAACGAGGAAAATCACCGATCTGCGGTCGTTCGGGAATCTGTGGTTCGTAGAGCCGGTAGCGAAACGAGACCGGCAAACCGGCAACGAGCGTTACCTCGACATCGACCAAATCCTCTTCCAACTGATTGTCGAATAGCCCCCAGCCTTGCATGAAACACTGAACAGCGCCATCGTCGGTGTCGGTCACGAGCAGGCGATAGCTCACCCGCCAGGCCGGAGCGGGGGCAACATAGCCAATTATCAGATCGTGGTCGCCAGGAGTCAGATGAATGGTGGCGGTGCGGTTACGCTCATCGCTCTGCGAGACGCGCAGAAAGAAGGCCAGGTCATTCTGCGCCACTTCATCGAGCAACTCAACCCGCGCCAGTTCGTCGAGCGCAACCGGGCGCACTGATCGCTCTTCATTCAGGTAGAGGCTGACAATGGCGCGACGTAACGGCTGCTCCTCCTCGATATCTACGCCAATGACCAACCCGCTGATCGTTTCACCTTGCTTGCCGACCAGGGTCAGTCGAACCTGACGACCGCGCAGATCACGCAACAAATCGAGCAGGCTGCGCTCATTCGAGAGATGGATGCTGCTGCGGTTGAGCAAGGCGTCGCGGTTTTCGGGAGTGGCAAAATCGATATTGCGCACCTGCCCCTGCTGGTCGATGACCACCAGACTCTTCAGCACATCATCCATCGCCTGCCGGGGAAAGCTGAGAGTCAGGCTATCGCCACTGTAAGAGCCGCGCCGTTCAAAATAGGCCACGCCATGTTTGTAAAGCACCATCCGTCGAATGGGCAGACCGATCATGGACTCCCTTCCTGCGGCATTTCAGTGAGTCGAACAGGATTGTATGCAGTGTAAACGAGTCGACTGAAATCGGCAATCGCGCCGCCGAGTAACGAATCGGGCCAGGCAAGCCGATCGCCAAGCGGTTTGTACACGTACACCGCCAGCGCGTAATCACCACCGGCTGAGCGAACGATACCAGCATCAGCTTGAGTGTGCTCGATCCAGCCCGATTTGTGTTCAACTCTTACTCCGGCAGGCACACCGGCCACCATGCGACTATCGTCGGCATTTTCAGCCAGCAAATCGAGCATCTCCTGACAACGATCCGGGTTGAGGAGGGGAAACTGTTCCAGCAATACACCTTCGCCGCGAGCGCATTCATCAATCATCCGGTAGACTTGCGCTATGGCGTATGGTGTCGCGCGCAGAGCGCAACCGGTCTCGGCGTAAGGAGGCTCGCCAACCGGGTCTTTTGGCCCGCAACGATATTTGACATTGTAGAGACGGATGTAATCTGCCGATTCGTAAGGCACATAGAGATAGAGATATTCCAGACCGAGATCGGCCAGCATCTCACTCATCTCGACTGCACCCCGGAAGGCCCAATCGGTGCCGGCGCCGCCAGCGCCAGCGGCAAGGATATCATTGGCGGCCAGATTATCACTCTCGATGATCATCAGGCGCATGCGTCGCCATTGCCGTTCGGTAAAACGTTCAAGTTTCGTATAGGCGTAAAGCATGATTGCCGTCTTGATCGTGCTGGCGCCGGCAAAGACGCTGCGGGCATTGACGGCAACTTCCGCGCCGGTTGTCAGATCGTAGAGATACACTCCGGCGACACCATCCCACGCATCAACCATCGCTTCGAGTTGTTCGGCGATCTGGTCAGGAGTGGCGCGTGGCGCTTCATCGACCTGCCACCGGGTCAGAAAGATCGGGTCAGCAGTGCGACCGCGGCTGAGGAGACCGCTCACTATCTCAAAGGAGCGATCAGGGTCGATCATCCGACCGGGCAGGTAGGCGAAGCTGCGCGAGAGCACGTCGGTCGAGGTTATGACCGTCAGGGTTGGGGGAAGCGCCGACGCGGCGGCAAAATCGGCCAGTTGCTCACGTAACGCAGTCTGATCAAACTGAAGCTGCAAGGGCACTTTTACCGGCGCGAGACTGCCGAGCGCGGGATCGGCAGCCGTAAGCAGCGCTGTCACATCAGCGCGCAGGTTGATCGTTTCTGGCATGATAGTCTGTGTATATTCACCGGCAACTAATTGCACCGGCGTGATCTGGTTTGACAGCGCGGCATTCAGGGCCGCTTCGGCTTCGGTAGCCGTCAAACCACCAATCGACACCCCTGCCACTTCAGTGCCATCAGCGTAGACCGGAATTGGAGTCGGGACAGGCACAGGCGTGGCCGTCGGCGCAAGCGATACAGGTGTGACCGCTGGTTCAATTGATGGCGCCAGGCGAGGCGCAGGCGAAGAGGCGCAACCGGCAAGTAACGCCACGCAGAGCAGGGCAGTGGCAAAGAAACGGGGCCGGACATTCATAGCGACAACTAAACTCCTTAAAATCTACAGGCGAGAATGGAAATGCTGACGCAGAACAGAAACCCGCAACCGCTCGGAGATGCGCGATCAGCTATCAGGCTCCAGGTAAAATGTGAGCGGATAACCCGCTTCACGGGCAACGTGATGAGCCTGATACACGCGCTCTTGGGCCTCTTGAAAGGGCAACACTGTGACCAGGGCCCGTCCTTCGTAGTGCGCGGTAAGCATCACCTGAGTGGCGCGGTTCAGGTCAAGCTCAAAAAAGACCCGCAACACGAACACCACAAAATCCATCGGCGTCACGTCGTCATTCTCAACAATGACGCGGTAAGGACGCTCAAGCTCTTCATCACTGGCAACCGTAAACGTGACGGTAGGCCGCACGACGACTGCTGGTTGTTCAGTTGACATGGGCTACTCCGTCGCTTTCAGCGAAATGTAACACCTGTCGGCAGTATAACATAAAGCATCATTGGTCCTGGCGCTGGCGACGCCGTTTTGCCGCCAGCAGCGCCGCAATGCGCTCTTCGTCGGCGCGCAGATCGGCAGCAGACGACGGCGGCGATGACGGCCTGGAAGTCGGCGTTGGGACAGCTCGCCGGCGAGTCAACCGCTCCGGTGACAGGTCAGGGAAGGGGATGAAGAGGCGGCGCAGCGCAATATCGATTGGCAACAGGATCAGGGCCAGCCAGAGCAAGGGAATTGCAATCGGCCAGACTTCGTAGACAACCCGACCGGTAGGCGCAAAGACGGAAGCAGGCGATGGATCAACCTCGCCGCCGGTTAGAGTGGCAATTTCCGTCAACAGAGCCGGATTGACAGCCATTCGGCTATATTCGGGCGAGTAGCTGATCGCCAGACCGGCATTCACACTCCCCACTGCCTGACCATTTTGATCGGTTGCGCTGACCTGCACCAGATAGACACCGGCTTGATCGAGGGTCACGACCGCGCGATACCGGCCAGGCGCAACCTGGGAAAACGTCAGATCAAAACTGGTTGTCAGATTGCTGAGCCGGCTACGGATCTCACTCAATGCGAGCGGCAGACCGCGTTCGTCGAGCGCGATGAGATCGATCTCAGCTCGATTGGCCATCACTGATGTTGTGAGCGCCAGCCGTTCACTGTTCGGCAACGGCAAAACTTCGGACACCAGATTGGCGGCAAAACGAGGAAATTCCGACCATGTCAGCCAATTGGCGGCCCAGCGACCACTGAAATCGCTCGTCCAGGCCAGCACTCGCCCCAACCCTACCTGCGCTACGGCCAGCAATGGCGAGCCATCGTCAGCAACAAGCAAGGTACGCGCTGTTGAGCGATGATCGGCGGCATTGCGTCCGCGCAGTGGCGGAACTGCGCCCACATCGCGCAACCAGGAAGCAGGCAAGGCGCGTGCCGGCACAAACGGCTCTTCAATCAGATCACGGTTGGCGACCCGCACGGTTTCTTCGAGAAAGATTTGCGGCAAATCTTCGGCCCGTTGCACCAGATAATATTTGCCACCACCAAGCTGCGCCACTCGCTCGAGCGCCGGATCGGTATCACGCCCAATCGCAACGGAACTGACGGTCACCCCTTGAGCGCGCAGATCGGCGACCAGATCGGCATATTCGGTCGCTGACACGCCGTCGGTCAACAAAATGATATGGCGAATCCGCGCATTAGCGCCAGTAATCGTCGTGGCAGCCAGCTCCATGCCACTGCGAATATCGGTACCGCCGGCAGCAACCAGACGGCCAAGCGCAGCTTCGATAGTAAACAGATCAGGGAGTGGCTGCAACGGCAACAGTGTATCGGCTGCGCTATCAAAGGCGATGATAGCGATCTGATCGCGCTGAGCCAGACCGCGACTGGCCTGGTAAACGGCTTCACGGGCCAGATCGAGCTGCGTGCGGCGATCGGCAACCAGCTCATTCATGCTGCCACTGCGATCGATCACCAGTACCAGCGCCAGATCAGGCCGTTCTTCGCGTAACGGCGGATCGAGCGCGACCGGTAAGATCGGTTCCAGCAACGACCGCCGCCACCCGCCGGCACCAAACGATTGCGTGCCGCCAATGACAAGAAGACCGCCGCCTAGCTCGCGCACATATGTAATTAAGGCGCGTTGTAACGCCGAAGACACGGCATTGACCGGCGTATCAAACAGGGCAATGGCGTCAAATGTTCGCAACTCTAGTGGGTTAGCCGATACCTGCGTTGGACGTTGCACCGTTACTTCAATGCCAGAAGCTCGCCAGGCCGCAGTCAGGGCAGCCGATCGATCTTGATCAACGGTCAGCAACAATACGCGCGGCGGGCCGCTCACGAAGGTAAAGGCAAGCGCGCGATTATTGACTGCTTGCGTATCAAACGGCGCGATCAGGCGCGCTTCAAAGCGACGAAAACCAGGCTCGCCGGCTGGCGCCGTGAGCGGAATCTGATTAGGCCCAACCGTCAGATCAACCGCAACTTCGCTCAGTAACTGACCATCAGCAATCAGTTGCAGCGTGGCCAATCCGCTCACTTCGCTCTCAACCTGCGCAATCAGGGGGATCTCCTGCTCGACACTGGCCGAAGCAGGAGCGATCAGACTCGTGACAACCACATCAGGTCCCCGGTCGGCAACCAGGGCTACGACATCAATCGGCACGCCGCGCGCAGCGGCAAGCCGGGCAGCGATAAGGGCATTGCCTTCATTTTCGCCGCCATCAGAGAGCAATACCAGTCGCTGATGCATAGCGCCCGGCAACAGCGCCAGTCCGAGCTGAATTGCATCTTCAAGATTGGTTCGCGAGCTGATGACAAAGGTATCAAGCCGATTGAGCGGACGAGGCGGCTCCGCTACTCGCTCGACAACTGCGCGCGCGCCGAAGACAACTACAGCCATACGGTCATCAGGATCGGCTGTAGCCACGGCCTGAGCAATGTACTCGAGCGCCGCTGCCTGTTGCGCCGGTGGCACCGAATCGCTGGCGTCGATGAGAAAAACGGTCGCAGTAGCCTGCACAGGCCGACCTACTTGCGCGCCGGCCAGCGCCAGCACCAGCGCAGTCAGAATCAGAAGTCGAACCAGGACTAACGCGGTCAGACGCACTCGACCCAAACGACGCCATAGATCGGCGCGACCCAACCACATCAACCACAGCAGAGGGAGAACGAGCGCAAACAACCATAGGGCTGACGGCTCAATCACGCTTATCACAGTCAGCTCCGTTCGAGAATCACAACGGTCGGATCGTCAGCGAATAGTGCGCTGGCAGACCATTAAGCAGCCGCAGCAGCTACTCTTCTACCCTCACCACCACGATGGTCATATCATCGTGCGCTGCTCGACCTTCACTAAAGGCTTGCACTTCGGCCAGTATGTGATCAAGCAAGCTAGCAGGTGACAGGTAACCCCAATGACGCACCAGTCGTTCGAGGCGATCGAAGCCAAACAGCTCACGCTGAGCATTTTGCGCTTCGACAACCCCATCAGTGCAGAAGACCAGGGTATCACCGGGAGCGAGGTCAAGTTCGATCTGATTGTAACGGGTAGAAGACTGTACCCCTAGCGGTAGCGCACCGGCAGTTTCGAGAAAGGAGGTTCGACCGTCAGCGTGACGCAAGAGCGGCGCGATCTGGCCGGCGTTTGCCAGCATCAGCCGTTGTTCAATTGGATCGATCAGCGCGTATCCCAACGCCACGAATGCATTGCGGGGAACATCATCAACCAGCCAGCGATTTGTTTCGGCCAGAACGAGGCGGGGTAGTTCGTGATTGCGCGCCTCAGAACGGGCAGTGGAACGGGCAACCGCCATCAGCATTGCCGCCGGCAACGACTTGCCGCTCACATCACCGACAATCACGCCGATGCGCGAACCCAGATCGATTACATCGTAAAAATCACCACCGGTTTCACGAGCTGGCAAACAGCGCGCCGCCACGCTCAGACCGGGACAATTCGGCAACTCGCGCGGGAACAACTTCGACTGAATCTGACGCGCAATTGCCAGCTCCTGCTCGACGCGCGTCACCGACTCCTGGTAGAGTTGAGCATTCTCAATTGCCAGCGCCGCGTGATTGGCAAACGCCAGCGCCACATCCAGATCGCGCTCGTTGAATGCATATCGGCGGTACGAATCGATATTCAGCACGCCCAATACGCGACCTTTCGCGATCAGTGGCACTCCCAACCAGGTTAGGATGCGTTCGCCAATGTCGCCAGGCGGCCAGATCGTGCCATCAGGCGGAGCAACGAGCAACAACGGACGCCGCTCGCGCACTACCTGCCCGGCGCCACTGCTGGCAACCGGCAAGATGCGACCTAGCGGCATATCATCGGCTGGCCAACCGCTGGCCGATACGATACGCAAGTTTTGATCGTCAAGCAACATAATCGTCGAGGTATCATAGTTGATCACTTTGCGCAACTCGGCCAGCACCAGTTGGAGCACCTCATTAGGATCGAAACTCGAGCTGAGCACACGCGCCACCTCACGCAATGTCTCAGCGGTGCGCCGTTGTTCCTGTTCGGCGGCGAAGAGCAGGGCATTTTCGTAAGCTGACGCCACCGAAGTCGTGACTGTCATCATCAATTCCAGCTCTTCTTCATCATACGAGCGCGGTTCGCCAAAGCTATCAAACGAGATGGAACCGAAGACTTGTTCGCGACTGATCAGCGGCACAACGACCAGCGAACGCACTCCCATTGCGCGCCAGCGGTCACGCGATGCAGCGGCGCGTGGATCGTTCTCGATGTCGAGAATAACCTGAGGACGCCGGGTAGTGCGTAGCGCCGCAACCAGCGGATTATCGCGCAGATCAACCTTTGCGCCAACTGTACCAACCGGTGGATATTCGGCGACAACTTCACCGATTTCGTCATTGTGAAACAGAACCAGGCCAGTATGATCAGACCAGAAGAGCTGGACCAGTTCGCGAGCGGCAATATCAAGAATTGCCTGCTGGTCGAGACGCGCCGTCAGTAAGCCGGCAATTCGGTTAACTAATGCCATACGCGCAGCCTGTCGCTCCGCCGCAATCGCATGGGCCTGAGCAGCCTCAAACAGGCGCGCATTTTCACGCGCCTGTCGCTCACGCTCTTCAAAGAGTTGCACCTTTTGCGCCGCCAGACTGATCAGACTGGCAATCTGAGCCAGAAAATCGACGGTGCCATCATCATACTGATATGGACGCTCATCTTGCAAAATGAGCGCACCGATAGCAGCTTCGTTGTGAGCCAGAACTGGCACCCCGACCCATGAGCGCATCAAATGGGCCGAGCCAATTGGATGCGGTTTTATTCCCATTCCATCGATCTTTGAGCGCTCAACCGCCAGATCATCAAACCGCAGCGATTGCCGGTGATTGAGAAGCCAATCGGTCAGTGAACCCGACGGCGTTCGGTGGCCAATCAGTTCATCACCCAACAGGCGCTGGTGTTCGGCAAAAACGGCATACTGAACAATACGCGAGACCGGATCGCACAACAACAGGTAGAAGACCGAGGCGTTGGTCAAATCCACTATCACCCGGCGCGTCTCTTGCAGAATGCGGTCAAGGTCATATGAAGCGGCAATCAGGGTACCAATCTGATTAATTGCCTGCAACTCGGCAATCTGGCGACTCCGCATAGACGAGAGAGTCACATTTTGCACATGAAGCGCTAACTGAGCCGCCACATTACCCAGAAAATCCATATCACGCGGCGTAAATGCATTGGGTCGATAGCTCTGCGCGCTCACCACACCGATAGCTCGTCCATGACGATCGAGCAGGGGCCATCCCATCCACGAACGGGCTGCGCGATCGGCGCCGACGATCACACTTTCGACCTCGGGCAACGACGAGATCTCTGCCGGCAAATCGCGCAAGAAGACTGGCTGGCGCGAGCGCAAAATGTAGGCGGTCAACGAGCGCGGCGGCGGGGGCTGGCTGACCCAATAGGTGTAAAGTTGCCCTTCGTCAAGCGAAATTCCATCACTGATCAGATGGCGCATCGGATCGTAGATCACCATCGAGAAGGCATCAAGATCCATGCACGATCGAAGTTCTATAGCGGCGCGCTGTAACAGATCGCGAGCAGTCTGAGAAGTGGAAGCAGATAGCCCGATCTCACGCATGGCGCGCAGCTCGATAATCTGGCGTTCGCGTTCTTGCGCCAACCGGTTATGTTCAACCAGAATCGCGACCTGATTCGCAATTGACTGCGCCAGGGCCAGTTCGTGAGGCGCAAGATCACGCGGCTCAAACCCGAAAAAGCTAAGCGTACCCAATACTCGCCGCCCAACCACAAGCGGCAAATTGAGGGCCGCCTCAAAGGAGGGAAAGAGGTGAATGGGAAAGGAAATCGGATTGTAGAGCGCATGCCAGTTTCGGTTAATGATCCGGGGTTTAGCCGTCTGCACTACCTCGCGCAACGGACTGATTTCCAGTGGGATGTGGCCAGTTTGTTCGACGTAAGTTGGCGAAAATCCGCGCTGCGCGCGCAACATCAAAAGCGTGCCGGTTTCGTCGAGCAAACGCACATTTCCGGCATCAAACCGCAGGATGTTCAGCGCAATCGCCAACGCCTGGTCGAGCAGATGATCGAGCGGTCGCGGATCGACCAGCGTGGAAGCCAGCGCGCTCAGGGCATCTAGCTCTTCGCGGCGCGCCTCCAGTTGGGTCGTTAATTCGCGGCTAAGCCGTTCCTGCTCTACCACCAGCACCGCATTTTCCAGCGCCAGCGCAATCACATTGGCGACACGTTGTAGCAGATCGAGCGTTTCGGGGGTATAAAGGTCGGGCTGATAACTCTGGAGCGAAATAACGCCGACCACAGTCTCGCTAATCAAGAGCGGCACGCCCATCCACGAGCGCGAGAGCTTTGCAGTGTTGCCAAAGGGGACTGGCGGCAGACTCGGATCGCGTTCATGGAGCAGATCGCGAAAGAGCATCGGCTCTCGCCGACGCACAATTAAACCAGTCAGGTAGCCATATTCACGATTTTCGAGATAATCGATCTGCCCTTCATCGTACAGCAGCACGGCTTTGAACAACTCAGGCTGCTCGTCGCAAAACGCCAGATAGCATGCATCAAAATCGAATACCTTGCGCAATTGCAGCACAATTGTTTCAAAAATTTCGCGCAACGGTGGACGACCTCGCGCGGCCAGACCTATCGCATACAGGACCGCGAGGAGTTGTTGATCACGCTCCTGCTGACGACGGAGCGAATCGCGCTGACGTTCGAGATCTCCTATCAATTGACGGCGACGCGCCGCGCGAGTCATTGTGTGTTATCCCGTGAGTGATTCGGCACAAATGGCAGACGACACACCGTTGCCGGCTGATTGGCCACCAGTACAGTCGTCCCTGCTTCAGCATAGACACTGCGGAGATAAGCCAGGCCGATCCAGCCATAGCGTGGCGAGTTGACCACACTGGTCAGATCACCAATCTCCTTGGTATCGGCAAGCACCTTCGCCGGCAATGATTCGGGTGGAGCCTGTAGTTGCAGACCACGCAACTGTTTTGCGATCCGGCCCCGACTTTCCATGCGGGCAATAATCTCTTGACCGACGTAACACCCTTTCTGGAAGCTCACAGCTCGCCACAAATCAGCTTCCAAAGGAATATAATCCAGTGTGATTTCGCGGCCAAAGCGCGGGTAACCGTGCTCAACCCGCGCAATCTCGGCAGTGGCACGATCAAGCAAGACAGCGCCGGCAGCAGTAAGAGCTGTCAATAGCGCTGCCGTTTGCGACGCCGGCGGGTAGAGGGTATACCCATCGCCGCCAAGCGGATCGCACCGCGCGACCAACACCTCAATTTCGCCCCAACGCCCCACGACAATACTGTAACGTGACAAATCAGACGGCAAACCCAGTTTCTGCGCGACCTGGCCGGCCTGCGGCCCGTATACGCCGATCTGCCCCAGCTCAGCGCCGGCATCAGCGACCGTTACCTGATCGTTGAAAAAGATATTCTTGCGCAAATGACGCAGAATCGGCGCGCCATGTTCAGGCCCGGTTTCAAGCAATAGCGCATCAGGCAACGCATACACGCGCAAAAGATCGATCATCCGCCCGATCGGGGTCGTTAGAACGGTTAATGTTCCCTGACCGGGTTGTAATCGCTCAATATGGTTGGTCGAAAGACGGTGGAGCAAGGCTGCCCGATCACGTCCTCGCATCCAGAGCCGTCCCCGGTCGGTCTCATCGGCTACAACTGCGCCGGTATAGATGGCCTGGTAGGCTGTAATAGCGCTCATATCCATAATTCATTCTTCGTACCTGACCGGAATGAAAGCAAGAAACATCGCCTCACTCATTGTAGCATGTTCGCGGTCAGATCTGCCGTGATTCGAGGCGCAACTGCATCCCATATCGTGGACGCAGTGTGATCCCGGTTTGCAAGACAACCGGATGATCGGGCACCGGCAAGAAACGCCAGCGTTGAAGCAGTGTGGCCAGCACCAAAACGCCTTCCATCCAGGCAAATGGCTCACCGATGCAATTGCGCGGCCCACCGCCGAAGGGAAAGAAAGCAAACTTTGGGCGGTCAGCCTGGGCAGCGGGAGTATGGCGCAGTGGATCGCAACGGTATGGATCGGGGAAGAAGCGCGGATCGTGATGGATAAGCCACGGACTCATCAAGACAATCGTATCGGGAGCGACCCGCACATCACCGATTGTCACCGGCGCAATTGCCCGTCGTCCGATTAACCAGGCCGGCGGGTACAATCGTAGCGCTTCGGCAAACAGCCATTCGGTGTAGCGCAACGCGGGCAGATCGGCGACGGTCGGAACGCGATCACCAAGCGCCGTAGCGAGTTCTGCTTGCAGCGTTTCGGCGATAGCCGGATGCCAGGCAATCAGATAGAGCGCCCATGTTATGGCATTGGCTGTTGTCTCATGTCCGGCCAGAAAGATGGTCAACAACTCATCGCGCAATTGAGTATCGGTCATGCGATACCCATCGCCCTGATGATCGACGGCTGTTAAGAGAAGTGAGAGTAGATCGCCTCGATCATGGGGATCAGCACGGCGCTCGGCAATGATCCGGTAGATAATGGCATCGAGGCGCTCCTTCACGCGCTGAAACCGGCGCGCCATCGGCAGGGGTAGCGCCATCAGCCAGTCGGCAAATGGCAATATCGCCAGATCGAACATTGCCACCAGATCGTGCATGGCGGCAAAGACCTCATCGGCATCTGCGGCAGTATTGGCCGAAAAGAGGGTTGCCCCTACCACTTGCAGCGTGATCGCCTGCATTTCCCGGCTGATGTCAAGGATAGCGCCATGACGCCAGCGCGCGCCGCGCGCTTCGGCTGCTGCAACCATCGCTGAGCCGTAGGCAGCGATACGCTGACGATGAAAGGCGGGCTGAATCAGACGGCGCTGGCGGAGATGCATTTCACCCTCACTGGTTAACAATCCCTCGCCGAGCAATCGTTTGGTCCGTTCCAGCACACGCCCCTTCACGAAGGCACGATGCTGCGTGACCAGCACTTCACGGATGAGCGCCGGATGATTCACAAGAAGCATTTGTTCCGGCCCAGCGCGAAAGGGAACCAGATCGCCGCGGGTCGATAACGTACTCAATAAGGTGAGCGGATCGCGGCGAAGCTGCTGCAAATGACGAATAGCGCGCGGCGAAGGAAGCTGGGGCATAAGCGCCTCCTGAACGCTGGCCAGCAATAATCAATATCATACCACGCTTAGCAAATCACAACGTTATGCCGCATAGCGTTAACCGCGCGTGAAATTTGGAACAACTCTATGCTATACTTATACACACCGGCGAAGTTTCAATGAATATTGTCAACCGAATGGGTTGACGATGGGGGAAGGCATGAGTGTGACAGGGCGACTGGCAGGAAAAATTGCGCTCATTACCGGCGGTTCTGGCAACATTGGCAGCGAGATGACTCGTCGCTTCCTTGCCGAGGGTGCGACTGTCATCATGAGCGGTCGCAACAGCGCCAAACTGGCCAGCCTGGCCGATCGAGTGCAGGCCGAAACAGGAGTACCGGCTAAACGGATCGACCTTGAAGTGATGGACGGCAGTGATCCGACAGCAGTGCGCGCCGGCATCGATGCGATCATCAGCCGGCACGGACGGATCGATATTTTGGTCAACAATGCGGGAAGCGCCGGCGCACAGCGCCGACTGGCAGAGATCCCATTGACCGCCGCCGAGCTTGGTCCCGGCGCTGAAGAGACTCTGGCAGAGAGCGTGGCCAATCTGCTCGGCATGGGATGGAACCTGATGCGTTTAGCTGCGCCTCACATGCCGGCAGGCAGCGCGATCATCAACATTTCGACCATCTTTTCGCGCGCCGAATATTATGGGCGGATTCCGTATGTTGTTCCAAAAGCGGCGCTCAACACACTCACTCAGATCGCGGCGCGTGAACTTGGCGCGCGCGGTATTCGTGTCAATACGATCTTCCCCGGCCCGATTGAAAGTGAACGGATCCACACCGTCTTCCAGCGGATGGATGAACTGAAAGGCCGACCAGAGGGCGATACGGCCAATCTGTTTATGGCAACCATGCGACTGTGCCGGCCCGATGACCACGGTCAGCTTGAGCGTCGGTTCCCGACAGTCTGTGATGTCGCCGATGCTGCGGTCTTTCTGGCCAGTGACGAGTCTGCCGCGCTTACCGGTGAAACCATAGAAGTGACCCACGGAATGGATCTGCCAGCCAGAAGTGAAACAACTCTGCTGGCGCGCACCGATTTGCGCACGATTGATGCCGGAGGACGCACAACCCTGATCTGCGCCGGCGATCAGATCGAGGAAGTCATGGCGCTCACCGGTATGCTGCGTACCTGCGGCAGCGAAGTAATCATTGGCTTCCGCTCAGAGAGTGCGCTTGCCCAGTTTGAGCAGGCAGTCAACGAAAGTCGGCGACTGGCCGGTGAGACATTCGCGCCACCGATTGCGCTGCGCCTCGATCCAGGTGATCCGGGCACAATTGACGCGGTCTTTGACTGGGCCGGCGAGAATACCGGCGGTATCCATGCGGCAGTTATTCTCCCGGCAGCCGGTCGCGAATCGGCGACCCAGGTGATTGAAGTTGATGACGCACATATTACTACCTTCCTTACCGAAGAGATCATCGGCCCCATCGTGATCGCCAGTCGATTGGCCCGGTACTGGCAATCACAGCGGTTGACCCCGGGGGCGCGAGCGCGCGGGCCGCGGGTGATCTTCCTCTCGAACGGCGCCGAAGCCGGTGGCAATGTCTATGGACAGATTCAGTGCGCCGCTATCGAGCAGTTGATCCGGGTCTGGCGGCACGAAGCCGCGCTCGACTACGAACGTGCCGCCTCGACCGGCGAGCGGGTCTTGCCACCGGTCTGGGCCAACCAGATTGTTCGGTTTAATAACCGCAGCCTTGATGGGCTGGAATTTGCCTGCGCCTGGACGGCGCAACTCTTGCACAGTCAGCGCCAGATCCAGGAAATCACGCTCACGGTGCCACGCGACATCAGCGCTACCACCGGCGCGCGCAGCGCCTCGGTCGGCTGGGCCGAGAGTCTGATCGGGTTGCATCTGGGTAAAGTGGCGTTGATCACCGGTGGTAGCGCCGGTATTGGCGGCCAAATCGGACGGTTACTGGCGCTCAGCGGGGCGCGCGTCATGCTGGCGGCGCGCGATTACCACAAACTCGCTCAGATTCAGGCCACCATTCAGGCCGAACTGGCCGAAGTCGGTTACACCGATGTGGAAGAACGAGTGCAGATCACCCCTAACTGCGATGTCAGCAACGAGGACGATCTGGTTGAACTGGTCGAGCGCACCCTGGCCGCATTCGGCACGGTTGACTATCTGATCAACAATGCTGGCATCGCCGGTGTCGAAGAGATGGTGATCGATATGCCGGTAGAGGGCTGGCGACATACACTGGCCGCCAACCTGATCAGCAACTATTCACTCATGCGCAAGCTGGCCCCGCTGATGAAGAAGCAGGGCAGCGGTTATGTCCTCAACGTCTCGTCGTACTTTGGTGGCGAGAAGGACGCTGCCATTCCCTACCCCAACCGCTCGGATTACGCCGTTTCGAAGGCCGGTCAACGCGCGATGGCCGAAGTCCTGGCCCGTTTCCTCGGCCCAGAAGTGCAGATCAATGCCATTGCTCCCGGGCCGGTCGAAGGTGATCGCCTGCGCGGTACCGGCGAACGACCCGGCCTGTTTGCCCGCCGGGCGCGACTGATCCTGGAAAACAAGCGGTTAAACGAGTTGCATGCCGCGCTGATTGCAGCCGCTCGCGCCGGCACGCACTCGATGCATGAGCTGGTGGAATTGCTCTTGCCCAACGATGTAGCGGCATTGGAACAGAATCCACAAGCGCCGGAGCCATTGCGCGAGCTGGCCAAACGCCTGCGCAGCGAAGGCGATCCGGCTGCTTCATCGAGCAGCTCCTTGCTCAACCGTTCAATTGCCGCCAAACTGCTGGCGCGGTTGAACAATGGCGGCTACGAGTTGCCCGCCGACATCTTTGCGCAGTTGCCGGCGCCACCCGATCCCTTCTTTACGCGGTCGCAAATCGATCGCGAGGCGCGCAAAGTACGCGATGGCGTGATGGGCATGCTCTACCTGCAACGGATGCCCACCGAGTTTGATGTGGCAATGGCAACGGTCTATTATCTCGCCGACCGTAACGTGAGCGGAGAAACCTTCCACCCCTCTGGTGGGTTGCGTTACGAACGCACTCCGACCGGCGGCGAGCTGTTTGGTGTTGCCACTCCAGAACGGCTGGCCGAGCTGGTTGGCGCAACGGTGTACATTATCGGCGAACATCTGACCGAACACCTCAACCTGCTGGCGCGCGCGTATCTGGAGCGGTACGGAGCGCGTCAGGTGGTCATGATTGTCGAGACGGAAGCCGGCGCCGAAACGATGCGCCATCTGCTGCACGACCATGTTGAGGCAGGCCGGTTGCCGATCATCGTGGCCGGTGATCAGATCGAGGCTGCTATCGACCGGGCAATTGCCAGTTATGGCCGACCGGGGCCGGTCGTTTGCACTCCCTTCCGCCCATTGCCAACCGTGCCGCTGGTCGGACGCAAAGATAGCGATTGGAGTACCGTGCTGAGCGAAGCCGATTTTGCCGAGCTGTGCGAACATCAACTGACCCACCACTTCCGGGTGGCGCGCAAAATTGCCTTGAGCGACGGAGCAACTCTGGCGCTGGTGACTCCGGAAACTACTGCCACCTCAACGACCGAGCAATTTGCGCTGGCTAACTTTGTCAAAACAACGCTGCATGCCTTTACCGCCACCATCGGAGTAGAAAGCGAACGCACCGCGCAGCGGATTTTAATCAATCAAATTGATCTGACGCGACGGGCGCGAGCGGAAGAGCCGCGCGATCCGCGTGAACGCCAGCAGGAACTCGAGCGCTTTATTGACGCCATTATGCTGGTTACGGCCCCATTGCCCCCCGATGCCGATACGCGCTACGCCGGTCGCATCCACCGCGGACGAGCGATTACAGTTTAGGAAACGCGCCATTCTGCGCCTTGCCCAGAACGAACGTAGAGGATGAGCAATTTCTCTACGTTCGTTTTGTGATCATGAAAAAACTCTTTGCACTTTTTACAGTCATGCGCGGTATCTAGCGCGTATGAGTGCGATATACTTACAAAAAAGTGTTGACCGTTGCTGGTATCCGTGCTAGAATAGGCGCGATTACCACAGAATCCTGATTGCTGCCTTCAGGCGGGAGTAAAAGGAAGGACAGGTCATGGCGGATCCCGATAGCATCATGCAGCTTGGCGTTGAAGCCGCGCGTAAAGGGGAAAAGGACGAGGCACGACGGCTCTTCCGCCTGCTGACCCGCGAATACCCAGAGAATACTCAGGCCTGGCTCTGGCTGGCCGGCGTTGCCGAGAATCGTGAGGAGCGACAGGCGGCGCTCGAGCAGGTGTTGCGCCTTGATCCAACCAATGATATGGCGCTGAAAGGATTACAGGCATTGGGAGTAACTCCCAAACCAGCCGCGCCACCAGCGCCGGTCACACCACCGCCAGCGCCTGCGCCAACTGCCCCTCCAGCAACCAGCGTGCCCGATTTCGATGACGACGATCCGTTCGCGCAGCTTGATGCCCTGTCTGAAGTTATGGCTACCGACTCTGGGCCGGTGCGGCGTGAGTCACCGGTATCGCAACCGGAGTCAACGCCCGGTGACGCCGGAGTCGAAGAACGTCGAGCGCCACAATCACCACCGCCGCGCGCATCCCGGCAGAGTGAACCGTCGCCAACCCGTTCAAGACAACCCAGCACCAGTTGGGCGCGTGGCAGTGGAAAACCGGCCAGGCCGACCAAACCGGCTCGCGGTGGCGGCTTTAGTCTGGGCAATCTCTTCCGACGCTCTGGCCCACCAACTTCCGGCGACGATCTAGCCGACGAGACTGTACCGGCAAAGCGTGGGCTGACACCGCTTACACTCATATTGCTGGGTGTTTTACTGGTCGCCTGTATCGGGATTGGTTTCATCTTCCTCTCGCAACGCAACCGCGCGGCGACAGTGCCACCGAATCAGGCCACAAGCCAGGCGGCAACAATTAGTGCGGCTACCGCCGAGGCGTCGCTTGCGCCGACAACACCGCCAACGCCCGCGCCGGAACCGACCGCTACACAGGGTGAAGAACCAACGCCAGAACCAACGCCAGAACCAACACCAGAACCAACGCCGGTACCACCAGTGATCGATCCGGCCCAGGCCAATCCTGCTCTGGTTAGCCCCGGCACTGAGCTGACCAGCAATGGGTGGGGCTACGATTTTAATCAGCCTACCTATGCTGCGCCGATTATCGGGCCACTCAATGGCGTGACGCCGAACAATGGGCGCTTCGTGGTGGTGCTGGCTTTCGTGCGCAATACTACCGGTCAGGATCAACCGGTGCCGCTCGATTTCTTCGTGCTGAAAGACGCGCAGGGTCGCGTGTGGACGCCGCGCCTCGACGCTTCGGATGCGTATGTGATTCGCGGGGTGAATGCCGATTTGAGTCACAGCGAGCCGGTGCCTGCCGATAGTTTTGTGCGCAGTGTGGCAATCCTGTTTGACGTGGCGCCTGACGCGACCGATCTGGTCTTCTTCGCCCGTAGCAATCCCAATCAGGGTTGGCTGGTGCTGAGCCGGGTGTAATGACGCGGAGGCCGGGTGGGGGAAGAGACATCCATCGATCTTGAGCAGTGGTTGCGCCGCGGCGCGTGGGCAGCGCGCCGCGGCGATCTTGTCAGCGCGCGCCGGATCTTTCGCGCGCTGGCCCGGATCGCCCCCTCCGACCGGCGCGTATGGATCGGGTTGGCGCGAGTTGCGGAAAGTAGCGCCGAGCGCGAAGAGGCGTTACACCACGTCGCCACGATAGTTGCCGAACCGTTGCCGCCACCGTTACACCCGTCTGACCACAGCAGTGACAGCACACAAGCATCAGCGTTACGCAAGCCTGACCATAGCGCCGACAGCGCACAACTACCGGCATTGCCAGTCTCAGCTACGGTCGCCGAGACAACGTTACCACCACCGCTTGCGCCTGTTCCCCCCCGCGACCAACCGGTTCGATCCCGACGCAGCGCATACCGATGGTTACTTGCAACGTTGATTGCGCTCGCCATCGGGTTACTTGGGTTCGGATCATGGTTTCGTTCTGACCCTACCATATCATCATCATCGCCCAATCTCCCCCCCTCACTCGCCGCAATCGGCCCTTTGCCGACTCCGCTGGCGACCGGTATCGTTGTGATCACTCAGGTGATCCCATCACCATCGCCACTACCACCAACACCTTCACCGGTCCCAACCAGTTCGCCTGAGCCGAATATGCGCCCGGTAGGGCAGTTGATAGATCACGATAACTGGCAGATTGGCCTGTTGCGACCGGAAGATATTGTGATTATCGACGGCGAGCTGGGGATGATTCAACCGGCAGGCCGTTTATTGATTGTCCTGATTGCGGTGAGTAATGAAGCGATGACCGATCGCAGGCTGCCCGCCAATCTCTTCATGCTCGAAGATGATGCCGGGCAGCGATACTACCCTCTCAGCGAAGCGTCGAGTCGGTACCTCGAACAGTTCGGGCGCGGGTTGTACGGCGATCTGGCGCTCGAAGATGTGTTTACGGCGCAGAGTGGCTTGCGCAGCGTTCCGCTGTTATTTGATGTGCCAACGCATCGCGCGCCGGTGCGCCTGTGGGTAGGCGGCGAAGGATGGACACTGCGGTGAACTACCGGTGTTACCCTTCCTCACATCGGTAGCTTGTTGATATGCGTTATGTCGAAATAGGAAATAACCGCTCAAGTGCAGTTGATCCCAACGCCGCCGCAACGTGATCAGCCCATCGATCGAATGGATCGACCGATGGCGTCAGCTCGGCTGGTGGTTGCCAGCCGAGCTGACGGAGCCAGCCGCGCCGAAACTCATCATTGGCAAACAGTCCGTGCAGGTAGCAACCCCACACCCGACCATCGGGGCTGAGACAGCCATCGTCCTCTGCGATTGGTTCGTGGCCGCGCCGAACGAGACGCAGCAACGGTTGCGCCGCGCCGAGGCGACGACTGCGTCCCATGTGAATCTCGTATCCGCGCAGAGGCCCGGCGCCAGCCCAGGTTACGAGCGCATGCGCCTCGGTTTGCGTTGTCTGTTTTTCGGCGGCAAAGACGGTCTCGACCGGCAACAGACCCAGGCCTGCGTCCTCGCCACCGTCACCCTCTACGGCAAGCGGATCGCTGATCCGTTCACCGAGAAGCTGGTAGCCGCCACAAATCCCGACTATCGCCCCGGGGAAACAGCGCAGAGCCGCATCAAACCCTTGCTCGCGCAGCCAGCGCCGGGCAGCAAGGGTGTGTTTGGTGCCGGGTAAGATCACCGCTGCCGCGCCGGTTAATTCTGCTGGATGGTCGATGTAGCGCACGGTAACGCCTGGTTCATGGGCCAGCGGATCGAAGTCGTCGAAGTTGGCGATGGCCGGCAAGCGGATGACGGCAATCGTCAGACTACCTGATCCGAAAGCGGCAGTCTGATCAAGCGCCACTGCATCCTCTTCGGGCAGAGCGAGATCGGTCAACCATGGTATGACGCCTAACACCGGCAAGCCGCTCCGCTCTTCCAGAATCCGCACACCATCGATAAAGAGCGCTGGGTCGCCACGAAAGCGATTGACAATCAGGCCTTCAACCAGTCTGCGCTCTTGCGGTTCAAGCAGCATCAGGGTGCCGAGCAATTGAGCAAAAATCCCGCCACGATCGATGTCTCCCACCAAGAGTACGCGGGCCTGGGCATAGACGGCTACCCGCATATTGACAATATCACCCGCCTTGAGGTTGAGTTCGACCGGACTGCCGGCTCCTTCCACAATCACCAGATCGTATTCGGCGCGTAGCGCAGCGAGGTTGCGCGTGACAACCGACCACAAGGCTGCCTTGCGTTGCCAGAAATCGGCAGCATCGAGGGTATGCCATGGTTTGCCTTCGACGATGATCTGACTTCGGCGCGATCCTTCTGGTTTGATCAAGATCGGATTCATGGCGACAGTGGGCGCAATACCGGCAGCGGCAGCCTGCATAGCGGTACTGCGCGCGATCTCGCCACCATCGGCAGTGACAGCGGCATTGTTGCTCATGTTTTGGGCTTTGAATGGCGCGACCCGGAGACCACGCCGGGCCGCCAGCCGGCAGAGGGCCGCGACCAGCACACTCTTGCCAACTGACGAGGCCGTGCCGACAACCATTAAGACGGGCGCAGGCATAGAAATTCCCCCGTAGATACGAATGCTCATTCCAAATTGATCAAATGTTCCTGCGCAACGCGCGCGATCTACTGCTCCAGTTCGAGGAGTTCCTGCCATGCTGCCAGCAAGCGAGCATTCTCTGCCGGACGACGCGGCGCAACCCGCACCCATTCCGGTAAGCCAAACGATGTACAGTCACGCACCACACAACCACGAGCGAGCAACCGGCGGCGCGTGAGCGCACCATTAGCGCATTGCGCTAGCATGAAAGGCAAATGGGCGCGCCAGACGGTCAAACCAAGCTGGCGCAAACCGCGCATGAGATCGTCACTGACTGCCCACCATTGAGACAGAGTCGTCGGCAAAAACGTGGTATCGGCAAGCATGGCGAGCGCCGCCGTCTGCGCCGCACTGCTGACACTCCAGGCCGGCTGGTAGCGCGCGATGGCAGCAACGATGGCGGGATCGGCGATCAGATACCCGATACGCAAACCGGCAACGGCATAGCTCTTGGTGAGCGAATAGATTCGGATCAGGCGCGCTGGCGTCTCCTGATCAAGTGGATCGTGACCGGTATCATCCCGACCTAACCCGAAGTAAGCCCGATCAAGGACGAGCCAGCCATTAATATCGGCGCAGGCATGCGCCAGCGCAATGATCGATCCGATTGCCAGGCTGGTTCCCACTGGATTGTTGGGCGAACAGAGCCACACCAGTCGCGGACGCACCTGTGCGATGGTCGCCAGGAGCGCGTTCAGATCGAGTTGAAATTGCTCATGGGCAGCGCTTTGCACCTCTACTACCGGCATTGCGACCAGTCGGCAGGCGTGCGCATACTCACCGTAGACCGGAGTCACGATGAGCGCAATTGCGCCGGCTTCACCGAGCGCGCGCGCCGTCAGATGGATGAGTTCGTTGGCGCCGTTGCCGACCAGTACCGAGTCGATGTGACATTGGTGACGAGCAGCCAGTTGCCGGCGCAGGCGCAGGCAACTGCGATCCGGATACGGTGCGGGATTGAGGTTCTGCAATGCATTTAGCACCGCCGCAGGTGGGCCGAAGGGGTTGATATTGCTGCTAAAGTCGATGAGCGATTCGACGGACACACCGAGCGCCGCCAGCTCGGCCTCGTCAAGCGCGCCATGCACTACTGTGCCACCCGATTCCATGCTGCCTCCAGTGCGCGTAGTTCGACCGGAATACCGCAGACAACCAGATAGACCGCCGTTGCCGCAGCAGCCACTCGCTGATTGGCCAACCCTAGCAGATCGCGGTATTGACGGCCAAGAGGATACGCGGGCACGATGCCCATACCAACCTCGTTGGTGACGACAATCAGCGTCAGATCGCGCTGAGAAACAATAGCCAGCAAATGATCGAGTTCTCGATTAATAGCCGGCTCAGGATCTGATTCATAAGCCAGCAAAAGATTGCTTAGCAACAGTGACAGACAATCGAGCAAGACAACCGTCCCCGCCGGTAGATCGGCGAGAGGAGCGGCGACATTGAGGGACGCTTCGATTGTGCGCCACGTCAGCGGACGCCGGGCGCGATGACGGGTAATTCGGTCGCGCATCTCGTCATCACCGGCAGTGGCTGTGGCGAGATAGACAACCTGTTCGCTCAACTGAGCGGCGTAACGTTCGGCGCACCGGCTTTTGCCGCTCCGCGCGCCGCCGGTAAAGAGGATGATCGCGCTCACCGCTGGTTACCTCCAGGCTTGCGGATTACCGATATTCGCTATGGTGAACCTGATTCTGTTTGCGCGCCAGCATATTGCTGCGCGGCGATAACGAAGCGCTCAGCGGCATGCGGACAACTCAAGAAGTGCAGGTGAATGTATGAAGCCAGGGTCTGCCCGATCACAACTCCCTCATTCACCACCTGCGAGCGCATCGCATCTGGGAGACAGGTGTACAGTGTTGGCAGGATAAGCGGGCGATCTTCCCAAACCGAATAGTGAAATTCGTGCCCGCGCAGCGTCTCGCCAGCCCGCCAGAGCCACGTATCGATCTGCGCCACAACGGTGCGGTAGCCTAGCGTCAGACGGCCAGTCATCCGCGAGCGACCAGGCAAGAGGCCAACCATTGGAAACGCCTGACCGTGCTGATCGATTAAGGTCTCGGTGAGATACATCAGGCCACCACACTCGGCGTACACCGGCATATCGGCGCTGGCCGCGGCGCGGATAGCGTTCAGCATCGATTGATTTGCGCTCAATTGAGCGGCGTAGAGTTCGGGAAAGCCGCCGCCCAGGTAGATTGCCGCTACTCCTGCCGGCAATGCAGTGTCGCGCAGTGGGCTAAAGAAGGCCAGCTCGGCGCCGGCGGCGCGCAACAGATCAAGATTATCTGGATAGATAAAATTGAAAGCTTCATCGCGAGCGACAGCAATTAGAGGGCGAGTACCTGACACCGGCCTGACCGGTAATTGATCGGACGTCTCCAAAGATGGCGCTGTCTCTGCAATTGCCAGCAGCCGATCGAGATCAATCGTTGCCGCTACCTGGTCTGCTACCGCATCGAGCCATTCCTGCCAGCGTCCCGGCTCGGCAACAGGAACCAGGCCGAGATGGCGTTCGGGGAGGGTGAAGGTTTCGGTTCGCGGCAGATAGCCAAGCACCGGCACGCCAACGGTCTGTTCGATAGCAGTCGTGATCATTGCCGCGTGACGCGGACTGCCAACCCGATTGAGAATGACACCGCCGATCTGAAGCCGCCGGTCAAAATCGCGCAAACCGGCGATCAGAGCAGCGGCAGTGCGAGCCATTGCCCGCGCATCAAGCACGATCAGCACCGGCGTAGCGGTCAGGCGCGCAATATGGGCGCTGCTGCCGGTATCGTCATCACCGGCATAGCCGTCGAACAAGCCCATCACCCCTTCGATCAGGGCAAGATCGGCATTGACACTGCGGCGGACGAGAACGCCGGCTATCTGCGCCGATGGGATTAACCACGAGTCGAGATTGAAGCAGGGATGCCCGGCAGCCAGGCTGTGGTAACCGGGATCGATATAGTCAGGCCCGCACTTAAACGGTGCGATACGCAGACCACGCCGGCGCAGGGCTGCGATCAAACCGGCAGTGATGGTCGTTTTACCGCTACCGCTCATTGGCGCAGCGAGTAAGAGACGAGGCAAACGCATAGCAGACGCTCCACATGTAAGTTGCGCTGGCGCGAGCGCAGCGCCTCGCAAAGGTTACGTAGACCGCACCGGTAAGCTATCTTTCTTCCCATAGCATCGGTTCGGTAGCAACGCTCATTGGATCGAACCACGCCAGCGCACTGGCCAGCTTTGCCACTTCACCAACCACCAGCACCGCCGGCGGCGGCAGTTGCGCATTCTGCTGATAAGCAGGCAACGCGGCCAGCGTGGCCAGGAGCAGGCGCTGATCGCAACTGGCCCCGCGACTGATCAGGGCAGCCGGCGTCGCCGGATCGCGTCCGGCTGCGATGAGATGGGCACAAACCTGCTCTAACCGGCCAAGAGCCATCAATACTACCAGCGTCGGCGAGGCAGCCAGCAACGCCCAACTGACGCCACTACAGCCGTCAGGAGTCACTTCGTGGCCGGACACTACCGTGAATGCTGAAGCGACACCCCGCCACGTAAGGGGAATGCCGGCGTGCAGTGGCACGGCCAGCGCCGACGAGACACCGGGCACGATCTCGAATGGCAAACCGGCAGCCGCCAGCGCCGTTGCTTCTTCGACCAGATGGGCAAAGACTCCGGGATCGCCACCCTTCAACCGCACAACCTGCAAGCCGGCCCGCACCAGTCGCACCAGCGTCTCGGTGATGCCATCCTGACGGAAAGTGTGACAGCCGGGTCGTTTGCCAACAAAAATCCGCTCGGCGTGGGGCGGCGCTTCATCGAGCAGGCTGGCTGCAATCAGACGGTCGTAGATGACGGCATCGGCTTGCCGCAAAACGGTCAATCCGCGAACAGTAATGAGGTCGGCACGACCAGGGCCGGCGCCGACAAGATACGCTTTACCGGTCATAATGCACTCCGGTGATGAAAACACGCGGTCGAACCAAAACGCACAGAGTCTCACGTTCCTGTTTGCTGTACTGGTGAAGGTCTGACCATCGGCAGACAAAGAGCCGGTGAATTGCATGCCATGTAGAGCGGCGAGAAGGGTAACACATTACGCCCCCTGATCAATCTTCATCTGCAACCACTGCGCAATGGCATCACGCATGGCGCTGACGCGGGCCGGCGCTGCGCCACTACTGCTCACGGCAATGGTCAGGCCGCCGCTGCGGTGAACGGCAGGCACATGAAAATCGCCGGCGGCAGGATCATCAACGACATTGCAGAGCGCACCGGTGGCGCTGGCAGCCGCCGCAATGCGCGCATTGACTGCGCGATCATCGGTCGCAGCGAAGACGAGCCGCGCCCCGGACAGATCGCCAGCCTGATAGTCACGCTGTTCCCAGATCAAACGGCCTTCAGCCGCCCACGCTGCCAGGGTTGGAGTCACCGTAGGGCTGATCAATCGCACCGGAAAGCCGGCATTGAGGAGACCCTGCACTTTGCGCTCGCCAACAGTGCCGCCGCCGATGACGACTGTCGGTAGATGAGATGGTTTGGTCAACACGATTGGATACGTCCGTGGCGGATCGGATGACTCGACCGGCGTAGCCGTCGAGTGCCTTGGCGTTGTATAGCCGCGTGGCGTCACCATCCGCCCGGCCAGGGTGAAGCTCTGGCTATTGCCGATCAAGACCACAGTGAGCATATCAGCCTGGGCAGGATCGGCTTCGGCCAGGGTTACCAGCGTAATCTGCTCATCGGCGCGGGATACCTGGCGACCGAATGCAACCGGCGTAGATGAGGGACGATATTCGCGCATAATGGCGAGAGCGGCAGCCAGTTGCCAGTTTCGCCCCTGCGAACGCGGATTGTAGAGCGCGACCACGAAATCGGCCTGCGCAGCGGCGCGTAGACGGCGTTCGATCAACGGCCATGGCGTGAGCAGATCGCTGAGACTGATCAAACAGAGATCGTGATTGACCGGCGCCCCAAGACAGGCCGCCAATGCCTGAAATGCACTCACACCGGGAATGACTTCAACTGCTGGATGGCTACCATCCCAACCTTCGGCCTGGAGTGTTTCGAAAACCGGCGCGGCCATCGCATAGATGCCGATGTCGCCGCTACTCACCAGCGCCACTCGCCGACCAGCTCGCGCCAGTTCGATAGCTGCGCGCGCCCGCCCCAGCTCATCGCCCATCGCCGGCGTGACGATCAGCTCCTGATCGGGTCGTAGCAGTGGCCGGATAAGGTCGATGTAACGGCCATAGCCGGTTACGACCTCGGCCTGCGAGAGCGCCAATCGCGCCGCTTCAGTCAGATGCGCCAGATCACCAGGACCAATGCTCACCAGGGTGAGCTGACCTGAGGCGGGAGTGGTGCGGTGGAGGTTACCGGCAGTTGATTGGACGGCTACGAGCTTGTTGGGCGGCTGCGGCTGAGGTGAGAGCGCCGACAGATCGCGTCGCAACGCAACCGCAACGGTGCAGCGAGCAAAGGCGCGCTTGGGCACGAGCAGCGGCCCCCCGGCAACCAGCGCGGCACACGGTTCGGCCACACCCGGTAAATCGAAGCGAGCAGCCGCGCTAGGGCTAAACGCTTCCGGGTCGAGCTTGCGCAACTGTTCGGCAGTGATGACCGTCAGCGGAACATTCATCTGCGCGGCCAGCGCAACGAGTCCCGGCTCGGCAGCTTTGAGTTCGACGGTGGCCACAGTTGCCACATATTCCGGGCAGAGATCGGCTGCCGCCAGCACGCTCGCCACGGCATCAGCTAATTCGGCAACCGGTGTGTCGCGCCGACAACCAACGCCGACGACCAGAGCCGGCAGCAGGTAGCGCAACCCTTTGTGGCGCAGCTCGGCCCACAGACCGTTTAACCGACGGTGGGAAACGAAGATTACGGCGGCAAAGCGTTCGTCGGTCAACGCAGTTGGTTGATTAACCCATTCCACCGCAGGCGCTGCTGAGAGTTCGCTAGCCAGCAGGTCACGCGCCTCCAGCAGCGCCGGATCGACCCACACTCCGAGCCGATCACCGTTGACAAGGCATGCCATCACGTGAGTCGTCGCCGAGTCGGCTGCCAGCCGCCAGCCCTGCGCGCGCCCGATCAAATCGAGCGCTGGCAAGCCCTGCGTATCGCTAGAAGTGGTGATTACTGCCTGGCCGCCGGTAAGCATTGCCAGGCGACGAGCCAAATCGTTGGCGCCGGCGCGATGACCACCGGCCAGCGGGATCGCGAAGCGACCATCTTCGGCCAGGCAGACCACCGCTGGATCGGTGGTCTTGTCGCGCAGCAATGGCGCAATCATACGCACAGCGATGCCGGTTGCGCCAATGAAGATGATGGCCCGCGCAGTTATCCAGATCATCCGTACCGCCTCGGCCAGCACGGTGTATGGACGGGCCGCAGGCGCGGCGGTCGCAAAACGGGCCGGCACCCACACGGTGGCCGTCAACTCGCGCGCGAGATGCTCGGCCAGTGTAACGCCGGCGCGCGTGATTGCAATGATAGCAAGTTCGGACATACAACACCTCAGCACGGCATCTATGGAGGAGCAAGCAACATGCTGAAACCTCCGCGCATCAATCGTCACCGCCTGCGCGCCGACGCAGACGGTGGCTGTAGGTCGGATCGTAGAGGCGACTGGTCGGGCGATCTGCGCGTTTGTGCGCCGGATTCAGCGCTTCACCAACCAGAATCAAGGCCTGACGGGTAAAGCCAGCCGCCTTGACTCGAGCAGCAATGTCGCCCAAAGTGCCGTGAATGATCACTTCGTCAGGCCACGTGACACGATACGCAACCACCACCGGCGTGTCGGCAGTGTAGACGCCACCGGCCAACAGCTCAGCCACCACTTGCTGAATGCGCGTGATACCGAGATAGATTGCCAGCGACGCGCCGTGAGTAGCCAGTTGCGCCAGTTGCTCGCGCTCGGGCAGAGGGGTGCGTCCGGCGGGGCGAGTGAAGATGATGGTCTGCACCAGTTCCGGTACGGTCAGCTCGACGCCAAGGCGGGCAGCGAGCGCAAAGGCAGCAGTTACTCCCGGCACCACTTCGTAAGGAACGCCGGCTGCCTCCAGCGCGGCCATCTGTTCGTGGATTGCGCCGTAGAGAGCGGGATCGCCGCTGTGCAAGCGCACCGTCACCTGACCGGCCCGGGCTGCTTCTACCATCAGATTGACGATCTGGTCGAGATGCATGGTGACTGTGCCGAGAATACGCGCATCGGCGCGAGCATAAGCCGCCGGCAAGGCCGCATCGACCAGGCTATCGGCGTAGAGGATCAGATCGGCCTGCGCGAGTAGATCGCGCCCGCGCACCGTGATCAGATCAGGCGCGCCGGGGCCGGCGCCAACAAAGTAGACGGTTCCAGGAACAGCAAGATAGGTCATAACATCTCTCCACGACGGACAATCACCAGTGACAGGTAAGGGCGATGCTGCGGATCGAGTGCGCGCAGATCGCGGGTGATAAACTCGCCCTCCAGTCCCACTCTCTCAGCATAGAGGGCGTGGTCGAGCAGACCGGCCTGTTCAAGCGCAGTCACGATGGACGGCAAGACCGAACCGGCCTTCATCAACACTACCGTCGCAAACTCGGCGAGCAGACGTTGCAAGGCGGCGGCATCAGTCTCGTAGCTGGCCGGCAACACAATTAGCCGTTCATCGGCCAGAGCGAGTGGCAGACCACCGGCAGCAGCAGCGGCGGCAAATGAGGTGACGCCGGGAATGATCTTGACCGGGAGATCGGGCGCAAGCGTCCGCAATTCGCGCCAGAGGTAGACGAAGGTGCCGTAGAGCAGCGGATCGCCGAGCAAGAGGTAAACACCGCGCGGTCGTTCGCGTAGCCCGGCGGTCATGACCGCAGCGGCTGCCTGCCACGCCGGGCGCAATTGACCAGAGTCGCGCGTCATCGGCAGCGGCAGGGTGACGATGCGCTGACGGTCGTGATCGATCCACAGGTCGGCAATGCGTAGCGCAATGCTGCTGTCGCCGTCGCGATTCTGCGGGGCAAAGATGATGTCAGCAGCTTGCAAAGCGCGCAGACCTTTAAGCGTAATCAATTCGGGGTCACCGGGGCCGAGACCGATGACGGTCAATTCTGCATTCATAGCTGATCCGTTACGCTAACGATGCTTTCCTTACCCGGACGGGTTCGGAGGCGCGTCATCTTTCATCCACGTCACCACAAAAACCGGATTGAGCGCAACCAGGCGCAGATCGGTCTGGATCGGTACAGCCCGGTTGATCTGCACCTGCATGACTCGCGCTGTCGGCAAGAGCGCCAGCGCCTCGGTCAGATGACCGGTGAGCACGAGATTGAGCACCAGCCGTCCTCGCGGACGGAGCCGCTGCCGGGCCAGGGCAATGATCTCACGCAACCGGCCACCGCTACCGCCGACAAAGATCGCTGCCGGATCGGGCCAGTCAGAGCAGGCTTCGGGCGCTTCACCATGCGTCAGATGCAGATTTGGAGCCGGAAAGCGACTCAGATTGACGCGAATGTGCTCAATAAAGTTCGCCCGTCGCTCGACGGCGTAGACGCGCGCGGTTGGACAGGCGCGCGCCGCTTCGATTGCCACCGAACCACTGCCGGCGCCGATGTCCCAGAGCACTTCACCGGGCTGGAGTGCCAGTTCGGCCAGACTGAGCAGACGCACTTCGCGCTTGGTAATCTGGCCGGCCTCAGTGCTGAATACTTCATCAGGGAGACCAGGAGGAACAGGCCGCAGCGGATGCTCGTTCCAGACTACCAGTACATTGAGCGGATCGAACTCAGTCGCGAGGATGTCGGCGAGAGTTGCTGCTATCACGCGCTGGCGCGGCCCACCGAGCTGTTCGCACACAGCGCAACGACTGTTTGGCGCCAGTCCCGCTTCGATGAGCGCGCGGGCAATCACGGCTGGGGTTTGGATGCGGTCGGTGAGAATGGCTGCTTTGGTGGCGGTAAGCACAGTTGGAATGATTGCAGCTACTGGCCGACCATGAGCGCTGAGCAGCACTGCATCGTGCCACGGCTCGGCCAATGCGGCAAAGGCGAGCTGGGCCGACGTTGGCGCGGGTAGAATTTCGAGAGCATCAGGAGGGAAAACCCGCCGTAAACTGACACCAATACCGTACCAGAGCGGATCGCCAGAAGCCAGCACGACCGCAGTGGCGCCGCTTTCCCAGACCTGTTGCAGACGAACCAGCGCCGGTTCGACACTGGACTCGATCACCAGCCGTTCGCCGGTAAACTCAGGGAAGGCAGCCAGATGGCGCTTCCCGCCAACCAGAAGATCGGCGTGAGCGATCCGCTCATAAAGGTGAGCCGGCAAACTATCTCGCCCGGCATCGGTCAGGCCAAGCACAAGAATGGAAGCCCGCGTCATCCTTCCTCCTCCGCGATTGCGTCAGTTTCGGGTAGCGGGTCGGTCACAATTCGTTCGATCAGCGGCGGCGGCGGCGTGGATGGGGCGACACGACCGGCGCTTTTGGTTGCAGCGCGCGCCAGCACAGTGCCGTCAAAATCGACCAAAATCACCTCTACATCCATTGCCCCACCCTGGGCAGTGATGAAACGCACACACTGCTCAAGCGCCAGTTCGACAATCCGCTGCAATGGGGCGCGTTGACCGGCGGCCTGACACAACTCAAGCACGTGGCGACCGGTATTGGCCTGAGCCACTGCCTGCACCAATTCGTCCGGCGCGCCTGTATCGCGACAGACCTGGGCCACAAAGGCAACATCGACCTGATTGCCGGCAACGTGGGTTTGCATATGTCCCTGAGCGGTTTTGATCATCTTGCCGATCATGCCGACAAACACGACTGCGGGAACGCCGTGGGCAACGCAGGTTTTGAGCGCATCGCCGGTAAAGACACTCAACTCGACAAAGGCAATCTCCGGCAATTCGGGAAATATGTGCATGGCAAATTTTTCGGAGCGCCCCCCGGTACAGAGAACAATTTTCGGCACACCGTTGCGCGCCGCCATTTCAACAGCCTGGATGACGCTGGCTCGCCAGGCTGCTGTGCTGTAGGGAAAGACCTTCCCGGTCGTACCGAGAATGCTGATCCCGCCGATGATGCCAAGACGAGGATTAAGAGTCTTTTGCGCGATTTGCGCGCCATTGGGCACGCTGATAATCACTTCCAGACCAGCCTGGCTGAGAAACGCTTCGCCACCGGGCGCGTATTCACGCGCGGCATCGGTCACGTTGGCGGTGATCTGCTGGCGCGGAACCGGGTTGATGGCCGGGCCGCCAACCGGTAAGCCCAGACCGGGCAGGGTCACCCGTCCTACGCCCTCGCCGCCTTCGAGATGAATACCTGGCGTTTCAACGATGCGCACCGTGGCACAAATCAGCGCGCCGTGAGTCACATCGGGATCATCACCAGCGTCTTTGCGCATGCAGCAATAGGCGCCGGTTGCGTCCAGGCGTTTCACGACCGGCGTCATAGTGGCGGTTTCGCCAATGGGCAAGGTGATGGTTACCTGTTCGGGCCATTCACCGCTGAACAACGCGATGGTAGCGGCTTTGGCCGCAGCAGCAGCATTGCTGCCGGTGGTGTAACCGGTGCGCGAACCGCGTTTGTTGCGAGGTGGAACCATATCAGCCATCTGGCTGCTCCGTTCTTGCATTGACAGGCACAGATTGCCGGTCTGGTTGCTGGCGGTATCACACGGCGCGATTATCCTCGCCGGCTGCCAGGCGCAACAGGGCATTGACAATCGCTGCCGCTACCGGCGAACCGCCCTTGCGACCGGCAGTAACGATCCAGGGTACATCAGTGCGCTCCATGAGCGCGGCTTTACTTTCAACCGTATTGACAAAGCCAACCGGCACGCCGATGATCAGCGCCGGTTGCGCGCCACTGTCGAGCAGGTGCAGTAACTCGAACAGAGCGGTTGGCGCGTTGCCAATCGCCACAATCGCGCCGGTCAAGAGAGCTTGCGCGCTGGCCCATCGCAACGCTGCCGCGCTCCGGGTAAGGCCGGTTGCGGCAGCCAGTTGACTGACCTCCGGTCGGTCATTGAAACAATGAACGCTGCCTCCGAGACGCTGAAGCCGCGCCTGATCGATGCCAGCGCGCGCCATCTGCACATCAGTAATGACGGAACAACCACGTTGCAAGGCTGCTCTGCCGGCTTCAATGGCGCCGGGACTGACGCGGGTAATAGCGGCAAACTCGAAATCAGCCGTGGTGTGAATGATGCGTTCCACGATAGCAGCCAGCGGTTGCGGTAACATCATTCCGCGTTCGGCCAGCTCGGCGCGGATGATCGTGAAGGACTGGGCCGCAATCTCGCTCCCGGCTGTAAATACAGGTGATCGTTCGCTCATAGGTTTAACCCCCGGCGCAATTGAGACGCGATCTGCGCCACACGCCGACCCAATGCCTGGGCCTGGATCAGATCGGCTTCGGTGATGGTACCGACCGCAGTGGCGCCGTAGTATGAACCGGCCTGCTCCATGAGTGGCGTCCACGGTAGACCGACAATGATCATGCCGCCGCCGAGCATCCAGTGCAGCACCGAGAGCAGGGTAAACTCGGTACCGGAATGGCGACCGGCGCTACTGGTGAAGGCTGCGCCAACTTTACCGGCCAAAGAACCCTCTTCCCAGAGGTCACCGGTAGTATCGAGCCACCGCTTGAGCGTCCCTTTGATGCCGGTCCAGTTTGGCGTGCCAATAATGATCCCATCCGCCTCAAGCAGATCGGCTTTGGTTGCCTGCCGGGGCAGACGCACTTTGACCACGACGCCGGGAACTGTCGCCGCGCCAGTAGCGATGGCCTGAGCTAGTTGGGCAACTTGATCGCCAGTGTCGTGCAAGATGAAGATCCGACAGGGGTTTTCAGTCATTGGCGGATGTGCTCCTTCCAGTAGTGATAGGTCTTGGCAACCGCAGTCACCACATTTTTGATCTCAGCTTCAAGCCGGAATTGTGGCCCGGCTGGTAGCAGCAAGAGGCGATCTTCGCGTCGCGCGCTGACATTTTCGACGATAATTGCGCGCAACAGCCAGATTGCCATCTCTTCGCTATCGCACACCAGCCCGATCCATCCCGGCGCGACATCAGTTTTGACCGGCAAGTCTGTTACCATCGTCAGCGCGCGAGTGAGTTCGGCAATTACGCGCTGATAGCCGTCGGGATCGGCCCGAATGGTCGCCGGATCGACCGGTTCCAGGAGCGTGCCACGGTGTGGTGGTCCACCGGCCAGGGCCAGCTCGCAGAAGGGATTATTGGGATCATCGCCACCCCAGACCCGATCCCAGGCTACCTGACCATGTTCGTCAAACACCAGCGGCGCGGCGGTCATAGGAGCCGCGCTGACCGGTTGTCCACCACGATAACGAGGCGGCAGTAGAGTAGCAAGCGGCGACGGCGACGCTTCGCCACGCAAGCCGTGTTCGTGATCGCTGCTCTGCGGACGACCAAAGTCGGCGGTAAAACCGGGAAAGAGACGACGGTATTTACAGACATCACAGTTGACCGCAACCTGTCCGGCAACGGCTTCGTGAAAGCGTTGCTCGATAGCGGCCAGGACACCTTCGTGCAGACCGAGATGATCGGTCAACAACAATTCACGGTCGGGATAGCGTTGGCGAGCAGTCTCCACCTGGCCGCGGATCCGCTGCAAAATCCGTCCGGTGAAGAGCAGGTAGGGGATCACAATCACCCGTCGCGCGCCGAGCGCGATACAGGCGTCGATAGTTTCAGGTACTCGCGGCGTCGTCACGCTGTAGAAGCCGTATAGCACCCGCGCATAGCCGCGGCCTTCCCACAACAGGCGAGCCATTCGGGCCACATCAGCGTTGCTATCAGGATCGCTGCTTCCGCGTCCGATCACCGCTAACGCTGTCTCGGCGCGCGGAAATGGAGGCGCAGCAGCTTCGACGGCGGCCAGTCGATCCGACAGGGCTTTGAGCAGGGGATATTGCACGCCCAACGGCGCGCTGTACTGAATGGTGAGGTCTGGCCAGCGGAGGCGGGCCTGACGCAGCGCCACCGGAATATCGTTTTTCTGGTGGCCAGCCGCGCCCAGCAACAACGGTAACGCCACGATCCGCTGATAGCCGGCGCGCGCGCATTGATCGATAGCCTGACCAATCGGCGGATCGGCCAGTTCGAGAAAGCAGGGTTGCACGAAGCAATCCAGTCTTTGCTGAACCATGGTGGCCAGTTGGTGGTATTCGGCTAATCCAGCAGCATCATCGGTGCCGTGACCGATCAGCAAGAGCGCAGTTGCGGTCATGATGCAGACCTCGATTCGGTTAAACGGGCCAATCCAAACAGGCAAATCAATCCGAACACCAGTATGGCGATGACGAGCCGACCCAACCGGCGCGCTTCGCCGATCATGGCAGCGTCAGGGATACGACGACCATCACCGAGGATATAATGATCGCGTTTGGTTAGTGTGGTATCCAGCGCGCCGGCCATCGCCGCCATTGGCCAACCGGCATTGGGGGAAGCGGTACGACCGGCATCGCGCCACATCACCGTCAGCGTTTGACTTCCACGCCGATACATCAGGTGCGCCGCGAGCGCAATCAGGATGGCAGTCAGGCGAGCCGGGAACAGATTGAAGGCATCGTCGCAGCGCGCAGCAGCTTTGCCCAAATGTTCGAAACGCTCGGTGCGATAGCCCCACATCGCATCAGCGGTATTGGTGAAGCGATAGAGATACATAGCCGGCAAACCTCCTGCCAGCAATGCCAGCAATGGCGCCACGACACTATCGCTCAAATTTTCGGCCAGCGACTCGATTGCCGCTCCGGCCACTTCAGCAGCGCTCAGATCGTCAGTTGGCCGGCTCACCAAATGCCAGGCCAGCAAGCGCCGCGCCGTAGCGAGATCGCCAGCGTTCAACGCCGTTTCCACCCCGGCCACTGCGCGATCGAGGCCGCGATAGGCCAGCAACAGGGAAGCGAGCGCCCCTTGAGCCAGTGGATGATGCGGCAGCAAGTTTACAACCCCGCTCAACAACCAGCCACTCGCCAGCCAGCCTGCGCCCCAGATCAGGCGAGCGCCCGGTTGCGATGGCGCTAGCCGTTCGCCAAACTGCAACCAGCGGCCCATGAACCCAACCGGATGCAATTGGCTGGGGGGATCACCCAACACGGTATCGATAGCCAGCGCGACAAGCGCAATTCCCGCTCGTCGCGCGAGGAGGGCGACGAACCGGCGTCCAGGTTGTGACAATGACGGCGCTCCGTGCATGGAGTTCACCTGCGATACAACGAACAATTACTCTAGCCATATCTCTGGCGGCGCGATCAGCGCGCGCAACGACGGATCGGCCCACACCTGCGCCGGCGGCGCTACCGCAGCAATCTGACCTTCCCGCAGCACAACCACCAGATCGGCCCAACATCGAGCCAGGGCCAGATCGTGGGTCGCCAGCAAAATGGTTGTCTCCTGCTCGACCAGACGATTGAACACCTGCAATACGTGGTGCCGCGCCCACAGATCCAGGCCCGACGTTGCTTCATCGACCAGGAGGCAGCGCGGACGCATCGCCAGCACGCCGGCCAGCGCCACCCGCGCCTTCTGACCGCCACTGAGGGCATGTGTTGGCCGGTCGAGCAAATCGGTCACATCGCAGAGCGCAGCGGCCTCGATCACCGCATGATGCGCTTCTTCGGCGCTCAGACCTAGATTCAGCGGACCGAAGCTAATGTCCTGGCGAACGCTGGCGCTAAAGAGCTGGTCATCGGGTGATTGCATCACCAGGCCAACGCACTGGCGCAAGCGACGCAAACCCTGACGCGAATAGACGACCGGCGCGCCATCAAGGCGGATCGAACCACGCTGCGGGCGCAGGATACCGGCAGCAATCAACAAGAGGGTGCTTTTACCGGCGCCATTGCGCCCCAGCAGAACGATACGTTGACCGCGCTCAATATGTAGCGACACGTCTCGCAACGCCGGCGACGGACTGTCGGGGAATCGGTACGAAACCTCTTCCAGGGTCAACACGGCTGTCATACCAACCACCCGGCCAGCGTCAGGCTCATCACGATCAGGCCGGCAATCCACCACAAACGTCGATCAGCGACGTAGGTTAAGGGCAAGACCCGCAAATCACCGCTAAATCCGCGCGCGGTCAGAGCCAGTTCGAGCGCCTGGCTACGCCGGAACGCAGCGATAAACAACTGACTGCCCAGCAGCGCCGAACTGCGCATCGTCGCCCGCCACGAAGCATAGCCCAAACGAGCGGTTTGCGCGACGGTCATCTGTTCAAGGGTTTCGAGCAAGATGAAGATGGCGCGATACGTTAACATCATCAATTCGATCACCAATGCCGGCATGCGTAACCGGCGCAACAGTTCGATCAGATCGACCAGCGGCGTGGTCAAGATGAGAAAGTTCAAGGCAGACGCAGCGCCCAGCGTTCGGCTCAGCACATGCAACGCCGTCTGCAACGACTCATTGCTTACGCTAACCCAGATCGGCCCTAGCGATAATGCTAATTGCGCCTGATCGGGATACTCAAAGCCAATACTCACCACAAGACCGATGACTGAGAGCGCCAGAAAGACACTCTCAGCCCCCAAAACTGTCACGACAATGCGCATCGGTATGCGCCCATAACCAACAGTCATTCCAACCATCCAGAGCAGTGCCATCAGTCCGACAATTGGTCGATCAAGCGCGACACAGAGCAGAATCACGCCGAGAGCAATCCCGCCCTTTTGCGCTGGATCGACCGCGCGCAATCGATTGGCAAAGGCGTAACGATCAATCACGCGCAGCATGGTTCACCGATCGCGCCGCTGTCGGCGACCGTGTTGCCAGCCGAAAAAGTAGCCGATAAAACCCGCCCCCAGGCCAGCTTGCAACGCAAACAACAGGCTTTCGGTTTCGCCGCCTGGCGGTTCAAACAACGGCGCAAACCATGGCTCATAATCGGGAGCAATCTCGAGAACAGCCTCTTCGGCTGCAACGTCGGCGCCACCAAACTCAGTATCCCGGATGAGCATGATCGGCGCTATCGCCAATCCAATCACGACCAGCCAGAGCGTGACAATCAGCGGCCAGCGTAACGGTTTTGCATTCATGATCGCACACCCTTGATCTCAAGCGCTTGCAGCTCAGCGGCAGCGCTGGTTTGCAGCGCGTTCATCACCAATACGGTCAAAATTCCTTCGCTGATCGCCAGCGGAATTTGCGTCACAGCAAAGATGGCGCCAAACTTGACGAACGAAGCAGCAATCCCTCCCACCGGATCGGGATGAGCCAGCGCTAACTGGAGGGAAGTCATAACGTAGGTAGCCAGATCGGCCAGCGCCGCAGCCAGAAAGACGGTCAGCCAGAACGACGCGCGTCCAACCAGACCCCGCCAGATCAACCAGGCTACAAAGGGGCCGACCACCGCCATGCTGAACGCATTCGCTCCCAACGTGGTCAGGCCGCCGTGGGCGATGAGCAGGGCCTGAAAGAGCAGGACGATTGAACCAAGCACGCTCATCACCCATGGCCCAAACAGGATCGCGCCCAGACCGGTGCCGGTTGGGTGACTGCTCGAACCGGTGACGCTGGGCAGTTTCAGCGCGCTCAACACGAAGGTGAAGGCAGCGGCAAAGCCAAGCAATAGCCGCGCTTCCGGCTTCTCGCGCGCAATCCGTTGAATCTGGCGAAAACCCACGATCCAGAAGGGAATAGTGACGGCAAACCAGAAGAGCGCCCATAGCGGTGGCAGGAACCCTTCCATGATGTGCATGGCATAAGCGGGCCGCGCCTCGAATGTGATCAGGAGTATCGCGCCAAGGATGACAATAAGCCAGCGCCGTTTCATAATCACCTCATGTCATCAACTGCACTACGGCCAGACATTGCGATTGCCCAACCTGTCGTTACTCACTGTGCTTCTCAGACACACCTGCCTCGGCGAAGGTTGCCATCTCATCTAACACCTTGCAGGCGGCCTGGCAGATCGACATCGCCAGCACTGCGCCCGTGCCTTCCCCGAGTCGCATGTTGAGATCGAGCAGCGGTTGCAGATCGAGGTGACTGAAGACCGCAGCGTGGCCGCGCTCAACCGAGCGATGACCGGCGATCATGTAGGGTATCGCTGCCGGCGCCAGAGTTGCCGCAATTAGCGCTGCGGAGCCGGCGATAAATCCATCGATCACGATCGGTACTCGTCGGGCAGCCGCGCCCAGAATCACACCGGCCAGACCACCAATCTCTAACCCACCCACTTTTGCCAGCACGTCAATGCCATCGCGCGGGTTTGGTTGGTGTAACGCCAGGGCCTGCTCGATCACGGTAATTTTGCGAGCCAGGCCGGTATCATCGATACCGGTACCGCGACCGGTCACTTCCGACGCCGGTCGCCCGGTAATGGCTGCCACTACTGCGCTCGCCGCTGTCGTGTTGGCAATACCCATCTCACCGGTAGCCAGAAGATCGGCGCCGCTATCGATGGCTTCGTTGGCGCAGGCAATACCAACTTCAATTGCCTGCTGGGCCAGTTCCCGGCTCATTGCCGGCTCCTGGCTAAAATCGGCAGTACCATAGGCCAGCTTGCGGCTGACCAGTTCGGGATGTGACGGCAGATCGGCAGCCACGCCGATGTCAACCACAATCACCCGAGCGCCGACATGGCGGGCGAGCACGTTGATTGCTGCGCCACCGCGCAGAAAGTTCAAAACCATTTGCGGCGTTACTTCAGCGGGAAAGGCGCTCACACCCTGACGGGCCACGCCGTGATCAGCAGCCATCACAATCACCGCCGGATTTGTCAGGCGCGGTCGCTCACGCCCGGTGATGCCGGCAATGCGAATCGAGAGTTCTTCCAACCGTCCGAGCGAACCGGCAGGTTTGGTCAGCGTATCCTGGCGACGACGCGCTGCCGCTGCTGACTGATCGACGAGCGGTCCGATCTGATCGATCGTCTGTTTGAGTAACGTCATTGGTTGCTCCTTTCTCATCACGCTACCGCGATAACGGATTGGATGAATGCTATTGAGAATACAATCCTTCCCGCTGTTCTTCCCCCCAGGCCAGCACTGCATCGATAGCGGCCTGAGCTTCAGCCGAGGGTTCGCGCCACATCCCGCGTCCGATCGCCTCGTTTAAGCGTTCAGCGATCGCCTGCAAGGCCCAGGGGTTGACCTCTTGCAGCCATTGCTGCACTTCAGGATCGCGCAGGTAACGCTCGGTGACCTGTTCGTACATCCAGTCGGCCAGCACCTGAGCGGTGGCATCGTAGCCGAAGAGGTAATCGACGGTGGCCGCCAGTTCAAGGCCGCCTTTGTAACCGTGCCGACGCATACTGGCAATCCACTTCGGATTGACCACGCGAGCGCGAAACACTCGCCGCGCCTCTTCACGCAGATCACGGGTGCGTGGGCGGGCAGGATCGCTGCTGTCGCCAAAGTAGCGCGCAGGATTGCGCCCGCTCAGGGCGCGAATGGCGGCAATCATGCCGCCGTGAAACTGGAAGTAGTCATCACTATCGAAGATGTCGTGCTCGCGGTTGTCTTGATTTTTGGTCGCTACCTGCACCGTCGATAACGCCGCAGCAAAAGCCTGTTCTGCCGGCACACCCTGTTCGGTAGCGGTGTAAGCGTAACCACCCCATTTCAGGTAGACCCGGGCCAGATCGGCATCACCTGTCCAGTTTTGGCCATCGATCAGTGGCAACATCCCGGCGCCGTAACTCCCCGGCGGGCTGCCGAAGATGCGGTACGCCGCTTCACGTTGGGCAGTTTCGTCATCCAGCCCGCTCGCAACCAGTGACTGAGCGGTCGTCAGCGCATGCTTGCGGGGGAAGTTGTGCGTGAGTGGCTCGTCGAGCGCAATCACTGCCTGTACCGCCTGATCGATTAACTCGATCAAATGGGGGAAAGCATCGCGGAAGAAACCGCTAATCCGGCATACCACATCGATCCGGGGACGACCAAGTTCGGCGAGAGGGATGATCTCAAAGCCGATGACTCGCCGGTTCTCCCGTTGCCAGCGCGGGCGAACACCCAGTAAAGCCATCACCTGGGCCACATCATCACCGGCAGTGCGAATGAGGCTGGTACCCCAGATGCTGATACCAACGCTTTCGGGGAAGGTACCGTACTCACGGCGATAACGCTGGATCAGATCGCGCGCCAACCCCTGACCGGTCTCCCAGGCAGCGATGCTCGGTATGCTGCGTGGATCGAGGCTGTAGAAGTTGCGACCGGTCGGCAACACGTGCGCCATACCGCGGGTTGGCGCGCCACTCGGCCCCGGCGGCACAAACTGGCCGGCCAGCGCAGCCAGCAGATGCGCGATTTCAGCCGTGGCGCTCTGGCGTAGCTTCGGCACAATCCAGTCACAGGCGAACTGTAACGCAGTGGCGACTGGCTCTGTATGGTGAGCCGCCGGCAGATGATGCGAGATAATCGCTGCCACAGCATCGACAGACCAGTCAGCATCGTTAAGCCGGCTCAATAGTTGCCGGCAAAGATTTTCTACATGCTCGATGAGATCGGCATTGGTCAGGAAACGGGTATCGCCGAGTCGTCGTCGTCCCGGCTGTTCCTGGAGGGCGCGCCAGTCTTCCCCCAACGCTGTCGCCACTGCCGCCGGCAAAGACGGCGCGGCCAAATTGGGCAACCGCAAGAGATGGTAGACCAGATCGACCAGTTGCGTTCCTGACGGTAAAGTTCCCAAAATATGCAGGCCATCACGAATCTGCGCGCCGGTCAATTCGCACAAATAACCTTCAATGTCTTCGAGCAAGTGAGCAACCTCGCGCCCTTCTAGCTCAGCCAGCACTGTAGGCGTACCATCTTCGAGCACACTGCCATCCCACTCGTGGCGATGGTCTCCGTGATCGGCCTGCAAGATGTAGCGCAGATCATCGGCCAACTTACTGCGCTGTAACACCTCCCAAATCTGGCGCTGCAACAGTGGCAGCTTGCCCGGATCAAGCCGCTCCATCCGATAATATTCGTCAACCAGTTGGGCCAGCTCGGCCAGGTCACCATACGCACCGGCGCTGGTCATCGGCGGAGTAAGGTGATCAACGATCACTGCATGGGCGCGACGTTTCGCCTGTGTGCCCTCGCCGGGATCGTTGATGATGAAGGGATAGATGAGCGGGAGATCGCCCAGGAAGGGATCAGGAAAGCAGATCGCGCTCAGTCCAACGCCTTTGCCGGGTAGCCATTCGAGCGTGCCGTGCTTGCCCAGATGGATAATGGCGTCGGCCTGCCATTCATCGCGCAACCAGCGGTACAGGGCATAGTAGTTGTGCGGCGGCGGCAGATCGGGCCGATGGTAGATTGCATTGGGATCCATGTCGTAGCCACGGGGTGGTTGCAGCGCAACAAAGACGTTACCGAACTCAAGTCCGGCCAGCGCCAGGGTATCTTGATGAACGTATGCGCTCCCCGGAGGCGGCCCCCACTGGCGGATCATCGCTTCTTGCAGGGCTGATGGCAACCCGGCAAACCAGCGCCGGTAGGTGGCAACGGAGACACGATACGCCTGAGCCAATTGCTCGCTGGTCAACCACGTCTCATCATACGAACAGCGAGCCACAAGATCGGCAATTAATTGTTCACCGGTTTCCGGCACTTCGCCAATCGTGTAACCGGCTTCGCGCAAGGCAGCCAACAAGCGTAGCAGCGAGGCCGGCGCGTCGAGACCAACTGCGTTGCCGATCCGTTGCGCTTTGGCGCTACTATTAGTCAGGATCACAGCAATGCGTTTATCGGAATTTGGCTTACGTCGCAACTGCGCGAGACGCCAGACCAGACCGGCCAGGCGTTCGATCCGTTCTGGATCGGGCAACGAGCGCGCTGCGCTATCGCCCGCCTGTTCCTTGAATGCCACCGGCACGCCGATGATGCGACCATCAAGTTCAGGCAGAGCAACGTTCATTGCTGTGTCGAGTGGCCCTAAGCCCCGACCATCACGCTGCCATGATTCTCGATCGGTACTGCTGACCAGTGCCTGAACGACCGGCGCATTGAACCGGCTGAATGGGTGTGGATCACCGTCACCGATTGCAAAACTGAGTGTCGAGATCACCACATCGACCGGCCCGGCCTGATTGATCAGGTTGAGCGCGACCGGCACGCCTTCGGCATCGGTTTCTTTGAGCGAATGGGTGTAGACAGCGCGCGCCTGTAGACCACGGGCCTGCAACCCGTTGATCAATGCATCAATGAAGGCGGTATTACCGCCAAGCAAATGAGCGCGGTAGAAGAGCACGCCAACCGTTGACGCCGCACCTGCGGCAACCTCGGGGTTCTCTTGCGCTGCCTGTCGCCTGCGCCGCGGACGTGGCGGAACGTAGAGGCCGTGGAGTGGCAACTCAACCGGCGGATCGTAGCCCCAACCGCTGACCAGCAGGTGATCGCTGAGACATTGCAGGCCGTTGGCAAGATTGACCGCGCCGCCGGCCCGAAAGTAGGCGCTAGCCAGCATTGCCAGCGGCACCCCCACCGTCGAACGCGCCATCAGTTCCGGATCAACCTGCTCAACTGCCGGCAGGCAGAGCAGAAAACCACCGGTTGCCGCAGCCCACTGTTGTAACCGCTCCAGTCCGTATGCAAACGCTGCCGGACTATGCAACCGCGCGACGACAACAGCGGCATCGGGCAAGTACACCTCGAGCAAACGATCAATCGCCGCCGGTTCAGTGACCCGCCCTACATGAGCCATTCGCACCGGCGCAAAACCCTCTGGCAACAGCGTGACAGCCTGCTCGAGCGCCAGCAGATCGGTATCCGCCTGACTCAAGACCAGGAACCCATTGCCGACAACGGCAGGGATGGCCTTCGTTCCTTCCGCCAGCGCGCCGCTCCCATCCCAGGCAAACCCGTTGAACAGATGGGGAATGAGCGGCGGCGGCGGCGCCAGTGGCCGGTCGGTAGCGAGCAGCGCTTCGATAAAATCGTACAGAATTGGAATGAGGGCCGGATCGTTGAGTGAGTGGAACCAGTAGGGTCGGCCATCCATCAAGAGGAGGGCGACATTGGCGAGCGGACATGGCCCCAGACACCCACCCTGGCTCAGGTGAACACGGTTACGGAGCCGACGCCGTCCCCATTCAGTATGGTACAGATCGGTTGGAACCGGCGCAAATCCGCGTTCGGTGTGGCCGCAACAACAGCCAGTGGCACAGACAATCAGCATCCCGCGCCGGGCGCCGGCATTGACCATACGGCCATCGAGACGCTGCACCATATTGCGCTTGAGCGATTCTGCCATTGCGCCTCACCTCACTGCATTCAGGCTGCGGCTCTCAATATTCGATCCCCGGCTGGGCGCGAATGCCCTGATCGTTAAACGGGTGTTTGACTTCGCGCATCTCGGTGACCAGATCGGCATATGCAATCAACTCAGGCGGCGCATAGCGACCGGTGATAATCAGATGCAGCATTGGCGGCTTGTGGGCCTTCAACCAGGCCACCACCTCAGCGGTAGAAACCCACCCATAATGCATCACATAGGTAAACTCATCGAGCAAGAAGACATCGTAATCACCGCTGACAATGCGCTCTTTTGCCACCTCCCAGCCGTGCAGCGCCCGCGCCTGCGTCTCATCGAGGTTGCGACTCGTCCAGGTAAAGCCATCGCCAAGCGGCGTAAGTGTGATCCCCATCCGTTCGAGCGCGCGCAATTCGCCGAATTTTGCCTGTTCGTGCTTGATGAACTGCACGCCACCCACGCGCATATTGCGCCCCCAGGCTCGCAACAGAATGCCAAGGGCAGCCGTCGTTTTGCCCTTGCCATTTCCGGTATTGACAATCACCAACCCCTTTGGTCGATGGCTGGCCCGCACAGCCTGCCGACGGGCTTCGGCTTCCGGCGACGATCCTGGCCCGCCTGGCGTGGTAGCTTCATCAGACACAGCTAACTCCTTCCGCTGACATATAAACAAAAACCCCGACCTTCTGTTGCCGGTCGGGGTTATGTAACGATGACGCAGTAGCAAGCAATGCTGGCGCGCCCCGTTCATCCTCCTTGGCTCGAGAAGGGCTGAACGAACATCACATCGCGGCAGGCGTCCTGGCTTCCGGTCACAAATGACCGGTTACAGTTGCGGCACAGCGCTGGACTTACACCAGCTTCCACCTTTACGCCCTGGCATCCGGGCCTGCGGGTCACCGCGATGGTTCATATACTGGCAATGTGCAGAACGTGACGTATTATAGCACAATGTTGAGACAACTGTCGATTCGTTACCGGCGTGAAGCGGTGCGTTAGCGCGGAATGTGCTCGCGTCTAGCCCTCGCTGCTCACTCCCGTAAGGGAAAGAGACGATACTTCTCTCTGCCGGAGAAACGGAAACGGCTGGTCATGTCTCGCCATAGGTTTGAGACATGACCGCACAGCCGCAAGCAATCTATTTCAAGAACAGGTGGTAAGCCGGATTATCGCTCTGCTCGCGATACGGATAACCCAGGCGGCTCAACGAAGCATAGAACCGATCGAGATCGGCATCTGGCACTTGAATCCCGGCCAGCACACGCCCGTGAGCGCTACCGTGATTGCGGTAGTGGAACAGGCTGATATTCCACGACGCATCGAGCGACTCGAGAAATTGAAGCAATGCGCCTGGCCGTTCAGGAAACTCGAAGGAGAAGAGACGTTCATCGACAGCTTCGGGCGCCCGTCCACCAACCATATGGCGCAGATGGATAATCGCCAGTTCGTCATTGGTAAGATCGACCACAGTATAACCGGCGTTGCGCATCCGCTCGGCCAGCTCGTGGCGCTGACGGGCATCGGTCAGTTGCACGCCAACAAAGACATTGGCGTCAGGACGCGGCGCGTAGCGATAATTGAATTCGGTGATATTGTGCGGCCCGATCACGCGGCAAAATTGCTTGAACGAACCGGGCTGTTCGGGAATTGTCACTGCAAAGAGCGCCTCGCGCCGCTCGCCGATCTCGGCCCGTTCGGCAACGTGACGCAGGCGATCAAAATTCATGTTTGCGCCACACGTCAACGCGACTGCGGGCAGATCGGCGCCACGCTCGGCAATGTAGCGCTTCAATCCGGCCACCGCCAGCGCCCCTGCCGGCTCCATAATCGCGCGGGTATCTTCAAACACATCTTTGATGGCCGCGCACACCTCATCGGTAGTAACGCGCACGAAGTCATCAACGTACCGTTGCACGATGGCAAAGGTGTGTTCGCCAACGCGCCGCACCGCCACGCCATCGACAAAGATACCGACCTGATCGAGCGTCACCCGATAGCCGGCGCGGACACTCTGATACATGGCGTCAGAGTCATCTGGCTCAACGGCAATGATTTCGATATTGGGATTGATACTCTTGAGAAAGATCGCAATCCCGGCAATCAAACCGCCACCGCCAACCGGGACAAAGACCCGATAGCGTTCGGCGCGCATCTGTTGGGAAATCTCCAGGCCAATCGTGCCTTGTCCGGCAATCACCAGGGGATCGTCGTAAGGATGAATAAACGTCAAACCCAGCTCTTGTTGCAACCGATACGCATGCGCCTCGGCATCGCTATAGCTGTCGCCGTAGAGCACCACTTCGGCATTGCGCCGACGGCAGGCAGCCACCTTGATCTCGGGTGTGGTCACCGGCATCACAATGGTAGTACGGATACCCAACTGCTGGCCGGAATAGGCCACACCCTGAGCGTGATTGCCGGCAGAAGCGGTAATCACGCCGCGTTCCTTTTCAGCCGGACTAAGATGCGCCATGCGGTTGTAGGCGCCGCGCAGCTTAAACGAGAAGATCGGCAACAAATCTTCGCGCTTAAAAAAGATCGGCAACCCTAGCCGGGCGCTGAGCAATGGCGCCGGCTGCAACGGCGTCTCTTGTACCACATCATAAACCCGACTGGTCAGAATGCGTTGCACATACGTAAAATCAGGATTCGGCATACGTTGAAAGCTCCTTTGCGCCACAAACAAGATTGCGCCCTCGGCGTTTCGCCAGATAGAGGGCCTGGTCAGCATCGGCAATGAGCCGCGCCGGATCGGTATGCAATTGCGATTGAAAGGTTGCCACGCCAATGCTCAACGTCAGGCTGAGCAATCGTCCATCAATTGCCATCGGTGTGGTGGCAATGAGGAGACGAAGGCGATCGGCGACCTGTAAAGCGGCTTCGTAATCAGTTTCCGGCAAAATCAGACTAAACTCTTCACCGCCATAGCGAGCCAGCGTATCGATGTCACGCAGATGTCGGCGACAGCATTGCGCTATTTCGCGCAAGACCCAATCTCCCACCAGATGGCCGTGGGTATCATTCACCAGTTTAAAGTGGTCAAGGTCAATAATAGCGACGCTCAACGGGTGCTGATAACGGCGCGCGCGTTCCATCTCCTGGTGCAGCAAATGGAGAAACTGGCGCCGGTTGACCAATTCGGTGAGCGTATCGGTAATGGCCAGCGATTGCAGGTGAGCGAAGCGCAGCGCATTGTGCAGGGCCACCGCCACGGTAGAGGCAAGCATTTCCAGCGCGCTTAAATCATTCGTCGTGTAGGCATCACGCCGGTCGCTTGCCACCACCAGCGCACCAATGATCCGATCGGCCACAATGAGCGGCGTAGCCAGCAACGATCCCCGCGTCAGATCGCCATCGATTTCAGGATCCGGCAACGCTGTCGGTTCGGGCAACGACTGCGCGCCAGACAACCGCAACGAGACCCCTACCCGCAAAACATACCCGGCAACCCCTTTGGCAATCGACTCTCGTCGCGTCGGATGTTGACCTGCTGGGGTAATCAGATAAACATACTCGAACGTCTGATGGTCAACCGGTAGCGCAATAGCAAATCTGACGTGATCGACCAGCTTGCTGACGGCGCGATGAATGGCCTGATAGAGTTGGGCAAGATCGAGGGTAGCGCCAATCTCAACGCTGGCCCGGTAGAGTGCGTAACGCTGATCAGCATTGCGGATAGCGCGCTGATACATGCGGGCGCTCTGCAAAGCAATCGCGGTCTGGCGCGCAATTGCCTGCAAGAGATCGCGATCCCGTTCCTGAAACGGTTCATCGCGCATGCGATAGAGGGCCAGAATACCTAACGGTGTGTTGCCATGCTTGATCGGCGTTGCCAGCAACGAACGCACGCCAGCTCGCACCAGTTCAGGCAAGACATGCGACTGAGCGGCATAGTCGGCAATCAGCAGCGATCGATTCTGATTGATGATCTGCCACATCAGCCCTTTCCGCTCACCGGTCACCGGCGAGATCAGATCAACCGGCAAATTCACCAGATGGCCGGGCAAGAGCCGGTCGCGATCAGGATCGTAGATCGGCAGAGCGCCGGCATCAGCATCAAGCAGATCCATTGCGAACCGCACAACCTGTTCCAGCACATGCTCGATCTCAAGCTTACTCGCAATGGCCAGTGCCATCTCGCCGAGTCGTCGATCAGACAGCAACTCAGTTGGTTGCCAAAAAACCAGGAGCATTCCTAGCAGTTCACCCGCCTGATGCCAGAGCAGTTCACGTTGTACCACGTACCGTTGCCCGTTAAGAAAGACCTCAGAGACTTCGGTTGCGTGAACCAGATCGGCCAGCAGCGGTTTCACCGATGGCAGCAACGGATGGCTGGTATGGCTTACCGCCAATACGTTCGTATCGAGCGAAACCAGCAGCGAAAGGACGGGTGAATGCGACAGATCGCCAATCATACCAACCACCGGTCAGGCGGTGTAGCTACGGGTTACGCCAAGATTTCGGCAGCGACGCTAATCACCCGCTCAATATGCGTCGCCTCGATCCCATAGTGAGTGACAGCGCGAATGCTGGTACTACTCATACTTCCCATAAGAATGCCATGGGTGCGCAAGGCTGCCAGAAATTCAGATACGCTCAGGCGCGGATGCGCCAGATCAAAACGAACGATATTCGTCTGCACGCGATTGAGATCGATCTGTATACCGGGCAATTCGGCCAACCCGGCAGCCAGGCGTCGGGCATGCACGTGGTCTTCAGCCAGCCTATCAACCATTTCGTTGAGCGCAACGATACCAGCGGCAGCAATCACGCCGGCCTGCCGCATCCCGCCACCGAGCTGCTTCCGAACCCGGCGCACGCGGGCAATCACATCTGCCGGCCCGGCGACCAGCGAACCGATCGGCGCAGAGAGACCTTTTGAGAGGCAGAACATCACTGTATCGACGTGGGCGGTCAAGGCGGTAACCGGCACGCCGAGCGCAATGGCGGCATTAAAGATGCGCGCGCCATCGAGATGCAGCGGCAAGCCATGGGACTGCGCCAGCTCGCGCACTTGAGCCAGATAGTCAGGACTCAAGACGACCCCACCACAACGATTATGGGTGTTCTCGAGGCAGATGACGCCGGGAGGAGCAAAATGGCTATCATCAATGCGCGTTGCTGCGTCTGCCAGCAGATCGAGATCGATCCGACCATCGGCAGCCGTCGGCAGCGGGTGGTAGATCAAGCCACCGAGCGCACTGGCGCCGCCAGCTTCGTAATTGTAGATGTGGCTCTCATTGCCGAGGATCACGCGCTGACCGCGCTGACAATGGGTAAGCAGCGCGGACAGATTGCCCATCGTGCCACTGGGCACCAGCACCGCTGCTTCTTTGCCGACCCGTTCGGCAGCGAGGCGCTCGAGCGCATTGACCGTCGGATCTTCGCCGTACACATCATCACCCAGCGCAGCGTGAGCCATTGCAGCGCGCATCGTCGGCGAAGGCAGAGTCACCGTATCACTGCGCAGATCGATCCGATCATCCAGCGTATCGGTGACCGGCAAAACATAGCCTTGCATAGTGGAAACATTCCTCCATTGCCCGCAGTTCAGTTACGTTGAGCCATTATAGCACGCTTGCCATAACTGACGTTGCATAGCACATCAGCAAGCGAGCGCTAGCGCGACCTGGCGTTTCTGGTGTCAGCGCGAGCGCAGAATCACCAACGACATCACAGGCTGCGCGCTGCGTCTCTATATCCTTCTCAGGCAACACTCTCGCTCTCTTTTGTCGGCGCAGACTGCTGATGAACCGCCGAAGCGTATGGCGTGCCCGCTCGCCTTTTTCAGTGCGAAAAGCGGTAACCGCCCACGCTCTGGCAACTGCGGTTACTGCACACTCGCGCATGGACACAGAGGAGACACGATGATAGAGCGCGCATCGATACCTTATCGGCAATTGATTACCTGAAAACCATTAACAGAATGGTTATCCCGCAACTCATGCAAAAAACTGCCCACCTTTGAAAACCCGATTTGCAGGAATCAAGGCCAGGAAAAACCCTTTCTAACCAGCTATTCGCCCGATCTTTACCAAACGCAAAGATTTTGCACAAACATTGTCTATATTCCATTTTGTTGACTCTCATGCTACAATTTGTTTGAACGTTCGTAGTTTTGATTCAGCACTACACATTCCGGCTCAATCAAGTGTGGCAATAACCTCCTGGCAAGCACTCATTCTTTGTGAACGTAGTTCCAAGTTTGGACTACATCGTAGCTAGAGGAGAACGACGTGCTTGAGATCTCGCAGCACAAAGCTCAACTGCGCGAGTATTTCAACGGTTTGGGCTTTGAGCGCTGGTCAGCCATCTACGGCAACGCCCCGTTGTCGCTTGTTCGTCAAAGCATTCGCGAAGGCCACAACCGCATGTTAGCAGTCGCCGATGCATGGCTGGATGATCAACCACCGCCAACTACTGCGCTCGATGTCGGCTGTGGGGTCGGTCTGTTCAGTCTGATGCTGGCCCGCCGTGGCTATCGAGTGCGCGCCGCCGACATCGCGCCACAAATGGTGGCAGCCACCCAGCGTGCTGCCGCTGAGGCCGGCCTGGCCGACCGGATCGAGTGCATCGAGGCCGATATTGAATCGCTGCGCGAACCGGCGCAGGTGGTGGCCTGCTTTGATGTGCTGATCCACTACCCGCAGCCGGCATTTGGCCAGCTTTGCACCCATCTCGCGGCTCTGACCGGCCACACCTTGCTCATGACATACGCGCCATACAGCACATTGCTCGCCGCTTTGCACCGGATCGGTGGCTGGTTTCCCCACAGTCAACGGCGCACCGAAATTCAGATGATTCGCGACCAGGAAGTGGCGGAAATACTGGCTCGCGCCGGTTTGCGAGTGCAACGAAGCCAGCCGATCCGTAGCAGGTTTTATCACGTTACGCTGATCGAGGCCCGACGGGCCTGATTTGATAAGGTCGTAGTTCAGAAACGAGACTACAAGGAGCGAGGCATGCAACGATTGTTAGCTGTAATGGCCCTTGGCGCAGCCTTCTTCGCGCTGCACAAGTGGTACAACCGCGAGGTTTTGCTGGAGGGTGAGGGGTTTGTTCGCTTGCAGAGCGAACATGAGCATTTCCACTTCCACGTTGATTTGCCCCCCGGTATGGAGATTCAGCCCGGCGATACGCTTGAGATCATGCACCTGCCACCGACCGAAGACGGTCGCACGAATGGCGAGATCTGCTACCGCAGCCCCATCCGGCTGTACAAAGCGAGCTGGTTGCGCCGTTTCCTGACCAAGAAGAGCAGTCTCGTAGAGATCAACGAGCTGGTGGAACATCCGTAACAGAGGCTGATGAGCAGGCGTGAATCCGGTATTCAGACTGGAATTTCCAAATCGCAAAGGAGCGTAACGATGTTCTGGATCAGCCCGTTGATGATGGAAATGCCCGGCGAGTTTAGCCGCACCACTCGCCATGCGCTCAAGGAGGCCATTCTCTCGCCTCGCTTCTACACCACCGATTTCAAGGCTATCGATAAGCTCGAGATCGATCGCAACGGTCTGCGCGACGAGTTTGACTGGATCCGCGACGAGTTCGCTTACGACTACAACCGCACCCACTTCCGGCGAACCGATGAGTTCTTGCAGAATTTCGATGATATGCCTGAGCGCGATGCGTTCATCGATTTTCTCGAGCGCTCATGCACGGCTGAATTTAGCGGTTGTCTGCTCTATGCCGAAATGGTTAAGCATCTGCACGATCCGACCATGAAGGCGATTTTCAAGTATATGAGCCGCGATGAGGGACGCCACGCCGGCTTCCTCAATCGCACGATGGCCGACTTGAATGTCGCGCTCGATCTGACCGTCTTGCAGAAGCGCAAGAAATATACCTATTTCCAGCCCAAGTTTATCTTCTACTCGGTTTATCTCTCTGAGAAGATCGGTTACTCGCGCTACATCCACATTTATCGTCATCTTGAACAGAATCCGCAGTACTGCATTCACCCGATCTTTAAGTGGTTTGAGCAGTGGTGCAATGACGAGTACCGCCACGGTGAATTCTTCGCTTTGTTGATGCGCTCGCAACCCGAAATGCTGCGCGGCGCGAATTTGCGCTGGATCCGGTTCTTCCTGCTCGCGGTGTACGCGACGATGTACCTGAACGACGCGCGTCGGGCCAATTTCTACGCCGCTCTCGGGCTGCACTGGCGCGATTACGATCAGAAGGTTATCCGACTCTGCAACGATATTTCTACCCAGGTCTACCCTGAAACGATGAACCTCGACGACCCACGCTTCTTTGGTTACATGGATAAGCTGGTCGAATACGACCGCAAGCTGCGAGAATTAGAGGGGCGCAATGATCCTGTGGCACTGGCTCAGTCAGCTCGCCTGAAAGCGGCGATTGCGCTGCGGCTGCTGGCTATCTACCGTCTGCCAACCCGCAAGACAACCGAAGCGATCCGCTGGAAGGGGTTGCCTGGCTTCCCCAACTACCCCGGTCCTAACCGGACACCGCGGGTCGCCGCAGCCGACTAGTAGCAACGGCGCAGAGATGTTTGCGGCAATCCAATGAACCGGTAGCTATCGCTGTATTTGGGGTAATTGCTGCGCGCGTGAGCGATCTCACGCGATGAAAGCAACTCCAGCATGACAATTCTAACCCGATTGGCTCCGGCGGCAGGAGCAGTTCCTGCCGCCTTGGGTTCGCGTTCACTGAGAAACGGTTTAGCCCAGCACGAGTGGTGAGGAACGCCAATGCATTTCGTGGTGCTAACCATCGACGGCAATCATCGTCCGGCATTACTGGCGGCTGCAGATCGCCTGCGGCGCGAGCACAAGGTTACGCTGAGTCTGGCGGTGTACGACGCAACGATGTTGCGCGATGCAGCGGGATGGGCACAGCTCGATCGCGATTTAGCCAAAGCCGATTTTATCTTTGGCGCGCGTCTGTTCAGCGAGGATCTGGTGCGACCGCTCATCGGCCGGCTGGCTCGTTGCGAACAACCTACGCTGATCATCACCTCCAACCCGGCTTTGATCCGTTGCACGCGGATCGGTGGCTTTTCGCTGCGCCGCGAGAGTGAGACTGAGCCGGGCCCACTGCGACGCTGGGTTCAGAAACTTCGTCCACAGGGTGGGGCCGGTGAAGCTCGCCGCCAACTGGCGATTTTGCGTAACCTCAGTAAGGTGCTAAAGGTTATTCCCGGCACCTCGCGCGATCTTTATACGTATATCACCAGTCATCAGTACTGGCTGAATGCTTCGCCTGAAAACCTTTACCGCCTGCTTTGCGTCTTGATCAGTCGTTATGGTCCGCAACCACGGCCCAAATTGCCACAGCTCGATCCGCTATCCTATCCTGATACCGCCATCTATCACCCCGATGCGCCTGAGCTATTCGCTTCGTTACAAGATTACCGGCGCTGGCGCGGCAAGCGGATTCCCGGCGGCGGGAAGGTCGGGATTCTGACCCTGCGCACGGTGGTGTTGAGCGGCAATACGTCACATCTCGAAGCGCTGGCGCGCGCCATCGAGGCGCGCGGCCTCGAGGCGCGTATTGCCTATGCCGCCGGCCTCGATATGCGGCCTTTGCTGGAAAAGGAGCTGGCTGATGTCGATCTGCTGGTGAATGCTACCGGATTTGCGCTGGTCGGTGGCCCGGCTGAGAGTCAACCCCAGCAGGCTGCTGAGGCGCTCATCCGCTTCGATCGCCCCTATCTGGGATTGGTGCCGCTGGCTTTTCAGCGGCTCGATGATTGGCACGCCGATGACAATGGTCTGGCGCCGGTGCAACAGGCATTGAGCGTGGCGATTCCCGAACTCGAAGGCGCTGCTGAGCCGATGATCTTTGGCGGTCCGGCGGCTGATGGTCAGCGCTTTGCGCCGGCACAGGCTGAGATCGATCAGATTGCCGAGCGAATTGCCCGCCGGGTGGCGCTGCGGCAGACGCCGAACGCCCAAAAACGGCTGGCAGTGGTGATTTATAACTTTCCACCGTCATTAGGGACGGTCGGCACGGCGGCGTATCTCGATGTCTTTGCCAGCCTGTACAACCTGTTGCAGGCGCTGGCTGCCGATGGCTACCGGGTTGAAGTGCCACACAATGTTGATGAATTGCGTCGTCTGTTGCTGGCCGATGGCCCGGCGCATGGCGCCGATGCTCATATTGCTGATTGGCTGAGCGCCGATGAGTATCGTCGGTTGTTCCCGCACTACACCGAGATTGAACCCTATTGGGGACCGGCGCCAGGTGAATTGCTGCGCGATTCGCGTGGCATTCGCATCCTTGGCCGTCACTTCGGGAATATCTTTATCGGTGTGCAACCCAGTTTCGGCTATGAGCGCGATCCGATGCGCCTGTTACTGGCCAAAGATGCGGCGCCAAATCACGCCTTCGCCGCCTTTTATACCTGGATCACGCACAAATTCCGCGCCGATGCGGTAATCCATCTGGGCACGCACGGCGCAATGGAATTTATGCCGGGCAAGCAGGTGGGGCTGAGCGCGCGCTGCTGGCCGCTGCGCCTGATCGGGCCACTACCTAACTTCTATGTCTACAGTGTGAATAACCCTAGCGAGGCAGCGATTGCCAAACGGCGCGGCGCGGCAACGCTGGTCAGCTATCTGGTGCCGCCAGTGCAACAGGCCGGCCTCTACAAAGGATTGCGCGCCCTTCGTGATGCCATCGAGCAGTATGAGCGCAATCCCGACCCGGCACTGGCAGCCGATCTGCGCGATCGGGCTGCCCAACTCGGGATCCCGATGGAGAATAGCGGCGACGAGCGCGCCGATGTAGCCGGTCTGGCTCACGAGCTGCTCCGGATCGAGCAGCGCATGATCCCGCTCGGCCTGCACGTGCTTGGTCAACCGCCGGCTCCCGCCGAGCTGGCCGACTTCTTGTTCCTCTATGCCAGCCTGCAGCCCGATGGTGGCCTGCCGGCGCTGATTGCGCGCGGGATGGGAATTGACTATCAGCAGCTCTGTGCCCGCTTGAGCAATGACCTGACGGCGCAAAACCAGCTTCGCGCAATCGAAGCCCGTGGCCGCGCGGCAATGCTGGCCTATGCCGAAGCGCCTGACGCTGCCGCTGGCGCGCGTGCCGCCGCAGCTCAACTGGCCGATCTGACCCCTGAAACGGCCTTGCGCCCACTCTGGCCGAAACTGGCCGAGCTACGTAACGGCTTGCTCACCAATCACGAGCTGCGCAACCTGCTGCACGGTTTGCGCGGCGGTTTTATCCCACCCTCACCCAGTAACGACGCGGTGCGCAATCCGGCAGTGCTCCCAACTGGACGCAATCTATTTGCTCTCGATCCGTACCGGGTGCCAACCCCAGCCGCGATGCAGCGGGGCGAAGCGCTGGCGCATGAACTGGCTTCCCGCCTGCGCGCCGAACAAGGGCGGTGGCCAGAAAGCATCGCAATTGTGTTGTGGGGCACTGATAATCTCAAGAGCGATTGTGAAGGTGTCGCTCAGGTGCTGGCCCTGATGGGCGCCCGTCCGGTCATCGACGAGCTGGGAAATGTAGCCGATGTGACACTGCGGCCATTGTCCGAACTGGGCCGACCGCGCATCGATGTCGTCGTCACAGTGAGCGGCATCTTCCGCGATCTGCTCGGCAACCAGATGCGGCTGATCGATCGGGCGGCGTATCTGGCGGCTGTCGCCGATGAGCCGCCAGAGTGGAATTTTGTGCGATCCCACGCGCTGGCACAGATGGCTGAGACGGGTATAACGCTTGAAGAAGCGGCGATCCGCGTCTTTGCCAACGCGCCCGGCAGCTACGGCGCAAATGTGAACTTCCTGGTCGAAAGTGGAACCTGGGAGAGTGAAGATCAGTTGAGCGATGCTTTCCTGTCCCGCAAGAGTTTCGCGCGAACCGCCAGTGGTCAGTGGCGCGAGGCGCGCGGTCTGCTTGAAGGGGCATTGCGGCACGTGCAGGCGACATTCCAAAACATTGACAGTTTTGAGGTTGGTCTGACCGACATCGACAACTACTACGAAAATCTCGGCGGTGTCGCCAAGAGTGTGGAGCGACTGCGTGGTGAAGCGCCGCCGGTGCTGGTCGCTGACGCGATTAGCGCGCCTGGCGCCAGTCGGATCGCCTCGATTGAGACGATGCTACGGCTTGAGACGCGCGCCAAGCTGCTGAATCCGAAGTGGCACGAGGCCATGCTGGCGCATGGCTTCGCCGGGGTGCGCGAGATCGAAGCTCGCGTCAACCATACGTATGGCTGGAGCGCGACTGCCAATGCCGTGGAAGGCTGGATTTACGACGAGATTGCGGCAACCTACGCGCTTGATGACGCAATGCGTGAACGCATGGCCGCGCTCAATCCAGCCGCCGCCGCCGGGGTCGTGCGCCGCTTGCTCGAAGCTGCCGGACGCGGCTTCTGGGCCGCCGATGAAGCGACGCTCAATCGCCTGCAAGAGATATATCACGATCTCGAAGATCGGCTCGAAGGCATTACAGAAGAGAGGAGTGTAGGATGAGCTGGTTTAAGATGATTCGTCTTGGCATGCTCCATGTCGCTGTTGCCATCAGTTTAGTGCCAATCACCGGCGTTCTTAACCGGATCATGATTCACGAACTGGGCATCATGGCCAGTGTAGTCGCGGCGCTCATCATCCTGCCGCATCTCTTCTCGCCGATCCAGGTCTTCATCGGCCAGTTCTCCGATCGCCATCCGATCGGCGGCTATCGGCGCACACCGTATATTGCCCTCGGCATCTTGCTCTGCGTCATCGGCGCGGCGTTGACGCCATTTGCCGCCTTTGCCATGGATGCCAGCTTCTGGCCGGGGCTGGCGCTGGCACTGCTCATCTTTGGCATGTGGGGCGTCGGTTTCAACACGGCGGTCGTCTCGTATCTCTCGCTGGCGAGCGATATGTCACCCGCGCATCTGCGCTCGCGAACCATCGCGGTGATGTGGTTTATGATGATTACCGCCGTGATCGGCACTGCGATCGGAGCGGGACGCGCGCTTGAGCACTACACGCCTGAGCGTCTGATCGAAGTCTTCGCGATCTGCGCCAGCGTTGCTCTGACTATTGCCACGTTGGGACTGATCGGACTTGAGCCGCGCAACGCTACACCGGTTAGCCACGAAGAGCGCCACAGCGCCGTTGACTCGGTGCGCACTGTGGTCGCCGATCCGCTCGCCCGCCGGTTTTTCATCTATCTGATGCTCATGCTCTCGGCGATCCTCGGTCAGGATGTGCTGCTTGAACCCTATGGCGCAGCAGCTTTTGGCATGAGTGTGCGTGAAACCACCCAGTTGACGGCAACATGGGGTAGCGCAACGCTGCTTGCGCTGTTGCTGCACGGCATCTTGTTTAGCCGCTGGCTGAGCAATAAGCGCGGCGCAATGCTGGGTGGCGCTATTGCTGCAACCGGTCTCACACTGATCGCGCTGAGCGGGATCCTGCGCCTGCAACCACTGTTTGTGCCGGCAGTCGCAATTCTCGGTTTCGGCACCGGTATCGCCACTGCCACAAATCTGGCATTGATGCTCGACATGACAACACCGCAACAAGTCGGTCTGTTCATTGGCGCATGGGGTGTCGCTGACGCTGCCGCGCGCGGTCTGGGCAACCTGCTGGCCGGGATGATCCGCGACCTCACTGCGCTGGTTGCCGGCCCAACCGGCTCTTACGCTACCGTATTCCTGATCGAGGCGCTGATCCTCGGTGTCGCGCTGGTTATGCTGCGCGCTATCGATGTCAGCGCATTCCGCAGTCAGCGCCGCGAGCTGGGTCAACTGGTTGCGGTCATGGGAGATGCATAGGAAAGTATAGAAATACGCAGATTTTTAAACTGATCGGCAGTATAATACAGAGGCCTGCGCCAGAGCAACGGCGCGCTGGCGCAGGCATACCGGGTTGTTGCTGCCAATACCCGGCTGGATGGAGGGGAAGGTCGCATTCGTTATCGTAGAAGCTTTGCAGAGCAAAGGATCAGGGGTATGAATCTGCTCCTTGCCGGTCTCGATCACACTACTGCGCCGGTTGAAATTCGCGAACAACTTGCTTTCAGTCAGACCGATTTACCATCAGCGCTGATGCAACTGACTCAGGCCGAAAACGGCGCAACGCCGCTGTTTGCCGAGGCCGTCATTCTATCAACATGCAATCGAGTTGAGATCTACGGGGTTGCCAATGCCGGGACAACCGCGCAACACGTGGTTGATTTTCTCGCCAGCTTTCATCATCGACCTATCAACAGCTTCGTCCATACCCTCTACTTTTACCAGGGTGAAGCCGTCGTCCGTCACCTATGCGCCACTGCAGCCGGCTTGCGTTCGCTCGTATTAGGAGAGGCTCAGATTCAGGGGCAGGTGCGCTCGGCGTATGAAGCAGCGCAACGCATTGGCAGCGTCGGTTCGACGCTACATCGCCTCTTCCAGATTGCGCTGGTAGCCGGCAAACGGGTGCGTCACGAGACAACGATCGGTCGCGGCGCGGCCAGCGTCTCGCAGGCCGGGGTAGAGCTGGCCAGACGCCGTCTCGGCGATCTGCGTGGACGCGAGGTGTTGCTGATCGGTGGCGGCGAAGTGAGTGAACTGGCGGCGCAGAATCTGATTGCCAACGGCGCCGATCGGCTGACGATTGTGAACCGGACATCGGCGCGCGCCGCCGCGTTGGCCGAGCGTTACGGCGCTGAGATGCTTGATTTTAGCGCATTGCCCGAAGCCCTGGCTCGCGCCGATATTGTCATCAGTTCAACCGCTGCCCCGGTACCGATCATCTACCGCCACCACGTTGCCGATGCGCTGGAGCATAAACAGCGCGCTCGCGCCTGCGGCGATTGCGATCCGCCGGCAATGCTGCTGATCGATCTGGCAGTGCCGCGCGATATTGCTGCTGATGTTGCTCAATTGCCCGGCGTTCATCTCTTCACCGTTGACGATTTACGCGAAGTGGTGAGTCATACGATTGAGCTGCGCAGCGCCGTGATCGAGATTGCGCAGCAGATTGTGGAAGAGCAGGTGCGCGAGTTCATCGACTGGTGGCGCACACAGGAAGCATTACCGGTGTTGACCATGCTCCGTCAACGAGCTGAAGAGGTGCGCAACGAGGAGTTGGAGCGCGCGCTGCGCCGCCTGAACAATCTCTCGCCCGAACAACGGGCCGTGATCGAAGGATTGTCACGCAGTATCGTGAATAAACTGCTTCATCCACCGACCCGCTGCTTACGCGAGGCTGCCGCTCACGGTCAGGGCAAACGCTACGCGACTATGCTGGCCGAGCTGTTTAATCTGGAACACGGCACTGAGCGAACGGTAAGCGTGATAGGCAATACAGAGCCGGTTGGGTAAGCGGAACAGGGATTTGGTCAGCGTCGGTCACGCGATTGATTTGCCGTTGCCGCGCAGCGGTTCCGCCTGCGTAGCCCTGGCCCCAGGGAACTATCCGCACCCTGAGCCAGGGCAGATGAGATCGATTAGCGCTATGCGCGACCAACACTATCACACCTTTGCGTTATGTTGCATTGATGAGAGGAACTATGACTCGCTTACTCCTCGGCACCCGCGGTTCGGCCCTGGCCCGCGCGCAGTCAGAATGGGTCGCCAGCGCGTTACGCGCCGCTTTGCCCGATCTCTCCGTTGAACTGCGGGTGATTACAACCACCGGCGATCGCGTGCTTGATGTGGCGCTATCGGCAGTCGGTGACAAGGGGTTGTTCGTCAAAGAGCTGGAACAGGCATTGCTGGCAGGGGAGGTTGATCTCTGCGTGCATAGCGCCAAAGATATGCCCACTGAAACGCCGACCGGCCTGACTCTGTCCGCTTTTCCGGCGCGAGAAGATCCGCGTGACGCGCTGGTCTTGCGGCAGAACGGTCTGGGTCACGATCTGACCAGCCTGCCGCGCGGGGCGCGGGTGGGCACCTCTAGCCTGCGTCGCGCCAGCCAGTTGCGCCACCATCGGCCCGATCTGCAACTGGCCGATGTGCGCGGCAATGTTGACACCCGACTACGCAAGCTTGCCGAAGGTCAGTACGATGCACTGATTCTGGCCGCTGCCGGCCTGCGCCGGTTGGGGTTGTGGGATGGCACACCCGGCGCAACAATTGGTGAAGCGGTTGTCTTCCCGCTCGATCCACAGGTGATGCTACCGGCAGTGTCACAGGGCATTTTAGCAATTGAGACCCGCGCCGATGATGCCACGACCCGCGCTGTGGTAGCCACCCTCGATGATCCGGCGGCGCGGGCCGCTGCGCTGGCCGAACGCGCCCTGCTGCGCCGGCTTGAAGGCGGTTGTCAGGTGCCGGTGGCAGCGCATGCAGCAGTGACTCCATCAGGCATTCATCTCCGTGGCATGATCGGCGCACTCGATGGCAGCGCGCTGGTGTTTGCGGAACAAAGCGGCGCAGTTGATCAGGCAGAGGCGTTGGGCGTTGCCGTCGCTGAAACCTTGCTCGCGCAGGGAGGAGACGCCATTCTGGCTTCGATCCGTAGCCAACTGGAGGCGCGGCAATGAGTGGTCTGGCCGGTCGTCGGATTGCGATCACACGTCCGGCAGGGCGCGGCGATACGCTCGCCGAACGATTGCGCGCGTTGGGAGCAATTCCGCTGCTTACCCCTCTGATTGCTTATGCGCCACCAGCCGATCCGGCTCCCTTGCAACAGGCAATTGGTCGCCTTGCTGCCGGCGAATACGACTGGCTGGTTGTGACCAGCCGGCAGGCGGTGCAGGCGCTGGCCGGGGTGACAGTGCCGGACACCACCGCCATTGCTGCCGTTGGCAAAGGAACTGCTGCTGATTGCCGGCATATTTGGGGACGCGCCCCGACCAGCGTGCCCGACGAAGAGGTAGGGGCAGCGTTACCACAGGCAATGGGGTTGCTCACCGGCAAGCGCGTGTTGCTGCCCTGCGCAGATATTGCTCCGCCGACGCTGGCGACAAACCTGCGCGCCGCCGGCGCAATCGTAGATCGGGTGACGGCCTATTGCACGATTGCCGGCCCAGGCGCGGCTGATCTCGCGGCTGCATTGCAAGCCGGCGCAGTTGATGCCATTGTGCTTGCCAGTGGTTCGGCGGCGCGCCAGTTGCGTTCGCTCATGCCACCGTCTGCGCAACTGCCAGCGCTGGTCTGCATCGGCCCCAGCACTGCGGCTGCGTGCGATGAATTGGGATTGCCGGTAGCGGCCATTGCCGCGCGACCAAACGACGACGCGCTGATCGCCGCGCTGGAACAGGTGTTTATTGCTCACCATGCGCAACAAGATTGACCCAAAGAGAGTCAGGCACTCAAGGCGTACTGAACGATGGATGGAGTAAATGACTATGGAAACGCTCTCTGACCGGATACCGGCCACCAATGGCATTACCGGCCATCTACCCACTCCGCTACACCGTCCGCGACGGCTGCGTGTCAGTCCTGCGCTGCGCGATCTGGTGCGCGAAACCCGGCTGACACCCGCCCAACTGATTGCGCCAATCTTTGTGCGTCACGGGCACGACCTCCGAATAGCCATCCGCTCGATGCCCGGCCAGTTTCAGATGTCGCCCGATCAGGCCGCGCAGGAGGCAATTGCACTGGCTGAACGTGGCATTCGCGCCGTCTTACTCTTCGGCATTCCGGCCCACAAAGACTCTTGCGGGAGCGAGAACGCCGATCCGGATGGGATTGTGCCCCAGGCTATCCGCGCTATCAAAGCAGCCGTGCCAGGCATGGTCGTTATCAGCGATATGTGTTTCTGCGAGTATACCGACCACGGCCATTGCGGCGTGCTCAATACGCCTGACCGAAGCGATTTTCAGCCTCAACTCGGCGAAGGTTATCTGCTCAACGATCCGACGCTCGCTCTGCTCGCGGAAGCATCGGTCGTGCATGCCCGCGCCGGCGCCGACATCATTGCCCCCTCTGGCATGATCGATGGCATGGTGGCAACCATCCGTGCCGCGCTCGACGCTGCCGGTTTCAGCCACACCTCAATTATGAGTTACGCTGCCAAATATGCCAGCGGATTCTACGGCCCCTTCCGTGACGCCGCCGAAAGCCCTCCCCAATTCGGCGATCGCAGCCAGTATCAGATGGATCCGGCTAATGCGCGCGAGGCGCTGCGCGAAGTCGATCTCGATGTGGCGGAAGGCGCCGACATCCTGATGGTCAAACCGGCGCTGGCTTATCTTGACATCATTCGCCAGGTGCGCGACCGCCACACCTTACCGCTTGCCGCCTATCAGGTCAGCGGTGAGTACAGCATGGTTAAGGCGGCGGCGATGCAGGGCTGGCTTGACGAGCAGCGGATTGCGCTCGAAATGCTCACTGCGATTCGCCGCGCCGGCGCTGACATGATCATTACGTATTGGGCGAAAGAAGCTGCCGAGTGGCTGGGATAAACGGCGCGCTCGGATTTGTAATAACACGCGAGGAGACACTATGCGCGATCGTTTTCTCCGCGCCTGCCGCCGCCAGCCAGTTGACCGCACCCCGATCTGGCTGATGCGGCAAGCCGGTCGTTACATGCCCGAATACCGCGCCGTGCGCGAGCGATACGGCTTTTTGCAAATGGTCAAAACCCCCGAAGTAGCCGCCGAAGTAACACTGCAACCGATACAGGCATTTGGGGTGGATGCAGCGATCATTTTTGCCGATATTTTGCCACCGCTAGAGGGGTTAGGCTTCCGGCTCACCTACGAAAAGGGGGAAGGGCCGGTTATCCACAACCCGGTTCGTCAGGCCGGTGATGTGGCAGGATTGCAGGTATGCGATCCACGCGAGACGGTGGCATACACGCTCGAAGCGTTGCGGCTGGTGAAACGTGAACTCAACGGTTTGCCGCTGATTGGCTTTAGCGGCGCTCCCTTCACGCTGGCCAGCTACGCCATTGAAGGCGGCGGTTCGAAAGAGTACCGCCTGACCAAACGATTCATGTACGAGCAGCCGGCGGCCTGGCACACGCTGATGGAGCGGCTCAGCAACCTGGTAGCCGAATACCTGATCGCGCAGGTGGAAGCAGGCGCTGATGCGGTACAGATCTTCGATAGCTGGGCCGGCGCGCTCGCGCCTGCCGATTATCGCGATTACGTGTTGCGACACACGCAACAGGTGATGACGACCGTCCGCGCGCGTCTAGGTGACGCCGCGCCGCCAATTATCTACTTCGGCACCGACATGGCCGGACTGGCCGGGGAATTGCGCCAGCTCGGCGCAGACGTACTGGGCGTTGACTGGCGCATCGATCTCGATAAAGCCTGGGCGCAATACGGTTACGAGCACGCAGTGCAGGGCAACCTCGATCCGATGACGCTCTTTGCTCCACCAGAACTCATCGCTACCCGCGCCCGCGAGATTCTGGAACGCGCTGGCGGACGACCCGGTCACATCTTCAACCTTGGACACGGCATTCTGACCGAAACCCCGGTTGATCACGTGCGCTACTTAGTAGAATTTGTTCAATCCTTCCCGTTGCCGACTACGACGTCGGTTTTGCAGGAGGTTATGCAATGAGTGTTGCAACCGAGCGCTACGCTCGTTCCCAGGCCAACTTCGCCGCCGCGCAAGCGGTGATTCCCGGTGGCGTCAACTCGCCGGTACGCGCCTTCCGTGGCGTCGGCGGCACCCCAATCTTCTTCGAACGCGGGCAAGGCGCTTATCTCTGGGATGTTGACGGGAACCGCTACATCGATTACGTGCTCTCGTGGGGGCCGTTACTGCTCGGCCATGCTCACCCCACGGTAGTCAGCGCAATAGCCGAACAGGCGCAGCGCGGTACCAGTTTCGGCGCGCCAACCGAACTCGAGACCGAGCTGGCCCGGCTGGTCATCGAGCTGGTGCCATCAATTGAACAGATTCGCTTCGTCAATAGCGGCACCGAAGCGACAATGAGCGCGCTACGCCTGGCCCGCGCCGCTACCGGACGACGCCTGATTGTCAAATTCAACGGTTGCTACCACGGTCACGCCGATATGCTGCTGGTACAGGCCGGGAGCGGAGTCGCCACGCTCGGCCTGCCTGATAGTCCCGGCGTACCACCCTCGGTGGCCGCCGAAACCATCACCATCGAATACAACGATCTCGATGCGGCAGCCTCACTCTTCGCCAACCGAGGGCAAGAGATCGCGGCAGTCATTGTCGAGCCGATTGCCGCCAATATGGGTTTCGTGCTACCCAAACCCGGCTTTCTCAGCGGATTGCGCGAACTCACTCAGCGCCACGGCGCCATCTTCATTCTCGACGAAGTGATGACCGGCTTTCGCGTTGCTCCCGGCGGGGCACAGGCGCTGTGGGGCCTCGACCCCGACCTGACCTGTCTGGGGAAGGTCATCGGCGGCGGCCTGCCGGTTGGCGCCTACGCCGGCAAACGGCAATATATGCAACTAGTCGCTCCAGCCGGGCCAATGTATCAGGCCGGCACTCTGAGCGGCAATCCGCTGGCAATGATTGCCGGACTGACCACGCTGCGCGCGGCATTTGCCGGTGATGGCGTAGCGTTCCGGCAGGCGATTGCGCTCACCACCAACCTGGCTAACGGTCTGCGCGAATTGGGCGAGCGCTACCGTATTCCGTTGCAGGTTGGCAACGTGGGCACGATGTTTGGCTGCTACTTCCTGCGCCATCCTGACACTCAGATCACCAACTACGCAGAAGCGAAGGCCAATGCCGATCCGCAACGCTACGCCCGTTTCTTCTGGGCGATGGCTGAACGGGGTGTTTACCTGGCTCCATCACAGTTTGAAGCCGGTTTTGTCAGCACTGCGCATACCGCTGCTGACATCGACCAGACCCTGTCGGCGGCGGAAGAAGCCTTCGCGCAATTGTGAGCAAGCGCTACCAGGCAAAGGAGGCAGTGATGACCGTTACCGACACGCGCGCGACCGTCTACGAGCTGATGCGCGCCGGCCAACAACAACTCTGCGCCGCTTTTGAAGCGACCGACGGTCAGCAACACTTTATCGCTTACAGTTGGGAACGACCCGGCGGAGGTGGCGGAACTGCCCGTATAATGACTGATGGCGCCGTCTTTGAGCGCGCCGGCGTCAACGTCTCGGCAGTCTACGGCGAAGAGGTTCCGCCGAGTATCTGGCAACACCGCCCCTCGACCCGCGGCCAACCCTACTTTGCTACCGGAATTTCGATGGTCTTGCACCCGCGCAATCCTTACGTACCCGCCTTTCACGCCAATTTTCGCTACTTTGAGGCCGGCGAAGACTGGTGGTTTGGCGGCGGCATGGATCTGACACCGAGCTATGGGTTTGAGGAAGATGCCCGCCACTTCCACGTCACCCTGCGCGACTACTGCGCGCGCCACCCGATAGCCGACTATCAGACCATGAAAGAGACCTGCGACCGCTACTTCTTTCTCAAACACCGCAACGAAATGCGCGGGATTGGCGGTATCTTCTTTGACGATCTCAATCCAGCGGGGACAGATGGCTTTGAGCGCGCGTTCGCCTTTGTCAGCGATGGCATTACCACCATCCTCAATGCCTACCTGCCAATCGTTCACCGCCGCATGCACACCCCCTACGGCGAACGCGAACGGTCGTGGCAGCTCTACCGGCGCGGTCGCTACGTCGAATTCAATCTGATCTATGATCGCGGCACTCTGTTTGGGTTGCAAACCGGCGGCAATATCGAAGCGATTTTGATGTCGTTACCACCGTTGGCGCGCTGGGAATTCAACTATCAGCCGGAACCCGGATCCCCCGAAGCGGCGATGGCCGAATTTTTGCGCCCGCGCGATTGGGCAGCAGCGTAAAATGCCCGCCACCACTGCCGGAGGGCTACGCAATCAAGCAGCCCTCCGGAGAAACCACCACAGATACGGCGCGCCAACTGTTGTTACATTTTATGCACTGATTTTGCACCGGATTTGTTTATACTTCACCTTCTTGCTTTTTATGCTACAATATTATTAAACTCAGTAGTTCCAAATCGGCACTACACTGCGAGGAGGCGCTATGCACAAAGCAAGCACCATCCGCGAGGATGGCCTCTACCACTCGTTCTGCGGCCTCGTCAGCGTCGGCTGGCTCTACCAGAAGATCAAAGACAGCTTCTTCCTCATCCTTGGCACCCACACCTGCGCTCACCTGCTGCAAAACACGCTCGGCGTAATGATCTTCGCCCGGCCACGCTTTGCCGTCTCGTTGCTGGAGGAAGCAGATCTCAGCTCGTCGCAACCCGATATTTCGGCCCAGATCGAAGAGATCAAGCGCGAGCACCATCCCTCGGTTATCTTCCTGCTCTCGTCGTGTACGCCGGAAGTGATGAAGGTGGAGTTTGAAGGACTGGCCGCATCAGTCAGCACTCCCGAAGTGCCGGTACTGTTTGTGCCTGCTTCTGGCCTCGATTACACCTTCTCGCAGAGCGAAGACTCGGTCTTGCAGGCCCTGATCCCCTTCTGCCCGCCGGCTCCACCCGAAGACAAGCGCGTTGTCTTCCTCGGTTCGGTGAACGATGCGATTGCCGACGATTTTTCGCTTGAAGCGGCTCGCCTCGGCATTCCGGTGGCCGGTTTCTTGCCTGCCAGCCACTTTAGCGAGCTACCGCCAATCGGGCCAGGCACTGTTGTCGCGCCGCTGCAACCCTACCTGCACAAGACCGCGACACAACTGCGCAATGAGCGCGACTGCACCGTGCTCTCATCGCTCTTCCCCTTTGGGCCGGACGGTACGCGCCGTTTCTGGGAAGATCTGGCCGCGCAATTTGGCATGAAGATTGATCTGAGCGAGCGGGAAGCCGCAGCCTGGGAGCGGATCAAACGCCATACCGACCTGCTGCGCGGCAAGAAGATCTTTTTTGCCAGCGATACGCTGATGGAGCTGCCATTGGCGCGCTTCCTCAAGGCCTGTGGCGCTGAGGTGGTTGAGTGCTCGACACCCTACATCAACCGGCGCTTCCACGCGGCTGAACTGGCGGCGCTCGAAGGGGTGCGACTGGTCGAGCAGGCCAATTTTCACCGCCAGTTGCGCACAATCGCTGAAACCAAACCCGATCTGATTATCTCCAACATCATCACCACCAACCCGCTCGTCGGTCAGGGTGTGGTCGCCAAATGGGGCACCGAATACTGCTTTTTGCCCATCCACGGCTGGGCCGGAGTCAACGCGCTGGTCACATCGTTTACCCGCGCGCTCGAACGGCATGCCAAACTCGACCCGCTCGGTTCCGACCCGATCTGGCTGACCGGCATGATGCCCAGTTCACCCGGTGGCGTTATCTCGTTACAGTCGTAGGGCAGCAAGATGCAGGCAAGCCATGGAGAGGAGTTAAACGCTGTTGTGCGGCTGGCTCGATGTTGTCAGCACCACCACAACCTGGAATAGTCTACCGGCGACCACTGCAACAGGCCGCAGGAACTCGATAGAGGAGCCGATACTATGCGTCTGGCTTACTGGATGTACGAGGGTACCGCTCACCATGGCGTTGGTCGCATTGCCAACAGCATGCGCAATGTTCACGCCGTCTTTCATGCCCCGCAGGGTGACGATTATGTCAATGCGATCTTCGCCATGCTCGACCGCACCCCCAACTTTCCGGCGATGACAACCAGCGTGGTCAGCGGCACCGATCTGGCCCGCGGCACTATCCGGCTACCGGAAACGTTGCGGCAGGTAGAAGAGCGTGTCCATCCCGATCTGATCGTCGTCGTCGCTTCGTGCTCGACGATCTTGCTGCAAGAGAATCTGGAGATCGCGGCTCAGCATGCCGGTCTTCAGTGCGAGGTGATGGTGTACGACGCCAATCCCTACCGCATGCAAGAGATTGTCGCCGCCGAAAGTCTTTTCACCGATCTGGTGAAGCGTTTTGCCAAACCGCAGTCACGCACCGAACGACCAACGGTCAATATTTTAGGGCCGGCCTCGCTCGGCTTTCATGCCCGCCACGATCTGATCAGCCTGCGCCGCATGCTGAAAACCCTTGGCGTTGAGGTGAACGTGGTTGCGCCGTGGGGCGCGACCATCGCCGATTTGAAACGCCTGCCGGCGGCGTGGCTGACAATTGCGCCGTACCGTGAACTGGGACTGCGCGCGGCTCTGTACCTCGAAGAGCAGTTTGGCGTGCCGGCGCTGCTCGATGCGCCGATTGGGGTGCAACCAACTCTGCGCTGGATCGAACGTCTGCGCGAGCTGCTGGCCCAGGCTGGCGCCGAGATTCCGATGCCGCCGTTGACCGCCTTTTCGCTCGATGGCATGTCAGCTCCTTCGGCTGTGCCGTGGCTGGCCCGCACTGCCGACATGGATAGCTTCTCAGGGAAACCGGCCTTCGTCTTCGGCGATGCCACCCACGTGGTTGGTATCACGCGCTTTTTGCGCGACGAGCTGGGCATGCCAATCGCCGGCGCCGGCACCTATGTCAAGCATCAGGCCGATTGGGTGCGCGAGCAACTGGCCGATTATGTCGATGAACTGCTGGTGACCGATGAATTCCAGAAGGTGGCTGCGCGCATTGCCGAACTCCGCCCCGAACTGGTCTGTGGCACTCAGATGGAGCGCCATACGTCTCGACGCTACGACCTGAACTGTATGGTGATTTCGCCGCCAACCCATATCGAGAACCATCTGCTGGCCTATCGGCCTTTCCTCGGTTTCGATGGAGCTGACGTGATTGCCGACGAGGTGTATACGACCTGCACCCTCGGTATGGAGAAGCACTTGATCGATCTGTTCGGCGATGCCGGTCTTGACTTGCCCGAACAGGCGAAAGAAGCAGATGCAACTTCGTTGCCAGAACCGGCGCCGACGGCTGTAGCGATCGAGACGCCCAAACCGGTCGATGAACCGGTCGTTGCCGTGGCAGCGCCGTCAGTCACTGCTCCTGCGCCAGCAGCGTCGGCTGCGCCGGCCACTCCGGTCGATCCGGTATGGGCCGCTGATGCCGAAGCGATGCTCAAGAAAGTGCCCTTCTTCGTGCGCGGTCGGGTGCGGGGAAATGTTGAGAAATATGCGCGCCAGCGCGGTCACGCAGTGATCACGGCTCAGGTGCTGCTGGCGGCCAAAGAGGAGCTGGGCGCATGAACACAGCCATGTCACCCAAAATGCCGCGCCGTTCCCAACCGCCGCGCCCATTGACTGAAATCGGGTTGCTGGCGCGCGAAGAACGGTTGGCCGGTCGGCCCAAGCTGTGTAGTGACTGCGGTATTTGCACTGGCGAGTTGCGCCCGCTGATGGCGCAGAGCTGCGTCTTTGTTAATAATCGCGCCGAAGAGATTGAACGACGTTTGCACGGTCGCAACCGACGTGACGGTGACGAACTCCTCTTCGGCATCTACCGCGAGCTGCGCGTCTTTCGCATGAAGCCGCCGGTTCCCGATGCCCAATGGAGTGGCGCCGTTACCAGTCTCGGCGCACTATTGCTCGAACGGGGACTGGTCGAAGGGGTGATTACGACTGCCGCCGTGCCCGGCACCCGCTTCGCGCCGATGCCGATTCTGGCCCGCACCCCCGAAGAGGTACGGGCTACCCGCGGCAACAAGCCGTGTCTTGCGCCAACCCTCGATGTGCTCACGCAAGTGCGGCAGACCGGACTCCGCCGCATCGCCTACATCGGCACGGGCTGCCAGGTGCATGCGCTGCGCGCCATCGAAGATCAACTCGGCCTCGAACGACTGTATGTGATCGGGATACCCTGCACCGATAATACAACGTACCCCGATCTGCAACGTTTCTTGCAAGTGGTCTCACGCTCGCCAGAGACGGTTGTTCACCACGAGTTCATGCAAGATTTCCGTATCTGGCTCAAGCATGAAGATGGTACTATCGAGAAGGTCAACTTCGTCGATCTGGACGTATCGAAACTGGGTGGCGAGATAGGCGTATTCCCGCCGGCCTGCCTGAGCTGTTTCGACTATCAGAACGGGTTGTCAGATCTGACGATCGGCTACATGGGCGCGCCACTGCCGCCAACCGAACGCTGGCAATGGACGCTCATCCGCACTGAGCGCGGAGCCGAGCTGTATGATCTGCTACGCCCCTACGTCGAGGAACGCGAGCCGATCAGTGGCGGTGACCGCACCCGTGGCATGCCGGCCTACATTCAGATGCTGCGCAAACCACCGCGGCGCGCGCCGTGGCTGATCCGTCAACTGGTTGCCTTCATTCAACGCCGCAGCGGGCCGAAGGGTCTCGAATTTGCCCGTTCGGTGATCGAGATGAAACTTCTGCGTAACCTGACGTTTGTGCGCCAACGGCATGGCAGGCTCGAACGCCGCATCGTACCGGGGTACGTCTATCGCGCACTCGCGCGCTACGCCGATGTCTACCGACGCGAGTTTGGCTGCGAGCTGGAACCGGCGGTACAGGTCGCTCAAGGAACAGACTGATCGGAATTTGCCCGGATCAAGACTGCGCAGTCAACAGATGCTGGCAATGCCGGCCTACGAGAAGGAGTTGTCCATGTCCATCATCCTCGCGATCTATGGCAAGGGTGGGATCGGCAAATCGACCACCTCAGCCAACCTCTCAGCAGCAATGGCGCTCAAAGGCGCCAAAGTGCTCCAGATCGGCTGCGATCCGAAGCACGACAGCACCTTTCCGCTCACCGGTCATTTGCAGCCGACCGTCATTGACGTGCTGGATAGCGTCAATTTCCATCTGGAAGATGTGAGCAAAGAAGATGTGATCCACACCGGCTTTGCCGGCGTCGATACGCTCGAGTCAGGCGGCCCGCCAGCCGGTAGTGGCTGCGGTGGTTATGTGGTTGGCGAGACGGTTAAACTGCTGAAAGAGTTTGGTCTTTATGACAAATACGATGTGATAGTGTTCGACGTGCTCGGTGACGTGGTGTGTGGCGGTTTTTCCGCGCCGCTCAACTATGCCGACTACGGTCTGATCATCGCCTGCAACGATTTCGACAGCATCTTCGCGGCCAACCGGCTATGTCTGGCGATTGCGCAGAAATCGCAGCGCCACAAAGTCAAGCTGGCCGGGATTATCGCCAATCGGGTCGATTACGAATATGGTGGCGGCACCAACCTGCTTGACCAGTTTGCCGAGAAGGTGGGCACAAAGATTATTGGTCGGGTGCCGTACCACGATCTCATCCGCCGATCACGGCTCGCCGGCAAGACGCTGTTTGAGATGGAAGGGCCTGGCAAAGAGGAATGCACCCGCCCCTTCGAGGAGATGGCCGAGTACCTGCTGGCCCAACCGCAGGCGACGGTACCGAATCCCTATCACGACCGGGCTATCTTCGAGGCGATTGGTGGCTGGCGATAGGCGATAGGCGATAGCCGATAGCCGATAGGCGATAAGCAATAGGCAATAGCCGATAGGCGATAGGCGATAAGCGATAGCCGATAGCCGGGGGTAGGGGCGCAGCGGTGCTGCGCCCCTTCATAATGTCCACACATTAGCCATTGGGTAACGGGAATGACGATCGCCCAGGCGGTTCACTATACTATCTGCATTACAGAAGACACAGTACGCCTTACACTCATGCTTTGTTCTCACCCGTCTGCACTGACAGAAGGGAAGTGGGAACGACGCCTGGAAGCGCAGGTTTGTAACGCGCTGCGCTTCTAATCAATGGAGCGCATTGAAAAGGCATGCAGTTCGGACAATGCCTGTAGGGGTGAACCGTATATCTCGCCGTCGATGGCCGCCATCACGTGGTTGTCCCCACGCCTGTGGGGGTGAACCGGACAGACGACAGCAACCGGGCAGACCACCCAGGTTGTCCCCGCGCCTGTGGGGGTGAACCGCAGGGACGAACGCAACATCCGCTCCCGTTCAACACCTGTTCACCAATTCACCATCTGCTCCGCGCGCGAGCAGCACTGAACAGGCGATAGGCGATATCCGAAGCGCGCAACCATTCAGTTCACACGATTGTAGATGATTCAAATCACCATCATCCTGATAGCATACTGGCAAGCCGGTCACGCCGATCGATCAGAAACAACCATCCCCTGCTCTCTTCCGAGGTCATCGTAGCTCTGATCTAACCGCAGAGCGTCCATCGGCTATCCCCTATCGCCCATTCATCGACCGCAGAGATCGCCGAGAGATTATCGGCTATCAGCTATCGCCTATCGCCTATCACCTATCCGTCTTTACCATTCCCAGATCAAGACAATTCGGTTATCGGATTAATAACAAACATTTAGTAATTTCACGTCAACAACCCGGTCAGATCTGCTTTCATGAACCCGTCATCACGCAATCACGTTTTGGAAATGACACACAATCCTTGCGAGGTAGCTGCGATGGAACTGACCGATCAGCTCAAAGCGGAGCTTATCGCAATTGCCAGCTCACTGCGTGGAAGCGAGCGACGGATCTTCATGGCACGCATGGTCAAAGCATTGGGTCCGGGTGGTCAACGTCTGGCCGAGCGTGAATTGGGCTGGAACCGCACTACTATTCGAAAAGGAATGCGGGAACTGGAACAGGGTCTCACGTGTTTCGATGGGCATCACTTGCGCGGTCGCAAACCGGTAGAAGCGCGCCTCCCTAACCTGCTGCTCGACATCCGTGAAATTGTTGAAGACTGGCGCAAAGCGCACGCTGAATGCTGGACCGATCTGCGCGCACCCTGTCTGAGCATTACCGAGATTCGCGAGGCGCTGGTTACTCAGAAGGGGTACGATCCTGACTCACTTCCCTCGAATCAGACTATTGCTGCTCGTTTGCGCGCTCTGGGGTACTATCCACGACGCTCGATCCGTTATGTGCGCCGACGACAATCGATGCAGCCGATACGTTGATGAAGCGAGTCTCTTGCGGGACGGGCACGCCAGAAGCGGGCAACATGACCGATCATCAGATGATCGGTCATGTTTATGCTCACTGCATACGAATTTGGTGGAACATTCAAAAACTTTAGACTCCATCTGATCACAACATTTCATTACCATTTCTTTACCCACTCTCCAGATCGTTCCTGCTAGACTCGTTACTACAACGTTCTCCCTGATCTACCAGTGACGATACGCGCCGATGCCAGCGCAACGCCTGAGGTGACATTGCGCTCTGTGATGCGCGTGGTGATCATCTGGCGCCGTGCCAGGTCGCGGGGGAATTGTATGGTTTGAAAGAAGGGTGTCGCGACAGGATAAGAGAGCGGTTATTTGCCGGCCAGTCCAGACGGTAGGATGGGGTGAACAAACAAGACTTCACGGGAAGGAAGGTGGCAGGAATGGAATCGCAAATGCAAGCTTTTGTCGACTCGTTGCGGAGAAACATGACCGCAGAAGATGTGGTCAATCTCGAAGCCTGCATGGACTGTAAGGCCTGCGGCGAAGCATGCGCATGGTATCTGGTAACCGGAGACGAAAAGCTGCATCCGACCCACAAAACCGGATTTATTCGCCAGATTTACCGTCGCTACATGACCATTGAGGGCCAGATCGGCGGCGCTTTGGGCCTTGTGCCGACTCCAACTGTGGCCGACTTGCAAGAGCAGATGCCTTACTTCTGGGCCTGCACAGCTTGCGGTCGTTGCACCCTCTCATGCCCGGCTGGAATCAGCACCCGACGCATCGTGCGCCTGGCGCGAGCTGCATACGCCGATTCGGGATTGAGTTACGCTAACCCCACCATCCGATCGATTATTGAAAATACTGAGCGCCACCGCCACAGCTTCGGCCTCACGCCGGCCCAGGTCATTGGCCGGGTCGGTCTGTTTTTACGCAGCGAAGGGATCGAAGTGCCGATTAACGTGTACGGCGCCGAGATACTCTTCGTCTGTCCGGCGGCAGGCAACGCAAGAATTCCCGATTATGGCATTAAGCTGATCAAAATCCTCAATGCGGCTGGCGTGAGCTATACCATTTCACCGTATGTCATTGATACAGGCACCGAAATCGATCATATTGCTGTTCATCATCAACTGTCGCGGCAGATGCTGGAAGATTGGGAACAGGAGGCTGAGCGACTCGGTGTTGACAAGATTTTACTGGTTGAATGCGGCTGCGATACGCGCACCCTTTACGCCGAGGCCACCGAAACGCTGGGCCGTCCCTTCCGGTTCCCGATCATCAGTGTGGATGCGCTCATGCTTGACCTGATTAAACAAGGTCGTTTGCCGGTAGAAAAGACCAATCTGAGCGTGACGCTCCACGATCCGTGTTACGCTACCCGGCTCTCGGGATTGGGCGATCTATCGCGCGAACTGCTCTCGCTGGTGACCAACAATTTCGTTGAGATGACGCCAAACCGCGAATATAACTATTGCTGCAACGGCGGCGCCGGCGGAATGCGTCTCCCCGAAAACACCCCGATCCGCCGACAAATTTCGGTGTTGAAAGCGAACCAGATTCGGGCTACCGGGGCCGAATTTGTGACCTCGCCGTGCGTGGTCTGTACCCTGTCGCTCGAAGATACCTGTCAGACCTACGGCCTGAGCAAGTCGGGTGATCGCATGGCGCTGGTGTTGTTTGAGGTGGTGTACGAAGCGATGGCGGCAGCGCTGGCCAAGCGTGGCGCGCTCGACCAGATGCTGGTGCCGGCAGAACTGCGGAATCGCGATCACGACTTCTTTATGGCGCACAGTCTGGAAGGATGGCTGGCAGCCCTGATGGAGAGTGCCGAATTTCCGGCGTTGCTCGACTGGCTTGAAAAGGACGACATCGTCAAACGCTTTAGCAAAGACCATCCCGAAGTGTACGACCATCTGCGCTCGTGGCGCGATATGGCGCGACCGATCACGCCACCGGATCAGGCAATACCGGCTCCATCGGTGAAGCAAACCGTCAATTCTCGCGCGGGAGGGAGATCACAATGATCACGCTCTTAAATCTGATTGCGCCAATTGCGCTGGCTATCTTCATCGTTGGCGCCAGCGTTCGACTTGGTCGGTATGTTCGCGTGCTGATCACTCACCGGCATCCGCATGGCATTTCGCCGACGTTTATGTATGCGCCGCGCCGGTTAGGGATGCTTGAGTCGTTGAACGCCGTACTCTTTGGCCCCTTCAAGCACTTCTATCGGGGCGCCAATCCGACCTGGGGCCGCGGCTATCTGTACTACCACGTTGCCATTATTACGGAGGTGATCGGTTACACCATCTCGGCATTAATTGTGCTGGCCAATATCGTGATGGGACGACCGGTGCCAGACGTTGAGCTTCATCTCAAAGAGAGCTTCAACTACTCTCCGGCGAATCTGCTCGCGTTGATCTTCGGCAACGGCGAAGCGCTCCAGTCGCAGTTCCTGTTCGGTGACTTCGCGCCGTATTTTGTCGGTATCACCTGGATTGCCGTCGGTTTCGCAGTGGTTGGGAATCTGCACTTGATGGTAGTGCTCTTCCGACGCTGGAGCGGCGCGGTCGTTGGCGATATTGACCACGCGGCGAAAGGAATGCGCACGAAGGGATATATGCCGTGGGATCGGCTGGTAGTGCGGACAACTGTGTTCCTGATTATCTGGACGGAGCTGTTTGCCCGGTTGCATCTGGTCGAGGGGATTGTCTACGTCCATGCCTTGCTCGGTCTGATCCTGTTTACGCTCTTCCCATTCACGTATCTGTTCCACATGGCTTACAATTTCCTGGCCGTCTTCTACGCAGTCCGCCGACGAATGGCGCGAACGATCGCCTGAGCGATTTCTTTAGCGCCTTGAGCATCATTACGCAGCATGGAATGGGCGACCCAATGGGTCGCCTGCCTGCTTTGCGCGCAATCACTACCATCGCAACACTCTGACCACAGGTCGAAGAGACAGCAGCAGATACCAAGGAGTGCAGCGCTGCCCCACTGCGCTCGCGGTGGCATTGCAAGATGGCGTTAGCGCCTGCCGCGCTCTCGCTGCTCGCGCGAGAGCGGGTAGCGAGAGCGCCAGCACTCTATTGGGAGATGACTGCGCTCCCACTCTGCTGCACACAATGACGATGGAGCGCATAAGAACGATCCGTGATAATGGCGCAGCGCTGCTGCACACCTGCTGTGATCTGGGTTGACTGGTAGCGCTGGAACGACGCCTCTGTCACGCAGCGATTCCTCTATTCGCGCCCCACGCGCCTGCGCCGTTGTTCACGGTTATCCCTCTTGAGAGCGGGTTACCAGCACCAGCGGAAGATAAACCTGAAATGGTAGTGGAACCTGCGCAACTTCGACAGTGCCGACAAATTCCAATCCGTTGCCCCGCGCGCCACCCAGCGCATAGAAGGCATTGCCCACACCCGGCGCGCCGGACAGATAGTCTCGATTCAGATTTGCGCGCGTAGTCCAGGTGTTGGTTCTCGGATCATAGGCTTCCACGGTGGCGAGAAACCCCAGCGCATAGTGCTCACCACCGAAGACATAGATGCGTCCATCCAGTCCTGTCACTGCCGCAGCGCCCGCGCGCAGCGCAGGCATAGCCTGTAGCGTTCGCCAGGTATCGGTCTTGGGATCGTATTCTTCCACGACAT